>WNFL01228626.1_pt1 | contig 19692 bp, 17 predicted proteins | sample 5400361 | NCBI WGS metagenome assembly WNFL01 (sample SAMN13153351, study PRJNA577476) | soil metagenome | isolation source: 40 cm soil on Douglas fir-dominated hillslope | place: USA:California | collected 2013-09-17
CGCGCGATGCCATCCCTGCAATGTCCGTTATGTTCTATCCTGAGCAGATCCTTCTTCATCCTACATCGCGGCCCGGCAGCTGTCGAACCGTCGTAGCAAGCGTCCAGACATAACGTGCCGCTTTTTTCCATCAACTTCCGGCCCTAGATTCTGCTCCACCATCCGAAATCGGTGTGATTAAGCGTGCCGATGGGAACGACGCGTCCAGGTTCGTATGACCCTTATCGCTGCCGGCGGGCGGAGACCACTTCAGGATTCACAAACATGTCGAGCTGACCGCAAATGGCTGTTGGGCTTTCTCCGGAGAGCCGGTTGAAATCGTGCACCATGTGCATCTGATCATGATAGCCGAGAGCATGGGCGATGGCGGTCCACTGCGTGGCGGGCGCCGCCGCCTTACGTCGGAGGGCGGCCTCGAACCGGACGATCCGCGCGTACAGCTTCGGCGGAATCCCGATCTCGTAGCGAAAGCGCCGTTCAAACTGGCGGATCCCCAAACCTGCATTGTGAGCGAGCTCGGACACTCGAACGCATCCGTTGTTCAAAAGTACTTCCGTAGCGGCATTGGCAATGCCGCTAACGCAATCGAACGCGGGGCACTTCGCGCACAAGTATTCGTCCGCAACACGAACGCGGCCGGCGAAAGAGACGGCATCACCCAGCCGGCGCTCGAGTTCACCAAGCTTCCGGCCTAGTGCTGCTTCTCCCTCAAAGTCGCCATCGGTCAGTATTTCCGCGGGCAAGGAAAAGAGCGCAAACATGCCGCCGGGCTGAAAGACAATCGTGAACGCGTCGATTCTGCCTTGCATGACCAGTTCGACGCGCCGAAACGTCTGAGCGCCGATGAGAGTGATGGGGTGCGCGTTCCTTACCCCGCCCCGATCAAGGCGGTGAACTTCGTAAGGCGTACCAAACATGAACTCGATCGCCTGCGGGCTTCTGGCCGGGACCGGTTGTAATACATGGCTACCGACCAAGTGTGACTCGACTTGGTAGTAGTACCGGATAAGGCGGCGCAGAGCAGGCACGGGGTCGGAGGAGAGCATCATATCCCGCAGGTTACCGCGAACTTCGAGAGCATGCGCGATTCCTGGCGGCACTCCGACGGCGCAAGGTATTGCATGGCGTGTCGCGTTCTTACTATTGCGGTCACCCTGCGCCTGATAGGTTGCCCCGCGTGAATATCGATGTGTCTCCCTCTCCAGGGCCTTGTAAACCTGTTCATCAAAACTCGCAGCAAGCGGGAGGCGTAGCCGTGCCGACACGTCGGTCCTGGGACAGTGCGTACGAACGCAAAGCGATCGTGCTTTTGACTCTCAGCTTCGGTCTCGTGGGGCTCGATCGATGGGTCCTGCCGCCGTTGTTTCCGGCGATGATGACCGAGCTACATCTGAACTATGAGGACCTTGGTAATCTCGTGGGAATACTCGGCATCACGTGGGGAGTGTCGTCGATTGTCATGGGCGGATTGTCCGACCGCATCGGCCACAAGCGCGTCCTGGTACCGGCGGTTGCCGTGTTCTCCCTGTTGTCGGCCTTCAGCGGTGTGGCCACTGGTCTTGTGAGCCTGCTGTTGGCGCGCGCCATCATGGGCGCTGCCGAGGGTGCGGTCGCGCCGACGAGCGTCGCCGTCGCCCTCGAGGCGTCACACCCAACGCGAATCGGACGGAACTCCGGCCTGTACCAATGTGCACTCGCATTGTTTGGCCTGGCGATCGCGCCGATTGTTGCGACACAACTTCTGGAGGTGACCTCCTGGAGGACTGTCTTTCTGATCGTCGGCGTCCCTGGGTTGATCGTTGCCGTGATCATGTGGATAACGATCCGAGAACCACGGACTCTCGCTTCAAGCGGCGCGGCGGCGCAGAAACGCGCTCCACTGTCGCGGATATTCAGGCACCGCAACGTGCTGCTCGCGATGGGCGGACTCTTGTGCGCGATGACCGGAGTTTTCGTACTCTCGGCCATTACGCCGAGCTATCTGGTGGACTATTTGAATCTTACTAGCCGACAAATGGGTTTCGTCACGTCCGGAATTGGGTTCGGGGGCTTTCTCGGCCAGTTAGTCGTCCTTACACTCTCTGACTTCATCGGTCGACGGCTGGCTACTCTTAACTCGTTCGCGTTTGCCGGAGTCTTTCTCTGGTTGTTTATCCATACGGGCGCAAATCCCTCGGTCCTGTTTGTATTGCTGTTCGGTGCTGCGTTCTTCACCTTTGGCGCGCTCGCGGTGATCGCAGGACCGATCGCGGCAGAAGCCGCGCCTCTCGGACTCGTCGCTTCCGTAGCAGGGATTATCATTGGCGCTGGCGACATCTTCGGCGGCGGCGTCGCGCCGGTAATTGCCGGTAGAATCGCGCAAAGTTACGGCATCCAGTTCACGCCGTATTTTGCTCTGGCTGGCCTGTTAGGCGGACTGATCGTCAGTCTCTTCTTGCGTGAGACTGCGCCTCGTCGGTCGAGTACTGCGGCTGCTCGGCAAGGCGTTCTTTAAAGCGTACCAGCCTCTGGGCCACGAACTTGCGCGAGCGCTCATCCGTCCCCGTTAGTGTCCGGATAACAATGGCAAAAACGCCGCGCCAGGTCATCGCGCTTGAGGCCCTGCCCGGGGTGATCACCATCGATGCGGCTAAGACTGCAGTGATTGTGGTCGATATGCAGAACGATTTTGGGACCGAAGGCGGCATGTTTCACAGAGCGGGAATCGACATCACCATGATTCAGAGGGCTGTCGGCCCGGCCGCGAAAGTCTTAGGCTCAGCTCGACGCGCTGGCATGAAGATTGTCTATCTCAAAATGGGATTTCGCCCTGATCTCTCGGACCTGGGTGCTCCCGACTCCGTAAATCGGGTGCGACACCTAGAGAGATTCAAGGTTGGACAGACGGTTCTGGCCCCCGATGGTCGGGAGAGTCGGATTCTGATCCGTGACAACTGGGGCACCGATATTGTTCCTGAGCTAAAACCGCAGGGCGACGATATCGTTTTCTACAAGCATCGACTCAGCGGCTTCTACGAAACCGAGCTGGATGCCACGCTAAAGAGGCTTGAGATTAAATACCTAGTCTTCACCGGCTGCACCACGAGTGTATGTGTAGAGTCGACGATTCGAGACGCGATGTTCAGAGACTATCTGCCTGTGCTGCTCGCCGACTGCACGGGCGAGCCAATCGGATACCATTTTCCGAGAAGCAATCACGATGCATCGCTCTTGACCATCGAGACATCATTGGGTTGGGTTTCAGGCTCGGAAGAGTTTCTCAATGCCCTCGAAGACGCGTCGTTAGCGAGCGGTTGAAGAGAGTCGATCGAAGCGGGAACTGGCAGAGATCCGGGCACGGACCTCTGCCAGGTGTTGGCCTAGGCGGAGGCTGGGCCGCGTGGACGAAGGAGATCGCCCATACCCACGCGATGGAGCATCTCATCTCGCACGCGATCTATGACGGCGAAAGCCACCTCGGCGCCGTCTTTGGTGGGGTCGTAATGCACACGGAATGGCCGCTTACCGAAGGGCGCATTGACGACTTCCACGATCGCTCGTGCCACGCCACTCGCGTCGGCGTCGTCGGGGACGATTCTGCCAAACGCCTCCTGGATCTTGTCACCATAACCGGCATACGGGCCCGCTTCGTATGCCGCGACGCGAGCAAGATCCGCCGGTCTCCCGGAGTGGGCGAAATGGTTGGTGCCCTTCGTGAAGGCGCCAGGCACGATGATTGAGCTTTCGATGCCCCAGAGGGATAGCTCCCGCGCATACTGCACGGCCAGCGCGTCCATACCCGCTTTGGCGGCGAAGTAGGGCGATAGATATGGCGGCGTGCCGCCGGCCGAGCTGCTGCTGGACACCCAGATCAGCAGGCCCTGGTGACGCTCGCGCAGGTGTGGCAGGACGGCCCGATTCACCCGCTGGGTGCTGAGAACATTGATGTCGTAGAGCTCAGCGAACTGCTCGGGCGTGAACGCCTCGGCCGGACCGAAGACCATGTGACCCGCATTGTGAACGACGGTATCAATATGACCGTCAGCCTTGATGATGGTCTCGATGGCGGCATCGACCGAGCCCTGATTGCCCACGTCCAGCTCGATAGCCCGAAGGTCTGCCTTGTGCTGAGCGGAGAAGTCCTTGACCGCCTGCACCTGTGGCGCATTACGTCCGGCGGTCTCACGCATTGCGGCGTAGACGGTATGCCCATTGAGGGCGAGGGCTTCGGCGGTGAGGCGGCCGAAGCCACTGGACGCGCCGGTGACCACTATTATTCCTTTCATGATGAATTCTCCTAATGTCTTGATGTGAATATTCGCTCAGATGATTCCGCCGTTGGCACGCAGCACTTGGCCATTGACCCAAGCCGCATCAGGCCCAGCAAGAAAGGCGACAACATTCGCGACGTCACTCGGTTGGCCGAGACGCTCGAGCGGGGCCATCTTCGCCATGCGATCCACGACCTCCTGAGATTTACCTTTGAGGAAGAGGTCGGTGGCGGTGGGCCCTGGGGCCACGGCATTTACCGTGATGTTGCGGCCACGCAGTTCCTTGGCGAGCACACTAGTCAGGGCCTCGACCGCGGCTTTGGTCGCGACATAGACGCCGTAGGACGGCATCAGCAATCCGACGACGCTCGTTGAGAAGTTGATGATGCGTCCGCCGGAGCGCAGCCGCTTCGCTGCTTCGCGCAGCGTGTTGAACGTGCCCTTCAAGTTGACCGCGATATGCCGATCAAAGCTCGCATCGTCGGTGTCGGCGATCGGAGCGAGAGTCATGATTCCGGCGTTATTCACCAGGACGTCGATCCCGCCGAACGTCGTCTCCGCGGTATCGAACATCCGCCGCACTGAACCCGCCTCGCTGATGTCCGCCTTCGCTGCCAAGGCCCGGCCGCCGGCCGCTTCGATCTTGCGCACGAGCGCCTCGGCCGGGGCGGCGTTCTCGGAATAATTGACGATGAGGGTGAAGCCGTCGCGCGCCAGACGCTCGGCAATCGCGGACCCAATGCCGCGGGAGGCGCCGGTGACCAGGGCGACTTTCTGAGTGTTCTCGTTCATCTGATTTCTCCTTTCCGGCCCAATTGCCGGGTGGAGACAGCATGCAATTAGCCCAGGAGATGATAATCCCTGCTATATTGGCAACACTGTTCTTCAGGAACGAACAATAGGGCTCGATGTGGACCGACTGGATGTGATGCGGCTGTACACCCGAATCGTTGACCGGGGCAGCTTCACCGGGGCCGCGCAAGATCTCGAGGTTCCTCGATCAACGGCCACCCAGGTAATCAAGGAGCTGGAGGCCCGGCTCGGGGTCCGGTTGTTGCAGAGAACCACGCGCAGCGTGCGCTCGACGCTGGACGGGGACGCGTACTACCAGCGTTGTGTCGCGATTCTGGGGGAAATTGAGGAAGCCGAATCCGCCTTTCGGAACGCGAAACCGCATGGACTGCTCCGAGTCGATGTGCATGGCACGCTGGCCCGGCACTTTGTACTGCCTGGATTACCCGCCTTCCTCGCTGAGTACCCGAATCTTCAGCTGCTGATGAGCGAGGGTGACCGCTTGGTCGATCTCGTGCGCGAGGGCATCGATTGCGTTCTGCGTGTCGGGGATCTGCAGGATGGCGCAATGATTGGGCGACGCGTCGCGATGCTGACCGAAGTCACTTGCGCCACTCCCGCGTACCTCGCGCGCTACGGTGTGCCGACAGGACTCGAGGATCTTGACGGCCACGTCGCCATCGCCTTCATGTCCTCCGTCACCGGCGTCGCGCTCCCGCAGGAGTTTGCCGTGGACGGCGGCCTGCGAAAGCTCGTGCTGCCCGCAACCGTGACCGTGGCGGCAGCGGAATCCTACGTGGCGGCCGCTCGATTAGGGCTTGGCCTCATTCAGGTGCCGCAGTATCACGTTGCCGAAGACCTTGCGACCGGCCGACTCGTCGAAGTGCTTCCGAAACATCGGCCCTCGCCGACGCCGGTGTCGCTCCTCTATCCGCACCGGCGGCAACTCTCGCTCCGTGTGCGGGTGTTCATTGACTGGCTGGCGCGTGAATTTGCAAAGCACCCGGAAGTCTCTGTCACGGCGGTATGACTGCCGCGAAGGGTCTGGACCGCGTGTTGTCTGACGAGAGTTGTCGAGTATGTGAGACATGCGCGAGGCGAATCACGAGCATATTGTCCTCGCTCCTCTACATTACAGGAGCAATGCCATGACAACCGTGAGCGATACCGACCTGACGGTCATTTCCTCGGAGAAGGTCGAAGGAACCGCTGTTTACAATCCGGACGGCAACAAGCTCGGGTCCATCGATGATTTGATGATCGACAAGTGGTCCGGGCAGGTGCGTTATGCCGTGCTCGAGTTCGGCGGATTTCTCGGCATGGGTACCGACCGTTACCCCTTACCGTGGAAGATTTTGAAGTACTCGAACGAGTACGGTGGGTATGTGGTGCCATTGCCGAAGTCAATTCTCGAAAAGGCGCCGAAATACAGTGAGAGCGAGATGCCGACCTACGATAGAGATTACGGTACGCGCGTCGATAGCTATTACCAACAGTACTGAGGTCGAGGCGCAGGCCAAAAAACCTGCGCCGTTCTCCAGCCTAAGGCAAAGGCTGCCAACCGCGATGCTTGGGAACTGTCACTCACGGCCGACATGAGGGTTGGGTCAAGTTGGCCTTTTTCATCGACCGTCGATGGCGATCCGAAATCCCCTGCCAAAGCGCAGCTGTCTGCGCTTCATTGGAGTGACTCGTCCTGCCTCGGATGCACGGTGGGCGCCCGAGTCGGGTGCTGGGCAGCGCGATTCGGTGAAGGTATAGCCGATTGAGGAGCCTCCGGTCCCTTGCGGTCGGCCTCGGCAATCATGGCCGCGCAATTCTGGTCCTTCGCGAGCCCCGGATCCACGAAGGCAATGATGGCAGCCACCGGGGTGACAAGCGCCCCGAGGGCCGCCGCGACGGCACCCTGTTTCGCGGTGCTGGCCACATTGACGCCGAACGAGGGATCGGCGAGATGGCCTCGGATTTCGATCGGTGTGCGCAACCTGGTGAAGCGAATCTTCTTCGGCTCGCCCTTGATCTCGAGGTGCAGCTCCTCGGGCCCCAGGTTGATATCGCCGGAACCCTTGATCAACACATCCTGAGTGTCGAAGGTGATGTTCTCCGCATTCATCAGTCCCTCGTTGATCTTGAACTGGGCGACGCCGCAGCGGATGGGCGCTTTTTCGTCGGACTTGGTCAACAGCAAGCCCAAGCCCTTGGACACATTGATGCCGGTCAATTCCGCGAAGGCGGAGGTGACTTGGCCGTCGGGCAAAATGAGGGTAAAGCGGCCATTGGCATCCGACATCACCTGGTGCACGGAGTCGCCGGTGCCGTCGACGACGGCGCGGGCCTGCATGACACCAACCAGAGGCGCCGAAGCGCCGGGCTTCTTGCTCTTGAGCTGTTCGAGCTGAATGTCTTTGATGCGCACGTCAATGTGCACCGCGGGGATCTTCTTTCGGGCATCGATCCTCGCCTGTCCTGACAGTCGACCTTGGGGCATTTCGAATGCGAAAGGGTCGAGGCTCAAGACGCCCTCATCGAGTCTCACGCGGAAGGCAATCTCCTTAAAGGGCACGCTGCCGGCATCGATCGACGTCGCGCGGAATTTGACGTCCGCATCCATCGCCCGCACGCGATCGACCTGCAGGTGCGCATCGGGGAAAAGCCGTGCATTGGGGCCGGTCGGCGGGGCATTAGCGGGGAAGGTGTTCTTGTCGGGTTGCGCTGGGGCTTTTGCATCCAGCGAATCGGCGCCCTTGGGCCGTCCCCCAAGCGAGGCCGCCAAGTCCTTCATGCGAAGTAGTTTGGAGACGAGATCACCACGCACATAGGGACGCTTGCGGCGGGCATCGATGTCAAGCTTGCCGTGCAGGTCGCTTTCGCCGACCGTGCCCGCGATATCGGACACGGCCACTCTCATGTCCTTGCGCGCGATATGCGCGTGCAGCTTGAACGGCGCCGTGTTCGGCAGGGCCAGTTGCGTCAAATAAAACCCTTCGGCGAGGTCCTTCCCGCTCAGGTCCACTTCAAAATCCAGCTGGCCTAGGTCGAAAGGCTTGAGGGCCCGGCCCTTGGAGTCCGCCCGCAGGTTGCCCGCGACGATGTGCAGATCGAACGGGTAGGGATGCTCAGGATCCAAGTTCAAAAGCGGGCCACCAGCGACGCGCATTTCGAAGGGCTGCTCATTGATGGTGCCGCTTCCCTGGATTCGAAACGGCGTAGGATCGCTTGCCGATTTCTGCTCGTGTGCTTGAATGCTGCCGTTCACCTTCAGCCGCCGCATTTCATCGATGAGGGTGAGTTTGCCATCCTGGATGAGAAGATCGCGTACCGCAGGAATCTTACTCGGCTTTGTGGCCGGTGCGTTCGTCGGCGCTTTGTTCTCAAAGGTCCAATTGGCCCTGCCATCTTTGTCCTGGTGCAGGTACACGTTCGGTGAAAAGAGGGCTACCCGAGGTAGGATCACATCGCCCTTGAGCAGTGGCAGCAGTTTGAGGTGAATCTCCAAGCGATCCACCGTCGCCATCGGGCGTGCACTCTCCCAGGGTGGATTGCCCAACGTCAGCCCGTTCACGATGACGGTGGGGGTCCACGACCAGATGTGCACCTGCAGCTTGCCGCCGATACTGATGATGCGACCTGTTTTGGCGCTCGCCATCCGCTCGATGGGGTGCTTCAAGGCGTTCCAATCGAACAGCGCCAGGGCCACCAAAACGATGACTATGAGGCTGCCGAGGCCGATGGCCGTCACGCGTAGCGTCTTTCCGACCGCGGTGTTCACGCGGCTACCTGGCGGCGCTGCTGCTGATCGTTCGCCATAGAAAATCTCTCAGCACAGCTGGTCGCGGGATGAACCCATTGCTCAATGCGAACCTCGAGTACTCTTCTTTTTCGGCACCTTCTTGCCGGCCCGACGGGCCTCGGAGAGTCCGATGGCAATTGCTTGCTTGCGGCTTCTCACCTTCTTTCCGGAGCGGCCGCTCTTCAGCGTGCCGCGCTTGCGCTCCGTCATCACCTTCTTCACCTTGCGCTGAGCGCCTCTGCTGTACTTGCTGGCCATCGCGGTTTCCTCAGGGTGAATAGACTGTTGACATGCTGTGCGCATTCGAGCGAAAGGAAAGTCGGTGCGTGCGCCGACCGAAGTGCTGTCAGAGTTCTGCGCCGTGCGGCGCGGCACATTCCCACATTTGGACGGGGTATCGTTGGATAGACGCCGAAGCTGAAAGTCGTGCAACCTGGGCGGGCATGCCAGCGCAGCTCGCCCTAGAGGCGCCGGGACATGTAAACGTGCAATTTCCGCAGGCGCCAAAGCCCGGCTGCCACGGTGATCCAAAGAAGGAGCGCGCCGCCCAACACGGCGGCGGCGTGGTGCGCTGGCAGTTCTTTCCAGACCAGGAAGGCGAATGCGGACAGGGCGATCGATCCCATCGCGGCACCGCGCGCGTCCAAGGCGACCGCGAGGCGCCCTCGCAAGGTGACCGGGATACCGGCCTTTCGCTTCTTCTCCCGCTCGTGCTTGTCGAGGAGCGTCGCACTCGCCGGGAATACGGCGGGAAAGGCTAAAAAGAGGCCGCCCACAACGGGTCCAAAGGCCTTAGCCAGAAGACCCGTCAGCACGGTAATCACACCGCCCATCAAGAACCGCGTGAGGTACTCGTGCCATTGAATGCGCCGCAGGGAGGCCAAATCGAGCTGTATCCTCATGAGCTCATCGCAGCCACCAAGACCAAAGACCCAAAGCGCCGATAGCCCAAACCGCGAGTAAACCCAAGGCGGTCGGCGCTGCCTTGGCATGCCTGACCCCGATGAAATAGACGCATCCCACAGCATAGAGGAGGAAGGCCGCCGCACCGGCGATCATGGACCTTGCCTCGAGGGCGGCGTAAAGCTTGCCTTCGCTCACCAAGGTGAGTCCGAGAGTCGCGAGCGCCACGGAAGGCGCAGCCGCAAAGAGTCCAGCGAAGCCCTTCGGTCTCAACACATCCGCGACGGAAGCGAAGATCGACACGATCAAGCCGCCGAGGAGAAATCTTAGGATATATTCCATGGATCACCTTCGGTAAGTGGTCCGGCGTCAGAACCTAGTGACACGCACGTCAGCGCCCGCCGCACACGCGATGTCGCTAAATGCCGATAGGCGAGTGCCATTGCATAAGCGACAGTTTGTCGATGGCCCGACATTCAAAAAGTTCCCAAGGTCTCGCCGATCCCGTTCGATTGCCCGCCGTCGATTCGGTTGACGCGGAGCACCTTGTAGTCATTATCGAGACGCCCAAGGGAAGCCGCAATAAGTATGCGTATGACCCGGATGAGCGCATTTTTGCATTAAAGACGGTTCTGCCTGCCGGCATGGCGTTCCCCTACGATTTCGGGTTCGTGCCATCGACCCGAGGCGGTGACGGGGACCCTCTGGATGTCCTCGTCCTCATGGATGAGCCTGCCTTCGCCGGCTGCAAGCTGACCTGCAGAATCGTCGGTGTGATTGAGGGGGAGCAGAGAGGCAAGAAGACCAAAGACCGCAATGATCGCGTCGTGGCGGTGGAGAGCGGCAACCACAGTTACGCCCACGTGAAACGAATCGATGATTTGGGCAAACGTTTCGAGCGGGAGCTCGAAGAATTCTTCGTGAACTACCATCGCTTGAGCGGAAAGGAATACCGCATCCTGGCACTCAAGGGTCCCGCCGCGGCCGGCCGTTGCGTGAAACAGGCTCGCAAGAACGCCCGGTAGTCGCGCGCTGAAGATCGAGTAGGAGCACTGTCTGAGGGTATTCCGCGTGAGCCGGAGGCGTCAGGTGGGCAGGATGAGCTGCGGCGGTGCGCGACGCCGCGAGGCGCGCCCGAATGAGTAGTAGAGCAGGCCCGGCACGAGCAAGCCCACAATCCAAGAGATATCCACACCGCCGAGCGGCGCGACCAGTGGGCCCGTGTAGAACGCCGTGGAAAGAAAGGGGATCTGAACCAGAATCCCGATCAGGTAGATGGAGATGCCGGTCATATTCCATCGGCCATAGCGACCATCGGGGTCGGATAACGCCGGCACATCGTAACGCGATCGAGTGAAGCAATAGTAGTCGATCAGATTGATCGCACTCCACGGCGTGAATACCGCGAGCAGGCACAGGATAAAAGCTTCGAACGCCTTCAGAAAGGAGTGACGCCCGGTCAGCGCCAGCAGTGCCGAGACGCCAACCATCGAGACAATGTAGAAGAACCGGTGCCATACCGAGATTCGAAGGCCGCGTCGAAAACCGCTTACTATTGTCGCCATCGACATGAAACTGCCGTAAGCGTTCAACGACGTCACCGTGACCTTGCCGAATGCGATGCTGAAGTAAAGCAGGCCCGCGACAGCGCCCGTGGATCCGAGACTCACGATATAGGCCACCTCATGATGCTCGAATTGCTTACCCGCGAGTGCCGCGGCGAGAACCCCGAAAGTCATGGATATCTGCGAACCGATGACTGATCCGAGGCCCACGGCGGAGAATACCCGCGCTACCGATGTGTCTCTCGGCAAGTAGCGGGAATAGTCGGCAACGTATGGACCGTAGGCGATCTGCCACGAGGCCGACAAGGACATCGCCAGTAGAAACTTGCTCAACGAAAAATGGCGTTCGGCCAGCAATGCCGCGATATCATGGGACGCGAACAATCTGCTGAACATGTAGACGAATGCGGCTATGCCGACGACGCTCGCAACTCGCCCGAGAAAGTGAATGAATCGATACCCTAGCAGCGTCACGATTACGATGAAGCAACTGAAGATCACGATGCCGAAGCCATCGTCGACATGGAACAGTTGACCTACTGCTTGCCCGGCCAACACGCAACCGCTGGCAGAAAAGCCGATGTACATCAGGCACACCGCCACGATCGGTATGATTGCGCCATAGATGCCGAACTGGACGCGGCAAGAGATCATCTGGGGTAAGCCGAGCTGCGGGCCTTGTGCCGCGTGGAGCGCCATGACGGCGCCGCCGATCAACTGACCCAACAAGAGTGCCACCAGCGACCAAAACACGTCGCCGCCGAATACTACGGCAAGGGCACCGGTTACGATCGCAGTAATTTGCAGATTGGCTGCAAGCCACAATGTGAATTGGCTTGCGAGACCGCCATGCCGCTCTCCGTCGGGCACATAATCGATCGATCGGATCTCGATCGAAACCGGCACTGACTTATTAGCGCCCAAGACTGGCACCGTATCCCCTGTTTTCCGCGCTCGTTGTTGCGACTGTGCCATACGCCGGAGCATTCCGCTTTGAATTGAGAGCGTGCTATGGTTTCGAAGGTGGCCAAGCTCCTTAAAGACCGCAGTCAGGATAAACGCCGGCGCATTGAAGCGGCGGCTCTTGCGCTGTTCACCACGCAGGGCTTTCACGGCACCAACAATCGCGAAATCGCCAAAAGGGCCGGCGTGTCCACGGCGGCGATTTACACCCATTACCCCAGCAAAGAAGCGCTCTTCACCGGCCTGGTGGAGCAGCACCGAGCGCTAGTCGCCAAATGGCTCCGAAAGACCATCGCCGGGCTCCGGGATCCTCTGGCCAAACCCGATCTGACGGCGTTCGCCTCGGCGATTCGCGCCAAGATGCGCAAGGATCCGGAGTACTTCCTGCTGATCTTCATCGACGTGGTCGAATTCAAGAACCAGCACTTCCGCGCATCTTTCCATGACGTGCCCGAGTGGTTCCGCCGCGCGCTCGGCCCGGTTCTCGCCAATGTGAGCGACCAGCCGGGCTGGTGCGGGCAGGACCCGGCGTTCGTACTGGCCGCGGTTTACATGTATTTTGTACACTACGGGCTCATAGAGCAGCACATGGGCGGACGCCGGCATCTCGGTGTCTCCAACGGCCAGGCGATCAAGCAGGTGGTCGAGCTGCTCTGTGGGGGGCTGTGGCGAATGCCGCCCAGGGCTGCGCGAGGCGACGGCCAGCGCAAGCCGTCGAACGGTTCCGACCGGCAGAAAGTGCTCGAGGAGGCCATGCGGAACCGGATCGATTTCATCCGCCTCTTATCCGGCCGCATGTGGAGCGCGCCGCCCGAGACTCCGGTTGGGAAGTCACGCACCGGTGAGTCGGCGAAGGTATCCATGCTGTTTCTGCCGGAGATTTCCGCCGATCGGCCCGACGATACGCAGCTACGGATCGAGACGGCGGCGCTCGAGCTCTTTACCACACAGGGATTTCACGGTACCAACATCCGCGATATTGCGGAGAAAGCCGGCGTCTCGCAGGGCGCCATCTATACCTATTATTCAAGTAAGGAAGAGCTTTTCGAGAAGCTGGTCAAGACCTATCGCGCCTGCATGAACGCCTTCCATCGACGCGCCGTCATGCTGCTGATCGAGCCATTCTCACGGGACGGACTGAAGTTCTTGGCCATGGCGATTCGCTCGATGGTGTATGACGACGCCCAGCACTGGCTGCTGCTCTTCATCGATATTCTCGAGTTCAAGAATAGCCACTTCGCCGATATGTACCGCGACGTGCCTGGAGCGATGCGCCAGTTGTTGCGGCCGGTGCTCGACAAGGTGGCGGACCAGCCGGGTTGGTGCGGGCAGGATCCGGCCTTTGCTCTGGCGGCGATTTACCTATTCTTTTTTGCGTATTTCGTCGTCGAAAGGCACATGCACGGCAACCAGCACCTCGGTGTCGCGGAAGAGGAGGCGATCGAGCGGCTGATCGATCTCCTGTCCACGGGAATGTGGGACGTGACGGCAGTGTCGCAAGCCAAGCGGATCCGGCGCCGGGGAGCGGCCGGTGCCGCCACTCGATCAGACGCGTCCAGCAGCAACTATTTGGCCGCCCTCATCGCATCCCCACTGAAAGGCACGAAGTAACTCATTCCTGTCCGGCCTTCCTATCCGGCGGCCTTGAGCTGCGCCTCTGCCGGTAGATGACGCTCTTGTTTTAATCTGATCGCTCGCTCATTTTTATGAGCGATTGATTGGTATTGACCTAAGGATTTTTTGATGATATCAACTCATCCGCAAGCTCAGCCGCGGCGACAAATCGCAAAGAATCCGCGGCTGGCTGGAAACGAATAACGACGAAAGGAGAGCCAGATGAGCGGAGTTGGCCCCCACCCCAAAACAGTCAATCTGTTGAATTTTTTACACACCCTCGCCGCGGTCACGCTGATCAGCGCGCCACTACTGGGAGGGCCCGCCCGGGCTGCACCGCCCAATTTCATCGAGTTCGAGAGCGGACACGTGCGCCCGATCGCCATGTCGCCCAGCGGAACGCAGTTGTTCGCGGTTAATACACCCAACGACACCTTGGAGATCTTCAACGTCACGCCGCAGGGGCTGGTGCTCCAGGCGCGCGTGCCGGTGGGCCTGGAGCCGGTCGCGGTGGCCGCACGAAATAACGGCGAGGTGTGGGTCGTCAATCATCTCTCGGACAGCGTCAGCGTGGTCACGCTCAGCGGCACTCCGCATGTCGTGCGCACGCTACTCGTGGGCGACGAGCCGCGCGACATCGTGTTCGCAGGATCAGCCGGCCGCGCCTTCATCACCACGGCGCATCGCGGGCAGCAACGCACCGATCCCTCGATCGCCGGGGTCGAGGGCGCCGGCGATCCGCAGATGACCACCCCCAGTGTTCCGCGCGCGGACGTCTGGGTGTTCGATCCTGCCCATCTCGGCACCACGCTGGGCGGGACTCCGGTCAGGATCATGACCTTTTTCACCGATACGCCGCGCGCGCTCGCGGTTAGCGCCGACGGTAATACCGTTTTTGTGGCCGGATTCAAGACCGGCAACCAGACATCGGTCGTGAACGAGGGCCGGATATGCACCGGATTCAACACCAATCAGCCTTGCTTACTGAGCGACCTCTCCATCAGTCCGGGCGGCCATCTGGGCCCTGCCACGGACGCTACCGGCGAGCCGGCGCCGGAAGTCGGCATGATTGTCAAATACAGTAACGCCAGCGGTCACTGGGAAGACGAACTCCGGCGCAACTGGGACAATTCGATACGCTTCAGTTTGCCGGATACGGATGTATTCGCCGTCGATGCCAACAGTCTGTCGCAAACCGCCAGCTTCGCGCATGTAGGCACCACGTTGTTCAACATGGTCGTGAATCCGGCCAGCGGCCACTTGTACGTCTCGAATACCGAGGCGGTCAACAATGTGCGCTTCGAGGGTCCAGGAACCTTTGCCGGCCACACCGTCCAGGGTCACCTGGCGGAAGCGCGAGTCACCGTCATCTCCGGTGCGACGGTCACGCCGCGGCACCTCAACAAGCACATCAACTACGCAAAGCTCGCCGGCTCCTCGGGCTTTGATCCCACCGCCAAGGATCATAGCCTGGCGACTCCGCTCGACATGGCCGTCACGCGCGACGGAACCACGCTCTATGTCGCCGCCTTCGGTTCGAGCAAGATCGGCGTCTTCGATACGAGTGCGTTGGAGAGCGGTACCTTCGATCCGACCGTCATCAGCACCAACTATATTCCCGTCAGCGGCGGCGGCCCCAGCGGCATCGTGCTGGATGAGCCGCGCCGGCGGCTGTATGTCATGACGCGCTTCGATGACTCGGTCAAGGTGATTGACCTTGCGACCAAGCAGGAGATCGCGGCCCTGCCGCTGCCCAACCCCGAGCCCGTTTCCGTGGTCCAGGGCCGGCCGATGCTCTACGACGCCACCCGTTTCTCCGGCAACGGCGAGGCGTCTTGCTCGAGCTGCCACATATTCGGTGACAATGATGATCTCGCGTGGGATCTCGGTAACCCCGACAACACGGTCACCAAGAACCCAATACCCATCAACGAGAGCAACCCCCTCATTCTGGCGGTGGGCGAGACGCTGTTCGGCGTCAAGACGCCGCTCAACGGCAGCGGCAAAGCGGACGATTTCCACCCGATGAAGGGGCCGATGACCACGCAGACGTTGCGCGGCCTGACCAATGCCGGAGCGATGCATTGGCGCGGCGATCGGTCCAACGGCTTCTTCGGCATCGATCCGTTCAACGAAAATCTGTCGTTCAACAATTTCATCGTCGCATTCCAAGGTCTCGTAGGCAGCGTCGACCAGCCATCGGCCGCACAGATGCAATCCTTCACCGACTTCCAACTCCAGGTGGCGCCGCCGCCGAACCCGGTGCGCAGTCTCGACGATTCGCTGACCGCGTCGCAACAGCGGGGCCACGATTTCTATTTCGGCCCGCACCCCTCCGACGGTTTCAACGTGCCGGGCATCGGCCTGATTCTGGGGACGACGACGTTCACCTGTAACGGTTGCCATGTGCTCGATCCGTCGCAGGGAAAATTTGGCGCAAGCAAGAACGACAGCTTCGAGGGCATCGAACAGGTCTTCAAGATTCCACACCTGCGCAACCTCTACACCAAGGTCGGCATGTTCGGCATGGCGAAAGTGCCGTTCTTCGAGAGCCCCGACACCGGCTTTACGGGACCGCAAATTCGCGGCTTCGGCTTCACCAACGAAGGCTCGCCCGATACCATATTCACCTTCTTCAATTCGGTGGTGTTCCGCTCCACGGTGACCGCCGGCTTCCCGCTACTCGGCGGCAATCAGACCCGCCGGGATGTCGAGCAGTTCATGCTGGCCTTCGACAGCGATCTAGCGCCCATTGTCGGCCAGCAGGTGACTCTGACCAACCAGAATGCCGGCGCCGTCGGCTCGCGCATCGCGCTGCTCGAGCAGCGGGCCGGAATGCCCTTTACTTCAAAGATCCTCGGCGGCACGGTGACGGAGTGCGACCTCGTGGCCAGTGTTGTGCAGGGCGGCACGGTGAAGGGATATCTCTATCACCCGGGTTCCGCCGTGTTCGTGCCGGGCGACGCGTCGGCCCCGCTTTCGGACAGCGCGTTGCGAGCGTTGGCCGCCGTGGCGGGGCAGGAGGTCACGTTCAGCTGCGTGCCGCCGGGCTCGGGCGCGCGCATCGCGTACAGCAAATAGGAGGCCATCCCTCACGTGCGATCACAGCACGTGGGGGGCACTCGCAGATCATCCTCCGCTTCCGCTTAGCGCGATTCCTTCAGCCGAAGTCGGTGAGCAATCTGCTTCGCCCGATTGCCGCAGGTCCCCATGCTGCACTCTCCTACCAAGTGATGCGGGCGGGATAGCTTTCACTGCGTATCCACTGCGACAGCAGCCATTTTTCGCCCGCCACCACCGGCTTGCCTGCATGCAGACTGTCTCTGTGGCCCAGTCCATCTGCGCCCAGATTATGAAAATGGAGCATGTCGCCGCGGCGGGCTTTGATGTCCAGCTGCAGTGCCGGAAAACAGGTGCTGCCGCCTGTGTAATCGTCATTCAGATACATCAGCACGGTTTGCGCGCGCTGCCCGCCATCGGCCAGCGACTGATAGGAACCGGCGCCGCTTTCATTGAAATAATCCACGTGCGGTCTGAACTCTTCACCCGGCTGGTAACGCAGGATCTGCAGGAATTCACCGCTCAGCGCCGGCGCACCGGAGACGCGGCTGATGCAGCGTTCGAGTGCTTCGAGCACATGATCGTGCTGGCGCGGACCGAGCGTGACATGCGAACTGGTACGCATCGGATCAGCACGCGCCTCGCCGGTACGCGCATCGACGATCTGCGAGCGCCGCACCAGCGGCGCGGCCAGATTTATCACCGCATCCAGCACCAGCGGATGAATCACCCCGGGCAGTCTTCGAATCAGCGGCACTTCGTGCAGTGTTTCGGCGGTGGGAAGCTGTATGTCAGCGGCGAGATTCGGCAGCGCCTGCTCCAGCAACAACCAGTCGATGTTCAGTGCCGGCGGCTCCGCAACAGAGGAGGCCAAACTCTGCTCCCGGAGAGACTGATCTAGACGCTGACCAAGATATTGACTGCGCGCGGCTTCAGTATGGCTAATCGCCACGGCGAGTGCCGGTTCCGGCGCGCCGCCGATCCCCCCGGCATAGCAACGAGCAAGGGCATAGGCGGCGGCGGCATCGCCGCGTCGCGCCGATGCGTCCAGCAACGGACGCAACAGATCCCAGCGCTGATGACAGACGCTGAGTAGAGCCAGTTGGCGCAGCGCATCGGCGTCCCCCATTCGCGCTGCGGCTAAAAGATAACGCAGTCCGGTTTCACGACCAGCGATTTCCACCGCAGCAAAGCCATGTAGTTCGCTGAGCAGGAGATTGGCCTGAATTTGTGTAGCTGCCAAGGGTTGCAGCAAATCGATGGCCTGTGGCCGATCGCGCGGACACCGACGCCCATCCATCAAGAGAATGGCCAGCGTTATTTGCGCCGGAATCAGCTTTTGCGCCGCCGCCAGACGCAGCCAATGCAGGCTCTCATCGAATTGTCCGCGCTGGTGCAATGCAGAACTCAGGGCGTACTGCGCTTCAGCGTTGCCTGACTTCGCCAGTGCGGCCGCTTCCTGAAATGAAATACCCTGCGCCATCGACAACTCCTGATTTGTCGCCGTAGACCGCCCGTGTTCAGGAAGTGTAGCGGGAATGGCGAAAGCGCCCGACTAGTTCTGCAAAAAAATAGCCCGTTGCGCCTCGAGAATCTCCGGCCTTCCAGGCTTGTCGGCTCGAGCACTGACCTTCAACATTTCGCGAAAATATCCTTGACTCATATCGCGCCTTCCGCTGATCTCTGCAGCATGCGCCGCACCATACAGCGAGCGTAACCGGCCCGGCTCCTTCTCGAGCGTCGCTTCGAATTGCTTCAATGCCTGCGCAGGCTGATTCATCGCCAGCAACATCTCGCCCAGCAACTCGCGCGCGGGGGCCAGGGGCCCGGGCGTCACTGCGCTCTTCTCCGTCCCATCTTCCAGTTCCGCTGCCGAGTTCATTTGCCGCAGTGCTTCGTCTTTCTCACCCTTCGCCAGCGCAGCCCATGCGCGGACGGTAAGCTCCTGGATTTCCACCTGCCGCGCCCAGTAGCTTTCGTTCACCTTCTGGAGCCGTTCCCGGATGTGCTGAAGCGCTGTCACGGACTCGCCCGCCGCCGCCGCCTGCCCCAGCCGCGCCGCGCCTAATCCGCGGGCGAACCCGGTCATCGCATCGGTGTATGGAAACGGCGTCTCCCGGAGTGTGAGATGCGCCGCCTGCTTCCAGTCCTCGCGTTCCAGCGCGTACCGCGCGGGGATCGCGGCCAGTGCAAAATATCCGGCAGAGGGGCCGCCAGCACCCTTCAGCATTGTCTTGGGATCGAAGCGTGATGCAATCTCGGGCAAGGAATCCAGTATCTGCCGCGCCGCCTCGTCCTGCCCCGTTTGTAGGTAGGCGTAAATTTCGTAATCGCTGGCGTGCAACTCCTCTGCCGTCTGACCCTCGCGCCGAGCCGCCGCCGCTGCCGCTACATTGGCGTCGATGGACTCCTGCCAGTAACCCATCCGGGTGAAGGTATGCGATGGCATGTGCAGCGCGTGCGGCGCATCGGGCGCAATCTCCGAATAACGCCGAGCCGCCACGACCGCCCGACCCGCCAGTGCCGGCACGTCGTACGTATGGATAATGTAATGTGCCAGGCCAGGATGCGTCGGCTCTTCCTTGAACAATTTCTCGAGAATCGCACCCGCCTCGAGCCGACCGGCGTACGTCTTGTCCCCTGGATCTTCCGAAGCCGCGAGCGCCAACGCGTAGAAGATTTGCGCCTCATGGTCTTCCGGATATTTCGCAGAGACTTCCCGCATGGCATCGCGATAGGCGATCACGCGCGCTCC
>WNFL01108618.1_pt3 | contig 19684 bp, 20 predicted proteins | sample 5400361 | NCBI WGS metagenome assembly WNFL01 (sample SAMN13153351, study PRJNA577476) | soil metagenome | isolation source: 40 cm soil on Douglas fir-dominated hillslope | place: USA:California | collected 2013-09-17
GTGCTGGCCGCCGTCCACCGCGATGGTCTCCCCGGTGATGTTGTTCGCGCGGGCGAGAAACAGCACGGCGTCGGCGACCTCTTCGGGCGTCGGGCCGTGTCCGAGCGGCATCGCGGCGCTGCGACGCGCGAATGCCTCATCATCCTGCCAGGCGTTCGGCAGGGTGGGGCCTGGCGCGACTGCATTCACGCGCAGGTGCGGCGCCAAGGCCTGGGCAAGCGTCGCGGTCGCCACATGAAGCCCGCTCTTGGCCAGCCCATAGGAGAAAAATCGTGGCGTTGGCCGGTATACGCGCTGGTCGAGCACGTTCACGATCGACCCGCCCGTAGGCGCTTGCGCGGCGAAAACCTGCGTCAGAAACAAAGGCGCACGCAAGTTAACCGCGAAATGGCGATCGAACCGGTCCCGATCAAGGTCGGCGATCTCATCTGGTTGGAATTCGGAGGCGTTGTTGACGAGGAGGGTCAAAGGCCCGACCGCCGCGACGGCCGCGGGCACGATGCCGAGCACGCAAGCGTGATCGGCGAGATCAGCCGCGACGACGCCGGCACGCCCGCCATCGCGAGCGATATTGTCGCGCAGCTCCGCCGCGGCCTTGAGCGACCGGTTGGCGTGGATTGCCACCGCATATCCGGCCCGAGCGAGCGCCAGCACGATCGCGCGGCCGATACGCCGGGCGCCGCCGGTGACGAGCGCGGCCGGCGGGGATGCTGCGGGGAGAGACGCCATCTCCGTCTAATCGCCCAGATGATCGGGATCGGCAACCCCGGGTTCGCCGTGCGTTTGGGGTTTTAAGCCGTTTCATCAAGCAGGAGGCCGTGCGCTCTCAGGAACGAAAGCCGGTCCCAATAGCCTCGCTGAAAGACGATTTTGTCGTTCTCGATACGGAAGAAACCGCATCCGCGCAGCCCGAGCGGATCTTTCCATTCGAGAATTGCCCACGGGCCATCCTCGAAAATATGCTCGGCGATGCAGACCATCTTGGCGTTAGCAAAGTCTTTGGCGAACATTTCACGTATCGCCGCACGCCCCTCCACTGGCTCCCGAACGACCTGATGATTGATGGCACGTTCGGCATAGAAAGTGGCCATCTCATCTGGATCGCCACGGTTGAATGCCTCGACCCAAGCAACGACGAGTTCACGGGGGCGCATCAGATTACCGTCCTTATCTCCGCCTACTGCAAATCTGCTCCGCTTCGGGGCCAACGGCATTCTCAACGCGTGGCCTTCGAGACGCGGTTTTGCCGGATTTCATTTGAAATAGATTTCGGTACGGCCGACGACGCTTAGATCGAATAAGTCACTGACATTTTGCGCGTAACCAGTATTCGCAACGTAGCCATACGACTTCCTCATACGCCGCAAGGCGACATTGTTGTGGCCGCAACTCGATCATATCAGGATAAGAATTTGTTATACATTACGACAAGTTCACAAAGATTCCTCTAAGCTCGCCTAAACATAGCCGCACAATCGAATACGTTGTCATCCGCGTGTGGAACCGGAGGGACAAAAACATGAAGGCATTCCTGTTCTCGTCGGCCGCGGCGCTCGCTTTGGCGGGCGCGGTCGGCACCGCGTCGGCAGCTGACCTGGCGCGTCGGCCGCCGCCCCCTCCCCCGACCAAAGCTCCTGTCCTTGTGCCTTCCTACAATTGGACTGGCGCCTATATCGGTATCAACGGCGGTTACGGCTTCGGCCGTTCGAAATGGGATGGCTTGCCGGCAAGCTTCGATGTCAAGGGCGGCATGGTCGGCGGTCAGCTCGGCTATAACTGGCAATTCGGCCAGTTCGTCTACGGCGTGGAAGGCGACGGCGACTGGAGCGACCTTCGCGGCACTGCCAATTTGGCCAATTGCAACCTGGGCTGTAAGACCAAGAATGATTTTTTGTCCACCGCCCGCGGCCGGATAGGCTTTGCGGCGGACCGCTGGCTACCCTATGTGACCGGCGGCCTCGCGGTCGGCGATATCAAGGCCACCGTGCCGGGCTTCGCCGGCGTCGACAAGACGAATGCGGGCTGGACGGCAGGTGGCGGTCTCGAATTCGCCCTCTCGGGCCCCTGGACCGTGAAAGCCGAGTACCTTTACGTCGATCTCGGTAAGGCCGGCTGCAGCGTGGCTTGCGGCTTTCTGTTGCCGGGCAGCAATAACGTGAGCCTCACCACCAACGTCGTGCGGGGCGGTATCAACTACCGCTTTTGAGCAGTAGTCACGCCGAAACGATCCTTGGCGTAGGGTGGGCAAAGGCGCATTGGGCAGAGCGGGGTTGTTGGCACAGACCGTGGTGCGCCTTTGCCCACGCTGTCCGACTTCGCCGCTCGACCGGGTGGGGCAAAGTCGCGCGCGATCAGCGCGTCATCTCGTCGGCTGCGGCAGGCGACCTCGCCCACCATACCCATGATTCCACCCGCTTGAAATCAGCATCAACCCGACAACACGAGATTGACGGCTTTCGGCCCTTTGCCCTTCTTGTCGGGCTCGACATCAAACGTGATCCGCTGCCCTTCGTTGAGTGCCTTCAGTCCGGCGTGCTCCACCGCCGTGATATGCACGAACACGTCGCGCCCGCCGTCATCCGGTTTTATGAAGCCGTATCCGCGTTCGCCATTGAAGAACTTGACCGTGCCGGTCATTGCCATCGGGAAAACTCCTGTCCCGTGGTTGCGCGCCGCCGACCCCCACGGCGCGGCGGCAGGGTCGATATTCGCCATTCCCAAGGCCGTCACCTTGACGCCTGTGACTCTTTTTGGTCCCGGAAACCGAGGCCACCCCACGAGCACGCGAATGTCAGGCCCTCAGCGGTTAGCCTAACACACGTATCGCAGCCTGAAAGGGGATTAAGCGCTGCCCCCTCCCTACCCTCCCCCGCACGCGGGGGAGGTGAGGGAGAGCTCCTCGAGCACATAGCCGCGACCGCTGTCGCGCCCGAGCGCGTTGACCAGCGCCGGGGCAAGAGTCCTGATCTCTGCGGCGAGCCGCCAGGGCGGATTCACCACGATGACGCCGCATGCGCTCAATCCGCCGGCCGGCCCCGGCGACGCCACGGCAAATTCGGCGCGAAGGCATTTTTCGAGTCGAGCGCGCCGCAACCTCTTGATGAAACGATCGGGCCCGTCGCGCCCCTTGACCGGGTACCACATCAGATAAATACCGGTCGGCCATTTGCGGTGTGCGGCCGTGACCTCGTCGGCCAGGCGGATCAGATCGTCCGGTTGTTCGAATGGCGGATCGACGATCACGAGTCCGCGGCGTTCTTTTACCGGCACGTAGGCGTTAAGCGCGATCCAGCCGTCGATGCGGACCGCCTTGACGGTCGCAGCCCCTCGCAGGTGACGGGACAGCGCTGCGGCGGCCCGCGGCTCAAGCTCGCAAGCGACAAGGCGATCCTGCGGGCGCATGAGGTGGCGCGCCAGCGCCGGAGATCCCGGGTAGTAGCGCAGCTCATCGGCGCGGTTGCACGCATGCAGCGCCGAAAAGTAGGGCGCCAGGAGTGCGGCGGCGTCCGCCGGCAACTTTGCGCCGGCGAGCCGGCCGATGCCGTCGCGCCATTCGCCGGTGCGGCTCGCCTCGTCGCCGGCAAGATCGTAGAGGCCTTCGCCCGCATGGGTGTCGATCACCCGAAACGGCGCGATTTTCTCCCGCAAGTGGGTGAGGATGCGGGCAATGATGGTGTGCTTGAACACATCGGCGAAATTGCCGGCGTGAAAGGCGTGGCGATAGTTCATGGTCGAGCCGGTGGTTGGCTGGGACCGCGGGCGTCTCGCCCGCTTCCCATCCTACGCAGCAAGCGGCGGGCGGGACGCCAGCGGTCCCGGGTGTGTCGCCATCAACCGCCGCGCACGGGCGGCATGATGAGCTTGTCGCGCCGGCAGGTGCGGCGCTCGATCTCTTCGCAGCCGCGGAATTGAAGGTCGCGGGTCAGGCAGATCTTGACGTCGCCGAGGCGCCGGCTGCCGCAGGAAATCGAAACGCCCTCCGGGTTGAGCCCCGGATTGGCCTTGATGAAAGCCTCCTCGACCTCCTCTGGCGTGACGGTCAAGGCCGCAGAGAGGTCGAGGTATTGGGGAGGAATTTTCACCACTGCCCGGGCCTTGCGAATGGTTTCGAAATACCCGCCAGGAGACAGGCCCGAGCAAACGCCGTGACGGTCCCATTCGTGAAAGATAAGCGCCGGCGCCGGCATCAGGTCGAGCATTGCGGACACGATGTTGCGGCTGAGCCGCGGCGCGGGCACCTGGCAGTATTCCGGAAATCCCCGCTCGTATTGCGGCCACAGGCCATGCACCACGAAGGAGAAAGGCCGCGGTCCGCATTGCGGGTTGCGCGCGGTCCGGGACGGATCGCGTTCGGCGTTGTCGGCGCAGAACGACGGCGACCATGACAGCACCAGCACATAATAATCGAATTGCCCCGGCTCGCCTTGACGGCGATCCTGGGCCGCGGACGGGCCCGACGCAGCAATGAGCCCGCCAATGATCGCCGCACAAACGAGGTGACGCGTGAACGCGAGCAGCATGTTTCCCCAGTTGCGGTCGGAGGTTTGGAACGTCTGAAACAGGCCGGGCGCACCCGAGCCATGCGGCGGGTTACGGCCGTGCCGCCCGGCAATTCGGATTATTGGTCCAGTCGCGATCAAGACCGGCCACGCACCATTCGACGCCGTAACTGGCGCTGATCATGCCGCCGTCCTCGATGATCGAGTAGTTAATCTGATGCCGCCTGCCGTCGGAGACCAGGACGGAAGCGGTGCAGAACCGCCGTGGAATCGTGCCCGACGCCCAAGGCTCCCAAGCGACCTCCTGGATTTTTTCGAACCCTACGATTGTCAGGGCCGAATTCCAGAACCGGCCTTCCTTGGTGGCAAATCGCGCCACGATCTTGTCGAGCGGTCCGCGCTCGTCGCACAACGGCACATTGCTGTCGTATCTCGGACCCGATAGCCAGAAATTCTTTTCGAGCCAGCCCGCGGCGCGCCCGGTGGTGACTGAGCCGCCGATCGCGACGGTCGCAGATATTGCCAGAACGATTGGAAGGACGCTTCGGCCCATCATGGTCTCCTCGGTCCCCTGGAGCGCCGACGGTGCCGCGCGACGACCTCCGGGTCAAGAGGAGATTGTACAGGAAACTTCGCCTCTCCCTACCCTCCCCCTTCCTCCATTGGCGCTAATTAAGGCTCGACGGTGGCGCGAGCTCCTCCCCTCCCCCTTGTGGGGAGGGGTTGGGGGTGGGGGGTCGGGAGATGCGGCACTTCTGTGCCCCACGGCACGACCCCCCACCCCATCCCTCCCCCACAAGGGGAAAGGGAGTCCGTGCGGCTTATCTTAGCGCCAATGCATCCTCCCCCCGCAAGGGGGAGGGGAGGGTGGGGGGGCCGCAGGGGTCTCACCGCCAGTCGCCAGCCGCAGTTTGCACGACCGCGAGCGCCGCCACCGCTGCCGTGTCGGCGCGCAAGATGCGCGGACCGAGCGCCAGTCGCGACGTCCGCGGTCGGCGCAGGAGCGTGGCGCGCTCCTCCTCGGCAAATCCCCCCTCTGGGCCGACCAGCACTGCGAGTTCCGCGCTGTTTGCATGGGCGCCAAAATCCAGGCCCAGATCCGCCCGCAACGCCGCGACCGGATCGCCGCACGGTGCGTCTTCGTCGCAGAAGACCAGATGGCACGAGGGATCGAGCGCAGCGAGCGCGGCCGCGAAATCGAGCGGCGCTGCGATCTGCGGAATGGCGAGGATGCCGCACTGCTCCGCCGCCTCTATGGCGTTGGCGCGCATGCGGTCGAGATTGACCCGCTCCGCCTGGGTATGGCGCATGATCACGGGGTGCAGCCGCGAAACCCCCATTTCGACCGCCTTTTGCACCATATAGTCGAGCCGGGCACGCTTGAGGGGCGAAAACAGATAGTGCAGGTTGCCGGGCCCGGGTTGCGGCCGGGTGTTGGCCTCAACCAGAAGGACGGTATTTCGCTTGGCTACAGCCGCGAGACGCGCTTTCCACTCGCCGTCCGACCCATTAAACACCAGTACCGAGTCGCCAGGCGCCATGCGCAATACGCTGACGAGATAGCGGATTTGAGCAGCGTCGAGCGTGACCGTGAGGCCAGCGCCAAGCGCCGCCGCGACAAAGAGCCGGGGACTGCGAAAATCGTAGCGGGCCATGAACCTTAAAAGATCCGTATGTTCGGCTCCCGCACCCCACCCTCCCCGCTAGCGGGGGGGAGGGTAGGGGGCCGACGGCGGTATATCGCGGTTCGGTCGCCCCGGCGCGGGGCAAGTTGTCTTATTCCCGGCTGATTTCGCACGGTCTGCCGCCTTGTCGCCGAATTCTGGGGGTTGATTTCAAACTAATGACCAAGTCAATAGCGAATCAAGTGCATCGCTTGCGGTGCCGACAGAGGATTAGGGAGAACCACGCCATGAGCACCGGTCAGCGCCTTCTCCTCGTTATGGCCGCCATCATGCTGCCGGCATGCCAGGCTGCCGCCCAGACGCTGCCGTGGCCGACCGATTCCCCGCGGGCAGGGACCGCGGCCCCGTGGCCCGGGGAGCGTGCGCCGTCGGCCTCGCCCATGCCCGCGCCTGCCATGTCACCGATGATGGCGCCACCTCAGGCCTCGCCGTTCGGCGGCGGCGGCGGGGCGCCGCCGTGCATGGCGGAATTCGCCCGGCTGCGGGAGGACGTGCAGAAGAGGGGCCTCGCCGCCAAGGCTGCCGGCCAGCGCAAAGTCAGCCGCGAGGAGATGTGCAAGCACATCACGGCCTACAGCGCCGCCGAGTTGAAATGGGTCAAGTACACCGACGCCAACTTGACCAGTTGCGGCATTCCGGCCGAGGTGGCGCAGCAATTAAAGCAGGTGCACAGCAACACCGAGCAGACCAAGGAAAAGATCTGCGCGGCGGGGCCGGGGCCGACCGCCGCGCCGCCGAGCCTGAGCGACGCGCTCGGCACCTCGCGGCTGCCGACGCCGGAAACCACCAAGTCGGGTAGCGGCACCCTTGATACGTTGACCGGCAGCGCGCTGGCGCGATGAGCGACGCCCTCGGGCGCGTCGCTGATTCGACCGGCAACTGGGTCGACCGGCTGGCGCCTCTCTGGGGGCGGCCCTATTTGCGCCTCGCCCGGCTCGACCGGCCGATCGGCTCCTGGCTCCTGCTCATTCCGTGCTGGTGGTCGGCGGGCCTGGCGGCGATTGCGGCGCACGAACGCGGCCCGCGCCTCACCCACCTGGTCCTGTTCTTCGTTGGCGCATTCGCGATGCGCGGCGCCGGCTGCACCTGGAACGACATCGTCGACCGCGATCTCGACCGCAGCGTTGAACGCACCCGCTCGCGGCCGATCCCGTCCGGCCAGGTGAGCGTCGCCCAGGCCGCCGCGTTCCTGGTCGCGCAGGCGCTGGTCGGCCTCGTCGTGCTCGTACAGTTCAACGCCTTTGCGATTGCGACCGGGATCGCATCCCTCGCGATCGTGGCGGTCTATCCGTTCATGAAGCGGATCACCTACTGGCCGCAGATCGTGCTCGGCCTCGCGTTCTCGTGGGGCGCCCTGATGGGCTGGGCCGCTGCCTTCGGCAGCCTCGATGTCCGCCCGCTCGTGCTCTATGCGGGCTCGATCGCCTGGGTGATCGGCTACGATACCGTCTATGCCCATCAGGATCGCGAGGACGACGCCTTGATCGGCATCAAGTCGACCGCGCTCCTGTTCGGCGATCGGACCAAACCGATGCTCGCGATCTTCTACGGCCTTGCAGCCGGCCTCATCGGCCTTGCGGGCGCTCTCGCCGGCGCGGGAGTGTTGTTCTGGCTCGGCCTTGCGGCCTTCGCTGCGCATCTCGGCTGGCAAATCGTGCGGCTCGATATCCACGATCCGGACTTGTGCCTCGCTGTGTTCAAGTCGGACCGCGATGCGGGGCTCATTCTATTTGCCGGGATCGTGGCGGATGCGTTGTGGCGCGGGTAGGGCGCACGCGCGCGCTACAATGGATTCCGGTCAGGTTGAAGCGCGTACGATCTCCTCCGGGTCATGGCCGGGCTTGTCCCGGCCACCCCGATTATTCATGCTCTGCGCATCAACGTTCGGGGTCGCCGGGACAAGCCCGGCGACAACGCTGGACGCCAAAGCTAGGCCGCCGATCGCCCCCCGGTCGCGCGCGATTTTGCTTTGAACATGACCAGTGACTTGTGCCTGTTCCAAATCTTCTTTAACGCCGCGTCTTGCGTGCGCGCACCGCTTCCCGTCATCTGATTGGCCAAGACAATAACCTCGGGCTTGCCCACCGCTGTGTTTGCGCGAAGGTCATTGTAGATGGCGGCAAACTTCTCCTCGTCGCCCAAAGCGGCTTCGAGTTTTTCCCGGTAATGAACGATGAGATCATCTCGCAGTCCGGGAGCATCCCTCCCTGTGGTGGGACGGCGAGGGGAGGCCGCCTGCGTGGTTATCCGCACGAATGCTGCGAGTTCCATCGAAGCGTGATCGCGCAGGACCTTCTCGACGGCGTCGACATCAGCCAGCACCGCGCTTTTGGCTGTTTTGCTAAGGAGGCCTTTTAGCGTCGACAGCAGGCAAGCGACGTCACCTAAACTTGGGCTGTCCATAGATCCGGCCCCGCCCAATGCGGCGAGCCGCCTCGCGAGGTCGGAAACGCTTGACGTCGGATGGGCATCAAAGACGGCCGCAAACGTGACGATCTGATCGCGCGCCACGGGCGCGCCGGCGACGTCGAGTACGTCGGCGAATGTCCTGAGAACGCAGCCGAAATCCCGGGCCTTCATGGCAATGACTCCGCGCTATTCGGCCGCTTCGTGGAAATAGGCAGGGTGCGGAATTCCCATCTGGTCGGCAACATGCTCGGCAAGCTCCGCAATGGCCGTACGTATCTGCTGACACTCCCTGCTGTGAGGCATGGCGATATGAGCGATCCCATCCGGCGCGTCATTTACCAGCGCAGCGGCGTGGGGGACAAAGGTCTTTTCAGGCAATATACGTATGGGGCTGCTTCCCAGCGCATCTTTGACGAATGTTATCGCCTCGGCTTGAGCAGCGCGGCCGCGCTTCCACATCGTACCGACGACTCCCATGTATTTAAGGTGTGGGCAAATCCCGGCGCGCTTTAATGTTTCGATCTGGTCGTACAACGTGACGACGGCTTCGGCGGACGTGCGATCGAAGATGGTCGGAATGAGGAGATGAGAGCTCGCGCAAAATGCCTGGATTTCCGAAGTCGTCAGGCGCGGCGGACAGTCGATGATGATGAGATCGAAAGCTCTCTGCACGATGTCCGAATGAAGAATTTTCGCGAGCGTATATCGCACGTCGGCTGTCTGCAACAGGTTGCCCTTTAGACGTTCCATCAGGGCGTGACGCAGATCTGCGGGCCGGAAATGGATGCATTGAAGCAGCCATTCGATCATGATGCGGTTGTCGGCCTGCGCAAGATCGTAGTACGCCGTGATGATTTGCAATCGGCCAGGGCCATTTTCTTCGGTGTTGAGATCAACCTTTTGAGCGAGAAGCGCGACGTCGGCCGGCGCGATATCGCCGCTGATCAGCCGCGTGGCGAGCGAGCTTTGATGCCCGGCGGGCAGCCAATCCTTGCCGGGAAACGCCATTGACGACAACGAACCTTGAAAATCGAGGTCGATCAGCAGCACACGTTTTTGCCAATCCTTGGCGAGATACGCGCCGATATTAGCCGCGAGAGTTGTCTTGCCAACGCCGCCTTTGAGATTTGCTATCGCGAGCGTTCTTGAATTCGTAACGTCGCGCCAATAATCACGCGGCCGGTCTACGGGGGTTGTGAGCCACACGCCCCGGCCTTCGCGCGCGCCTCGGTAGTCGATCACTCGCCCAACAGCTTGAAGAGCCCGGCGACGGCTACGAACAAAGAGCCACGCGTGCAGCGACAGCTGAATAATATATCGAAAGAGCAGCCAGCCGACGTAGCCAAGTGCAGGAACGACAATGAGTGCAGTGACCGACTTATCGATGATCCAATGCGATATTTGACCCATGAGGTCCATGAAAGTCCCCTATTTTGGAAAGCCTCTTTATGTTGCCACACACGCAACCTCCACGAATGTGCGGGAGCGCACTTATTAACAGCTAAATTCCCGAGCGATTCCAAATGAGCGTCCGGCGGCGGACGTGAAACGTGGCTAAATTTCGTCAAGCCGCTGCGCACGCGCATGATGCTTTCTGGCAACCAGTTGCATCACGCGACCTGATGCACGTGTGGCGCACACGACTGCCATCTGCGTGCCGCCGGTGCGATCCGGGCCGCCGCCCCTCATGCCGCTGCCGCGTACGGTGCTGCTGTTGCCTGGCGTGCCGACGGGCACACGACGGCCGCCGCGCATTGGGAGCCCGCACGGCACGGCCATTGACGTCTGAAAAGTTTGCTTGGCGCCAGACTGCATTGCGGCGACATCGAATCGCCGTCTCCGCCGTTATGTCCGCTTCAGGACCTGATCAGCGAGCGTCGGCCAACAGGGCGTGGGTAGAATATAGACGTATCGGGGCGATAAGCCGGCCATGATTCTCCAAATGGCTCAGATGGCCGGAATTATCTCGCTATTGTCGACTCGACGGCTTAGTGAATTAAGTGGCGGAAACAATATTAATAGTAATTAGCTGAATTTGGATCGCGCATTCCTAATCCCACCGTGGCGCGTATCTCAAATTAGGTCGGCAGCGCAATACGTCAGAAATTGGTCATCGTCCGACCTGCAATTATTACCGAGCATGATTTTGAGCCGACGAATCACTTATGTCTGATGCATATTTGCGTCATCTATGTCGGTTATATAACAATATGGCGGTCCACAGCTTTCTACTCGCTTTTAAGGATTAACGGCTGCCGAAGGTTAGACAAGCCAGATTTGACTCCGTAGTTTGATCGCTCGCGACGATAGCTCGCAAACCGCACCGCAAAAATATTTCGCTGTTGCATTTGTGCACTGGTATCGCGGCCCGAAACAGGATACATGCCGCAACAGGAGTGGGGCTCGCGCAGTGAACGCAATGAGATGGAATGGAATGGGGAAGCTAATGAAGAAATTCGTGATCGTCATCATGGCAACCGCCGGGGTCGCAAGCGCCGCTGTCGCGGCAGATATCCCGGTTCGTCAGCCGCCGCCGCCGACTCCGGTGGTTGGGAAGGCGCCGATCGGCAAAGGCCCGATTGGCAAGGGTCCGATCGGCAAGGGTCCGATCGGCAAGGGGCCCATCGTCGCTCCGCCTCCGATCGTCACCAGGGGTTGATCCGGCAAACGGACGGATCGACACGGTTGGTCCGTTCCGGTTTTGCGCAAGCTTGAAGTCGAATTATTGCGCCATGCGGCTGCCACCACGGGCGCATGCGATTTCCTGCGGCCAGCCTTTGCTTGATGGAGGGAGGGAGGTTCAGGTGAGAGTTGTCTCCCAAGAAGATGCATGCCCAAAACACTTTGAAAAACACCACTGTGAAAAACAGTCTGTGAGCGACGCCTTTGCCGGGCAAAGCAAGAGGCGGCGCAGGCCGCGTCGATTTAGCCCCGTTGTCGGCCTGTGCGCGGCCGCGATGTTGATCGCTGTGACGGCGCGGACGGCGCTGGCAAAGGATGAGCACAAAGAGGCCGCTGCGGTTCCGGCCAAGCTCGTGGAATCGACAACGGACTCATTGCCGGCCGTCCAACCGCACGCGATTTCCAAGCTTGCGGGTCGGTATTTCGTCGACTTCCGGTCGCGGACAGCGGCGAGCTATGGTCATGCGTTTGTTTGGTATGGACGCCTCAACGAGCGCGGCAAAGTCGGCCTGATCGAAGTTGCTGGCCTGCACCCCGCGAGCGACAGCCCCGTTCCCTATATTTTGGGACATCTCTTTCCGGTTCCGGCGGAAACCGGAAAGAGCTATGGCGATCTCGACGAGCAGTATTTGACCGCCAATTACCGTGTCTATTTGAAGGAAGCGGATGCTAAGGGGGTGTTCGCCTATATCAAACACAAGCAGGAGACGTCGCCGCTATGGCTCGCCGGCGTCTACAACTGTACGGCATTCCTCGCCGACATTGCCGGTTATATGGGGCTGCGGACGCCGATGACTGCGACCTGGATGTATCCGGAAGATTTCATCAACAACCTGCGTGATCTCAATGGCGGTCGCCAAGAGATCTCGCTTGCGGCGAGTCATTGAGTTGGTTCATCCACCTCTTTGCCCGTCACCCGCGGGCTTGACCCGCGGGTCCATCTCCCCCACCCGAAGCCGGCGAAGCCAGAGCCAAACTGGAGTAAGGTAGCGATTGGGCATCCGCCCGGGGGGAAAGGATGACGCGGGCGCGGACGGCCGGCGTCAGGGCTTTGGGCAAGGTTACGCGCCCGCGCTCCGTCAAAGGCAAATCCGTCAAGCCAATCAACTTCCGCAACCCTATCGAACAGAGCCTGCTGCGCGCCCTTCATCGTCCGGCGTTCAACAGGCCGCAACACGCCGTGCCGACCTCAAGTCCCTGGTCGCCGCGCTTTCACCGCTAGCCCTGTCCAGACACCTCGCGCGCCTGCGTCATATCGGGCTCATCAGCCCATCAACGGGACCTATCGCTGCGACCTCACACGCAGCGGCCGCGCCGCCATCACGAGCCTTCTGCCACCTCACTGAAAACATTCTCATTCCCGCTCTCGTGTGACAAAATCTTCGCGCCGAACGTCAAGAATCAACTGGCAAGGGACTACAAGTGATTCCACTCGATCGAAATTCGCTTACAAGGTGGCTGGAGCCTCGCCCGGCAGGTCTTGCCCCTCGGCGGTCGTCGGCGGGCGGAGTGGTCGCAAGCCCTCGCGGCCCGCCAGCAAAGCCATTGCGGGCGGGATGGCGTGATCGAGCGGCCACAACGCGGCCGGCATCCTGGAACGGCGCGCTGTCGAACCGTGTTATCACGCGTGCCGGGATTGACAGCCGCGGTCGTCAGTCCCCACACCGGCTTGCGGGCGCCGCTTCGGCGTTCCCCACGAGCGCCCGCCCGCTTCTCCTTCCACAGAATCGAAACTTAAACGACATGCACCCCCCACTGAGCGTACGAACCCCGCGGCACATCGCGACCGAGGCCTTCACCGATGCCGCTGCGGCGGTGGCTCGCCTTGACGATATCTATGAGCGCAATACGCGCTTCCTGCGCGATCGTTTTGAGGCGTATGCCAACGGCGAGCCGCTGACGACGCGCGTGCGCGCCACCTATCCGTTTGTGCGCGTCACGACTTCGACCCATGCGCGGCTCGATTCGCGCCTCTCCTACGGCTTCGTCGCGCGACCGGGCGTGCACGAAACCACCGTGACGCGGCCCGACCTTTTCCGTGCCTATCTTACCGAGCAGATCGGTCTGTTGATTGAAAACCACAGCGTCCCGGTCGAAATCGGCGAGTCGAGCGAACCCATTCCGGTTCATTTCTCCTATCGCCGCGACATCAATATCGAAGCGGCGCTCTCTGGCGGAAAGGCGATGCTCGACCAACCGCTGCGCGACGTGTTCGATACGCCGGACCTCGCCGCCATGGATGACGCAATCGCCAACGGCACGCTGCAGCCGCCGCCTGGCTCACCGGAGCCGCTGGCCTTGTTCCGCGCTGGGCGTGTCGATTATTCCCTGCACCGACTTTATCACTACACCGGGACCGATCCGGAGCACTTCCAGAATTTCGTGATCTTCACGAACTATCAGTTCTACGTCGACGCCTTCGCGCGGTGGTGCCACAGCCTTCGTCGCACCCGGCAATGTGATCATGCACAACGCGCGGCGAGGCGGAGACAAGACCGGAAATGTCCCGGAGCGCATGCCGCAGATGCCGGCTTTTCATCTCGTGGAATCCGGCTACCGGGGAATTACGTTGATCAACATCGGCACCGGCCCGTCCAACGCCCGCACCATCACCGACCATGTTGCGGTGCTGAGGCCGCATGCCTGGTTGATGCTCGGGCACTGCGCCGGCCTCAGGAACACCCAGAAGCTCGGCGATTACGTCCTCGCTCACGGTTATGTTCGGGAGGACCACGTGCTCGACGAGGAACTGCCGCTGTGGGCGCCGATACCGGCGTTGGCCGAGATGCAGGTCGCGCTAGAGCAGGCGGTCAGCGAGGTCACCGGGCTCGGGGGCTTCGAGTTAAAGCGCGTCATGCGCACCGGAACGGTCGCGAGCGTCGACAATCGCAATTGGGAGATTGGCGGTTCGACATGGAGTCGGCAGCAATCGCCGCCAACGGCTTTCGCTTCCGCGTACCCTACGGCACATTGCTGTGCGTGTCGGACAAACCCCTCCATGGCGAAATCAAGCTCGCCGGCATGGCCGGCGAATTCTACCGCCAACGCGTCGGCCAGCATCTCGAGATCGGCCTGAAGGCGCTGGAAAAGCTCAAATCCCAGGAGTCGGAGCGCCTGCATTCGCGCAAGCTGCGAAGCTTTGTCGAGGTTGCGTTCCAGTAACATTTGCGAACGCGCGAACCACGCGGGGGCGTGGAACGCGCTCCCAATTTCCCAACGATGCCACTATCCTGGCTCGCTGCATGCGTAGCGTACCTGGGAACATGGAGCCATGGACATGAATGCCGATCCGCGTGCGATGAAATGGACGCGCCGTGAGGCGCTTTCGATGTTGGGCATGGGCGCCGCCGCCGCGGCGCTGCCCCGGGCCGCCTCGGCCGAACCGTCCTTTCCAGAAGGCGCCGTCATCCGGACGATTCTCAAGGATTATCCGCCTGAGGAACTGCGCGGCGGGGCGACGCTCTTTCACGAGCACATGTCGCTCGCGCCCGACTTTCTGCTGCGATTCAGGCAGTACGCAGCCGAGGCACAGGCGGTGAACCGCCCGCCGAACGCCCCGCAATCGGCGGGACCGGGTGGGGCCGTGCCGCCTCCGGATTTGTCCTTCATGCGGGACCTCGATCTACTGAAAGAAGAGCTGGCGATCGCGAAACGCGAAGGCATTGCTTGCATCGTCGACGGCGGGCATGCCGACATGGGGCGCGATATCGGGTGGCTTCGGCAGCTCTCGTCAAGCTCGGGGATGCCGATCGTGGCGGGCGGTGGCTTCTACACCCAGCCTTTCTACCCCCGGGAGATCAGCACCATGAGCGAGGAGCAGGTCCTTCAGGCGCTCATTGCGCAGGCCGAAGCTGATCCCATCGGTGCGTTCGGCGAGGTCGGGTCATGGGACTACATGACGAAGGATGAGCGCAAGGTGTTCCGGGCGATCGGCCGCGCGCACCTTGCGACGAACATTCCGATCTTCACGCACACCGGCATTCCAGGCAAGTCGGCCCTCGAGCAACTGGACATCCTCGAGGACGTCGGCGTCGACCCGAAGCATGTCGTCATCGGTCACCTCGGAAACCTTGTCGACCCGAATACGGAAGTGCACCGCGCGATCTGCCGGCGGGGCGCGTTCGTCGGCTTTGACCGCCAGGGCGGTCCAAACGACGATCAGGTCGTGCCGATCGTCATGTCACTGATCGATGCGGGTTATGCCGACCATCTTCTGTTTTCGTCGGACTTCTCGAACGCGAGCGCGTTGAAGCGCAATAATAAGGAACTGGGCTACGCAAAAACGCTGACCGTTTTTGTACCCAAGGTGAAGAAGGCGGGCGCCAGCGACGAGGTTCTGCGGCAGATCATGAACGACAACCCGCGCCGGTTCTTGGCCTTCGTGCCGAAGGTCAAGCGCAAGGTCTGACGCGAGTTCGGCAAATAGCGGACATTCGCGATCCGTGGCGTGGCGCGGTCGCCACGCGCGGTTCGGGTCATTTTTCGGTGTCGGTGATGAGGCCAATGCAAGTTTCGAGAAACTACGATGCTCAAGATCATTGCTGGCGGTCTAGACGATCCTCAGGTAATCCACCTTCTGCGCATTCACTTGACCAATGCGCGAGCTCAAACTGCGCCCGGTAGCGATCATGCGCTTGATTTGTCAGGTCTGAAGTCGCCTGAAATTCGTTTTTGGTCCGCGTGGGACGAAGATGGTCTGCTTGCGGTTGGCGCTATGAAGCGCCTCTCGCAAAGCCACGGAGAAGTAAAATCAATGCACACTGCTGAGGGCGTTCGCCGTCGAGGCATTGGCTCCGCGATGTTGCAACACATCATTGATGCCGCGCGTAGTAGCGGGATTACAAAATTAAGCCTTGAAACGGGATCATGGGAGTACTTCCAACCGGCCGTTGCGCTCTACAAGCGCCACGGATTTGTCGAATGTGCGCCGTTCAGCGACTACAGACCCGACCCAAACAGCATCTTCATGACGCGCGATTTGTAGGCGTTGAAAGCATCAGCAGGGACAGAGCTCGGCCGCGCGATCGACCCGTCAGACGCCGCGTTTGTTGCCCCAGGCCAGCACGTGAAGTTGCGGCAGCACAGTGGCCGCGAACCAGCGGTCGGCGGTCACCTTGCGCACGAGCCAACGGAAGCGTTGCAGCAGATCATCGATATCCGCCTCCGCCGCGAGGACGCCGCCCGTGCCCGCCAATGGCGCGGGATTGCCGACCTGCAGGTAGACCGGCAAGACCGGATAGCGCGCGGCCACCGCCTGCGCGTAGCCGTAATCGGCATCATCGAAGACTACGATCTTGAGGACGCAGCGCGGCCGCCCCCTTGCTGCCGTGAGGCACGCTTCGAGCGCATCCCAATCGGTCGCCATGCCAGCTGAGGGCGGCTTCGGACTGAGAATCAGCCAATCGAGTTCGGCGAACCACGGTTGGGAAATGCTGCCTTGAGTTTCCATGACAAAGCTCAAGCCCCGCTCGCGACCGAGCGCGATCAGCGGCGCGAGCGGCTGCAATGCCGGATTGCCGCCGGAGAGCGAGACCAGCACCGGCTTGCCGCCGGCGAGCTCGTTCACGCGTGCCATGATCTCGTCAGGCGTCATCGGCACCCAGTCGTCGCGGTATTCGGGCAGCACCGCATAGAGCGTGTCGCACCAGGTGCAGCGATAATCGCAGCCGCCGGTGCGCACGAACACCGTCGGCCGGCCGATCAGGGGCCCTTCGCCCTGGATGGTCGGCCCAAAGATTTCACTGATGCGGATGCGTTTCGTCACGGCCTGTATTCGGCCCAGCTGCGCGGCGTCTCGCTCACGCGCACGGCGACAACTTCCGGCCAACGGTCCTTGCACCAGTCGTAGAGCCACCGGCTGATGACTTCGCACGTGGTCCTGTCGTGACCGAGCACATCGTTGAGGTGCTTGTGGTCGAGCGTCTCGTTGATGAAGTCGCGCAGCACCGCAAGCTCGTGAAAGTCGCGCACGAAGCCCACGGCGTCGAGCGCCGGCGCCTGCAGGATGACCTCGATCTCGTAGTTGTGGCCGTGCAGCCTCCCGCAGGGATGGTCGGCCGGCAGGCCGCCGATGATGTGCGAGGCGGAGAACGCGAAGCGTTTGGCGATCGTGTACATGGCCGCGGTCCTCACGCAGGGTGCCGGGCCAGATACGCGCGGCGCGCCTCGCGCCAATAGTCGGCATCGTCGTAGGCGGTGGGATCGTCGACGCCGGCAAGATGGAAGGCTTCGCGCCGCTCGACGCAGGTGCCGCAGCGGCCGCAATGGCGCGCGCCGCCTTTGTAGCAGGACCACGTTTCGGCAAACGGCACAGCGAGCCCCGCGCCCTCGCGCACGATGTCGGCCTTGCTTGAGCGCAGGAACGGCGTTGCAAGAGTAATTCGCTTGAGGCCGTCGAGCGCGGCGCGCTGCATCGTTGCGAAGGCCTCGACGAACCATGGCCGGCAATCGGGATAGATGAAGTGGTCCCCGCCGTGGACCGCTGCCGCGACGGCGTCGGCCTGCACGGCCATCGCCACGCCGAAGGCGACGCTCAGCATGATGGCGTTGCGGTTGGGGACTACGGTAAGGCGCATCGTCTCCTCGGCGTAGTGCCCGTCCGGCACCGCCGCACCGTCCGTCAACGCCGATCCGGTCAGCCGGCGGCCGATGTCGGTGATGTCGACGACGTCATGGGCAACCCCTAGACGCGCGGCGCAGGCGCGCGCGAATGCGAGCTCCTTTCTGTGGCGTTGACCGTAATCGAACGAAACGAGATGGATCAGGCGCTGCTCGACCGCGACCTTGTGCGCCAAGGTCACGGAATCGAGCCCGCCGGAGCAGACGACGAGCGTGTTCACGGGAAGGCTCCTTGTTTTGACCGGGTAGGCTGCGACCGGGTGGCCAAAGGCCGACAGTCCGCTCGCCCTCACCCCCGACCGTTCAATCGGCCAAGCAATGGAAGGCGTGCGACGGCACGGCATTTCTGCCGGCTGCCCGACAAGGAACCCGTTCCAGGAAGGATGTCAACCGCAATAGCGACGCACGGGACACGGGGCATTTTCCCCGAAGCAGCCTCGCAGCCCCTTGGGTTTGGCACCGAACCTCCGTGCGTCACCCTTTTAGAAGTCCGGCTTCTCGGCTTTCGGCACGTCCGAGTCCTTGTTGTTGTAATACTCGTGCGGATTTTCGGCACAGACTCCTTCCGATATCTGGTCGGGCCCCGGCACATAAGTGAGGGTCGCGGTCCAGGGCGTCGTGAATACGCCTTCATCCTCGATCGTCACATGCAGCTGCAGGAACTTGCCGCGGTGCTGGCTGAAGACATCGCCGTTGAACAGCCAATTCTCTTTCTTGTTCCTATCGAGCGCGTCTTTCACGTCGTCGTAATCGCGCAGCCGATAGCGTTCCACAATGTGCAGCTTGTCCGTAAAGGGCGTGCCGAACAAGTCGAGCATCGCATACGGGCGATCGGTCTTGACGCCGACGGTGTCGATCACGAGGGTATCACCCTCGTAGTGGCCGACGGAATCCCGTACCAGGACGGCGTCAGCGGTGACGGATGAGGCTCGTTCAGGCGCACCCGGCGTGCTTCATAACCTCCACTGTACAACATGGTGATCTTGTCCGGCTGCTGTATCATCAGCATCAGCGCCTGCTTGTAAATGAACGGCATCCCGAAGGGCCAACACTGGTTCGACGGGTTCGGAAACGTAATGCCAGCGAGCGAGATTTCGCCGAATTTCTTTACCACTGCTGCCGCCCAGGGCTGCAAGATCGGACTTTGGTAATCCCCGACCAGCTGGTCGTAGTTGCTGATACCAACCTTGCTCGCAGGCAAAGCGGCCGAACCGGCCAAACCGGCGGGCCGCTGCTCCGCCCAACGCGACAAGTTCGTTATCGGGCCGGGGCCCGATGGGGCGGCTCAAACCAGGGAAAGGCGGGATGATTCCATACGCGGGAAAAGTCCGGAACCGATGCGGCGCTGTGCGTTTCGCCTGCGGGCGGTCCGGCCGCCGAAGTCGTTTGCGCCGTGGCGGGCAACGCAGCCGCCGTCGCCACTGCTACAAATAGAAGGAAATCCCGCTGCATACACATTGGCCGCCTCCCGTTCATGAGTGTAGCCGGTTCCAGTCCGGCTGACGCACTTGCCATATCTTACACCATTACGTGCCGGGGCACGGTCATTGCGCCGGTTACGTCCCCTGGGGACACCGCCTTTCAGATCATGTAGGCTACGCCCAAGCGCGATCGCGGCGAAGCGGTGCGCAACCGCAATGGGAGGCATTCATGGCAGGACGCAACGTTCCGTTCCAGGCTGCATTTCTGGCAGGCAGCATGTTGGCTTGGCCCGCAATGGCGGCCGACGTTACACCGGACCGGCTCATGAATGCCGACAAGGAGCCGCAGAACTGGTTGATGAACCACCGC
>WNFL01035326.1_pt8 | contig 19679 bp, 28 predicted proteins | sample 5400361 | NCBI WGS metagenome assembly WNFL01 (sample SAMN13153351, study PRJNA577476) | soil metagenome | isolation source: 40 cm soil on Douglas fir-dominated hillslope | place: USA:California | collected 2013-09-17
CCCGCCGGTGTGCCGGTTGGGACACCCAGGACGGCGTTGGCGGCGAGGGCGAGGAGGGCGATCGACTTAGGGGAGAACATGGCTGTCTGTTGTCGACGACGAAAGGAAGGGACTCTAGAGAGTGGGAGTCTGAGAGAGGGACTGGGAGCTTTGGAGGAGCTCGAGGAGAAAAGAGTGAAGAGTGGTCGGCAACGGCAGCGGAGGGAGGGAAGAAGCGTAGCTGTGAGGCAGGGAACGATGGTCAAATGACAGTCAGTACGTCATAAATAAATGGATAAAATAATTAATTAGTTAAATAATTAGCCGAAAATAGAGCTAACTCACAAGCAGCGCAAGGGCCGAGACAAGTTGGGTGTAGCGGGGCCAGTGGCGTGTAGCGGAGGGTATCGAGGGACTCAGGACCAATAAATACAGAAGGAATACGCAGCACCCAGCCATGAATGAGACGGCCAAAGGACCCATAGGTGCACGACGACAGCGACGACAGCGACGACAGCGACGGCGACGTCGATTGACTGATTGACTGACTGGCTGCGGTGACTGACTGGCTTCTGTCTTTCTGTACTTCCGTCTTCTTTACGGGTCCTCGTCATATAATATCCGTAATAAAGCCTCCCGCGATAATCCGCACTGCACGTCACCGCGGCAAATCCATTCTCGCAGCTTCAGGTTCAGGTTCAGGTTGATCAATATTATTTATTTATTTATTTGATTATTGGGAATATTGGGAATATTGGGCTCTTGCAAGGTTGGGCTGAAGGTCGAGGACAAAACAAAGCAAACAAAGCAAACAAAGCCAGTACCGGTCTACATCCGTCCGCGTCCGTCTACGTCCTACGTTCTACGTCAACACCAGTTTTTCTACTCACTCCCCAAACGGAGCACGGCGTGTCTGCACCTTGTAATACCATCAATCATCCAAATAAGTTCAAATGTCCATGTCCGGTACCCGTGCCTCCTACTCGCTCGACGGCGGGGGCTTCAACCACCATGGCGCTTCCAGCTCCAGCCAGCTCCACCATCGCAGACCAGACCTCAAGAAGAAACTTGTCGTCGTACGTCCCACGTCCTACCTCTCCCCACCCGTCAATCCTCAATCTGACCCAGCCTCTCCTGACCTCCACCTCGGACATCGCTTCAAGGTAGGAGACGGTGGTTGCGGAAAGACCTGTCTCCTCATCGTATATGCAGAGAATCGCTTTCCAGAGGTATTATTCCCTTTCCCACTCACTCATTCGCCCTCACACTCACCCACTTGCATCTCCTACGCCTCCTCTCAACGTTCATTCGGTTCTCTCCTAGGCATACATCCCAACTGTATTCGAAAACTATGTCACCCAAGTCTCCTTCGAGGGCAAGGAGGTCGAACTAGCCCTTTGGGATACTGCCGGCCAAGAAGAATATGACCGACTACGACCACTCAGTTACCCTGAATCAGATGTTATTCTTATCGTATTCTCCGTCGACTTTCCTACATCCTTAGCCAACGTAACAGACAAGGTGCGCCTTCATCTGGTCCATCCCTCGTCCCTATCCCATCCCATCCCATCCCATCCTATCCTATCCCTCATCCTATCATATCACATACATACACATACACCAATACCCTTCACCACTGCCATCGATGTGCTAACCGCCCATCTTCGATCCCTTCACAAATACGCCAACCTCTTCATCTCCCCGTCCCTCGATCACATTGCACTGCACTCGCCTGTCTCTCCCTCCCTCTCTCTCTCCTGTCACTGACGCAAAATCACATTAATTGAACCCCGCGCAATCACACTCTCTCATCGGTACTCTCCCGCTTTTCTTTTGCATTGAACAGTGGCACCCCGAGGTTGCGCACTTCTGCGAAGGCACCCCGCTCCTGCTGGTGGCCACCAAGATTGATCTCCGTTCCGACGAGCACACAAAGCGCATGCTCTCCGCACAGGGTCTCACTCCTGTCTCCTCCGAACAGGGCGCCATCATCGCAAAGGAGATCGGTGCAAAGTTTATTGAGTGCAGTGCCAAGACGGGCAAGGGCGTCAAGGACGTGTTCAACCTCGCACTCAGGGAGAGTATGAAGGGCAAGTGGGGCAAGATAAAGCAACGAAAATGTGTCATCGTTTGACCTCCATCCTCCGCCAAGCGCCAAGCGCCAAGCACAAAAGGAAGAGGGGCGAAGGGGCGAAGGGGCGAAGGGAACACGGGGCGATCGAGCCGGTACCCGCACGAGGTCTTGTTATTCTATGTAATGTTTTGTCTTTTCTGGCAAACCTCCTTTGTCTCGTTTCTCTTGCCATTCTGCGTCATGTTTCTATTGTTTTCTAATGTGACGAGCATTTTCTTTTCCCCGTGGGATCGGTGCTCAGGGTTTTGTGGATTGTGGGTGCCCGTTCGAGCGCTTGATAATTCCATCATGTTTATTGTTTCTCCAAAAAAAGGGTGATTCATATGATGCTCATATGGGAAATTCATGGCGACCCAGAATGAAGCCGACTTTCCGGCGATGAGCGAAGGAAAAATAAATTGGCATCGCTTGCATCCCGAAGCTGCTCATTCCACTTTCCCTTTTTTGTAGCCCTGCAGGGGGCGCGTCGCAGAGGACACACTCTGAGAGGTTGCAACGAGGATCGCCCTATACGCAACGTAGACCGCGCACAGGGTCATCGCCAGCAGCGTGAGCGGCTGCACAAACGCGAGGTGGTCAAGAGATCCTGTGGGTACACGGATTGTCAATGTATTCAATGTATTTGTGCCGTCGGTAGGTGCGAGTGACTTTTCTGTTGCAGTCCCCTGTGCCCCGAGAGCAAGAGCCCGGAACGGGCACGAGAGGTGAATGGTCGACTTATTCGCGTCAAAGGGAGATATGAACGAGGGTGCGAGGTTTGTGAGCGTGTTGAGGATTTTTTCCATTTGTTGGTCATTATGCGCTAGAGGCAAAGAAAAAATCGGTCAGTCATGCGAGGCTGGAATATACAATTTCAATAGGCACGTGTGTTAGTGTTAATGAAGTGGTGTTTGGGAGGCGGGATCCATTAGTTCGGGACTCACCCCGTTGGTCCTCGTGTGTGAGTCGCTCGCAAACGTGGACAAGTGCAGGAACAGGGATATGGACCACAGCATGTGTGCATCCGCTGGATGCCGCTGTGGTGCCGGTGTTGGTGCTATTGGGAAGCGGGTATCTAGCATGGACGGCGAAGTTTATCTCCACCGCACCCGCACCGTCCTTGTCCAGTAGACGGCCCGGAGGACCAGGAAGACCAGCAGTAGCTGTAGTAAACGAGGCAGGAGAAAATGGACCAAACAGGATGGAAGAACCGCGGTCGGGGTCTACGGCCGCGACCGGAAGTTCTAGGTCGGTGTCGCCCCAGAGGCCAACGATATTCGGCGTAATCCGGTCTTGGACCCTCTGGTGTAGTTCGTATGGGTCTATAAAGACGTCCGACGGGAAACCGTGCAGAATGTAGAACGCGCAGTTGCTGTCTTGGACAGGGCTCTGAGCCGCGTTGAGGGAGATGAGGTCCGATATGATAAAGTGAAACCCTTGGGAAGGCGATACGCTCGTCGTTGCTTGCAGCTCCGTCCCAGAGAACAAGACGTCGCTCATGGTTTCAATCCCGAACGCAGTCGCGGTCGGGGTCGGGTGGTTGACAGTCCGTACGTGTCGTGTGATGCCCGTGAGGCTGGGTAGATCGGGACCACATTTTGAACGCCTTCTTCACCTCGCAGTTTATCGTACTTTGCTTTACCACTTGGGGATGGATGCAGAACACGAGCAGCCACACTCTCCTGGTGTTGATCGCGAACAGGATGCTCATTTTCTCAACAGAGTCGATACAGCCCTCGATAGACACAGGAAGAACAGCGAGCCTCAACCACTCAGCGTGCAGGAGACGGTCATATACACTCAAGCTCCAACTCCTGGTGCCATTGCCGGTGTAGGGTCGCCCGCTACCACACATGCAGCAGAGCCAAAGCACGACACCCTCCCTAGGCCCCCAGGCTCTGCGGCAGCGCCTCAGTTCTTCGGTGCAGGAGGACCCATGTGCGTGGCGTTATTCTTAGTGCAGATCGTATCTGATTTATCGGTTCCGAATGGCACCCACCACCAGGATGCGTCGATTTGACCAGTCAACACTCCAAAGTCGCAAGGCGTCTCGGCCTTCCAGTCCTCCACCCGCGATCGTGGGTATTGGAAATAAGGGTACGTGGGTCTAGACCGCCGGCGGAGCTCGCTGCTGGGATGGTCGCGAACCTCACCGGTCCGGACAGTTGCGCGACCGGATTACACAGAAGAAAAGATTGTCTTGGCCATGGTCAGCTTCGTACCTCCAGACTGTTCTGATAACGTACTAACGTACCAACTGATCGCCCGTTTCATTCTAGGTCGGCCTGCCAGCGAGGGGCAAGAGCTATCTCTGTAATAAACTCACACGCTATCTCCAGGCAAGCGGATCGACGCTTTCTTAGAGTCAGTACTTACTTACTCAAACACCGCCAGTGGCTCGAATACGACGTCAAGGTCTTCTCGTGTCTTTGAATTGTTTCGGTCTTCCTCACAAGTTCTTGAATAGGTATTCAATGTTGGACAATTGCGACGGACAAGGGCTATCCAAGACGCATCTCAGTGGGCCACATTCAGTCTTGGCATCGAGTACCCCTGACGCGGGCGCAGAACTGGTCATCAAGAAGCACATACCGCCCAGTTCTTTTCAGGAACAAACGAAGACGCCATGAAAAAACGTGAACAGCTTGCAGAGGACAGCTTGGAAATGCTTATCTCCTGGCTCAAGAAGGGAGGAAATGTTGCCATTCATGGTCAGTTTTCCGAACCCTGTCGCCTGGGTGGTTGACCTCACAGAGTGTATAGACGCTACGAATAGCACCAAGAAGCGCAGGTACCCGTTGACGTATTCTTAGCAAGGTACCAGTCTCATGATGAATACAGGGCCAAGATCCAACAACGTATTGCAAGGGAGCCTGGCTTGGTGCTGATATTCCTCGAATCTGTGTGCGATGATCCAGCCGTTATCGCTGCCAACATCGCTCTGAAGGTCTCTGCTGGCGATCCCGACTACAAGAACATGTCGCGCGAAGATGCCGAACGGGATTTCATCAATCGTATAAGGCAATACGAAGCCGTTTACGAGACCATTACCGAACCCAACCTCAGCTATCTACAGATCATCAATGTTGGCAGCCAGATCCACGGATATTTACAGAGTCGAATTGCGTTCTACCTGATGAATTTACACCTGAAGCCCAGAAGTATCTTCTTCTCGAGAGTGTGTCCACCGCTCCACCGCAAGGGGTTCGGAGAAGGACTGACGTTTCGCCCCTTGAACGTAGCACGGTGAGAGTATGTACAACGTTGAGGGGAAGATAGGTGGAGACGCTCCATTGTCACCTCGTGGGCTCCAATACGCCACTGCTCTGCCAGGGTTGATACGCGAGAAGTTGGGTGAAGAGACGAACCTCACGGTCTGGACCTCTACACTCCAGAGAACGATCCAGACCGCACAGTATCTAGCGTTCACCAAGCTTACCTGGAAATCCCTCGATGAATTGGACGCCGGAGTTTGCGATGGCATGACGTACGAGGAAATTGAGGTTCGTACAGGCTCCAACGTCCCTCTTGGATAGTCTCTCGTGTTTTTCTATATATCAAAACCGCGAGATAAACGCCCAGGAAGAGGGTTCAGTAACGGCTAACTCCTGTTCCAGGAAGCGTATCCCGAGGACTTCGCGAATCGTGACGACGATAAATTTAACTATAGATACAGAGGTACCGTGGCGCTTAAACTTTTTTGAGCCTTTACAGTTTCTCATGAACAGTGTACGGCATGCTCAGGGGGCGAGTCGTATCGTGATGTAGTCGTCCGATTGGAGCCAGTTATTATGGAGCTAGAGCGCCAGGAGAACATTCTTATCATTGGACATCAGGCTATTTTACGATGCCTGTACGTCGGGCCGTTCGCCGTCGGGTGTCCGGTCCCCTTAACCCCTACTCCAGATACGCCTATTTCCACAACCAGCCTCAAGATGAATTACCATACTGTAACATACCTCTCCACACGGTCATCAAGCTCACACCTAAGGCTTATGGTTGCGATGAAGAAAGGTAATCCATCCAGAGTTGGACTCGCGGCTCGGCGCTCAAAATATGTCACAGATACAAAGTTCCCATAAACGCAGTAGATACTCATAGAGCAAAGCCACCAATCGGCGCTGGGTCGATTGTGGGCGCTGTTGGTGCTCCACGCAATACCACTGCCCGCAGGTACTTTGGTGACTCCATCCATGGAAACCCTCGATGACAGTCACAGTCACAATGTACGCTCATTCTGTAGCATACACACACACGTGTGAATAGACGTTTCGCTTTATGAGTCAACCACAATGCCGTCGGATCATCCAAATCAACTCGAGGACTGCTTTCCACCATCTTGGGAGAGTATGTACAAAAGGTTGTCACAAGGAAACTGTCAGATTTTCTGGTTGACCAACCAATTTGGATTAAGAAAGTCGAGAGATCCTTCAACGATTTCTATGGACGGTTTCGGGAAGCGCGTAATGATACAGGAATAGCAGAATCTTGTCCAAGTAGCAGCAAACTTGATTTCCTGAAGACTAGAAAGATGGATCGCGAGTGGGTCAGCGGTGTTGAATAACCAAGTGTTCCTGTGGTCCGCTGTTTCTGTTTGAGCATCGAGGTCCGCCTTTGGTTCCCATTCATGGACATTATTCCAGCAGAGATACCGGAGGGAAGATAGGCTCTGGAGAGCCTGAACGCAATCGTTCTGTCGTGCGAATATGCGATCAGTCTCACCACGCAGGGCATTCCTCTCCGCTCCACGAGGATCACATAAACGGGGTAGTACTCACCAAGTTGTCAGTCCAGCCGCCCAAGTGCTCGTCGGACAATAGAGTAAGAGATTCAAGCGTTGGGAAGGTGGACGCGATCTGGCTAAGGGTTTGGGAAGGTGACGAATCGTCCCCGACATGGAATAGGTCAAGCCTAGTCAGCTGTTGATACCCGAAAGTTTCCAGAATGATGGAAACATGCACTGGGGAGAGCGGAGTGCGGAGACTCCCGACACTCAATTCTGTCAACGGCGCGGTGTTTCCTGCTTGTTGAAACACCTGAAAGGGTCAGGAAGAAGCAAGAGTAAGCTTTAGTATCACACTCCACGCGCATCTCCGAAACAATTGTAATGAATTTAAACGGTCTTGGGGCGTGGTAAGAATGAGGCAGGGCCACTCACGGAAAAGCCGGTAAAGAATGGTGCCCAAAATTGATCGGGGCAGTCACACATGCCAACAGAAATGAGGGAGTGCCATGGCAGCTGGGAAGCGGCTGAATTGTCACCCGAGCATCGTTCGAGCCACAGGTGAGTGAGGGAACGCGCATGTGCTATGGCCGGGAACATGCCAGTGCTTTCTGTAAATTGGAGGTATTTCACCGTTGATACCGGCGGTGGGGGCCCTCCAGGATCGATGCGACACTGGCTAATATGCAGGGCAAGATCTCGCTGGCGTAATCTCATGAAGGCGGAAAGGAAGGTGGGTGGAGCTTGCTGCGTGAAGTAAAGCACAAATATCACGCACAGTGACTCGAACGAGTTCAAGGACCCTGTGATTCTCTCTGCACATTGACCAAGGGCGTAATTGGGGAGATCCCACTCAGGGAAATCGAGAATGAGGAATCGAGTGGACGATACGAGGAAAGGTTGATCAAGGATGAAAGGGACATAGGAATCGAGTGTGTGGGGGCGGACCGGATGGCCGAGCTGAGTGCGGGACGGGTAGGAACCTCCCACTCCCGGTGCGGCGAAGGAAGAGACGAGCTGAGGGTTGGGAGCTGAATGTAATTGCCCTTGCATTGGTATATCGGCAACCCTGATGCGAAGACGGAGACGACGCCACGCCAGTGGTGTTGCGAGACGACAAAGTGTCTTGCAGACCGCGCGGGCATTGAAGAGGCTACGGGTCTGCTCTAGAACATACTCTTCATCGAGATCAGAGCGGGTCACCTGGGGAAGTAGGCACTCGAGGATCTTGACGAGTAATTCCTCTGGTACGTCGTGGAAAGAGGCCATGCTCTAGTTGTGGATTTTCTGAGAGTTAAAATGAGGAGGAGTAGGTTGGTGTGTGTCGAAGACGAGTCCCAAAACTTGATTAAGTCAAATCACTCTGAGCACTTTTCCAGGGGATTGTGACCCTCAGCATTCATGGACACATGTAAACCCAACGAGAAACTCACGAATGGGGCAAGGACAGACCATAGACGCGCTGGAAGCGGAAACTGGTTGAGGGGGATTGAGCTGGCGGAGCTTTTATAACGAATGTCGGCGGCCGGCCCTTCCACGCGGTAAGAGTGGAATGAGTGGGAACCTCAAATTGGGACGGCGACACTCGATTACACACAGCGAGCACCGGGGATTGAAGGCGGGGGAAACACGAAGGAACCCACACATGCCACCTGTGCATAAGAAAACTTAATCACTCGGGCCATGCTCTGAGACGTTATTTGGGCGATGAGTTCCGTCACCTTGCCGTTACGGCCTGATTGAGTCGCCCCTGCGTCATTTAACGATCGTCACCCTGCGAGAGACGTTGAAAACAAAGCACATTGCGCACAAAAACCTCCAGTCAACCAAGAACCTTTGTGGTCTTTCAAAGCACCGGCGCTTGGAAAGGACTCCTACGCCCCGAACAACTGACGGCGGATGCAATCAGGGCTCTCTCCTCTGTTTTCGGTTCCGGTCGCTTAGCCACGACACAGGGAATCTGGGGCCCTGACTGAGCCGATATTACTCCTCGTTCGCGATCGAGTGGGCTACAAACAACCTTCGCGATATGGGATCCGTGGCGTTGAATTGTTGCTCCGTATCACGTGCAAGTGAACCCTTTAGACTGTACGGCTTCCCACTATGTGGCGCCATAATCATTCAAATGGGAAGCACTGAGGTCTTCCTTCTTCGCCAGTTCTTCGCCTCCACTACACCGCATGTAGTGGGGCGGGACGGTGAAGAGGGTAACACTGCGATTTCCAGCAACTGCTCACTGGGATCGGAGTCTCAAAGTGGCGCCGGATGGAAGGCGGGGATGTATTAGTTCGTGAACACAGAGATAGAATGTTCTTTGAGAAGAAGTGGACTGATGTGATATGGATTGATAGTAGGGATTCAAGCGCAGCGCCCAAGTGAGCAAGCGCGAATATTATCCGCCGGCGTGGCTCCGTCGCCGGTGATTCAGTGAAGGGGCTCCAAGACTACGATCTTAATGAAGATAGTGAGAGATAGCTGTATCATCTATTGAAAGCTGTTCGTGGGCTTCCACCGAGGCGCTGCGAAAAGGCACCCGTTCATAGAAGATTGGAGGTAAATCGGACCGGGACCGTTGAATGGTGAACTCCCCACAGCCAGTAGAGCAACGAATGAAACAACATGTCCCGGGTGCACTCGCTGCTCCGCCACGAGATGAACAGCATTGCCCATAATCCGAGTACCCCAAACTGTGGGAGAAACCAGCGGACATGGCCCGATGCATGGGAGCTGCAGGGTCTACAGCAAGGTAATTGTTCCCTTTTGGACACTGTGGTGGTACCCCAGTTCCAAACCGTCGTGTAATGCTTCGTTACTTGCAACTAATATTGAAGGGGTCGTCAGCAAACCCAGCTGTGCAAGATAACCTCAAACTGAATACTATCCGACGCGGAGAGGTTCGGTTCTCACCTGCGAATTGGCCATGGCCACCCAACCAGTCTGTGCGACTCGTCTCGAGTCGCGACATCAAACCGCGCGCTGATGCGCTGATCTGAGAGTTTTCGCGTCATGGACCAAATAACAACGCGTTTGTCCTCGCTTGGCCCAGCGCGTCGCGTTCGGCGGTTCGCACGTCACAAACCTTTCTCCGACGACGACAATGGCTGCTCCCTTCGTCGATGAGCCGGCGCAACATGATGCTCTCCTCAAGGACAGAGCGCGTTTCTACGAGGAATTCTTGGAAAACCAGAACTACACATACTCAGATGATATTTTGCGGATGCTCAATCTTGATCAAACCCGCCTCATCGTCAACCTCGACGACCTCAGAGCATATAGACGAGAGCTATCGGACAAGTTGGTCTTATCTCTCCTCTGTTTGACGCGTCCAGCTCGTTCTGACCCACCGTTTCGGCGCACATGGCTAGCCTTCTCAAGCAGCCAACCGATTTCCTTCCCGCCTTCAACAAAGGCCTTCTCGACCGTATTACTACTCTCAGAGACCATCAGAAGCACGCCATCGAGGGTAAAGAGTATAAGGTTGGCTTCAGCGGGTCTTTCGGTGACCACCATATCAATCCAAGGACGCTGCGAGCAAGCCATCTCAATCTAATGATATCTCTGGAGGGTATTGTAACGCGTTGCTCTCTAGTGCGCCCGAAAATGCTCAAGTCCGTGCATTATTCACCGAAAAATGACCATTGGGTATACCGCATTTACCGAGATGCCACCACTGCTTCCCACCTTCCTCCCACATCCTCGGTAACTCCTCAGGTGGACGATGAGGGTAACCCTTTGCAAACTGAATTCGGACTCTGCGAGTTTCGCGATCAACAGCGCATTTCTATCCAGGAAATGCCAGAGCGCGCACCGGCTGGACAGCTCCCTCGAAGCACGGACGTGATATTAGACGATGATCTCGTCGACAAATGTAAACCCGGTGACCGCATCCAATTGGTCGGGGTTTACCGTAGTCTGGGTGGGGGCGCGGGCGGTGGCTTCAAGTGAGTGGAATCTCTACCCTGTGCTATGCTCCTAAATTATTCCAGGACGGTGATACTTGGGAATAACATCAACCTTCTTTCTTCCAAGATTGGTAGTGGCATTGCTCAAACCCCTCTGACGGACGGCGACGTCCGGCAAATCAACAAGCTTGCAAAGAGAAAAGACATTGTCAGTCTCTTGACCCAGTCCCTTGCACCATCGATCTTTGGACACGACTTCATAAAGCGGGCGATCTTGCTGATGCTGTTAGGCGGCGCGGAGAAGAACCTGGAGAATGGCACCCACATCCGTGGTGATATTAATATACTCATGGTTGGAGACCCAAGTACTGCAAAATCTCAGCTATTGCGCTTTGTCTTGGGAACCGCGCCCCTCGCCATCGCGACTACTGGTCGTGGCTCCTCTGGTGTCGGCTTGACTGCGGCTGTAACTACAGATAAAGAGACTGGAGAACGCAGACTGGAAGCAGGGGCGATGGTCTTAGCCGATCGTGGGGTCGTGTGCATCGACGAATTCGACAAGATGTCTGACATCGACAGAGTTGCAATTCACGAAGTTATGGAACAGCAGACGGTCATGCTGTCATTGCTGCTGCCAACCCGATCTACGGACAATACGACGTTCACAAGGATCCGCATAAAAACATTGCCCTCCCCGATTCTCTGTTGTCTCGTTTCGACTTGCTGTTCGTGGTTACGGACGATATCGATGAGCAAAGAGATCGGATGATCTCAGAACATGTCCTACGGATGCACCGTTACTTGCCCCCTGGTGTGGAGGAAGGTGAGTACAGGAGCATTTCTCTTCGTAAGGTCCTTATTCTGGCTTTAGGAACTCCTCCCCCGGATAATCTATCTCAACCACTCGCTGTTGACAATCCTTCGCATGCTGCCAATGTTGTCACCCAAGACACCAATCCCTTCGAGAAATACGACCCACTTCTGCATGCTGGAGTTACCCAGGGTACCTCCCGCCGTAGCAAGAAGAGCAAATTGGAGGTCTTATCGTTGGCATTCGTCAAGAAATACATCCAATATGCAAAAGCCAGACCCGCCCCTGTTTTGACAAAAGAAGCCGCCGACTGGATTGTCAGTGTCTACTCAGCCCTGCGCAATGACGAAATCGACGCTAATAACCGAAGAGTGGGTCTTTCCTCGCTCTCGATGTTTTTCCAGTGGAGACTGACCACCGGACCCTAGACAGCGCCAATGACGCCGCGTACCTTGGAGACACTGATTCGGTTATCCACTGCGCATGCAAAGGCCCGGCTCTCGTCTAAGGTGGAGTATGAGGATTCGGTCGCAGCTGAGGAGATTCTCCGCTTTGCATTGTTCAAAGAGATTCTTAAGAGAGAGAAGAAACAGCACAAACGAAGAAAGCTCAATGATGGCCGACACGCGGGCAGCTCGGATGGAGAAAGCGAAGGATCAGTCGGAGAAGAAGACGAGGAGAGTGACGGAGAAACCGCCGAACCCGAGCGTATGTCCAGTACCAAAGGCGGTAAGACGCGAGCGAGTAAGAGGTTGTTGTCACGAGCCCAAACTCCTAGCGGAGATGCCCTGTACGCGGCCGCCCCGCCCCATGGACCCGCCCAGAGCCAGGACGAATCAATGGACCTTGATGAGTCGCAGGACATTGACTCAAGTGCCCCTGCTATCGCACCGGAACGGTGAGCAGTCACCGAAACACCGTCGTTTCGTTTTCTCTGACTCTGGTTTAGGTATCAGCTCTTCCGCAGTAAGTTAGGTGAGTTGTTCGCAGGGCGACTGGCAGAAGAGCCTGCGGTACCAGTTGACACCGTCCTTGAATACGTGAACCAAATGCTGGCTCCTCAGCACGCGTTTGGGCCTAACGAAACCCGGGTGGCCCTTGAAAGTATGATGGAAGCAAACGACATATTCTTGTCCGAGAACGTCGTGTATCAACTTTGATCTTGCGACCTGTACAAACTCCCGTACTGTTCACGTCTGAGACGCCTAAGCTGCCTATGTCCACCACTTTCTGTATTGGTACAAGCTTTGTGGGTATCGAACTTGGATACGTCCTGCTTTGTCACATACTCCACTCTTCACCAAGGAAAAAATCACTAAAAAAAATCACTAAAAATCGCCTCTCTTACGCAATGTCGGGAGGAGGTGAACAAGCAAATGCACCAAAGCCTGTTCCCCAGAGTGGTGCAACCACTAGTGAACGAAAACCCTTCACCGACCTGGAACTTAGCCCGTCGACCATGAAAGGTCTTGAAGACATGGGATTCAAGACCATGACTGAGGTGCAGGAGAGGACGATACCTCACTTACTGGCCGGAAAGGACGTCCTCGGCGCCGCAAAGACTGGATCGGGCAAGACGCTTGCATTCTTGATCCCGTCAGTTGAGCTGCTCTGTCGACTGAAGTTCAAACCCCGAAATGGTACATATACTTGCTTCGGGCATAGCTTAATCCACATAACTCCCCATTCTCCCTGAAAACGGCTACTATCTTTGCACTCTTCCCTTGCCTTTTTCAAGGTGTCATGCTAATCGCTCTTTACACACAGGCACAGGTATCATAGTCGTATCGCCTACTCGCGAGCTTGCTCTCCAAATATTCGGGGTTGCGAAAGAGTTAATGACTCACCACTCGCAAACCTTTGGAATAGTTATGGGTGGCGCAAATAGGAAAGCTGAGGTGGAGAAGCTCGTCAAGGGGGTTAACCTGCTAATCGCCACGCCTGGTCGACTTCTCGACCACCTTGAGAATACACCTGGTTTCGTCTTCAAGAACCTGAAGGCACTGGTAATCGACGAAGCAGATAGGATATTGGAGGTTGGGTTCGAGGAAGAGATGAAGAAAATTATTAGGATCCTTCCAAATGAGAATCGGCAGAGTATGCTCTTCTCAGCGACCCAAACGACGAAGGTGGCGGACTTGGCACGAATATCACTCAGGCCAGGACCAACGCTCATCGACGTCGATTCCTCGAAGGATACCAGCACGGTGACTACTCTCACACAAGGTTATGTCGTGTGCCCTTCCGACAGACGATTTCTTCTACTATTTACCTTTCTACGGAAAAACTTCAAGAAGAAAGTCGTTGTCTTCTTCTCAAGTTGTAACTCTGTCAAGTACCACGCGGAGCTCCTAAATTACATCGACGTCCCTGTTCTCGACCTGCATGTGGGTATTCCTGCTGGTGATTTTGGATCCGAATGCTGACTTTGTTACAGGGTAAACAAAAGCAACAAAAACGGACAAATACATTCTTTGAATTTTGTAATGCGACAACTGGCATCCTTCTTTGCACCGACGTCGCTGCTCGCGGTCTCGATATTCCCGAGGTTGATTGGATTGTACAGTTCGACCCACCAGACGACCCTCGCGACTACATTCACCGAGTCGGTCGGACAGCCCGTGCAGGCAAGACAGGCAAAAGCCTTCTGTTCTTGCTCGAATCCGAACTAGGTTTCCTGCGTTTCTTGAAGGAAGCCAAGGTTCCGCTCAATGAATATAATTTCCCTGCCGAGAAAATTGCGAATGTCCAGAGCCAGGTGTGTCTCCTGACTATGAAACGTGGCCTCATCTAATGCTACCATACCGCAGCTGGAGAAGCTCTTACAAAAGAACTATTACCTTCATCGGTCCGCGCAAGATGGATATCGTTCTTACCTCCAAGCCTACGCGTCCTACTCTCTCAAGAAGATTTTTGACGTGAATAAGCTTGATCTAGTCAAAGTTGGCAAAGCCTTTGGCTTTAACGTTCCTCCACGGGTAAACATAACCGTGGGCAGTGCGGGGGGTGACTCCAACGCCAAGTACGCGAAGGGGAAGAAGCGGCGACGAGATGAAATGGAGTTGGAAGATGCCGAGATGGGAAATTTGGAACCGGTAGAGGAAATAGAAACTGGTCCACGGGGCATGGGGCGAGGGAGCAGGGAACGACGGGTAGAGCAACTTGGCCATAAAAAGGTGGAGAGGGAGGTATACAAGATAGCCAAGGAAAAGCAACGACAGCATCAAAGGGCTAGCAAGAGCGGCCAGCAGTGGAGCCGTTGAACGCCCTACTCAATCAGCTCAGATTTCGATTGTGGATTGAGGTATTGTTTGGTCTATATGTCGTTACATTCCCTCTAAAGTTGAGTATGAATTGCAGCGCACCAAAATATAGTATGTGTCAAACAACGGATCTAGAGAGCATACAACAAGAAATACAAGAAATATCGTTCAAACAGATTATACTTCTGAGGTTTTATTACCCTCGGCGCAGGCGTTCGTTCTCCTGTCTCAGGCGCTCATTCTCCTTCTGGAGAGCCTTGAAGTCGCCTACATATTCGTCCATCAAAGCACGAAGCTCATTCTATGGTGAAATCAGTTCCGATGGAGTAACAGAGTGCGTATCAAGTCCGTAGCTTACCTTCCAATCCCGCCCCATTCTGACCATGTCGAGATGCAAGGCCCGGAGCTCCTCTCTTTGCTGCGCATGTTCTTCGTACATGACTTCCTGAAGTGTATTTCTCAAGAAATCCTGTGACTCTCCCAATGCGATGCCCGCTGCGGGTGACTTCATCACAACTATGGATGGTTCCGCCGTTCGAGAATCAGGCGGAGTCATGTTGGCGGCCTTTCCATTAAGTCGCGCCGTTTTCTCGTCCTCATCATGGGCATAGTGGCGTTCGGTATCACTTTCAGGTGACGACCATTTGACTTTCTTTTCGTTGGGCCCGTCTTCGTGCAGTCCTCGCATGAAAGTGGAAGACGAGGTGGATACCACTGATGCTGGCCGGAACTCTGCTTCCAGTTTGATGAACTCCGGACTTCCAATCATTGGCTTTCTAGAGATAGCGGGGGACGGTGATGGTGGGTCGCTTTCGTCGTCTGTCGCAGTTGACGGGGTCCCATACCCATCGTTCTGGACTCGAGCGAAAACTGCAGAGACGTCGCCAACCGCTGGCAGGTCCGGACTGGGAGTCCGCTCTGTTGTTGCAAGCGATACCTGAGATTGGGGTTGTGCATTGACTTGCTTCGAGAAGGGTCGAAAGGTCGACGTGGTAATGGACGCTGAGGATCTAGGGCGGGGAAAGGGGGAAATTGGGACCTTTCCCGTTCCACTTCGTGCCCGAGACGCCAGACGAACAGTAGTTACTTCTCTAGCCAGTGCAGAGGAAGAGGCGACATTGCGAAGTCTCGACCTGCCTGTTAGGCCTCCAGCTGTGGCGTCACGACTAGGCCTGGTAAAGATAGGACTTCGAGTTGCCGTCGAAGATGTTGGACTGACGACATTGGCGGTAGCTCGCGCTTAATATCAGGTCAGTAAATTTCCGTTTTCTAGGAGGGTACGCACTCGGGGACTGGATAGAAGTAGAAGCGGGTCTCGCTGGCTTTGTGGGGCTCCCCAGCCGCGGAACGCGTGAGACTTTCGGAGATAGTGTTCCAGCAATTGTATTTGTCTTCATGTTCTTTCCCAACATATTTGGAGAGGTTGAAGGTACCCGGGCCGGCGCTGCACCAGCAAGGCTGTTGTGATCACGTAAAGGTTGAGCCTTCATTGAGGGGTTCGTTTCTACTGTACTTCTCGTAGTATTGAGAATCGTCGGACTGTTGACCACCAGATTCAATTGAGAGCGAATTGTTTTAACCTCCCAGGCTTCCTCAGTAAGAGTTGTTCTCTGACAAGGGTAGAAACCTACCGGGATACTTAATGCTAGTATAGATTGCTTCTTCATAACAGTAAAAATTGTCCGTGGCAATCGTTCCGATGCACGAAGGTCAACTCGTAGGATTTTACCTAGTCAAAGGTGCATCAGGTGCTATTGGATGAGGTCGAATATTTATTTACGTACCATCCTCTCCTCCGACAAGGGCAGAGAGCCCATCCGTAGAAACCACTACAGTCGTAAGGGGTATGCCACATTCAATCGTTCGAACCACGCTGAGTCAATCGTGTCTATCAGTGAGTCAGAGTCTTACAACGCGTTGGTACTCACCTCTGGTCCGCTTCCACGTCCACTATGCAAAGCTGTTTAGACACAGTCGTTGCAACCACAAGCTCTTTCGAGGTAGGTGAGGCGGCAATGCAAGTCATTTCGTCTATCACCTTGACCACTTTGAGAGGCGATTGTGGCTTCCGTGCACTCAGGACAACGAGGTACGACCCGCAGGCGAGGAAATATCGGTCTCGTCGATGAGGGTGAGAAACAAGCTTCGTAAAGGCGAGATCCTTGTCCTTTGAACTCGGATCACACGCGTGAATGGACGAAAGGACAATGGTCGCGTCAATAGCTGTTAAGGTGCTGGTTGCGAGGTCACACAGATGCACGGTGTTTCGCGAGCAAGCAGCCAAAATGGACGCGTCATTTGAAAGCACAAGTGATACCAGAGGCTCAGAGCTCTAGATGATGTATAAAACAATTCAGCAGTCGCGCTCTTTTCGACGAGGCGGGAGATTCACTGACCTTCAGCAACTCAACCGTGGGGAGCATCTTGGTTAAATCAACTGCCACAACCTTGCTGCCATAGGCGATAAGGATTGTGTCTTTATTGCGAGCAGCGAGTGCTACGAGAGGTCCGGACGCTTCCTCCGCTTTCCACACCATTCCGCATGACTTGCCGCTCTTCTCGTATTTGTACACCACACCGTGACTCCATGCTACATACAGGTATACCCCATCGGTGCTCCAAGTCGCACAGTGCGCGCTGCTGTTTGTGAAGGGGATCGGAATTGTCGACGCGGACGCCGATGGACGGGAGCTCGTCAAGTCCAGGAGTGTGACTCCGCAAGTGGTAACAGCGGCAAGCATGACTGCACCCGCAACGGAAGGAACCTTGACAAGCTCGACTCAAGTGGTTCAAACACAAGTCACGAGGCTGGTCGAGAAATTCTGACCTTGACAAACAGAAAAGTTCTGTGATTAACCCCACGCACACGTAGAGTACAAAAGACTAGATCTCAAACAGAAGAGCGCGAATAAACAGCGACAGACAATACAAGCACAGGAAACCAGAGGCCCAACCAATATTTGTACAAAAATAAAATCACTCATCGATCGTCAAGCCGTCCGTTGACGATTTCCCATATCATCCTTCGTCTGAGATATGGCATATCTCTCTGCGTGAAGTCAAACGGCACATGAACGCCACGCGACAGGTTTTCCATCGTCTGGCAGAGGAAGATGCCACAGTCGAAACCGTTATGTTGCTGCGGCGAGTTCTGAAAGCAGAGTAAGCAAGCAATTGCAAACCACTCACTGAGGAGTACTCACGGGGTCAAAGTAGTCTTCCCAGTCAGTGAAGTCGAATTCTTCGCCCTTATTCACCTCCTTGTACAGGCAACGGACATATTCGCGAAGAGTCTGTTACTGCGGGTGAGAGAGCTTTCAACCCCAGGAATTGGCGAACATACCTTGAATACGACTGGATCTTTCATGCCCATACTATCGTAATACTCGAAACGCTTGAGCTGGAAGTTGATCGCCCCAGTTGTCCAATGAGTGTTGCCCTTATTGATGGGCAGCAAAACGATGTCTTTCTCAAAGATATTGACCTATTCTCATGTCAGCACCATCCTTCAACTCTAAAGGCCATCGGCTTACGTCTTTTGTCCATTTGAAAATCTTGCCTCTCTGATAGCAATCACTCTCCAGGAGTTTGCTATAGAAGAAGCTAGAATAGACATAGGCATCGAGGCCAGTACCCTTTGAGGAACACGGTTGCTCGGACTCCGGAATTGCTTTGCCCTTGCCCTTGACATCTTGCGAGGTCGACGGTGAAGCTGACCTTGACGTCGACGCGGCTGGCTTCTGTTCATTAGCACCAGTGGGGCCTTTGGTCTTCACTTGGTTTTCCTTGTTGCCGGCGACAGGCTCCGAACCGGACCGCTGCATGATAAGGCTACCGAAGTAGTTGATGACCTCGTCGTTGAGCCATTGCCCAGGTCTCAGGCGTTGCAAGTCCCCATGGGACACTTGGGCTCTCCTGCTATCATTTTTGGTGACAAACTCAAAATCGTTGAGTGCCTCGGTAACACGTGCATCTTGTGCTGGTGGTAGTGCGGTGGGGAGACGAGAAGGGTGTAGCCGTTTCTTAAGGGAGGTCGACGAAGCCCGCCACGGGTTTGGAGGGGGGGCAGGTCTGGAAACAGCCCCTCGTAAGTATTGGGTAGAGTTAAAAAGAGACGTCAAGCTCACTCATGGAATGAGACCTGGGCTTTGCGGAGCATTCGTTGGAGGTAATCCGGTGACGGCGCAGCATCCTGTCGAGCTCAGTAAGTGAATTGGTTCGAATATTCAGACGTTGTACACATACTTGAACGGTTTTCGGGTGGTGAAGGGAGTCGAGTCGGGTGGTATCAGGCTTTGTAAGGTCTAACATCGTCCAATCAGCATCTGGCATCAAACAAGCCTAACACAAAGTCACCCACCCTGCAATTTCTCAATTTGCTCTCGATAGGCGAGGTACCCTGTGGGGGCAGGAGTAAGACACGTGTCATCCATTCCAACGAAATGAGCTCGAACCTTGGAACGTTGAATAGTCTCCCGTGTAGCCTTGCTTCGTCTTCAACTCAAACAAGTATTTCTGTAATTTTTCACGCAACGCCCTTTGATGCTATCCCATCGATTAATGATCAGTTCACGATCTAAACCAAAGCGCGGGACACTCACCTGTGCATAATGGATGTGTCGTCTCGGCGGACGGGTCTGCGGACCAGCCGGGGTCATCGGGACCGCCCGCCTGATTTTTCCACTTTTTCCGGGCGACGAGTTGCGAGGGCGCGCGTCGATTCCACCAGTCCTGTAATATGAATATGGACGAGATGACGATGTACTTGATGATTGAAGGCGAGCGTTGCTGTGCGAATATGGCGCGTTCCGTTGTTGGGTGTGGCGATGTTGAGACGGTGGTGATGGCGCGCCCGAGCGTGGGCTGCCGCTGAGACTTGTTGGAGGTG
>WNFL01328254.1_pt2 | contig 19670 bp, 16 predicted proteins | sample 5400361 | NCBI WGS metagenome assembly WNFL01 (sample SAMN13153351, study PRJNA577476) | soil metagenome | isolation source: 40 cm soil on Douglas fir-dominated hillslope | place: USA:California | collected 2013-09-17
CCGCCGCAAACTCCGCTCTTCCCTTCGCTCTGAAAAATCTCGGCCACGGTATGTACGCCGCCATTGATAACGCCAAAGGTGAATCCGGCGCTAACGCAGGCTTCGTCGTCGGCGACGACGGCGTCGCAGTCATCGACACCTTCGATAACGCGCCCGCCGCACAAGCCTTGCTCGGCGAAATTCGCGTCATCACCAAACTCCCCATCAAATTTGTCATCAACACCCACTACCATCTCGATCACGTCGCCGGAAACGCGGTCTTCGCCAAGGAAGGTGCGGTGATCATTGCTCATCGCAATGTCCCTGCCTGGATTCACACCGAAAATCTAAAATTTTTCGGAAAGGACATCAAGCCCGAACAAAAATCCCAGGTCGAAAACCTCGCCACTCCCAATGTACTGTACGAATCCACCATCGAGCTTCGCCTCGGCCCGGTTCCGCTGCGCGTCGAGTTCTTCCCCGGCCACACTGGCGGCGATTCCGTAGTCATCATTGAAAAAGACAAATCCGTCGCGGTGTTCACCGGCGATCTTTTCTGGCGGCAGACCCTACCCAACCTGATCGACGCTTCCACTCTTCCCTGGATGGAAACGCTCGCCACGTTTTCTAAATTCTCCGCCGAATCACCGGTAGTCTTCATTCCCGGACACGGCGATCCGGGCAACGCCTCTGACGTAGCCGCCTTTCGCGGCTATCTCACCGATATTCGTGATTGGGTTTCGGCTACAAAGAAGGACGGAAAGTCCGGCGCGGCGATCGTCGACGCGGTTCTGCCGCAACTCCAACAGAAATATGGCACGTGGCAGTTCTTCGATTATTTCGCCAAGCGCAACATCGCCGACATCGAATCCGAACTCAATGGAACCAAACGCATCCCCTCGGCCTCAGGCCGTTAACGCAATTATTCCAGCGCCGGCAATCCCGCCTCCGCAAACACAATGGACTGCGTAGGATCGTGCAGCGCCAAATTCACATCTTCCAGAGTTTGCTTGTTCCAGAAGCATAGGACCTGCATCACGGTTTACTCGCTCGGAGGCTCGCCGGATTTTCCGGAGGTTGGTCCAGCCCTTTGCTTCGACTTCAAGAAGCGGCGGCTAATTTCTGCCTGGAGATAGTGGCGCAAGTTTTCCGGGAGAATGCCGGGGGCAACCAGTTCGCGCAGATCGGAAACGGTGAGTTCGGGCAGAAACGCGAGAATCGTGGTAAGCGTGGTAGATGGCTGGCGGAGCAGCGCGATACGCACATTGTAGTAGTGACTCCACTTGGCATCCTGGGCGATCGATTGCACGACACTGGGAGCGAGCTTTTCGCGAGCGAGAACACGGAGAATCTGGGCTTCGGTAAGGTTTGGATTGGATAGCGCCGCCTTCACCACCGCGGGTTGGCCGTCAGCCAACAACGCGCCTGCGACGCGTGCGGGCGAGCGGCGGGCCAGCGTGATTTTTTGTCCCAGGGGAATTTGCGGGAGTTTGGCGACCACTTGATCTTCCGCTTTGCGCTTCAGGTCCGGAAGAACTGCGGGCGAAATCGCGAATTGGACCAGGTCCATAAGATAGAGATCGCGCAGCAGCCGAATCCCATCAGTGCGTGGCGTGTGCGGGTGAAGGGCCAGCAGCTTTTTGACTTGATAGTTTTTCAGGAAATGGCGGCGCTTAAGAATCTCGTCGAGAAGTTCTGCTTTGAGATCTTTGCGTTGCAAAAGAAGGCAGAGCGAGGTTTCATCGAACGCCGGATTGTCGAGGATCGGATGCAACTGGTCCGGCGGCGTTTCGTGAATCAGGCGAACCATTTCGTCGCCGGCGGCCGTTCGCAAAGTTGCGATATCGCCACCGGTCACTTGGCAGCTCCTTCTCTGCTTTGAAAGAGCTGCAAAGCGGTCCAGGCGGCGACTTCGGCCGGTTCGACGGAAAGCTTGCTGATGTTCACGTTGGGAAATTTACGGCGTAATTCCTGGTCAATGGCGTTATCGAAGAAGTGCGAACGCCCGATGGTGCCGCCGGTTTTGCTTAGCGGAACTTTTGTGTGCAAAAGATTGAGTGAATCGGCGAGCCGGCCGGCGATCGCAGCGAGTTTTTCGGCGGCGGACTGCAGTAACTTTTGCGCAAGAGCGTTGCCAGCGTCGGCGGCGGCCGCGACCACCGGAAAAACGCGCGGGTATACGGTATCGGGGTTGGCGGAGGCTTTCGAATCGACTTCGGCCCAGTTCGAACCGCCGAGATGCCGCAGAATTTGCCGCGAGAGTTCGTCGGCTTCGGCGGAGGAATTTGCGTTGCGCGCGGCAGCGATCGCGCCGCGACCGATGTCGTAGGCACTGCCTTCATCACTCTTGGCCGGACCGAAGCCGCCTTCGCGCTGCACGGTACCAGAGGCGTCGCGACCGATTACGGCCGAGCCAGTGCCAACAATCAGAACGATAGCTGGACCTTTCGGCATGGCGGCGAGCGAGAGTTCGAGATCGGTTCGAACGTCGACCAACGTTTCCGGAAATTGTGCTTTGAAGAATTGCAGAATTGGTTCGCGGAATTCGGAGCGCGCTGTTCCGGCGAGACCCGCGCACAACGCTGCGACTTCTAATGAAATTCGCGTCGAGCTGATTGCGGCTTCCCAAGTTTGCCTGAGTGCATCGAGAGCCGCTGGGACGCCGATGCGAGCCGGATTCGAAGCCGACCCGCGACCACGAGCGATGATCGCGCCCGATTCGTCGACGATGACGCACTCGGTCTTGGTGCCGCCGCCGTCAAGTCCCAAGAAACACTTCATACTAAAAGTTTACGCGAGAATGCGATTTTTTGGACCCGGAGAGCGCAGCGCTCGTTACGAATGAATCAGAGACCGGCTCGATTCGGAAACGTGCCACTAACTTCCTTGACGCGGAGTAGCGTGGCCTCTATTCTCGACGTTCTTCGCAGCGGCGGCATTCTGAGCTGACAACACGGCATGCGCATACATCCTGTCGATTTGGTGATCGTGATCGCCTACCTGGCCGGCGTTACCGCGCTGGGAGTGTACTTCCGACGTGGGCAGCAGGACGTGCGGGATTATTTCCTCGGCGGCCGCACCGCTCCGTCTTAGGCACTGGCGGATCTCGTATTCGACGAACCTCACATTCATTCAACTGGTATTCGGATATCTGGTTGGCCGTGTGCTGATCGTGCTGCTGTTCCTGCCGGGGTATTTCCGCGGCGAAATGTTCACGGCGTACGCGTTGATCGAAAAACGGTTTGGGGTGCGCATGCGCGCCGTGGCGGCATCCACATTTCTGGTGACGCGAGTGGTGGCGGAGGGCGTGCGCGTTTCGGCGATTGCGTTAGTAGTGAGCGTGGTGTTGGGAACTTCAGAACAGCTTGCGGTGGTGATTGTCGTCGCGCTGACGATTTTGTACACGTTCGAAGGCGGCATGAAAGCGGTGATCTGGACGGATGTCGCGCAGTTGCTGCTGTACCTGACCGGAAGCGCGGTGACGCTGGGATTTCTGTTGCACTCGATTCCCGGAGGCTGGAGCGAAGTAACTCAGGCTGCCGCGGCCACAGGCAACAAACTTCAATTTCTTGATTTCTCGTTTCATCTGACGACGAAGTACACGTTCTGGTCCGGCGTGATCGGCGGGGCGTTCCTCACAATGGCCAGCCATGGCACCGACCAGACGATCGTGCAGCGTTTGCTGGCTGCGCGAAATGAAAATGACGGCCGCAAGGCGTTGTTGGTGAGCGGCGGCGTGGTTCTAGTTCAGTTCGCGCTGTTCCTGCTGGTTGGAGTTTTACTTTTTGTTTTTTCACAGCACACGCCGTTGTTGGCGGCGGGCGAACGGACGGACCGGATACTTCCGTTATTTCTAGTGCGACAGATGCCGGTGGGGCTGGCGGGGTTGATGCTGGCGTCGATTATTGCGGTGGCAATGTCCAACGCGAGCGGATCGCTGAATTCGCTGGCGGCATCGAGCATTCTGGATTTTTCGGTTGCGGCAGGCCACCGGCGAGACCCGCAGAAATTTCTCACACTCTCGCGTCGGATGACGCTGGTGTGGGGCGCGGTTTTGATGGCATTTGGATTTGTGCGCTGGGGTTCGCTGCTGGAAACGGGGCTTACGGTTGCGTCGTTTCCGCTGGGAAGCTTGCTCGGATTGTTTTTGCTAGGAACACTGGACCGGCGCGCGAATTCAGCGGGCGCATTAACCGGAATGTTCTGCGGACTGGCGGCCATTATCGTTGTGTGGAAATTCACGGTGGTCGCCTACACTTGGTACGTATTGATCGGAGCGTGCACGACATTTGTGACCGGAGCTTTGGTGAGCCGAATGGTCAGTGGTAAAGAACAGATTCCGCCAACGCTGGCACAGGAGAAGGGATGAGCACCGAAGCAAGCAAGCGGCTGGAACTGGTGCGCGGACTGGGACCGTGGGCTTCCGCAGCTATTGTTGTTGGCACGATGATCGGAACAGGAATTTTCCTGAAGCCCGCGGAAATGGCGCGCGAGGGAAGATTCGTTTCCGTGGTTTTCGCGGCGTGGATCGTTGGCGCAATTCTTTTGATGTTCGGCGCGCTGTCATTCGCGGAGTTGGGCGCGGCGATTCCCGAAGCGGGTGGTGAATACGCGTATTTGCGGCGCGGCTTCGGTCCGGCTTGGGGATTCACTTTTGGCTGGATGCACTCGATTGTTGGCCGGCCATCATCCATGGCTTCCATCGCCGCGGGCATCGCGCGATTTGCCAGCTTTTTGATTCCGGCTGTGGCCACGCCGTTGTTCACGTTGCACGTCCCCGCTCTCGCAGGACTGAAGCCATACGATTTCGTTTTCACCTGGGCGCAACCGGTGGCGGTGTTGTGGCTGATCGTCATGACCATCGTGAACTATCTTGGTGTGAGGCTCGGCGGCGTGGTTCAGGTAGTGCTGACGTTCATCAAGATCGCTTCGGTGCTACTGGTGATTGGTGTGGCGTTTTTCTCGGGTGGCGGTTCGGCGCTGCATCCTGCCGATCCAATCTGGCCGACGGCCTCGGATGGCAGCATCTTGATCGCATTCCTGGCTGCGTTAGCCGCGGCGCTGTGGGCCTATGACGGCTGGGAGGATTTGAATCTGGTCGGCTCGGAAGTCGAGAATCCGCAACGGAATTTCCCGCGCGCACTAGTGGGCGGCGTCGCTCTAGTCACTTTGGTCTATCTCTTGTTCAGCGCAGCGTGCCTGCGTGTTCTGCCGTTTGATCGGGTCGCAGGGTCGGCCCACATTGCCTCGGACGTGGTGGAGCATGTGGCTGGGCGCGGAGCGGCTTACTGGATCACACTGGCCATGGTAATTTCGGCGATTGGGTCGCTGAATTCCTCCACACTGAGCGGCGCAAGAGTTCCGTACGCAATGGCACGCGATGGAATTTTCTTCAAGATCGCCGACGGAATTCACCCCAAATTTCTTACGCCCGCCCGTGCGCTGATTTTTCAAGGTGTGCTGGCCGGGTTGATGGCGCTGACCGGGACGTTTGAAGAGCTCACCAATCTTTTTATTTTTGCGGCATGGATTTTCTACGGACTGGCGGTAGTGGCACTGTTCCGGCTGCGCGAGACCGAGCCGGATATGCCGCGCCCGTATCGCTGCTGGGGGTATCCATGGGTGCCGGGAATCTTTGTCGCCGGCGCGCTGGCGTTGACCCTAAGCATTTTCATGCAGCGCCCGGGACGATCGTCGCTAGGATTGCTGCTCATCGCGGCGGGACTGCCTTTCTATCGATATTGGAACCGGTCAGTATCAGCTGCCAGGGACTTGAGTGGCGCCTAACCGCCGCGAAATACAATATTGGACGGGCCAGCCGCCAGCCAGCAGCGCTATTGCGGGAAAAATGACCCAAGCGGAAAGCCCAACGAAAAATGCCGGAATCGTGATGTTGTGGGCGACGTGGTCATCGAGGATCAGCGCCAGCGGAAGACCAATCACAAAAAAAGCCACGTACGGGAAAATGGGAAAAACGATCGAAGAGAAAACAGCTCGTGATCGGCCGCCGGCACGACAAGAGAGATACGCTCCCAGCGCGCCGATGAACGGCAAGAAGACCAGCCAGGAAACGTAAACGACTGCGAGTGGAGTCATGCGAAGCCGAAGCCCCCCGGGCATGGGAGTAACCCAGGGCTTGGGACCGAAGAACTCGACTCCTGCGAGAAGCACCATCGAGAGCGCAAGGGTCGAGAAAGCCGGGAACCAGAATTGAGTCACTCGTTTGTTCATGATCGTCTCCTTATTTCGCGATGATTCGATTTTTCGTTTTAAGTCTTGCCAGTCGCCAACTTGGGCGAGAGCGCGGTTCGCGGCGATTTCTTCGGAGAGACCCGCTTTGAGTAATGAACGGTAGTTTTCCTCGAGATGTCCTGCAAGCTCCTCGAAAACTTGGGTGGCTTCGCCATCTTCGATGGCCAGCGCGGCGAGCCGCTGCTGAACAAGTTGATGCCAATCATGCATGGGAGACCTTGGTTAAGCGGCGCAGCGCGCTAAAGAGCTCCGACCATTCGGCGCGGAGCGGCTGGAGCATTTTCTTTCCGGCGGGCGTGACGCGGTAGCAGCGGCGGCGACGACCGTTGGCACTGGTCTCCCAGGCGCCGCGAATCCAGCGGCGCTGCTCCATGCGATAGAGCATCGGATACAACGCGGCGAGGCTGAAGCTGAGCGCGCCCTTGGTCTGCGCTTCGATGCGGCGTGCCATTTCGTAGCCGTGCAACGGGCCGTCTTCCAGAACACTGAGAATGGCCAGTTCCGCGGTACCCTTCTTGATGCCGTTGCCGATCATAGGTTGCTCCCTTACATGTAGGAGTCTTATATATAGGGAGCGCGGTGTCAACTGGTCTGGAGGACAGGTGTGGTTACAACAGTTTCAAGTTTTAAGCCTTGGTAGGCCGGAAAGGAGTAAGAGGAGCCTATGCGACCGCGCGGGAGAGCGGGAGCAGAGCTGCCGCGGGACAATTCCGTTTGCGTTGCGACTGCAAAAGCGGCAGCTGGGCTGCGCACTCCAAAAAAGACAGCCGCCACATGGCTAGGCGGTGGTGTGGCGGGCGTGGGCAGCCAGCGGATAAATTGCTTGTCCAGCTTCAGGAGAGACGGTGATGCCCGGGTGGAAGAGTTTGGCGAGGATTTCGATGCCGGTGACCAGGCGGGGACCGGGGCGAGAAAAGTAGCTGTTGGCGTCCACGTAGTAAATGTGGTTGTTGCGAACGGCGGGCATTTCGTGCCATGCGCGCGGAAAAGTGACCGAGCGATACTCGGCGCGCGCTTGATCGGCATTGTAACCGCAGGGAGCGACCACGAGGACCTCAGGCTGGGCGGCGATGACGTCGTCGAGCGAAATGCGGAAAGAGGGAGTGCGCACTTTTCCAAAAACGTCGTGGCCTCCAGCGAGTTCGACCATTTCGGGAACCCAATGGCCGCCGACGTAGACGGGCTGAAGCCATTCGAGGAACGCGACACGCTGGCGAGAGACAGTTTGCGCGACTTCAGCGTCGATGGTGGCTAATTTCTGGCCGATGGATTCGAGTAGGTGTTCGGCTTCATGGCCGTGGAACGTTTCATCACCAACCCAGAGAATGTCGCGCCAAACGTCGCCGAGATCAAGGGGGTCGAGAGACAGTACTTCGGGCCGGTATTCAAATGTAGCCAGGACTGCCGCCAGGTCTTCGGGAGAGGCCGCGCAAACGCTGCATAAATTCTGCGTAATGATGAGGTCTGGGGCCAAGCGCTTCAGCGCTTCGCCGTCCACCGTGTAGATGCTTTCGCCGCGGGCAGTGAATTCACGGACGAGGCGGTCGGTCTCTAGAGGGGGAATGTCTTTGGGGATGCGCGAATGAATGACCACCGTTTTCGAGCGCACTGCGGCAGGGTAATCGCACTCGTGGCTGACGCCGACGACTTGCTCGCCGAGTCCGAGCGCGAACAGGATTTCGGTGGCGGAGGGGAGTAAAGAAACTATGCGCTGCGCAGGCATCGGCAGACTTTAGCACAAATGGCAGATAGATTGGCGCGAGTGTTTAAAGCGGGAGAAAACTCCCACTGGAGGGACCTGATTACGCTGAGAGCGCAAAGCGGCAGCTGGGCCCCGGCACTCCACACATTATTTGTAGAGAAAGTATTTGCGCCGCGTCTTGTCGTACTCGGCGAGAGCGGGCTGCCACGATGCGACGATGTCGGCCGGCGAAACGCCGTCTCGTAATTTCTGCACGGTGTCATCATTGCCGAGCAGACCGACCGTTTTTGCCGTGTCGAAATTCCGCGGGTACATTTTCTGCAGCAGCGCGGCGATTTCCAGGCCCATGCGCATCGGCCGGACCGCGGCCCGCTCGCCGATGCGGATGCCAACTCCGCCGCAGCGCTTGCCAGCGTATAAGCCGCTAACAGGAATGAACGGTTGCGCGACAAATTTTAGGCCAGGCAAATGTGCCGCGTTCAGAGCTGACGCAACTTTTTCGCCGTCCATCCACGGCGCGCCGAACTCTTCGAACGGAGCTTCGGTTCCGCGGCCAACAGACACCCCAGCGTTTTGCAGAATTTCCAGGCCTGGATAGACGATGGAGCCTTTGATCGTGCGGAGGTTGGGCGAAGGTGGAACCCAACGGATTCCAGTGCTTTCAAAAAAAAAGTTGCGATGCCAATTTTTCACCGCGATGACGTGTAAATCCACGTTGAGATGATTTTCGGAGTTGAAAAATTGCGCGAGCTCGCCGATGGTGAGGCCGTAACGCACAGGAATTGGATAGTACGCGACAAAACTTGTCTTGTCGGTATCGAAAATCGGACCTTCAACAATTTCGCCGCCAATGGGATTGGGGCGATCGAGAACGTAAAATGCGATGTTGCGCTTCGCGGCTTCTTCCATGCAGTAAGCCATGGTCACGGTGTAGGTGTAAAAGCGCACGCCGGCATCCTGAATATCGAAGACCAGCGCATCGACGCCCTTCAACATTTCGTCGGTGGGGCGCAGCGTTTCGCCGTACAGGCTAAAAACCTGTAAACCGGTGGAAGGATCCTTGGTGGATGTGATGCGATCATCCGCCTGGCCACCCAAGCCATGCTCCGGACTAAAAAGCGCCACCACCTGAACACCCGGCGCATGCGCGAGCAGATCAATAGTGGATTTTCCCTGCGAATCGAGGCCGGTGTGGTTGGTGATAATGCCGATATGTTTGCCGCGCAAAGGAGCGAACTTTTCCACTTCCAGCACATCCAGCCCCGTCTGCACTCGCCCGGCACGCGCACCGGATTTGCGCGCGGAGTGCTTTTGAGGAGTCGCGTTGGCAGCATTCAAGCCGGTTTGAATTCCCAAGTAAATAATGGGTCCAAGCAGACAATGCAACGCGCGACGCGAAGCCCGGGCAAATTTCGGCAAGATTCCTCCTCAAGGGTACAGATTGGAATGATATTCTGGAACGCCCTGCGGTGAATCGCGTTGTCGCACTGAGTTGCGTGTGTTATCAACAGAGGAAGAAGCAGGGCGTGACTCCGGACCAACCGGAATTGATTCGGGAGAATGAATGCCGACGACACGGCGCGCCGTTTTGTGCCTGCTTTTGCTACCGTTCGCGTTTCTTATGGCCACCAAATCACGAAGTCAGAACCGCCCCGCCGCGGTGAAACAATCGAAACCTGCGCCGCAATCCAACCCTGCGAGCGGGTTGCGCGCGCTTCCGCCGGCCGCACGGGAGTGGGTGGACAGCACGATGCGCCGCATGACTGTGGACGAAAAGATCGGCCAACTGCTTTTCACCACCTACCACGGCACGTTCACTTCCACCGATTCGCCGGCTTACGCGCAAATTTTGCATGACGTGACAGATCTGCATGCCGGTGGATTTATCCTGATCACCCACATCACGCCACTCGGCATTGAGAAGAGCCAGACGTATCCGACGGCAGTGTTGAACAATCAGTTGCAGGCAAAGTCAAAGATCCCACTGCTGATCGGAGCGGATTTCGAGCGCGGTTCGGCGATGCGGCTTGACGAAGGCACGTCGTTCCCTACGCAAATGGCGATTGCGGCGGGCGACGATCCGCGCGACGCCTACACAATGGGGAAAATTACGGCGATTGAGGCGCGCCAGGCCGGCGTGCACTGGATTTACGCTCCGGTGGCGGACGTCAACAATAATCCGGGCAATCCGATCATCAATACTCGCTCGTTCGGAGAAGATCCGGCGCGAGTGGCCGAATTTGTTTCTGCCTACGTGCGCGGCGTCGAAGAGAACGGCGGACTGGCAACCGCGAAGCATTTTCCAGGTCATGGCGATACCGCTGCGGATTCGCACATCGATTTGCCAGTGATTCGTGCAAGTCGCGAGCGGCTGGATTCACTGGAACTAATTCCCTTTCAAGCGGCGATTGCAGCGGGCGTTGGCAGCATCATGACCGGCCATCTGAACGTTCCTGCGCTGGAGCCGGATCCGAACACGCCAGCCACTTTGTCGTCGCACATCCTGACTGACCTGCTACGCAACGATTTGCATTTTCAGGGGCTGGTCATAACCGATGCCATGGATATGGGCGGAATCACTGTGCGTTTCGCTCCCGGCGAAGCGGCGGTGCGCGCGGTGCTTGCCGGCGCTGATTGCCTGCTGATGCCGCCGGTTCCCGACGCTGCGTTCGAAGCGCTGCAGCAGGCGGTGAAGTCCGGCCGAATTTCGGGCAAACGCCTGGATGCTTCCGTACGCCGCATTCTCGAAGCGAAAGCGCGGATTGGGCTCAACAAAAACCGGCTTGTCGACGTGAATGCAATCAATTCGCATTTCGGCGAGACGTCCTGGCAGAAGCAGGCGCAGGAGATTTCCGACCGCGGCATCACACTACTGCGCGATACGCCTCACCGGCTGCCGCTCGATGGCACGAAACCTTCGCGCGCGTTGTTGCTCGCGTTCTACGCCGACCCAGAGCCGACTCCCGGCGAGGATCTGGAGCGCGAACTTCGCTCGCGTTTTGACTCGGTGATCACGCTGCGCGCGGACACCCGCTTCCGCGATGCCGCGAACTTGAGACTTCCATCGCCCGAGACGTACGACGTCGCAATCCTCGCGTTGTTCGTGCGAGTCAGCGACCGCAAAGGAAATGTGGATGTGCCGGCGGAACAAGCGGCGCTCGCGGAACAGGCCTACAAAACCGGCAAGCCAGTCATCACGCTGGCGTTTGGCAGCCCGTATTTGATTGAGAGCTTTCCTCAGGCGGAAACCTGGCTCGGCGCATTTGGCATCAGCGATGTGGCACAGATTTCCATGGCACGCGCGCTGTTCGGCGAGATTCCGGTGCGTGGGCACTTGCCGGTAACCATCCCGGGATTGCAATTGAAGGCCGGCTACGGCATCGAAGTTCCCGCGGATCCGATGAAGCTGCAGCCGATGGATGTGCGCGGCGAAGCGCAGTTGCAACCAGCATTCGAAGTGATCGAATCGGCAATCAGGGACAAGACGTTTCCCGGCGCGACGCTGGCGATCGGCTATCGCGGAAAAGTTTCGCTGCATGCCTTCGGCAAATTCACCTACGACGCGAAGGCTCCGGACGTCGCGATCAACACGATGTACGACATCGCTTCGCTGACGAAAGTTGTCGCGACGACAACGCTGGTCGCAAAGCTAGCCGAGGGCGATTTCCCGGTCCGGCTCGATCTCGATGCGCCGGTAGCGCGCTATCTGCCGGAGTGGGCCAGCGGCCCACAGCCGGACTGGCGTCGTCGCGTGACCGTACGCCATCTGTTGACGCACACTTCGGGATTACCACCGTTCAAGGAATATTGGCGCACGTCGAAGTCGAAACAGGACACGCTCGACAAAATCTTCGTGGAGCCGCTCAACAACGAACCAGGCACAAAAGAGGTTTATTCCGACCTTGGCATCATCCTGGTGGCGGAAATCATCGAGCGCCTCACCGGCAAACCGCTCGATGTGCCGGCGCGCGAAAACATTTTCTCGCCGCTGGCGATGTCCAACACGATGTACAAACCGGCAAAAAAGATTTGGGCAGCGATTGCGCCGACGGAAATCGACAATCAGTACCGCCACCGTCTGATTCAAGGGCGACGAGAACGCTGCTGCAATTGGAGGAGTCTCCGGCCACGCTGGAGTCTTCAGCACCGCGCCGGATCTGGCGTCGTTCTGCCAGATGCTGCTCAACGGTGGCGTTTACGCGCATCAGCGCATTTTGCGTCGCGCTACGCTCGCCGAATTCACCGCCCCGCAGGAACTCTCCGGAGGCACCCGCACGCTCGGCTGGGCTGTTCCAACCGAAGGCGGCTCTAGCGGCCATTTTATGGGTCCGCACACTTTCGGCCACACTGGGTTCACTGGAACTTCTATCTGGATTGATCCCGACCGCCAGCTCTTCGTCGTGCTGCTCACCAACCGCGTGCATCCCACACGAGAAAACCAAAAGATCGCCAAGGTGCGCCCAGCGCTTCACGATGCGGTCATGCAGTCGTTGGGCCTGGCGACCGGAACGGCTCACTAGCGCGGTTCCTAGCCGAAGTTTTTTCGCCCGAGTCGATCACCTAGCCGTCGCTTCGTCTCAGGATCATTGGAATTGCGAGAGTCTTGTACGAGCTGGCGATATTCTTCGGCAGCCTGCTCAACACTTTCTGGTCGGCCGAGATCGCGCCAATCGTATTCGTCGGCGCGAAATGCTGTGATGCCTCCGCCCTGTGCTGCTAGACGCAGATAAGTATCGATGATGGAAAAAACGCCGTCCTCGGTCATCATCGTGAAAAAGCGGGGCGAAATGACGTGAATGCCGGAAAACGCTAGCGGCCTGAGTCTTGCCGCGCCCCGAACAATTTCGGGTTCGCGGTCACGCCCGGCGCGACGGCCGCTCAATTGGCCGTGCTCATCGAAAAGGAGCTGCCGCGAACTCTCGCGTTTCTGAACCGCCAACGTGGCGAGAGCATTGCTTTCTTTATGGGCGCGTATCATACGGCCTAAATCAATCGAACTGATTACATCCACGTTGTGCAGCAAAAATGGTTCGGCGCCACTGCCCTCGCCTTGCAGAAAAAACCACGCCGCTTTCTTGAGCCCCCCGCCGGTGTCCAGCAACACATCCTCGCGCGACACCTCAATCCGCATCCCAAAATTCTTGTGGGCTTTCAGGTAGTCCACCATCAGGTCCGCAAAGTGATGGACATTGACGATGGCCTCGGTCACACCGAAGGACTGCAAACGCGTCAGCGTTATCTCTAGCAACGTGCGACTAGCAATTTCTACCAGCGCTTTCGGGCGATCGTCAGTAAGTGGGCGCAGCCGCGTGCCAAGGCCCGCCGCCAGCACCATGGCTTTCATCGCGACCCCTTCACCGGCGCACCTTCATTTGCCCAGCGCCTCCAGGCCCAGATGACGCAATTCCACTTGCACGCCTTTTCGAGCGCGCAGGCGCCTGGCCATTTGCTCCGCGAGAAAAACCGAGCGATGTTGCCCGCCGGTACAACCGAACGACACCATCAAATTCTTGAAGCCGCGCTCCTGATAGTTGGCGATGCTCGCATCCACCAGCGACATTGTACTGGCAAGGAAATGGTGCACGCCGTCAGCCTGGTTCAGATAGTCGATCACCGGCTGATCCTTGCCGGTCAGTTCCTTAAAGCGTTCTTCGCGTCCGGGATTTGGCAGACTGCGGCCGTCAAAAATAAATCCTCCTCCGTTGCCGCTCTCATCTTTCGGAAGTCCTTTGTGGAATGAAAAACTGAAGACCCGCACCGTCAGACTGTCCGCCTGGCCGGCAAGACCATGTAATTTTTCCGACGACAGCATGCTCGCGAACGCGGCCATCAGGGTCGGCAACTCGATCGGCAATCGCGCGTTATGCAATAACCAACGCAGATTTTTCAGCGCGTAAGGGACGCTTTGCAGAAAGTGGGCTTTGCGTTCGTAAAATCCGCGAAAGCCATAAGCGCCGAGCGCTTGCATGATGCGCACATAAACATAAGCGTAGTAGTGCCGCAGAAAGGTGTCCCGGTCAATCGCGACATATTCATCGAGTTCGTCGAGATAATGATCGAGCAACTGCTGACGAAGTTCGGGAGGCAAGTCAGCCTTGGCGTCATAGAGGAGGGACGCGATGTCATATTGCAGCGCGCCCTTGCGGCCACCCTGGTAGTCGACAAAATGCGGCTCGCCGCCGGGCAGCATGATGTTGCGCGATTGAAAATCGCGGTATAGAAAGTAATCGCAGTTTGCGCTAAGCAGAAAATCGGTCAGTCGGCCAAAATCGGCCTCCAAGGACGATTCGCTAAACGGAATCCCTGCCAGTCTCAGGAAATAGTATTTGAAATAGTTCAAGTCCCATGTGATCGACTGCCGATCGAAACTCGCGCACGGGTAGCAAACGCCGTAATCCAGATCGCGCCCGGCCTCAACTTGAAATCGCGGAAGGATCGCGACGACTTTGCGATAGGCTTCTACAACTCTGGGAGAAATTTGTTCGCCCTGCCGATTCTTCGAGAGGAATTCGAACAGCGTGGTATCGCCGAGATCCTCTTCGAGATACGATCCCTGCTCCAGATCTTCTCCGTAAATTTCCGGAACCGGTAATCCACGTTTGCGGAAATGCTTGGAAAAAGTGAGAAATGCCAGGTTCTCTTCGCGCACCCCGTAGAGAATCCCGATGGCGCTCGCTTTCTCATTCGAGAGCCGGATGATCTTGCGACCCGAACCGCCCAATTCACCTTGCAGCGGCTGCACCCGCTTGGCCGGCGCGCGAAAATGTTGCTCGAAAAGTTTGTTTAACAAATCCATGAAGTAGCGCTCCGGCAATCCGGCTGAAGTGAAACGCAGCTAAGCGGACTGTTCCAGAATAGCCGATTCCTGCCGACCGCACCGCGTAACAAAGGATGTGGTGTCCATCGAATTATTCCCGGGCTGCCCGCGCCGCGTTTAGCTGACCATCTATCAGTGCCGACAGCGGAACGCGTACTGGCATTTAAGCCAGTTGGCTGACACGTTTGCCTCACCTATATAATAGATTTGTGCATCGCCGCCGATCCTCATCCATACGTTCGGACCAGCGCCTGACCGAACGCCGCAATCCCGCTTCCAAGAATCTCGACTTGATGCCCGCGCAAGCGATTGTTCGCTTGATGAATCGCGAGGACCGCCAGGTCGCGAAAGCGGTAGCGCGGGAAATTCCCGCGATCGCGCGCGCGGTAGATGCCATCGTGCAAAGCCTGCAGCAAGGCGGACGTTTGTTTTATGTCGGAGCGGGTTCGAGCGGACGAATGGGAGTTCTCGACGCGGCCGAGTGTGCGCCGACTTTCGGGACGTCGCGATCCGTGGTGCAAGCATTAATTGCGGGTGGACGCAGAGCAGTGACCAACGCGGTCGAAGGCGCGGAAGACGCAACGCGAAATGGCGAGCGCGATCTGCGCGTCAGAAAGCTTACTCGCAAAGATGTAGTCGTCGGCATCGCTGCCAGTGGCACCACTCCGTACGTTCTTGGCGCTTTAAAATACGCCCGCAAGTGCAAAGCCACCACCGCCGCGCTGACCGCAAATCGCAACATGCCAGTCGCCAAGCTTGCGCAAATCCTGATTGCGCCGGAAGTTGGTCCGGAAGTGTTGACTGGCTCGACGCGCCTGAAAGCAGGCAGCGCGCAAAAAATGGTACTGAACATGCTCTCAACTGCCGCGATGGTGCGGCTGGGACATGCCTATGAAAATCTGATGATTGATATGCTCAATACCAACGCCAAGCTTGCGGACCGTTCCCTGCGCATTCTTGCCGAGGCGAGCGGCATGAATCTGTCCGCGGCCAAACACGCTCTGCGGCAATCCGGACACGATATGCGAGGCGCGCTGGTCATGCTGAAGAAGAAAATCGGCCACGCGCAAGCGCGGCAATTACTGAAATCCGCCGCCGGCAATTTGCGCCGCGCCTTAGGAGAGCAAAAGCAGCCGAGCTCGGCTGGTTAATCGCCAATTCATGGACAAATTCCTCATCACCGGTGGCAATCCTCTTCATGGCACCGTAGCCATAAGCGGCGCGAAAAATTCTGCGCTGCCCGCGATGGCCGCTTCTCTGCTTACCGCCGACCGCGTCGCGCTTCACAATGTGGCCAAGGTCCGCGACATCATCACCATGGGCAGACTGCTTGCCTACATGGGCGTGAACGTCGCCACCAGCGAATTCCCCGCCGCCGACTACGCCTTCCAGGCCCACACCATCAGCGATGCGGTGGCGCCTTACGAGCTGGTGAAGACCATGCGCGCATCAATCCTTACGCTGGGCCCAACACTCGCCCGTAACGGCGTCTCTCGCGTTTCGCTCCCCGGCGGTTGTGCCATTGGAGCGCGTCCGGTGGATTTGCACCTAGCCGCTCTGGAAAAAATGGGCGCGGAAATCGCCACCTCCCATGGCTACATCGAAGCGCGCGCTCCCAAGGGTGACCGCCTGAAAGGCGCACACATCGTTTTTGAAAAGATCACCGTCACCGGCACCGAAAATATTCTGATGGCGGCGGCTCTGGCCGACGGCGACACCATTCTGGAAAATGCCGCGCGCGAACCGGAAGTCGCCGATCTAATTTCACTGCTGCGAAAAATGGGCGCGATAATCGAAGGAGATGAGACTTCCACTCTCCGCATTCAGGGCGTTAAGTCGCTGCGCGGCGCCGAACACACCGTGATTCCCGACCGCATCGAAGCCGGCACATTTCTGATCGCCGGCGCCATCACCAACGGCGATATTACGCTCACCAATTGCGAGCCGCTGCATCTGGGCGCCATTATCGGCAAATTACGCGAAACCGGCGCGGCTATCGAGGAGACCACTCCAGGGCAACTGCGCGTCCACGGTGTAAAAAATCTGGTCGCCGTCGACGTCGCCACCGAAGAGTACCCCGGCTTCGCCACCGACATGCAGGCGCAGTATATGGCGCTGGCCACCCAAGCCGAAGGCGCATCCGTCATCAACGAAACCATTTTCGAAAACCGCTTCCTGCATGCACTCGAAATGAAGCGGATGGGCGCCAACATCACCCTTGACGGCCACCACGCCGTTGTCCACGGCCCTGCGCAACTGAGCGGCACCACGGTCCAAGCTTCCGACCTTCGCGCCAGCGCCGGCCTGGTCCTCGCCGCACTTGTTGCCAGCGGCGAAACCACCATCGAGCGCGTCTATCACATCGACCGCGGCTACGAACGCATCGTGGAAAAGCTCAGCGCCCTCGGCGCAAGCATCTCACGGATCCACGCCAGCTCCTGAGAGTTTTTGATGATTGGGAGCCGTCTGTTACACTTTTCCCTGTCAATTCCTGACAAAACTCGGAGGAGTCAACATGCCCAACAGCCGGCTTCTTGATAAAATTGACGCGGCCATCGCGGAGAAGAATCTTCTCAAGCATCCCTTCTATCAAGACTGGCAGGCTGGAAAGCTTTCTCGCGAGTCGCTGCAGCTCTACGCCGCGCAGTACTATCGACACGTCGAAGCCTTCCCGCAACATCTGCGGGTACTCGCCGCCCGCGCCGATGAATCGCTGAGGCCAGTTGTGCTTGAAAATCTCGCCGAAGAGGAAAACCCTGCAGCTCCGCACCCGAAACTCTGGCGCGACTTTGCCGCCGCCCTCGGCGTCAACGAAGACGACATCACGACCTCGCCTTCCATCCCCGGCACGCAAAACGTCGTCCACACTTTCCGCGATATCTGCGCGAATCGCTCGCTTCCTGAAGCCGTAGCCGCACTATACGCTTACGAAGCGCAAGTCCCGGAAATCGCCACGACAAAAATCGCTGGCCTCAACCGCTTCTACGGCATCACCGGCGAGAAAGGCACTGCGTATTTTTCCGTGCACGAAGAAGCCGATAAGGCGCACCGCGCGGCGTGGCGAAATTGGCTCGCCAACAACGCCTCGACCGGCAACGTCAGCGAAGAGCAAATCCTCGTCTCCACATCCGACGCCCTCAGCGCACTATGGGGCGCGCTTGACGCCGTCCACTCTGGCTCCTGCGCTACGCACTAATCTTCCAGTGGTCTTTCGCTAAAAGAAAAAAGGCTTCCAGATCTCGCTGGAAGCCTTTTTCATTTCAGATTGATTTTCTGTCTTATTCGGAAGCCGCAGCCGCATCGCTCGCCGCAACCGGCGCAGCACTCTTGGCAGCCTTTTCGCGCGCTTCCTTGATCAACGCCTTGCGCGAGAGCCGCACTTTATTGCCCTCGATCGCAAGCACCTTGACCAACACCTGATCGCCCAGCTTCAGTTCGTCGCGGACGTCGCGAATGCGGTGCTCGGAAATTTCGCTGATGTGCAGCAAGCCGTCGGTGCCCGGGAAAAGCTCGACGAACGCCCCGAACTCCGCCAGTCGCACCACTTTACCGAGATAGGTCTTGCCGATTTCTGCGCTGGCCGTCACGTCGCGAACCATCTGCAACGCTGCGTCCCCGCCGGAGCCGCTGGTGGCGAAGATGTGCACGGTGCCGTCTTCATGCACGTCAATCTTCACGCCAGTGGCTTCGATGATCGACTTGATCTTCTTGCCGCCCGGTCCGATCAGGTCGCGAATCTTGTCGGTCGGAATCGACAACTTGAACAAGCGCGGCGCGTAAGCGGAAATCGCGGTGCGCGCTTCGCTCAGCGTCGCGTCCATCATGTCCAAAATTTCCAGCCGGGCTTTCTTGGCCTGAGCCAGGGCTTCACGCATCATCGAAATGCTGATGCCGCTAACCTTGATATCCATCTGCAACGCGGTCACCCCCGCGCGGGTTCCGGCAACTTTGAAGTCCATGTCGCCGTAGTGATCTTCCGCGCCGGCAATGTCGGTCATCACGGCGTATTTGCCGTTGTCGCCAACGACCAATCCCATCGCGATGCCCGCGCACGGCGCCTTCAGCGGCACACCGGCATCCATCATCGCCAGCGAACCACCGCAAACCGTAGCCATCGAGGACGATCCGTTCGATTCAAGAATGTCGCTCACCAACCGCATGGCGTACGGAAAATCCGTCTCTGGCGGAAGCAGGCTGACTAGCGCACGTTCGGCAAGCGCACCGTGACCAATTTCGCGGCGGCCTGGCCCGCGCACCGGCTTCACTTCGCCCACGCTGAACGGCGGAAAATTGTAGTGCAGCATAAAGCGCTTGTGCTGGTCCTGCGCAAACAGTAGATCCAGCCGCTGCTGGTCTTCTTTCGTGCCAAGCGTGAGAGTAGCCAGCGCCTGCGTTTCCCCGCGGGTGAATAGCGCCGAGCCGTGCACGCGCGGCAGCAATCCGACTTCGCAGGTGATCTTGCGAATCTTGTCAAATGCGCGTCCGTCCGGGCGGCGCCGCACGTTCAAAATCTCATCGCGGAAAATATCTTCCTTCAGCCTATCGAACGCCCGCTTGGTCAACGCCAACTTCTCTTCATCTTCTTCCGGCACGGTCTCGACGATCTTGGCTTTCAGCTCGTCGATCAGGTGATAGCTTTCTTTCTTCGGATGCTTTTCCGTATTGAGCGCGTCCTTCAGCTGCGCTCCATACGTCTTCTTGATCGAGTCGTAGATGCTCTGATCGAACGGCCACGGCGCCACTTCCACTTTCGTCGGCTTCAGTTGCGCGTGCAGTTCCTTGATTGCGGCCACAATCTTCTTCACTTGCGCGTGGCCGAATTCCAGCGCTTCCACCACGATTTCTTCGGAGACTTCCAGAGCGCCGGACTCCACCATCATAATGGCTTCGTCACTGCCGGCAATCACGATGTTGATCAGG
>WNFL01390494.1_pt1 | contig 19670 bp, 18 predicted proteins | sample 5400361 | NCBI WGS metagenome assembly WNFL01 (sample SAMN13153351, study PRJNA577476) | soil metagenome | isolation source: 40 cm soil on Douglas fir-dominated hillslope | place: USA:California | collected 2013-09-17
GGCCATCTGCAGCAACTCATGCGCGGCATCGCTGACGTCCGATTCAATCTGCTGTTCGACCACGACCGGAGAAAGGCCGAGTGATGCCGCGATCTCCGCTGCCGCGGCGACGAGCGTGGAGTTGTCGGCAACGAGCGCGACGCGGGAGTCATCGATCTCTTTGACGGTGTCGGGACAGCCGTCGTCGCGGAGCCGCGCAACGATTCGGTCACATCCTCCGATTCTCTGCAGGCTGGCCATGGCGTCGCTCTTTGTCGTCTTGTCCGGAAGCGTCGGCCCGGATGCGACATCAGCCAGCGCACCTGTGGAGACATCGGAGTAGACCAGCGTGACACTGCGCTTCACGCGCGCCGCCAGCCGCCCACCCTTGATCGTGGAGAGATGCCTGCGGACACAGTTGATGTCGCCGATCTTCAATCCCGACGCGACGAGTTTTTCGTTGACGTCGATGAGGTCGCGTTCGTTGAACCACGGTGCCAGCGGCTGCTCGATGCATGCGGAACCGCCGCCGGAGATGAGGAAGAGGATTTCGTCGTGTGCGGCGACGAAGTCGAGCAGCAGTCTGCCGGCGTCAAAGCTGGCGGATGTGATGTCGGGATGGCCGCCTTCGACGACATACGCACGTTTTGTCGGCCTTCGGTAGCCGGCAGGGATTGCCACGAAAGCATCAACGTCATCATCGATCCCGTCTCGCAACGCCCCTGCACACTTGCCGATTGCGACGACGGTGCGCGGCATGTCGGGCGTCGCAGGAATGAGACGTTCGGGCGCGCAGGCGTCGAGGGCGCGGAGGTAGATGGACTTGAGTTGTTCTCGCAATGCGAGGCGATCTTACGGGAATCGTTGGACCGAATCTGTCGGGTCAGATGGGGCTACTGGAGTCCGAGGACAAGCTTCAACCCGGATTCGACCTTGCGCATGGTTTCCGGACGGACGCGGCCAATCCGGTCTCTGAGGAAGGCTCTGTCGGCCGTGATGATTTGCGAGACATTCGCAACCGACCGTTGCCTTAGTCCTGTTTCGCGCGAAGTCAACGGAACGTTGCCAGGCAGGACCCCTAGACGTTCATTCGTCGTAATCACGACGGCGAGCACGGTGGAGATACGGCTTCGATTGAATGGATTGGCCTGAACGATCAGAACAGGCCTCGTGCCGCCGGGGTCAGAGGCGACGGGATCCGGAAGATCAGCCCACCAAACCTCCCCTCGCCCGATTTCCATGGCCCTACTTCACAGAGCGGCTCTGAATACTCTGGAGAACCGGATCGAGAGCTGATGATTCGGTGGCATAGACCTCGTTGAGTTTCGCGGTAATGGCCTCATCGTCGTGATCCTGTACGAAACGCTCGATCGCAACACTGTAGAGCCGACTACGAGATACACCCATGCGCTGCGCGAGCCTATCGGCAGCTTCGAAAACAGGATCGGGAATCGAGACAGCAGCCTTCATACCTAGAGTATGAAGCGGGTATGACGCCGACACAAGCGCTGCTATATCCGCCTAGACCTTAGCCGCCACCCGCTTCGCCAGCATCTTCTTCAGATACTCCCCCGTCGGTGTATTCGGCGTCTTGGCGATCTTCTCTGGCGTTCCCGTGGCGATGATGAAGCCGCCGCCGTCGCCTCCCTCGGGGCCGAGGTCGATGACGTGGTCGGCGGTCTTGATGACGTCGAGGTTGTGCTCGATGACCACCACCGTGTTGCCGCGGTCGACGAGGCCGTGCATGAGGTGGAGGAGCTTGGCGACGTCGTCGAAATGCAATCCAGTCGTCGGCTCGTCGAGGATGTAGAGCGTGCGGCCGGTGGCGCGCTTGGCAAGCTCTTTCGCCAGCTTCACGCGCTGCGCTTCGCCGCCGGAAAGCGTCGTCGATGACTGGCCGAGCTTGATGTAGCCAAGGCCGACCTCGTCGAGTGTGCGGAGGATGTTGGCGATGCGGGGGATGTTGCGGAACATCTCCAGGCCCTGCTCGACGGTCATGTCCAGGATCTCGGCGATGGACGAGCCTTTGTACGTGACCTGCAGCGTCTCGCGGTTGTAGCGCTTGCCGCCGCAGACGTCGCAGGTGACGTAGATGTCGGGGAGAAAGTGCATCTCGATCTTGATCTGGCCGTCGCCCTTGCACGCTTCGCAGCGGCCGCCCTTCACGTTGAACGAGAAGCGTCCCGGCCCGTACCCGCGCATGCGCGCCTCGGGGGTCTGGGCCATGAGGTTGCGGATCTCGGTGAAGAGCTGCGTGTAGGTGGCCGGGTTCGAGCGCGGCGTGCGGCCGATCGGCGATTGATCGATGTCGATCACCTTGTCGATCAGCTCCAGACCGTCGATCCGTTCGTGCGCGCCGGGCGTGTCGAGGGCATCGAAGAAATGGCGCGACAGCGCTTTGTAGAGGATGTCGTTGACGAGCGTCGATTTCCCAGAGCCGCTCACGCCGGTGACGGCGATGAAGACGCCGAGCGGGATGGTGACGTCGAGGTTCTTGAGGTTGTTCTGCGTCGCCCCGCGGATGACCAGCTTGTTCTCGCTGATCGGCCGGCGCTGCGCCGGAACCGCGATCGATGCCTCGCCACGGAGGTACTTCGCCGTCAGCGACGAAGGGAACGACTTGATCTGCTCGAGTGTCCCCTCGGCCACCACTTCGCCGCCGTGAACGCCGGCGCGCGGGCCGAGGTCGATGATGTGGTCGGCAGTCTCGATGGTCTCTTCATCGTGCTCGACGACGATGACCGTGTTGCCGAGGTCGCGCAGCTCGACGAGGGAGTCGATCAGCTTGCGGTTGTCGCGCTGATGCAGACCGATCGACGGCTCATCGAGCACGTAAAGCACGCCCATCAGCTTCGAGCCGATCTGCGTGGCCAGGCGGATGCGCTGTCCCTCGCCGCCGGAGAGCGTGGCGGCGCTGCGGTCGAGCATCAGATAGCCGACGCCGACGGAACAGAGAAACCCGAGGCGGTCGCGGACTTCCTTGAGAATCTTGCCGGCGATCTGCTCTTCGCGCGGCGTGAGAGCAATCGTTTGGAAGAAATTCTCCGCATCTTTGAGCTGCAACGCCACGATCTTGTCGATCGGCCGGTCGGCCACGGTGACCGCCAGCGCTTCCGGTTTGAGACGGCGGCCCTTGCAGTCAGGGCAGTTCATCGGCGTCATGAAACGCTCGATCTCCTCGCGGATGTCGTCGTTGTCGGACTCCTTGTAGCGCCGCGCCAGCATCGGGACGACTCCCTCATACGTACCGTTGTAGGAGTAGGTGCTCTCGGAGCCGCTGAACTGGAATTTGATCTTCTCGTCGGAGCCGTGAAGGATGACCTGACGTGCCTTCTCCGGCAGGGCGTGCCATGGCGCGTCGATTCTGAACTTGTAGTGTTTGGCCAGCGTGTGGATCTGGCGAAGCCGCCAATTCTCGGCCCCTTCCTTCCAGATGGCGATGGCGCCGTCTTCGACCGACCTGGTCCAGTCGGGGACGATCTTCCTTTCGTCGACCTCGAGGAGCACGCCGAGGCCGGAGCAGCGCGGACAGGCGCCATAGGGGGAATTGAACGAGAAGAGACGCGGGGTGATCTCGCCGATGGAAACACCGCAGTCGGGGCAGGAGTACGACTGCGACATCAGCTCTTCGCGGTTGCCTTCCTGGTAGAGGATCTTCACCAGCCCCTTCGACACCCGCGTGGCCGTCTCGAGCGAGTCGGCCAGGCGCTGCTGGATGCCGTCTTTGACCACGAGCCGGTCGATGACGACGTCGATGGTGTGCTTCTTCTGCTTGTCGAGCGTAGGGGGATCGGCCAGCTCGATCGTCGTCCCGTCGACGACGGCGCGGGTGAAGCCTTCTTTCACCATCTGCAGCATCTGCTTGCGGTACTCCCCCTTTTTGCCGCGGATGTAGGGAGCGAGGATGGTGAACTTCGTGCCGGCCGGCAGCATCAGCAGCCGGTCGACCATCTGCTGGATCGTCTGCGGCCGGATCTCCTGGCCGCAGCTCGTGCAGTGCGGCACGCCGATCGACGCGTACAGCAGGCGCAGGTAGTCGTAGATCTCGGTGACCGTGCCAACGGTCGAGCGGGGATTGCGCGACGTCGTCCGCTGTTCGATGGAGATGGCCGGCGAGAGTCCCTCGATCGAGTCGACGTCCGGCTTCTCCATCTGCTCGAGGAACTGCCGCGCATAGGCGCTGAGGGACTCGACATAGCGGCGCTGGCCTTCCGCGAAAATCGTGTCGAACGCCAGCGACGATTTCCCCGACCCGGAGACGCCGGTGATGACCACGAACTTGTTGCGCGGAACGACGACGTCGATGTTCTTGAGGTTGTGCTCGCGGGCACCGCGAATGATGATGGATTCCATGGTTTTGGGTTGCTGACCGCCACTCTAACTCCACTCCTCCAAACCCTCTTCCCGCTCTACTATATGTAGCAAACTTGACGCTCCCTTGAGGTTCGCGTATAGCTCGGCGCCTTGGCCGCGATCCTTCTTTATCTCGCCACGACGGCCGCGCTGATCGCCGCCTGGCGGCGGTTTGTACAGCCGGTGTCGCGCACGGCGGCCATCGTGTTGGTCCTTCTGCCGCTTTGCTTTACGGGGCGGGCATTGCTTACGGGACGGGTGTATGCACCGGCCGATCTGCCGTTCATGTCGGAGCCGTTGAACGCGTACGCGGCGGAGCTCGGCGTACCGAAAGCGCATAACGGAACGCTTTCCGATCTCTACTGCCAGATCATTCCGTGGCGCAGCGCGGTGCGGACGGCCATTTCGCACGGCGAATGGCCGCTCTTGAACCCGTTCATGCTCTGCGGCGACATCCTTGCCGCGGCCGCGCAGCCGGCGCCCTACGATCCATTCAATCTGATCGGCATGCTCATCCCGCTGGCGCCGAGCCTGACCTTCGCCGCGGCGATGACCTTCTTCCTGGCCGGATTCGGGGCCTTCGTTTTTGGCGGCGCTGGTGGCCGCGGCCGGTTGGATGTTCAGCGGAAACATGGCCTTCTTCGTCGGCTGGCCGATGGCCCGCGCCTGGGCGTGGCTGCCGCTGATCTTCTTCGCCGTCCGCCTCGCGGTGCGCGAAGCGAGCGTGCGCGGCGGCGTGATTCTGACGATCGCGCTGACGCTGCTCATCCTCTCCGGTCATCCGGAGTCGCTGTTGCACGTAACGGCCATCGGCGCGGTCTATGGTTTCTTCGAGATCGTTACCTCGCGCAAACGTGTCGGGCGCGTCCTCCTCATCGCGGCCGCCTCGGGTGTGGTGGCGTTGCTGCTGACGGCGATCTTTCTCTTGCCGTTCCTCGAGGCGTCGCAGCAGACGGTCGAGATTCACTACCGCCTCGAGCTCAAACGGATGCCTCTTGCCTTCTTGCCGATGCGGATTCAGCGCCGCGCGGCAAACACGCTCTTCCCGTTCTGGGGCGGGCAGCCGTGGCGCGGTTCGGTCACGCCGGAGTGGGATCCGCAGACGGCACGCGTCGGAAGCATCGTTCTGGCGCTGGCGGTGGCGGCGCTCCTCGTCGCCTGGCGGCGTAGGGAAACATGGTTCTTCTTCGCGTTAGCGCTGGTTTGTCTATGCGCGGGATTCGAAGCACCGCCTGTAAGCAACCTGTTGCACCGGTTTGCGCTGTTCGACATGGCGTTGAATGAACGGCTGGCATTTGGAGCATCGTGCGCACTATCGATTCTTGCGGCGCTGGCAGTCGACGCGATTGCGGAAGGCTCGGCACGCCGCCGAACCGCGGTGAACGCGGCCGTCATCACCATCGCATTGGCGCTGGCGACGCTCTCGGTGTGGCCACATGAATTGAGTGCCGGCGTGGAGGCAAGCGTGCTTCGCACGAACGCGCTCGCCGAGCTGATCCCGATCGCCATCCTGGCCATCCTTCTGGCCGTACGAACCCCGCTCAGCATCGTTTTACCACTGGCGCTCATCCTCATCCTCGGCCAACGAATCATCGAAGACGGATCGATCTATCCCTCGCTGCCGCTGCGCGTTTTCTATCCGAAGATTCCGATCATCCGGGCCATCCCAAAGAGCGGCGAAGAGCCGTTCCGTGTTGCCGGCGCACACTTCGTCCTCATCCCCGACTCCGCCGCGATCTACCAGCTCGAAGATCCGCGCGGCTACGAGGCCATGACGTTTGCGCGGCTGTTCGACACCTATCCGCTCTGGTCGATTCCACAGCCGATCTCGTTCAACGCCATCGGCGACCTTCAGCCGCCGTTCCTTTCGTTCCTCAACATCAAGTACGCCATCGTCCCGAACAGCGTGAATCCGAGCGACGGCTGGCGGGAGGTGATGAAGGATCGCAGCGCGAAGCTGTTCGAGAACACGCGCGTCCTTCCGCGCGCTTTCGTGCCGCGCCGCATCCGTTTCGAACGGAGCGGCCAGCCGGTGATGATGGGGATGAGGTCGGCGAAGGACTTCTCCGATCTCGCCTGGATCGAGGCGCCGGAGATGATGGCGCACGAGGTCCCGAATGGCCCAGGTTCTCTGACGCTCCGGAAGGATGGCTCCGGCCTCTCCATCGAGGCGGTCATGGACGCAGACGGCTGGGTGGTGGCCTCGCAGTCGGCGTGGAAGGGGTGGCGCGCCTACATCGATAGCCGCCGCGCTCCGGTCCGCTTCGCCAACCACGCATTCCTCGGCGTTTTCGTGCCGAAGGGGCATCACCACCTCGCGCTGCGGTACCTGCCGGAGTCATTCACCCGAGGCCGCAACATCTCCTTCACGACGCTCGCCGCGCTGCTGATCGCCGCGATCTTCCCCTCAGCGCGACGTCGATTCCACAAGCCAGGCCCCGTACGCCTCTGACGTCGAGGCGACCGGCAACACCACAAACTCCGGCACGTCGTACGGATGGCGGGCGAAGAGCGCGTCGCGAAGGGCGTCAAGGTTGGCCTCGACGGTCTTGATGACGAGGAGCTGTTCCCCCTCTTCGTCGACGCGCTCCTGCCATCGATAGATCGACGTCACCCCCGGAACGATGTTGACGCACGCGGCCAGCCGTTGTTCGACCAGCGCGCGTGCGATCGGGCGCGCATCGAATCCGGCGCCGACGGTGGAGAGAACGATCACGGGAGTCATGGGCGTCATCATAGAATCCCGGCTCCGTGTTCCGCCGCATCTTCCTCATCGTCGTCGTGGCGATCGTCCTGCTGGTAGGGTACGAGTGGATCACCTTCCCTGACGTGGCCGCGCTGGCGACGAAGCCGCCCACGACGACGGCATTCATGGAGCAGCGCAAGGCCGAGCTGCGCGCCGCTGGAAAGAGCGATGCCATCGACTATCGCTGGGTGCCGTACGCGCGCATCTCGCCGTACCTGCGGCGCGCGGTGCTCGTGGCCGAGGACGATACGTTCTTTGAGCACGGCGGCATCGACGTCGATGCGCTTCAGGAAGCGATCCGCAAAGACTGGGCGCACAAGAAGATGACCCACGGCGGCTCCACGATCACCCAGCAACTGGCCAAGAACCTCTACCTCTCGCCGTCGCGCAATCCGCTGCGGAAAGTAAAGGAGTACTTCATCGCCCGCTCGCTGGAGAGCCACCTGTCGAAGAAGCGGATCCTCGAGCTCTACCTCAACGTCGTCGAAATGGGGGAGCGCGTGTACGGCGCCGAGGCGGCCTCGCAGGCGTACTTTCATACGCCGGCGTTAGCGCTTTCGCCGTCACAGGCAGCGCTGCTCGCGGGCTGTCTGCCGAATCCTCGCATCATGAGCCCCGCCGCGCCGAACAAACGCCTGCGTTTTCGCCAGCGCATGGTCCTCTCGCGGATGAAGCGCTGGGGCTACCTCTTCGAGAAGGAAGTGCTGACGGAGAAGAAGCCGGAGCCCGCCGCTCCCGCGACGGCGACAACCGCCACCGTCGATACGGCGTTGCAGCAGACACCGCCGACGGACACGGCGACGCCGGCGCCTGCGCCGGAACCGACATCGACGGAGACAGCGCCACCGACGACGACGGAGACGGTACCGCCACTGGAGACGACAACGACTTGAGTCCCGGAGCGCTGGCGTCTCGCCGCTGAGGTTACCAGGCGAATGTATCGAGTCTTGCAGTTCGGGGGCGAGACGCCCCAGGGCCAGCCGGCGAGACGCCAGCGCTCCGATGCAGCTCCCCGCTATGATGCCGGCCATGTTCGTTCTCTACGAGGTGCTGCTTTACCTCGTGCTGATTCTGGCGCTGCCGTACTTTCTCTTCGCGGGAGTGTTTCGCGGAAAGTACGTTGCCAATTTCCCGGAGCGGATGGGCTTCTATCGGACGCCGGCGGCGGCGCATGACCTATGGATTCACGCGGTCTCGGTCGGAGAAACGCTGGCGGCGCGGCCCGTGGTCGACGAGATCCTGCGGCAGCGTCCCTCGACGACGATCGTGTTCACCACCACGACCATCACCGGGCAGGCGCAGGCGCGGCGGCTGTTTCCCGACGCCACTGTCACCTATTTTCCCTTCGATTTCGCCGCGAGCGTGAAGAGCTTTCTGCGGCATCATGATCCGCGCGTATTCGCCACGATGGAGACCGAGATCTGGCCGAACGCCACTCGCCTCTCCCGCACTCGAGGCCTTCGCCTGCTGCTGGCAAACGGGCGGATCTCTGACCGCTCGTTTCCGCGCTATCGATTGCTGCGGCCGTTCGTCGCATCGGTGCTGCGGCAATACGACCGCATCCTGGCGCGCGAGGAGACGGATCGCGAGCGCTTCATCGCCATCGGCGCGCCGGCGGCGATCGTCGAGACGAGCGGCAACGTGAAGTTCGATTACCTGCCCGATGACCGGCCGCTGGAGATCGCCGCTCGGATGGAAACGCTCATCGCTGGCCGCAAGGTCCTCGTGCTCGGCTCGACGATGGAAGGGGAGGATGAGGCGCTGATTGCGGAGCTGGGAGGCTTCATCGCTTCCCACAATGCGTTCGTCATCATCGCGCCGCGCAAACCCGAGCGCTTCGAGATCGTCGCGGAACTGCTGGCAGTGGCGAAGATCCGTTTCGTGCGCCGCACCGACTGGAACGAAGGGCCGGCCGACGTTCTGCTGCTCGATACCTTCGGCGAGCTTGCCAAGATCTATCGTTTCGCAACCGCGGCGTTCATCGGCGGCAGTCTGGTGGGGACCGGAGGGCACAATCCGATCGAGCCGGCAGCGGCCGGGGTGCCGGTCTGCTTCGGACCGCACATGTCCAACTTTCGCGAGATCGCGCGCGTTTTCCTGCGCGACGGCGGCGCGGTCGAGGCGCGCGATGCCGCCGCCGTCTTCACCTTCGCCGCGCGGATGCTCGGCGACGGGGCGGCCCGGCGTGCGATCAGCGATCGCGCCCGGAGGACGGTCGAACAGAACCGCGGGGCGGCGGCGCGCACCGGCGCGCGCATCGTCGAGTTGCTGGCGTGACCACCCTCCTCAAACCGCTCGAGCTTCTCTGGCGCGGGGTGAACCGGCTGCGGCGCGCGCTCTACCGGCGCGGCCTCTTGAAGAGCAAGCGACTGCCGCGGCCGGTGGTCTCGGTCGGCAACCTCGCCGCCGGCGGCGCGGGGAAGACGCCGGCCGTCATCACCATCGCCCGGTATCTGACGAAACACGGCTTCCGCGTGGCCGTGCTGACGCGCGGCTATGGCCGTAACGACAAAGCCTCCGGCATCGTCACATCACTGGACGCCGCCCGCTTCGGCGATGAACCGGTGCTGATGAAAAGCAAGCTGAAAAATGTCGATGTAATCGTCGGATCAAATCGATACGACAATGCGCTACAGTTTCTCAATCAGAACGATTGCGATTTATTCGTGCTCGACGACGGCTTCCAGCACCTGCAGCTCGCGCGCGACGTCGACGTCGTCGTCGACACCGCCGGCGTCGTGATGCGTGAAGGACGCTCGGCGCTGGCCGATGCGGACTTCGTCATCCGGCGCAACCTGCGCATGGCCGTACCGGAGGGATTGACCTCGAAACGCCTCTTTGCCTTCGCCGGGCTTGCCAATAACGATCAGTTCTTCGCGTCGCTGCGCGGTCTGGGACTGAGCGTCGCCGGCACGAAGGGCTTCCGCGATCACCATCGCTACACGCCGGCCGACATCGCCTCGGTAAAAGAGGCCGCCCGGGATGCCGGTGCCGAGATCGTCGTCACGACGGAAAAAGACGCGGTCAAGATCGATGACCGTGACATCATCCCCATCGCCGCGGAGATGATCGTCGAGCCCGAAGTACTCGAGGCGATCGCCTCCCGCATTTTCCGATGAGCCGTCGCCGCAAGAACGCGCTCCTGCAGCGTGTCGAATACGTTTTGTATCGGGCCGTTGTCCGCGCCGTCCGCGCGCGGTCCGATGAATCGTTGCGGCGATGGGGAACACGTCTCGGCAACCTGGGGCGCCGCGTCCTGCGCGGCCGCGACCGTCTGGCCATGCGCAACCTCGCCGCGGCCTTTCCGGAAAAGAGCGAATCCGAGCGGCGCCATATCGCCGACGAATGCTGGCGCCATTTCGGCCGGGAGGCGCTGGCCACCGTCCGCATGCAGCACGTACCGATCGAGGAGGTCCCGTCGCACTGCCGCTTCGTCAACGCAGAGATCTTCGAAGAGGCCCAGGCCCGAGGCCGCGGCGTCGTTCTCCTCAGCGCGCATTATGGCGCGTGGGAGATTGCCGGCCTGGCCATCATGGCGCTGGTGAGGAACGTCAGCACAGTGGCCCGGCCGCTCGATAATGAGCTTCTGGAGCGCGATCTCGCTCGTTTGCGCGCCCGCACCGGCGCGGAAGTGGTCGACCGCAAGCGTGCGGCGCGCGTATTGCTCAAGACACTCTCGCAAAATGGGGTCATCATCCTGCTTCCTGACCAGGCCGTGCAACCGCGCGAGGGGATTCTCGTCCCCTTCCTCGAGCGTCCGGCGTGGACCACGGACGCACCGGCAAAAATGGCTTTGCGCCAGGAGTCAGAGATTGTGTTCGCTTTTTGCATTCCGGACGCAACCGGGCACCACCTCGAATTTGAGGAACCGATCAGGATCGATCAGTTGGGCGAGGACGAGAAGAACGCCGAAGCGCTGACCACGCGCATCAACGACGTGATTTCCCGCCGCATCGCGGATCGACCGGAGTTATGGTTGTGGATGCACGACCGCTGGAAGGGGAACGCGTCGGGTGAGATCGAAGACGAAACAGATGGCCTGTGAAACAGTCGTAGTCGGCCTCAATTGGGTCGGGGACAACGTCCTGGCCCTCCCCACCTACCGGGCGCTCTACCATCGCTTCCGGAGCGAGGGAGGGATCACCGTGGCCGCTCCCCGTCACATCGCGTCGCTGCTTGCCTCGGCCGGCATCTTTCGCAATGTCATTTCCTGGAACGGCGATACGCGCGAGCGCATCCGCCTGCTGAAGGCCGGCCGCTTCCGCCGCGCGGTGATCCTCCCCAATTCATTCCGCGCGGCCATGGTGGCCTTCGCGGCCGGCATCGGCGAGCGCTGGGGGTACGCGACCGATGCGCGCGGAATCCTGCTGACGCACGGCGTGCGCCGCGACCCATCACGCGGTCACCAGCTCGACGACTACACGACGCTGCTCGCGGCCATGAATGCCCCGCGCGTCGTCGACGAGATCCCGACCATGACCATCCCGCTGCACGTGCGGGAACGGGCGGGACGGCTTCTTCGCGATGCTGGTATCCGGCTCGACGAGCCGCTGTTCGGCCTGCACGCCGGCGGTCTGTACGGACGCGCCAAGCATTGGGGCGACGATCGCTACGGCGAGCTGGCCGAGCGTCTGCGCGGCGCCGGCTTCCCGGTCGTGTTGCTGACCAGTCCCGGAGAACGACATCAGGCCGATACCATCTCCGCGGCCATCGGCGGGATACCGATCATCGGCGACGACGGCGATGTGCTGCATCTTGCCGCCGCGATCTCGCATTGTTCGGTGGTGGTCACGAACGACAGCGGACCGCTCCATCTGGCCACGGCGCTGGCCGTCCCTTCCGTCTCGATCTTCGGTCCGACCGATCCCGACCGCACGGTGATTCCCGGCGCATCGCGCGTCGTCCGCAAGCCGTTCGCCTGCCAGCCCTGCTACAAACGCGAGTGTCCGCTGATGCACCACGGCTGCATGAACGAGATCACGGTCGACGACGTCTTCGCCGCCGCGGTGGGGCTGTTCAACGAGATCGACGGAAAAATCGAGACCGACGGCGCGGGGGCTGTGGCGTTCGGGAGCGAATAGCTGCGCTTCGCGTTGTCGGCGCCTTCGCGGCGCTGGAGTTTGGACGTTTTGCCGGCGAAGCCGGCTTGAGATCGTAGCCCCCGGTTTCAACCGGGGGTTTTCGAGGTCGCCCCCGGATTGCAAGCCCGCTTTAGCGGGCGACAGAATCCGAGGCGCATTCGGCCGGGACGTTCGCACCTGCTCTGTCGCCCGCTAAAGCGGGCTCGCAATTTTTGGGGCGACTATGAACCCCCGGTTGAAACCGGGGGCTACGATCTATCGCCGGCTCCGCCGGCGATTTGCCGCTTCGCGGCGTTGTCGGGTGGCGTATGCGCGAAGCCCGGATAGGCACCCTATAATCGTCACGATGCCTGCTGACGACGAAGGCCGGCTGTACAAGATCGGCGAGGTCTGCAAGATCGCCGAGGTGCAGCCATATGTGCTGCGGTACTGGGAGACGGAGTTTCCGCCGCTGGCGCCGAACAAGAGCGGCGGCGGACAGCGTCTCTACACGCGCCGCGAGATCGACGTCATCCTTCGCATCAAGCAGCTTCTCTACTCCGAGGGCTTCACCATCGCCGGCGCGAAGAAGAAGCTCGACGTCGAGATCGCCTCGCCGGGCGGCGGTGACGTTGCCGCGCCGCCTGCGCCGCCGTCGAAGGGCGTCACGAAAGCGCTCGGCGACGTGAAGCGGGAGCTGACGGCGATATTGCGAATGCTGGACTCGTAGTTGCGGCTATCGCGTTGTCGGTTATCGATTATCGGTTGTCGGTTGTCGGTTGTCGGTTGAAACGTAACGCGGCACGAACCCCCGGTTGAAACCGGGGGCTACGATCTATCGCCGGCTCCGCCGGCGATTTGCCGCTTCGCGGCGTTGTCGGGTGGCGTATGCGCGAAGCCCGGATTCTCCGGATCCGGTAGATCCCCCGCCGGCACGTCGGATGCCTTTTTCTCGGGAACTTTGAATCCGAGGTACGTACCGGAGCTGATGCCCATCAGGCCGAGCAGCGTGGCGCTGAAATCAGGCATCTCCAGGTTCTTGTACACATTGCCGCAGAAGATCACCCCCAGCACGATGGTCCAGACGAACATCTGGAAACGATGGAGGCTGATGCCGGTCGGGTCGCTCATCACATCGTTCAGAAATCCCTGTGACGTTCCGCCTGGCTCCTCCGGTTTCGGAGTGTCTTTTTTCTGATCGATCAGAGTTGCGGCCAGCGCGGTTCCAGCGCCGATCCCGATGAGAGCGAGCACGGACGAAGTGATGGTGTCCAGCTCGTCGGTGATCAGCCACATGAAGATGTAGGCTGCGACGACCAGGAAGAACCAGAACGACATCTGGAAAAGCGACAGCGAATACGGCCGCTGATTCGGCACGGGATGACTTCCGCCGCGGATGAGGCTCGTGTTGCGGCAGAGATAGACGAAGATCCCGAGCGAGATAGCGAGGAGACCCACGAACAGGATGAACTTCGCCTTGGGAATGATCTCCAGGCCGAAGTCCGGGGCGGTGCTCTGGATCGAGAACTGCTGATCCGATCCGACGCTTACCGAGATCTTACGGGTGAAGCCGTTGGGCTTGCCGAGCAGCGAGTGCCAGGCCACTTCGTCATCCTTTTCATCCTTATCCCGCAGAAGGCGATAGCGGACGTGTCCCCTCTCCTTATCGCAAGACTCCGCCTTGTCCGCTTTGATCGGCATGCCGTCGAGGAAGAGCACGATGCCCTTGCAGTTGCCGTTTGCCTGCTTCAGCAACGTACTGAAATTCTGGACATGCACGGAGATCCGATCGTCGAGTCCTGCCTTGTCCGCCTCGTTAAAGTAGTACGAATGAACGTAGTACACCTTCGGGGTGCCGCCGTTATCAGGAGGGTCAGGTGGCGCACCTTGGGGCTCCGACTGCGCCAGCACGGCCGTGGCCAGGAACAGTGAGAGAACCGCGACGATGGTCGATCGCATACGTACCTCGTTTCTGCCGGATTTGTGGAGTGCAACGATTCTATGACAAAGAGACCACTACGGCTTCAACAGATTGCAACCAGCGGCGTAGGTGGGAACCATGAAGCGCATGCGAACCACGCAAGTACTCCTTCTCTCGCTCGCCACGCTCACCTTCGTTACCTGCACATCCGATTCGGACGATGCCGATCGCCGGCCGCGGAGCTATCCCGGCGGCGCGGACGGCGGCCGGTCCGGCATCGCCGCGCGCGCCAGCGCGGGCGACGGGTTGGACATGATCCCGCCCGCCGACTGGTGGCGCGACCCGCAGATCAGCGTCGCCGTCACGCTCACCCCCGATCAACTGGCGTCGCTCGACAGGATCGGCCACGAGCAAAGCGAGGAGATCGCCAAGCTCGAACGGGACAGCATGGTCGCCGCGCGCGACCTGCGGACTGTCGTCGACGCGAGCCAGCCGTCTGCGGACGACATCACCGGTGCCGGCCAGCGCCTCCGCGGCATCCGCGATGCGCTGTTCGATCACCGCGTCCGGATGTTCGCCGCCGAGCGCACGCTGCTCACCCAGACGCAGTGGAACGCGCTGCAACAGGCTCTGGCCTCCCGCAATCGCCCGGACCGCGACAATCGCGACGGCTACGGAAGGCGCGGCCGGGGCGGGATGGGCGGGCGGGGACGGTTTCCTGGATAAGCGCCTTAGGCGCGTTGTCGGTTGTCGGTTGATTGCGCTGCGGCGCGTTGTCTGGGAACTTGAATGCGGCCCGAGTGCATGACACGACCGATAACCGACAACCGACAACGCGCGAAGCGCAACAGCGAGGATCCTGTTTGAAACAGGGACGTCGTCGTCGGGCAACGGGGATTTCAGAGTTCAGGCGTTGACCGTGGCGATGTACCAATGATTCTCGAACGGGTCGATCACGAACGCTCCACGCTCGCCGTACGGTGCGTCGGCAGGCGGCCTGACCGACCGCGCCCCCGCGCGCAGGGCGCGGTCGTAGGTCGCATCGACGTCCGGCACGTAGATATGGATGGCGGCTGGCATCGGCTGCGCATCGTCGTGAGCCTCGCCCAGCTCGATCATCGAATCGCCGATGCGGACTCCCGCGTGCGCCACCTCGCGGCCCGCCATCTCGGTCACATGCTCCACGGTGGCACCAAACGCGTTCTCCAGGAATGAGATAAGTGCCCTCGCTCCCTTGGCATGGAGGAACGGCGTGATCGTGAAATATCCCTCGGGGCGCGGACCGACGCCCGGCTCTTTGCGCGTCTTGCTGCCGCTGCCGGCGAACCGCCGCTGCAACTCCTCCTCGGTCACGTTCTCCTGATGCGTGGCCAGGTACCAGATATTGCCCCAACGGTCCTTCACCCCCCCTTCGCGGTCGCCGTACGGCTGGTCCGTCAGCGGCTGCATGGCGGTCGCGCCGGCGGCAAGGGCGCGGGCGTAGGCTCCGTCGACGTCGTCGATATAGACGTGAAGAGCCATCGGGAACGGCTTGAATTCGCCTTCGACGTCGCCCATCTCGATCATCGAGTCGCCTACGCGCAATTCCGCGTGCATCACCCTGCGTCCGTCCGGCGACGGGTAGCGCCCCTTCAGCTCGGCCCCGAGCGTCTCCTGCAGGAAGGCGATCACGCCGTCGGTGTTCTCGGCGTTCAGATAGGGGGTAATGGTGTGGAAACCGGTCTTGGTTGCTTCGGCAGTCATCGTAGTCATGTCATTCTCCAGTGCGGGCATCAGCTCCGCTTTCAGTTTCGATCGGAAATTCGGGTCGGGCATGTCGCGCAGATCGCCGGCGACGACGAGCAATGTCGCCAGCTCCGGCTCGGCCAGCGCCAGTCCATCCCGCCGGCCGGCCAGGATGGCCTCGACCGCGTCGTCGAGCCGTTCGATCAGATCGCGCTCAGCCATGGTTCTCGACCATCGTTGCCCGCAACGTCTGCAGGCCCCTCCATTGAAGTTGCTTGACCGCTCCCTCGCTCCGGCCGATTGCCGAAGCGATCTCGCGGATGCTCCGCTCTTCGCCGAACCGCATCACCAGCACGCGCCGTTGATCGCCCGGAAGCCGGTCGACGAACCGGAAGAGCGATGCCCGGCGCTCGATGTCCTCGATCTCGTGCGGCGCGGCATTACTCACCGCGTCGCCGCTCTTCTGCTCTCTCGCCGTCCGCGCGAAGTGATCGGCGATTGCGTTTGCGGCGATGCGATAAAGCCAGGCCGCGAACGGCACGCCGCGCCACTCGAACTTCTTCACATTCACCAACGCCTGATGAAAAACCTCCGAGGTCACGTCCTGGGCGATGGAACGATCGCGAACGCGGCGGATCACGAACCCCCACACCCTCCCGAAGTTCTCCTCGTACAGCTCCGCGAACCGGCTCGGGTCCTTCTGTGCCGCCTCGATCAGCAGCCGCTCGTGAGCTTCGTCCGCGGGATTCATGAATCGCTCATTAAACCGCCGAGGGGGCGAAAAGTTACGGTCGCGGTAATAATCGCCGCCAATGAAGGCGCGGACATGGATCGGCTCCCCGGTCGTCCCGGCGATCGTCATCGCCGTCTGCTACATCGCCTTTTTCGTTCAACTACTCGACACCCGCCACGGCGACGTTTCCCTCTTCGTGATCGCAGGGGGTGAGAACGTCGACGCGTCGAAGGTGCCGGCAGGACTGACGGTGATTTCGAATATCGGAGGCTACGACGGCCTGACGTTTTATCGTCTGGCCCTCAACCCCTTCACGCGCGTCCGGACGGCGCACGGGATACGGCTGGACAATCCTCCCTACCGCCAGCAACGGATCGGCTATCCGCTCATCGTCTGGATGTTGTCCCTCGGCCACGCAGCCTGGGTTCCGGCGCTGCTGGTCGCCGTGAACATCCTCGCCGCCGCGGTGATGGCGGCGTTTGCCGGAGCCTTCGCGAAGAAGTTCGGACTGCACGCGCTGTGGGGCGTGATCGTGCCGCTCTACCCCGGCTTCGTGCTGACCTTCTCACGCGATCTGGCCGAGATCGTCGCGGCGTCGTTCGCCATGGGGGCCATCTGGGCGATGGCCTCGCGGCGAAACACGACGGCGGCGCTGCTACTGACATGCGCCGTGCTGACGCGCGAAACGACGCTGCTGCTGGCCGTCGCGCTGGCCGCGGCATGGCTGATCGAGCGGCTGATGCACCGTGAGCGCCGCATCGGCGTCGTTGCGTTCGCGCTCCCGATCGCCGTTTATGTTTTCTGGCAAGTCGTGCTGGCCGTGCAATGGGGTGTGACCCCGTTGCGCGCCGGAGCGCCGGACAGGTCCCGGCCATTCGTCGAATTCGCCCGCTTCCTGGCCGTGGCCTCCGCGCGACGCGATCACCAGCAGCGTCTCTACTTCCTCGAAAGCCTCTTTCTTGCTGCCGTCGTGATCACCATCGTGTTGGTGTGGAGACGCTCTCGAGCGCCAATCGAGTGGCGGCTGGCCTGGCTTGGCTATCTGGCGATGTTCGCCATCCTGCCGCACACCATCTGGCTGGAGGACTTCGGCTTCCTGCGTATCTTCGCCGACCTCTTCCTCGTCAGCGCGGCCCTGATCATCCCCTCGTCCGCCCCCGCGCGATGGTTCACCCTGCTCGTAACCGCCAACCTCTGGTACTACCTGGCCAAGCACGTGGTCATGGCCTGGTGAAGAACCCACCGACAACCGATAACCGACAACCCCGTTATCGATACTGCTCCTTCAGCGCCTCCAGCTCGGCCACAGCTTTCCTCAGGATGTGAACGACCTTGTGGACCTCGTTGCCGTAGAGTTTGAGCTCGGCATCGCAGTCGGACATGGCGTAGAGCGCTTCGTCCTTTTCGAGGCGTTCGCGCTCGAAGCGAAGGCGCTCGGTCAGCTCTTCGATCTCGGAGATGAGGATGAAGTTGAGATCCTTCTCGCCGAGGTAGCGCTTGCACTGCGGGCAGTAGATCGAGCGGTCGTCGGTATTCTCGACGAGCTCGAAGACAAACTGCCGCTGGCACTGCGGACACTCGAAAACTTCGGGTAACACGGTCTCATCCTCGCTCGCCGATTGTCGCACGAAACGGCTGGAAGGCCGGCCGGCGGCGGGCGGAATGAGGATGTTGACCGATGCGTTTCGCGCCGTGTAGCATCCACGCCCTGCCGCATCCTGGGAGATCGTTCAATGGTAGGACAAGCGGCTCTGAACCGCTCAATCGGGGTTCGACTCCCTGTCTCCCAGCCAAGGCTAGCACGGCGCAACGGAGCTCGAGCTCGATTTGGTATCGTCGCCGGATCCCACACCATCGCTCCATGCCTGTCGCGAACGAAGGGGACGCGTCCTCCTTTCGATCAAGCGCGAAGTTCGATGCGTCCCGTCCCTCCAGGTTGAATTCGTGTGCGAGCGGCCTCCGGGTCGAACAGCCTAGCCAGCGCCGCTCTCCGTCATTCGTTTGCCGGCGTGAGTGTTCCTCACCTTTGCGAGTACTGGATTCGATCAGCAACCCCTTGCTCGGACGTCCGGTCGCTGCGATGCTCTCCACTCCTTAGATGAAGGAGGACCCTTTTCGCCGCTTGGCTCCATCCATTGTGCGCACCTCAGTCACCTCATTTCGAATCACCGCTCGGTCAGGTGATCGCTCTCCAACGTATTGCGCGACCGCACTCACGAGAAATGTATTCAGGCTGACCCCCTCGCGCTCGGCATATCTGCTCGCTTTGCAGTGCAGAGACTTCGGAAAGCGGAGGACAACCTTCCCGCTAAAGTCCGGAGTTGCCGCGAGCGGCTCCGGCACTGTTTGGCCGGTTTCAATCACCGCCTCAAGCCATCCCCGAGCTGCGTCGTCTAGATTTGCATACGCTTCTTCCAGGGTCTCGCCTTGCGTCACGCATCCGGGAAACTCGACTACCTCAGCCGTAAATCCGCCATCAGGAGACGGTGTGATCACTCGCGCATAGGGTCGCTTCAGCACTTCGTCGATGGTCACCATCTGCTTCTCCTCCTTCGATCATCCAATGGGTAAACCCAATCGTCCCCTTCTCAGTCCTCCTCCTCCACTCGGACTTCCCATAAAGCAAGATCTTCCTCAAGGGCGGAGATGATCGCCTTCTTCGTCCCGATCTTCAGGTCACCCGCGTGACGTGCGATTGTGACCGGCCGAACGTCTCGAAACGCACTCAACCACTGTCCGTGCGAACCGGACCCGCCGCCGCGCCGAGTACGACCCAGCGATGCTGCAAGTGACTCCAGATCATCTGCGGTGACGCTTCCGCGCTTGCGTAGCGCCTTCAGCTCGGCAGCTATCTTTGCAAGTTGTCGCGCATCCATTTCAGTACTACGAATAGTACTACATCTCAAAAGGCAATCGCGTTGCGGGGCATTCCCCGTGTGATGCTTCGCAAGCGTCTTGGGCGCTTCTGGTAGGCGAGCTCACCTCCTTCAACCTATCGCGGGTCGACACGGCGAAGGATCGCGAGGCGGTAGACGCGCGTCGAACGCACGCCCGGCCGGGACCGCTTGTGGATATCTGGCCGTCGCCTGTGTAGAGACAGGGTTCAAGAATGCAGACGGATCCCTACCGCCTGGAGCGCGCCAACGAGAGATC
>WNFL01445616.1_pt1 | contig 19662 bp, 19 predicted proteins | sample 5400361 | NCBI WGS metagenome assembly WNFL01 (sample SAMN13153351, study PRJNA577476) | soil metagenome | isolation source: 40 cm soil on Douglas fir-dominated hillslope | place: USA:California | collected 2013-09-17
GCCATGCTCCGAAAACAGGCCGTACACATGACTGCATCCGAGCGTCCTCATCACCCGAAAAAAATCCTTGCGAACCGGGCGCCGTCCACACATGACAAAATTCCATTTGATCATGCGAAAAGGGGAAGCCGCGAAGCTTCCCCTTTCTCAGGCTTCGTTCGAGTGGCGCTTACTTCGTGTACTTCTTCACGTCCAGGCCCTGCACGGCAGCGGCGTAGATCGTGCCCTTCGAGTCCACCGTGATGCCTTCCGGCGGCGGAACCTTGTCGCTCGTGCCGGCCGGCGGCGGGATGTAGTACATGACCTTGCCGTCCTTCACGCTGCCCACGCGGATGCCCATCTTGCAGCCGCCATTGTAGTTGGGCTTGGCCGGATCGGCGTCGGATTGCGAGTCGGCGACATAGATCATGTCGTTCCCATCGACCCACACGCCGCTCGGACGTCCGAACTGCTTCCAGCTGGCGAGGAATTTTCCGTCCTTGTCGTAGACGTTGATCCGCGCGCTGGTGCGATCGGCGACGTAGACGCGGTCCTGGCGATCGATGGCGATCGCATGCGGCTCGGTCAGCTGCCCGTCGCCCTTGCCGTGCGAGGCGAAGCTTTTGATGAACTTTCCGCCCTTCTCGTAGATGTTGATCTGCGACTTGTTGAGCTTCGAGCCGTGCCCTTCGGCAACGTAGATGTTGCCGTTGGAGGCGACCGCGACGCCCGTCGGCTGATTGAACGCGCCTTCGCCTTCCGTCGCGCCGGCCTTGCCGAGCTTCAAGAGCACCTTGCCGTCGGGGCTGAACTTGACCACCTGCGCGCCCTTGCCGTCCTTCGCCTGGAAGTCGGCCGCCCAGATGTTGCCGTCCTTGTCGACCGCAAGCCCGTGCGCGCTGATGAACTGGCCGGCGCCGAAGTTTTTCATCGTCTTGCCCGCGGGCGAAAGCTGGTAGATCGGGTTGAGGTTTGAATCCCCGCAGCCCTTGTCGCCGCAGCGGTCGAACACCCAGAGATTGTCCTTGGAATCGGCGTACAGCGCGTTCACCGGTCCCCAAGGACGCGGCGTCTGCGCCCAGTTGCTCGACTGCTTGTAAGGATTGGGCGCGTCGTTGACGCAAGGATAGCTCGCCTGTGCACGCGCTTCGACGGCTGCGAGGCTCGCAGCCAACAGCAATGCAATCGTCAGATCTTTCCGCATCGAATTCCTCCCTAGCGGCGTCATGGTCTAGGCAGTTCTTCACGTACTTCTTCACGTCCATCTGGTCGTCGGAAGCCGCGTAGATATTGCCGTTTCGATCGGCCGTGATGCCGATCGGCGGCTGCCATTTCGGATCTTTGGGAACGGGCGGCGGGATGTAGTACATCACCTTGCCGTCTTTTGCGCTGCCCACCCGGATGCCGCGCTTGCAGTTCGGATTGTTACGGTCGCCTTTTTCATCAGTCGACTGCGAGTCGATGACGTAGAGCATGTCGTCCTTGTCCACATAAAGACCGCTCGGCCGGCCGAACTGCTTCCATGCCGCGATGAATTTTCCATCCCGGTCGAAGACGTCGACGCGGTTGTTGCTGCGGTCGGCGACGAAGAGCCGGTCGCGGCTGTCGAAGGCGATCGCGTGCGGCGACTTCAATTGTCCATTGCCCTCGCCCCAGGAGGCGAAAGTCTTGATCAGCTTTCCGTCCTTGGTGAAGACGAGGATGCGCGAGTTGTTCTGCTTCTCGCCATGTCCCTGGCTGATGAAGATGTCGCCATTGCTTGCGACCGCAACTCCGGTCGGCGAATCGAACGTGTCGAGCGCCGCACTGCCGATGCCCTCGCCCGGCTTGCCGAGCTTCAAGAGCACGCGTCCGTCGGGCGCGAGCTTCGTCACCTGGACGCCTTTGGCGCCCTTGGCGGACGCATCCGCGACCCAGATGTTGCCGTCCTTGTCGACGGCCATCGCGTGGGGCTCGACGAAGAGGCCCGCGCCGATGTTCTTCAGCGTCTTGCCGTCGGGACCGATCTCGAAGACGGACTTGCAGCCCTCTTCTTCGCAGCGGTCGGCTGCCCAGAAATTGTTCTTGGCATCGACGGTGACGGCATTCACCGGCGCAAAGGCGCGCGGCATCTGCGCCCAATCCGTGACGAGCTTGTAGGGATTGGGCAGGTCGTTCGCGCACGGGTAGCTCGCTTGCGCGAACGCCGCACCGCCGAGCGCCGTCGTCGCGAGCGCCGTAACGGCGAATGTCCGAAAGGCTGAACGCATCCCAGGTCCTCCCCTAAGCATCGGCTAGTTCTTCACGTATTTCTTGACGTCGTTCTGCTGCTGAGCCGCGGCGTAGATGTTGCCTCGCGAATCGACCGCGATCCCCTCGGGCGGCGGCAATTTCGGATCCGAAACCGGTGGCGGCGGAATGAACGCCGTCACTTTGCCGTCCTTCGTGCTGCCGATGCGCAGACCCATTTTGCAGCCCGCATTGTAATTCGGGCTCTTGGGATCGTCCGAGGATTGGGAGTCGACCGTGTAGAGCATGTCGTTCGCATCGACCCAGATGCCGCTGGGGCGGCCGAACTGCTTCCAGGCCGCGATGAACTTTCCGTCCTTGTCGAAGGCGACGACGCGGGCGTTGCTGCGGTCGGCGATGAAGATGCGGTCCTGCTTATCGATGGCCATCGCGTGCGGCTCCTTGAGCTCACCGTCGCCCGAGCCGAGCTTGCCGAACGTCTTGATAAGCTTTCCGCTCTTGTCGAACTTCACGATCCGCGAATTGCCGAATGTGGGACCGTGGCCTTCGGCGACGAAGATGTCGCCGTTCGAACCGACGACGACGGCGGTCGGCTGATCGAAAACATCCGTCGCCTTGCTGCCCTTGCCCTGGCCGGGCTTGCCGAGCGTCATCAGGACCTTGCCTTCGGGGGATAGCTTGGTGACTTGCATGCCCCGGCCGTCCTTGACGTCGCCGTCCGCGACCCAGACGTTGCCGTCCTTGTCGGCGCCGATCCCGTGCGGAAATACGAACAAGCCGGCACCGAAATTCTTCATCCCCTTGCCGTTGGAGCCAAGCTCGAAGATCGGCGAAGCTTTGGAAGCCGCGCAGCCTGCTTCCTCGCAGCGGTCGAACACCCAGAGATTGTCTTTGGCATCGACCGTCACGGCCAAGGGATGCGACCAGGGTCTGGGCGTCTGCGCCCAGTTCTGGACGAGGTGATAGGGATTGGGCGCATCGTTCGCGCAAGGGTAACTCGCCTGGCCATAAGCGGCTCCCGCACACGCACTCGTTGCGAAAAGCGCGAAGACAAGCCTCTTGGAGCTCAAACCCATTTTCATCTCCTCCCACCTGCCGCCGCGGTTGTTGGACGGCATTCTTGCCGCCCAAAAGCTGTGAATGAGCGGACGCCGAAATCTATAGGAGGCTATCGCCCCCGTATACCGCGGGCGCCGATGATTTCCCGAGCGCTCGGCGGGCCACCGGGCGCGTTTCACGGCTTTTCGGACCGCCCTGAGCCGTCCTCAAAATGCCAGGATTTTTAGGGGCTTAGCCGTTCTGCCAGTTGACGTTGCAAGGCCGTTTTGGCAGTTTATCCGGGCAAGAACCTGTCGCAGATGGAGCTTGCCATGCGGGGGGGCATGAGGATGATCAAGTCGGAGTTGGTGGGTCGCCTCGCGGAGCGGTACCCGCATCTTTACCATCGCGACGTGGAGCGCATCGTGACGACCGTGCTCGACGAAATCGCGCATGCGCTCGCCTCGGGCGATCGCGTCGAGTTGAGAGGGTTCGGCGCCTTCTCGGTGAAAGTCCGTCCTGCTCGCCAAGGCCGCAATCCGCGCACCGGCGAAACGGTTTCCGTCGAAGAGAAACGCGTTCCCTTCTTCCGCACCGGCAAAGAATTGCGCGAGAGACTGAACGGCAATTCAAACGGCGGCGGCTAGACGATCTTCTCGGTTGGCTTGAGCGTTGAGGAGCGAGCTCTTTCGCATGCGTCTTTCGACGATCCTCATGCTGATCCTTGTCGCGCTCATGGCGATCGTTCTTGCCGTTCCCAATCGCGAACCGGTCGTTTTCCGATTCATCGCCGGCGAGTCTGGATTGGCGCTCACCATGCCGTTGTACCTGCTCGTGTTTCTGGTGTTTTTCCTCGGCGTTCTCTTGGGCGGTGCGGTCGTGGGTTTCAATCGGACGCTCGCACGGCGCAAGCGCGAATCGACGCGTCACATCGGCGAGGCGCTGCGCCAGCTTGACGACAGCCCAAAGCCGGCCGATCAGTCGGAGGCGTGACACCTCGCTCAAGTCGGATGCATGGCGAAATCGAATCCTGTCTACGTCGCTCTCGACACGCCGTCCCTTGAGCGTGCGCTCGAGCTTGCGGAACAAGTGAAGCCCTTCGTCGGCGGCGTGAAAGTCGGGCTCGAATTCTTCAGCGCCAACGGACCCCAAGGCGTGCGCGCGGTGATCGCAGGCGGATTGCCGGTGTTTCTCGATCTCAAGCTGCACGACATTCCGAACACCGTGGCCGGCGCGATGAAGTCGCTTGCGCCTCTCGGCGCCTCCATCATCAACGTGCATGCCTCGGGTGGAGCGGCGATGATGAAGGCCGCTGCCGATGCGCTTGCCGCCGCCAAGCCGCGGCCGAAACTCATCGCCGTCACCGTGCTCACCAGTCTCGAAGCGGCGGATCTTGCCTCCATGGGAGTCGCAGGCGATCCGTTGCAGCAGGTCTCAAGACTGGCAAAGCTCGCGCAGAGCTCGGGCGCCGATGGCGTCGTCTGCAGCCCGCAGGAAATTGCGGCAGTCCGCGCCGCTTGCGGCCGCGATTTTCTTATCGTCACGCCCGGCGTGCGGCCCGACTTGGGCGTGAAGGACGATCAGAAGCGGGTGATGACGCCCGAAGAGGCGCTTGCCGCCGGTGCCGACATTCTCGTCATCGGACGCCCGATCACGGGCGCACCCGACCCCGCCGTTGCCGCCCGCGCGATTGCCATGAGCCTGGGCTGCGCTTGATTTAAGCCGCAACCCCGGGGATAAGCCCCGCCATGACCGTAGGCGTGAAGATTTGCGGCCTCAACTCCATGCAAGCGGCCGAAGCCGCGCTTGCCGCCAAGGCCGACTTCGGCGGCCTGGTGTTTTTTCCCAAGAGCCCGCGCCATGTGAGCTTGGAGGCCGCGCGCACTCTGGCCGCTCTGTTGCGCGGCAAGGCCCGCGTGGTCGCGCTCTTGGTCGATCCCAACGATGAAGAGGTTGCAGCAGTCGCGAGCGCGATTGCGCCCGACCTGATCCAGCTCCATGGCAAGGAAACTCCCGCCCGCGTCGCGAGCGTGGCGTCATTGACCCAACGGCCGGTCATCAAGGCGCTCCCTGTCGCCGAAGCCGAAGATCTCTTGGCGGCGCGGGCTTACGAGGACGTTGCGGATTATCTCCTCTTCGACGCCAAGGCGAACGCATTCGCGACGCGGCCCGGGGGCCTGGGCACGGCGTTCGATTGGCAACTCCTTTCGGGGACGAGCTTCAAGCGGCCATGGGGCGTCGCGGGCGGCTTGTCCCCGGAAAATGTCGCGCGCGCCATCCGCATTGCCTCGCCTTGCTTCGTTGATGCGTCCTCGGGAGTCGAAGACGCGCCAGGGCAGAAGAGCGCGGAAAAGATCGCCGCTTTCGTCAGCGCCGCCAGAGGTGCTCCGTATACGGAAACGAGGGTCGGCGCGGCATGAGCGAGGCAAGACCCAATTCGCTCCGCACCGGCCCCGATGATGGCGGGCACTTCGGCGCCTTTGGTGGACGTTACGTCGCCGAGACGCTGATGCCGCTGCTCCTCAAATTGGAGGCGGCATATCACGAGGCAAAGAGCGATGCCGGGTTTCGGGCCGAGCTCGACGGCCTATTGAAGCACTATGTCGGGCGCCCGAGCCCGCTCTATTTCGCCGAGCATCTCACGCGGCATTTGGGCGGCGCGAAGATCTATTTCAAGCGCGAGGATTTGAACCACACCGGCGCGCACAAGATCAACAATTGCCTCGGCCAGATCCTGCTCGCGAAGCGCATGGGAAAAACGCGCATCATCGCGGAAACGGGCGCGGGCCAGCACGGCGTCGCGACCGCGACCGTTGCCGCGCGCTTCGGCTACCCTTGCGTCGTCTATATGGGCGAAGTCGACATCGAGCGGCAGAAGCCGAACGTGTTCCGGATGAATCTCTTGGGCGCCGAAGTGCGTCCCGTAAGCTCGGGCTCGCGCACGCTAAAAGACGCGATGAACGAGGCGCTCCGCGACTGGGTCGCCAATGTCCACGACACGTTCTACATCATCGGCTCGGCAGCCGGGCCTCATCCCTATCCGGCAATGGTCCGCGACTTTCAGCTCGTGATCGGCAACGAGACGCGCGAACAGGTGCTGAAGACGGAAGGCCGGCTGCCCGACCGCCTCATCGCCTGCGTCGGCGGCGGATCGAACGCGATCGGGCTGTTCCATCCGTTTCTCGATGACCCGGACGTCGCGCTCGACGGCGTCGAAGCGGCGGGCGAGGGGATCGCGACCCATCATCATGCGGCAACGTTGTCCAAGGGCACGCCCGGCGTCCTCCATGGCGCGCGCTCTTATCTCTTGCAGAATGAAGACGGCCAGGTGCTCGAAGCGCACTCGATCTCGGCCGGCCTCGACTATCCGGGCGTCGGGCCGGAGCATTCCTGGCTCAAGGAAACCGGCCGCGTAACTTACGTCTCGGCGACGGATCGCGAGGCGCTGGACGCCTTCCAGATCACCTGCCGTCTCGAGGGTATTATCCCCGCGCTTGAATCCGCGCACGCGATCGCGCATGCGGCTCGCGTCGCGCCCGGGATGGCAAAAGACAAGATCATCGTCGTCGGACTCTCCGGCCGCGGCGACAAGGACGTCTTCACCGTCGCGAACGCGCTGGGGAAGACACTGTGACCGCGCGATGCCCACAATGAGCCGGATCGCGCAGCGCTTTAAAGAATTGCGCGCGGCGGACCGCGCGGCCTTCATTCCGTTCATCACCGCGGGCGATCCCGACCCAGAAACCTCATTCGCGATTCTGGAAAAGCTGCCCTCGGCCGGCGCCGACATCATCGAGCTGGGCGTGCCCTTCTCGGATCCGATGGCCGATGGGCCCGCCATCCAAGCCTCGTCGGTGCGGGCGCTGAACGCGGGCATGAGCCTCAAGCGCACGCTCTCCCTCGTCGAGCGCTTCCGGCGCAAGGACCGCACGACGCCGCTCGTGCTGATGGGCTATTACAATCCGATCCACGCCTATGGGGCCGAGAGATTCGCGCGGGATGCAGGCGCCGCCGGCGTCGATGGCTTGATCACCGTCGACCTCGGACCGGAAGAGGATTCGTTCCTGCGGGGAACGGCGGCAAAATCCGGGCTCGACATCATCAGGCTTGCAACACCGACGACCGACGATGCGCGCCTCGCAACCGTGCTCAACGGCGCGAGCGGGTTTCTCTATTATGTCTCCATCGCGGGAGTGACGGGCACGAAAACCTTCACGCAAGAAGATGTGAAGCGAGCCGTTCAACGCATCAGACAAGTTACCGATCTTCCTTGCGTGGCCGGCTTTGGCATCCGCACCCCCGATCAGGCGCAAGCGATCGCAGGCTTTGCCGATGGCGCGGCGGTCGGATCCTCGATCGTTTCGCGCATTGCCGAGAATCTGAAGGACGGCAAATCTTGTGTTACTCTGGTCGAGGACACGCTAGGCTTCTGCGGCGGCCTTGCGGACGCGGTTCACAAAGCGCGGAAATCGCCTCTTGGGGCGTGAGAAACTTAATAAACGATAACCCACCGGCGTGTTAAGCTTTTGCCCATGAACTGGATCGCCAATTTCGTCCGTCCACGCATCAAAGGTCTGATGGGGCGTAGCGCCGCCTCGTCCGACACGCTTTGGCGCAAATGCACGGGCTGCGGCGAGATGATCTTCCACCGCGATCTGGTCACGTCGGAAAATGTCTGTCCGCAATGCGGCCATCATATGCGGATCGGCGCGAAGGAACGCTTTGCCGCGCTCTTCGACGGGGGCACCCACGAATTGCTGCCCGCGCCGAACGTGCCGCAGGACCCGCTCCATTTCCGCGACGACAAGCGCTATTCCGACCGCCTGAAGGAGTACCGCACCAAGACCGCGCAGCAGGATGCGATGCTCGCGGCCAAGGGTCTGCTCGACGGCATACCGGTCGTGATCGCGGTGCAAAGCTTCGAATTCATGGGCGGTTCGCTCGGCTTGGCGACGGGGGCCGCGCTCGTTGCCGCGATGCGAATCGCGGTCGCCGAGAAGCGGCCGTTCGTCCTTTTCGTCTCGTCCGGCGGAGCGCGGATGCAGGAGGGGATCCTCTCGCTGATGCAGATGCCGCGCACGACCGTCGGCGTCGACATGCTGAACGAGGCGGTGCTCCCCTACATCGTGATCCTGACCGACCCGACGACGGGCGGCGTTTCTGCGTCTTACGCGATGCTGGGCGACGTGCAGATCGCCGAGCCCGGCGCGCTCATCGGTTTTTCTGGTCCGCGCGTCATCGAGCAGACCATCCGCGAGCGGTTGCCGGAAGGTTTCCAGCGCGCCGAATATCTCCTGACCCACGGCATGATCGACATGATCGTCCACCGGCGGCAGATGAAGGAAACGCTTGCGCGCATCGTGCGGCTCTTGATGAAGCGCCCAGCCTCGACGCGCGCGAACGGCAACGGCTCGGGCAACGGCCACGCGCGTCCTCAGGCCGCTTCCGCCATTCCCCATAGCTCATGAGCGATTATTCGGCGTCGAGCGGGGCCGTTCTCGAACGGCTGCTCATGCTTCATCCCAAGCGCATCGACCTCGTGCTCGACCGCATCGAGCGCCTCTTGGAAGCGCTCGGGCATCCTGAGCGCAGGCTGCCGCCCGTCATCCACGTCGCGGGCACGAACGGCAAAGGCTCGGTGTGCGCGTTCTTGCGCGCCATGCTGGAAGGCTCCGGCTATCGGGTGCACGTCTACACTTCCCCGCATCTCGTGCATTTCCACGAGCGTATCCGCCTGGCCGGCTCGCTGATCTCGGACGAGGAGCTCGCCGCGACGCTCGAAGAATGCGAGCGCGCCAACAAGGGCCTGCCCATCACCTTCTTCGAGATCACGACCGCGGCTGCGTTTCTCGCCTTCGCGCGCCACAATGCCGACGCGACGATCGTGGAAGTAGGGCTCGGCGGCCGCTACGACGCGACGAACGTGATCGCCAATCCGGCGGCGGTCTGCATCTCGCCTGTCTCGCTCGACCATCAGGAATTCCTCGGCAACAACTTGGCCGCCATCGCGGCCGAGAAGGCGGGCATCATCAAGCGAAGCGCGCCCTGCATCGTCGGGCCGCAGCATGCGGAGGCCAAGCGCGTCATCTTGGGGCGCGCCGATCAGCTGGGCGCGCCGCTCTATGTCTTCGGCGAGGACTACAACGCCCATGAGGAGCGCGGCCGCATGGTCTACGAGGACGGCGACGGTCTCCTCGATCTTCCGCTGCCCAAGCTCTTCGGCCGGCATCAGCTCGCCAACGCCTCGATCGCGATCGCGGCGCTGAGAAAGATCGGCGGACGCTGGAGCCGCGAAGCCGGCATCGAATGGGGCATGAAGAATGTCGAATGGCATGCCCGGCTGCAGAGATTGATGAAGGGCCCGCTCGTCGATGCCGCGCCCAAGGGCTCGGAAGTCTGGCTCGACGGCGGGCACAATCCCGACGGCGGCGCTGTGGTTGCGCAGGCAATGGCCGATCTCGAGGAGCGCTCGTCAAAGCCGCTCTACCTGATTTGCGGGATGCTCAGGACGAAGGATGCGGCGGGCTATTTCCATCCGTTCCGGGGCCTGGCGAAGCAGGTGACGACGCTCGCTATTCCCGGTGAAGCCGCGAGCTTAGGCGCCGGCGCGCTCTACGATGCGGCCCGCGCGGCGGGACTCGAAGCCTCGCCTGCGGATGACTTGAACGATGCCATGATGCAAGTCGCCGCCTGGACTCGCGCGCGCGAAGGGGAAGGCGCTCCGCGCGTCCTCATCTGCGGCTCGCTCTATCTCGCTGGCCGCGTGCTGGCGGAGAACGAGTGAACCCGGGTCGAAAGCCAAAAGGACCTGCGGCCAAACTGTGCTAAGGTGGGCGTATGAACATCAAAGGTACTAAGCCTAAGCCAACGGCCGGCAAGGGCACGAATCCCCGCAGTGCCGTAAAATCCATACTTCCGGTCGAGGATGATGAACGCCACGCCGGCGAGGTCCACGATTACATCGCTCGCAATCGAGACGCGCTAAACGCCTCGATTCGCCGTTCTCGTGGGGAAATCGCCGACGGCAAAAAATCATCCAAGACCATTGAAACGATCATCGCTGAGCGACGGTCCGCCGTGGCTTTGAGCGCGGATGCTTTTGCGAAAATCTGGAACAATCCCGACGACAACGCTTACGATGGCCTTTGAATTTGACGACGACCTCTGTGTTTCATTCCCATTCAAACTTGCTCCCAGAAGCGCAATTCTGTGAGAGTCCGAAGCTCCAGCTGGAAGAAGCGAATCAGAAATGAATATCAAGTTGGATGAGTTGTTCAAATTGAGTGCGGCGGAGCGTATTCAGCTCGCTGAAGACCTCTGGGACAGTGTTGCGGCGGATCCGGGTTCACTGCCGCCACTGTCCGAGGATGAGCTCGGCGAAATTGTGCGCCGCATTTCGGAACACGCGCGCGATCCCTCCACTGCCCTCAGCTGGGAAGATTTGCGTCCGCGGCTCTGGTCACGGGTGGGATGAGAGCTCGCATTCGGTTTCGTCCCGAAGCGGCGGCCGAATTACTCGAGGCTGTCGATTGGTACGAAGCGCGGGCCAAAGGTCTGGGAGCCGAATTCCTGCGTTCAGTGGACGCTGCTTTGGCTGCGATCCAACGCCAGCCTGTCGCCTATGCGATCGTATTTGAAAACGTGCGGCGTTCCGTGCTGCGCCGATTTCCTTACAGCGTCATTTTTTCAGCGTCGGACGAAGAGATTATCATCGTGGCTTGTATACATGGTCGGCGCCACCCGAAGCGCTGGCGGGAACGAATCCCTCGCTGACAGGATCGTTTTCCGCCCTCAAATCGACGCGTCGATCCATTCCTTGATCTTGGTCTTGGGCAGCGCGCCGACCTTGGTCGCCGCGACTTGGCCGTGCTGGAAGATCATCAGCGTCGGGATTCCGCGCACGCCGTACTTGGTCGGGATCTGCGGGTTCTCGTCGATGTTGACCTTGGCAACCGTGAGCTTGCCGTCATATTCGTTGGCGAGCTCTTCGAGCGAGGGCGCGATCATGCGGCACGGCCCGCACCATTCCGCCCAAAAGTCCACCACGACCGGTGTCTTCGCATCGAGAACATCGGCCTGAAAGCTTTGGTCGGTCACTTTGATCGGCGTCATGAATTCCTCGCTGAGGTTGCTGGAGCGAAATGTAGGAACGTGCTCCCTCGGGGTCAAGGTGCTGAAAATGCCTGCAAATCCTGCGTTTCTTCGCGTCGCGCGATTTTCTGAAGCGACTCATCCAGGAGACTCGAGGGAAGCGGCATCAGCCGCGCGCTTGTCGTCCAGACGAGAACACAGTCGATGCGCTTATCCGGATAGATCTTCTGAAGTGCTGCGCGATAAAGCGCCATCTGCGCGATGTAGAGCTCCGGCGTGTCCTCCACGCGCGAGGGCGGCGGGCGGTTGGTCTTGAAGTCTGCCACCAGCACACGGCCTTTGGTCACGGCGAGGCGGTCGATCTGGCCGCTCACGGTCGCACCTTCTCCGAGCTCGGGCAGAGCCGCCGTGATCGCGACTTCCGCCCGGCTGTTCTCTCCGAACAGCTCCGCGAAATCCTGATGATCGAGCACGCCGAGCGTCTCTTCGACCATCCGCTTCGCATCTTCCAGGACGACATCCCGCTGCACCAGGAAGCGCAGAGCGAAGTCGGCCCGTGCTTCCCGCGCAACCTCTGGCAGGCGCGCGAAGAGAGCGTGCATCAAGAGACCTCGCCCGAAGCGCGTGCCGGCATCGCCCAGCGGCGAGATCACGGGCAGCTCGTCGAGACCCGCCGCCTCGGATGGGCGCAACCGTCGCGGCTTCGTGGGCTCGTTCGGCGCGGAACGCGCAAGAAAGCCGGGCAGCGAAGCCGCAGTCTGGATGCTCGGTGCCGGCGCGACAGCCACCGCGGTCAGTGCGGCGCCAAGCGTGACGACGCGTTCGCCATCGATGAGCTCTTCGCGGCCGATGTTCTTCGCCGCAGCTTTCAAGTGCTCGTACCAGGCGTTGGGCTCGATACCCCGCTGCGTTTCATAACCCTCGACGATGAGCCATTCGCGCGCCCGCGTCGCCGCGACATAGAGGAGACGCCGGTATTCGCGCATCTCGTTCAATCGTGCTTGCTGCTTTGCCGCCGTCACGGGTGGCGTCTCCTCGTCCTTCCTGACGCCGAAGAACAGGCAATCATCCGTGTACAGAAATCCCGCGCGGCGGCCGTGATCAGGCACTTGCGCCGTATCGGGCAGGATCACGATCGGGGCTTCCAGCCCCTTTGCGCCGTGCACCGTCATCACCCGCACCGAGCCGCCGCCATGCTCCATGTCGCGCTTCACCTCGGAGGCGCCTTTCTCGAACCAGGCGAGGAAGCTTTCGAGCGATGGCGGATGGCTTCCCTCGTGCACGAGCGCAAGCGCGAGGAACTCGTCGATCGCATCGGCCGCTTCGTCGCCCAATCGCGCTACGAGCTTCTTGCGCGCACCGGCCCCGAGGATTCGAGCATAGAACTCGAAGGGCGGCACGAAGTCGGCTTGGGCGAGTGCCTGCCCAAGGAACACATGAGCGGCGGCGAAGCTTGGGCGTTCCTCCGTGCGCTTCACGACCTCCCGCCACAGAGAGCGCTCTCGCGGCTGGGCCAGGTCGTAGAGCTCCTGTTCGGGCAAACCGACCATCGGCGACTTCAAGAGCGCCGCGAGATTGAGGTCGTCGTCGGGATAAAGCGCAAAGCGCCCCAAGGCGACGAGATCAAGGATCGCGATCTGCTGTTTCAACACCATACGGTCGGCGCCCGCGACTGGAACGCCCCGCTCCAAGAGCTGCCGGATCATTTCTTGCGCGAAGACATTTCTCCGGCGCACGAGGATCATGATGTCGCCGGGGCGGATCGGCCGATCGGTTCCAGGAACCGCCGTTCCGTCCTTGAGCCAACGCGCGATGCGACCTGCAATTCGAATCGCGAGCCTGGACCCGCTGCTGTCGCGGTGCGGCGCGTCGACCGGCTGATCCCAAGGATCGGGCGCGGGGTTTTTCGGCGCCGGCACCGACGGCCAGAATTCCACCCGCCCTTGCTCCTTGCGATCGGGATCGTGACGGATGGAATCGTCGGTGGAGGTGAGCCCGTCGCGAGCGGCCTCACTCGCGAACAATTCGTCGACGAATTCCAGCACCGATTTTCCCGACCGGCGCGAGATCGTCGGCCGTTCGGCTGCGAAGACGAGGCCCGCTTGTTCAACGCGCCGCCTGAAATAAGCGAGGTTTCTCCCGAACGCCTCAGGATCGGCACCCTGGAAACTGAAGATCGACTGTTTCTCGTCGCCGACGGCGAACACCGTACGCGGCCTGTTCTCGTCGCGTGCGCCGCGGCCGGAGAAGAATTCCTCGGCGAGCTTGGCGATGATCGCCCATTGCGCCGGGCTCGTGTCCTGGGCTTCGTCGACGAGCACATGATCGAGCCCGCCATCGAGCTTATAGAGCACCCACGCTGCGGCATCGGCACGCTCGAGAAGCGAAAGCGACGAGGCAATCAGGTCGTCGTAATCGAGCGCTGCGCGATCGCGCTTGAGCTCGTCATAGACCGCGAGCACCGCCATGGTCACTATGACGAGCGCTTCGCTCAAGGCGGCGGTCATGGCTCTCATGCGCGCCTCCTCCATCACGAGGAATCGCTGCTGGAGCTCGGACAGATAATCGTGCAGCTTCGGCTCGGCGCGAATGAGGTCTTTGGTCGCGAGACGCTGGCGAGGTTCGCCTTGCGTGATGAAAAGCAGCCGCAACGCGTCGATACTATCGGGCGCCATGTCGCGATCGAGGAATTCCGTCATCCGGCGTCCGAGCAATATATCGGTTCTCCGCCCGTTCAGAAGCCAATTCACGACGCGCTCGCATTGCGCGCTCTCGCGTTCGATCTCGCTGCAGAAACGCGCGACGATGCGGGCCTCGGTCTCGTCTTCGGCAACTTCAAGCCGGGCCCGGATATGCGCGAAGAGTCGCGCCTCGTCGCCCCCATGCTGCGCCAGGACTTCTCGCAGCTTGGCTGAGTCCGCGACGGCAAGATCGAGGATCTCGGCAAACCGGGCGTCGGCCGCGCGCGTCGCAAGGGTGGAAACTGCCTTGGCTAGACGCTCATCGCCTTGGCTCGCGCGCTCGAGCACGCGCTGGCGCGCCAAGCCCATGAGCTCCGCGGCGCTTCGCTCATCGAGCACGTTGAAGCGCGGCGAAATTCCCGCTTCGAGGGGAAAACGCGCCAACAGATGCTGGCAGAAGGAATGGATGGTCTGGATCTTCAGGCCGCCGGGCGTTTCGAGGGCTTGTGCGAAGAGACGGCGCGCGCGGCGGAGATCGTCGGCGCCGATCGCTTCCGCGCCGATATCCTCGAGACGCTTATAGAGTTCCTCATCAGCAAGCAGCGCCCATTCGCCGAGCCGGCCGAACAGCCGCGTCTGCATTTCGGCCGCAGCAGCCTTGGTGTAGGTCAGGCAGAGGATACGCGCAGGATGTGCGCCCGAGAGCAGGAGCCGCGTGACGCGGTCGGTCAGGAGATACGTCTTGCCGGACCCCGCGTTCGCCGACACCCAGGCCGAGGTCGCAGGATCGGTGGCGCGCGGAGCTTTCGTGCTCATAGCTCCGGCTCCTCGCGCGTCCACTCGGCCACGCGCGCGAGATGGTCATAGTCGCTCTCGTCGGTCAGCCGGAACGGCATCGCGCGCGAGACGTAAGGTTGGGCGGCATTGTCATAGCGCGCGACGCGCAGAATGAGCTTGTCGCGCGCCTCCAGCGCCTTCGCTTGCGCGTCGACGTCGGCCGGGCAGTCGCGGCCGGCAGGCTCGCCGCCGGTGAGCTGCACATGGACAAGCTCGCGAACGGTCTCCGCCCGGAGCTCGCCGAAGCCGCCCTCGAGCAGCATTGCCGCTTCCAGCGGCAGCTGTGGAGAAAGCAGCTGATCGATCTGTTTGTCGGTTGGGACTCGGCCCGTCTTGTAATCGATGATCGCCGCGCTCCCATCGGAAAAAATGTCGATCCGGTCGGCACGTCCGATGAGCGTGAAGGGCGGCTCCGCCGGGATCTCGATCTTGCCCGAAGCCTCGACGACGGATCGCGCGATGCGCTTGCGCCGCAGGGTCTCGTATTTGAGGAACCAGCGCGCCGCGCGTAGGAAGCGCGGGCGCCAAAGCGCGAGAACGGCCGTCGATGCGCCGGCGGCGGCGAATGCCTCATTGCCCAAGTGCACGAGCGCATCCATTGCATCGGCGGGCAGCGCGTCAGGATAGGCTTTCAAGAACCGCTCCAGCGCGCGATGGATCGCGGTGCCACGCTCCGGGGGGCCAGGCTCGGCCTCCATCGGATCGAGCGGCCTCAAGTGAAGGACGTAGCGCGCGTAAATCGCGTAAGGATCGCGCAGCCAGGTTTCGATCTGCGTGATCGGAAGCTCGCGCGGGCGAATGGCGACCGGTGGACGAGGGGCGGGCCGGGCGCAACGTGGCTCGCGTTTGCCCGCATCGAGCACGCGCGCCCAGTCAAGCAGCGCGTTGCGCTCGGAGAGCTTCGCTTCCAGGCCAAGGCCTTTGGCCAATTGCTTGATGCGAAGCACCCAGCGCGACGGGACTGTCGGTGTTCCGTTCTCCTTCAAGGACCGCGTGAGGAGCACATTTCGTGCCGCCGCGAGCGTCGCAACATCGTGCGCCGCAAGGCCGGTGCGGCGTTCGGGCGGCTCGAGGCCGAGCTTTGCGCGCATCGGCCGCGACAGCCACGGATCGGTGGCCGCTTCCGCCGGCCATCCGCCCTCGTTCAGTCCGGAGAGCACGACGAGATCGAAATCTAATAATCGCGCTTCCAAAGGCCCGAGGATGGCGAGCCTCGGATGACGGCTGTAGGGAGGCCGTACCGCGCGCATATCGGCCAAGCTCGAAAACAACTCGGAATATTGGGCGAAATCGCCGGGCTCGATATCGCCGCCGTCACGCATCAACTCATCGACGAGACTTGCCGCCGCTTCGCCCGCGGGGCCGCGCCAGAGTTTCGCGGCGCCGCTTTCCGTCTTCGTGGCGGCGAGCGCCTCGGCGACTTCGACGTGGACGCGGGCAAGCGTCGCGATGCTCGCGTGCTCTTCACCGGCGACTTTCGCGAGCGGTTCAAACATGCGGGCAAGCTTCGCGAACCAGCCCTTCAGCCAGTCCGGCGTTTTTCCTTTGGCCTCGAGCCGCCGGGCGATCCCATCGCAGCCAGGATCGGGCCTCAACCCCCGGAGCGCCCAAAACTCGAGCGCCCGCACGTGACGGAGAAAATCCGGCCGGTCCTCACCCGCTGCGGCGAGCGGATGCTTTAGGAGCGCGAGCAGCGCCACCGGGGCAAAGTTCTCCGCCGCCGCGCGCGCGAGCAGCGAGAGGAACGCGCCGGGTGGCGTTTTCGACAGCGGTTGTCCGGCGGAATCATCGATCGCGATTCCCCAGCGTGCGAGTTCGGCGGCGACGCGGCGCGCGAGGCTCCGATCGGGTGTCACCAGCGCGGCCGTGCGCCCCTTCTCTTCGAGCGCTTCGCGCAGCGCGATCGCGACCGCCGAGGCCTCCTCGCGCGGATTGGCCGCTTCGATCAGCGCAAAACCATCCAACGCCGGCTCAAGCTCGGGCCCAGCATGTTCGATCAGATCGCGCCAGGCATCCGTCGTGGGAGGCGGGCGCAAGGCCTCGGCGAGAAAGCGAACGCGCGCCCTCTGCGCCGCATAGCCCTCCTTGAGATGCGGCCAGAGCGTCACGTCCTCGCGGGCAACGCCGAGATGATGCAGCAACTGCTTCAGACCGAATTGCGCATGGCCGGCGTCCAGTGCGTCCCAGCTTGGCTGATCGAGGTCTTTGTCCAGTCCCGGCAGCACCACTTTGCCGCGCGGGAGATGCGCGATGGTTTTCAGCAATTCCGCAGTGGCGGGAATCGATCCGGTCGAGCCCGCAGCGATCACTGGCGCGCTTGGCGGATGAGCGGCGAGCGTCGCTGCCAGCGTGCGCAGATTCGCGTCGCGCGCTGCCGCCGGCTCGATCGAACCCTCGGCATCGAGAAGCTGAGGCCAATGCTTGCCGATGATGCGGAGGAACTCGACGACCTCGTTCCAGTGCGCGGCATGGATATCGGGTGCGAGCTCTTCCAGCTTCGAGAAATCGACCCCATGCGTGATCGTCTCGTCCAGGAATCGCGCAAGCTCTTGCGCGTGCGTGAGCGACAGCGCGAAGGGCGGCCTCGCCCCGCGGTCTTCGCCCCAGCGCCTTACCAGCGTCGCGAGCAACAGCAGCCGCCGGACGGATGGGATTGTCGGGGCTTGAGCGCTATCGCGGGCCGGATCGTAAGATGCATCCTCTTCATCGACGTCGCCCAGCGCCTCGATCTTTGGAAGCAGCCCCGAACCGCCGAGGCTTTCGGCGAAACTCTCCTTCAGCGCACGCACGGCGCGCCGCGTCGGGACCAGGATCAGCGTGTCGGCAAGAAGGAGCGGCTCGCCGCCCTGCTCGGCAATGACGCCATGGCTCAGCGAACGCGCGAACGGAGCACCGGGTGGAATCGTGAAGACGCTCGCCATCAAGGCTCGCTGGCGAGATCGCCGAGGAAAGTATTCGCCTCTTCCAGGCCCTGCGGCGTGCCGACATGGATCCAGACGCCGTCGAGCCGCAAGCCGTACAGCCGCCCTTTATCGATCGCCTTGTCCCATAGCGGGTTTATCGAGAAGCGGCCTTTGGGCGCGCCGTCGAACAGGCGCGGGTGCAGGACCTGAAGCCCCGTCCAGACAAAGGGCGCGAGGTTCATTTCTCCCCGACGCTTGAGGCCGCCGAGAGAATCCATCTCGAAATCGCCGCGGCCTTCAAATCCGATCGCGGTCGCACAGGATGCGAGCAGCATCAACCCGTCCATGGTGCCCGAATCCCAGCGTGCGTTCATGCGCGTGAGCGCCGAGCCCATGCCCTCGACCCAGAGCGAGTCCGAATTGTGGGTGAAGAACGGCTCCCCTTCGAAATAGGGAAGCGCTTTGGCGACTGCGCCGCCGGTATCGAGAATGGCATCGGTTTCATTGGAGATGTGGATCTCGAGGTTCTTGTCTCTTGTTCTGCGCCGATCGAGGTGGGCGATCAGCTGGTCCGCCTTGTAATGGACGTTGACCACGATGATGTTCACGCCGGCTTTCATCAGCCGGTCGATCGCGTAGTCGATCAGGGGTTTGCCGCGAAGCTCGATCAGCGGTTTCGGGCGCTCGGCCGTATAAGGCGCCATCCGCGTGCCCAAGCCGGCCGCCAAGATCATCGCCCGCTTGATCTGACTCACGCGTCGGCTCCTGCAAGGGCGCCGCGCAGATGCTTGGGCACGTTGCGGCCGTACCAAGAGCTTAAATCGCGGAGCGCCGGATGGGAGAGGTCGCGTTCCATGTAGCGCCAGACGCGCGGCAGATGAGCGAGATAGCGCGGCTTGTTATCGCGCTTGGCGAGTCTGGCGAAGATGCCGATGATCTTCGCGTTCCGCTGCGCGGCAAGGAGCGCCGCCGAGGCCAAGAAGGCGTCCGCATCGGGGCCGGAGCCGTCGGCGCGGCTCTTGTCGAGATAGCGCCGCGTCATCGCAGTCGAGAGTTCCAGAGCGACGTCACGGCGCGCATCCTCCAGCAGCGAAACAAGATCGTAGGCCGGGGAGCCCGCGACCGCGTCCTGGAAGTCGATGACACCGACGCGCGCGAGGCCGGCCAAGTCGCTGCGCCAGAGCAGGTTTTGCGCATGATAGTCCCGGTGCACGAACATCGGGGCTCCCAAACTCGCCTGCCGGAGCGCGCGCGCCCACAGCTCGCGATGCTCGCCCGCATCGTCCGCGCCCGTGGCTCGGCCCAGGGCCGCCGGCAGGAACCACTCCGTCAGCAGCTCGACCTCTGCGAGCATCGCCGTCTCGTCATAGACGAAGAGCGGCTTGTCGGGTGCAAGCCAGGCAGGCGCGGCCTCCGAATGCAGTGTGACCAGCGCATCGATGGCGGCGCCGTAAAGCTCTTCCTCGCCCGCGCCATCTGCAAGCACATCCGTATAAAGATCGTTTCCCAGATCCTCGATGACGAGGAAACCGTTCTTCACGTCCGCGGCATAGACCTCCGGGGCGCCGAGCCCGCATTTCCTCAAATGGCGCGCCACTGCGATGAAGCGTCCGCAATCGGCGCCGGCAAGTCGCGCCAGCGCGTTGTAACCGAGTGCGCGGCGCATCTCCGGGCTCGCGTCGGACGAGGCGTTTGGCGCCTCCGCATTCTGCGGCTGGTCCATCAGCATCGCGGTCCTGAGGCCCCGGCGCAATCTGACGTAGCGCCTGCTCGACGCGTCGCCGGGGATGGGCTCGAGCCTGGCATCGCCCCAGCCCGCTTCCTTGATGAACGCCGACATCGCATCGGCTCGGGTCGCGACGGCGGTGCTCATGCCGGCTCCAAGGCCTTGCGCCACCGTGAGG
>WNFL01374912.1_pt1 | contig 19636 bp, 21 predicted proteins | sample 5400361 | NCBI WGS metagenome assembly WNFL01 (sample SAMN13153351, study PRJNA577476) | soil metagenome | isolation source: 40 cm soil on Douglas fir-dominated hillslope | place: USA:California | collected 2013-09-17
ATCTGGATCTGAATCTGGAATAGAGGGGATCACATTAGGTGCGCAGGCCAATTCCGTCCATTATAAGTCGGTAAACTCCAATTTATCGTCCTTGCTCCCTCCCGAGTTAGAATATCCCCTCCGTCACCCGGAGCGGGCGATCCGCTGCCGCTGCCAACTACAGTACTTGCACGCGACATGTACGTTACTTCGCTCACGGTCCGAGATACTGCGTGTATTACACCGTTGGGGGTGCTGCGTGGGTAAGTTATAATTGCTCTGCCGGTAGTTGGGGTAGTCGTAGGTTGCTCATATATTCCAGCGTCGTACGGTCGCGCAGACCTTGGGATAGGAATGCAACCTGAGGTTCGAAGGCTGGGTGAACTCTCCATGTCCCTCCAACGGGTTTCCTCGACACCCGGCGTAGCTTGGGCTTGGGAGGCGAAAGCTGGTCCTGAGCAGGTGGCATCTTCCCACTTCCCCGTCGTACTCCAAAGCGGCGCCCCTGCTTGGATTTGATGTACGTCCTCAGGTTGCGTGATATCCATTTCAACTTCGACAAAAGTCGTCCGCCCCTCTTCCTTGACGCGAACTCCACCGCGAATCTCATAAACACTCGACATTCCCATGGCGTGTCCTGCACGTCTATTGTGCTTTGGTGAGTTAATTCTGTGGAGTGGTCTTTGAATCACTGCGGGTCCTGATGAGATCACTTTTTGACTGCTGCGAAGGTTCAGCATGAGTCGGGTTGTCGGGAGCGAGATCGCGGGAAGGATGATATTGGACCAGCTCGCAGGAATCACTGTGTCCCGTAACAGTGTACCCACCACGGTGAATCCCGTGGCCACTGAAACTGGTTGTGAGTCGTGACACAGGAGGAGAGGTCGAAGACGTACCTATGATTACTACACAACATGTAGATATCGTTGGTTAGTCATCAGATGAGAGGATTTCAAGGGGAGAAACTGACCAAAGTAAAAGATGGTCCCGCTGCAAAGGGCGTTAGTGCGCGAAGAGAGGTAAAGACGAGCACGTACTCTCGAACCAAAAGCTTGATGATACCGCTCGTCTGCTCTGAACGGAATGAACGGATACCCTTATAGGCTGTCATGACGAACAGAATTGCTGCAGCATGGTTGGGTTCGCGGTTGACTAAGGGCAAGAAGAACACATACTTTGAAATACCATGAAAGGGACGTATATTCCTAATAAGCAAATGTCAGTGCCAAAAACAAACAGAAAGACTAGGGACGGACTATAGACGGTACGCAAATCGAAGCCTGCGAAGACGCAGCCGACTGTAAGTTGGCTCACATATGGGTCGGTAACAGGGTACATAGACTATGGTGCTGTGAGCAATTGCGAAAAGGAGGGTCAATTGACGCTTACCATTTGGAGACCGATGTCCAAACCCAGGCTACACCCGCAGCTCGCCAGGAACAGGACGTAAAGCACAATTTTGATCATTCGATACCTCTGATACAGGGCCAGAACACGGACAGCTAACACAACTTGGGAGGCCCGTGTAAGTGAAATGTCTTCCAGTTGAGTGTATGGGTGGCCCGAACCTTGCGCGAACGTTAAGGTAACAAACGTCCCATAAAAGACGGTTCCGATGACATAGGAACAACTGACGGGTCATATTCAGTGCTTCGTTCCCAAATTAAGAGGTTACTCACAACTACATGAAAGGTGGAATTGTGGGTCAGTCCTGACAAATTACAAATGAATAGCTGGGAGCTTACTCGGGCAGGTGGAGCGGGGGTGAACATTGCCGTCATTTGTAGGCTGTTATGGGAATGTGAGCCTGGGTATCACAGGCTGTCAGTGAGAGGCGAAGCACGGACCCGACAAAAATGAGAGATCCGTAACGATTCTAGACGCAACGTCGTCATCCATTGCCCGAAAACGCATCCTCCACCTACGATACTTACTGAGAAAAAGAGGGCTTTGCTCCAGGCGAACGGTGGGCACCAAAAGAACTCAAGCTCTTGGTCAAAGGTCAATAGAAGCTCCCAGACCTAAATGGGGGGACCGTGAACATCCTGAACATGTCTCCAGAATGATCGAAGACGTGTGGGGTGGCATACCAGGAGTACACATCCACACAGAGCAACAGCACGTGCATCCCGAACGCCGGCTACAAACCAGAACACTTCGTTCAGTACTAGTTTCCCATTGGGATTTGTGGAATCCATTTGATAGAATTGGGGTATCGAGCCTGTTATGGCCTAACTAAGGCCGCTGCGCCGTTTACGGTCCACTCGTATGGGTGAATCCGCGATCCAGTGCCGAATTTGGAGGTGGCCAGGACACCTAAGGGCCAAAAAGGAGGATCACGGTGAGGGGCAAAGATTCCAAGTGCGCATGCTGTGGCGTTGGTACGGGGTATTAAGGCCGATGGGAAAGGTTACGAGACGTCAAATTCTGCATCGCTTACGCCGTGTTTAACGCCAGAATAGGTATCAATATATTTGGAAAACGACCGAGAGCTTTGCAACAACCCCTCCGGGATTCCATTCTCCCCGATAACGGAACTAGTCGCTGCCTGGAATGGAGGGAGGGAATGGAGGGTGGCCGTCTAGATGCGCGGAGATTAATTCAATCTCAGATATTCAGTGCGTATCCAGTGTGAGATGTGGAATGGAGAGGCCGATCGAATTTGGCAGATGGGAAAAGTTGTGGCCGAGCTCAAGAGAAGAACAGCAAATGGGGTTTCTTCCACACACACACTTCGGAACAAAGGTTTATGTGCACGTGCTGCTGTCGCACAGTTATGCCTGAGAACGGGTCCTGGTTGCGGTTGTGGATGGGAAACTCGAGGCACGTATAAATTTCGTGGGTCCTGCGTCGGCTACGGAGCTCCTTCTCAGCCCGAATGTACCCTGAGCTCCTACCTAAACATGCCGGGTCCGAGCCCGGCATATGCTAAGGGAAGGAAGCGGAGATGATTGTCCCTGAGATGGGATCATAAATGGTATGAGTCACGGGACGTCAATTGAGAAAGTCACTCTCTTCAGTTCTCTCCTGCCTTAAATTTTTCATTGATGAGAACCCACATAATATAATGAGACACCTCACATTATTTATTCGTCGGCCCGTTGCTGGTTTCCGTTCAACGCCTCCATTAAGTTAGGCTCAGCATAGCTTGGTCACCATAACATATGTATCGATGGTACGATGTCAGGGTTTCTCAGCCACTGATTGGAGGTACTCACAGCCATAATCTGTCAGGACTGCTCTGAGAAACCGTCAAGTGGCAACGCTACGTCAAGTGCAATATCTGCGGTTAAACCAAGAATATTGGAAGATCTTTACCTGCTCCCAGCCAATTCTCCGTCACAGTAAACGTCGAAGGAGCACTCAGGGGCTGAAGGGTCGAAGCGGTCTCAGTCCGCAAAGGTGTGAAGGTTACGATGCGAGAAAAAGCTCAGCGGAATTACGATAAACAGCGCTAGTATTAATACCTAAACGACCTCTAGAATAGATTGAGTACAGAAATCTTATGTGTAACTGAAGATTAGACAGACGGCTCAGCGGAAGTACGATGAACAGTGATGAGCCAGAGTCGTCGCAGAGGTAGCACCTAATACTCGCTGTATCCTGTATAACTGAGAAATATAGCATGAATGAGCACCATGGACCAGTATTTTACAATCTTCGCGATCATCCCAAAGAGCACGACATCATTTGCCACCCGACCGGCGCTTTTCGACCCATAGAGATAATTCTCCAGAGGAATCTTGAGATAAGGCGGCCGTAGTCGCTGAGTGGGACGATGTATTGACGCCAGATTTATCTCGCGCCTCTAGTACCGGAGCTATGCTCACTGCAGTGGCAGATACGGACGTTGAGACCAGGGAGAGTGACCGGAATGCTTTGCCTCCGTTTGGGATCCTTGGGGAGGTATTCCACTGTGTGGATTGCGTGGGTGGGCCTCTTGTGCGTCTGAAGTCTATGGTACACCACTTCCATACAACATCCCAAGCTCTGGATAAGAATATCGTCACTTTGTTAAATAATGTAAGGACACCTCGATCTCGATGACATGCGCTTGCCTCAAGTAGTGGCTTGGTCGCAGTGGCAGCCTACTCCTGCATCTGCGACTATAGTAGGATGTGATGATCTCGAGCACTTCTGTCCTTCCTGTCATAGTCCCCTTGATTTTCCATCGAGCACCCCTTGGGCGCTTCGCTTTTCTCCTCGAAGAAGGAACGCTCGGATAAGGTGCATATACAGTCAATATGCTCATAATGCAAACGGTTGGTCAACGCCCAAAAGCTATGCATCATCAGAATTATGCATTATGAGGGCTGCAACTGAATTGAAATGAATTGGTCAGCAAAACACCCTTAACACCTGAAGCTATGCATTATGTGGGGATTATGCATGATGAGATTTGCATTATGAGCATATTGACTGTATATCAGGCTATGCGAATTACTCATCTGGCGGTGGCGGTGCGGGTTTGAACACAATGTTGAGCCTAGTAACGACACATGCTCAGTCACCTTTTCCCGCCACAGCTCTCATTTCTCCGCTGTTTGAGTATCTCCTGATTTAACTTGACTTTCATTCTAGCTTTTCCCACTGTCCTTTGCTCATAGAGGTCGAATTATTGGACCATTTGAGCCTTCATTAAGAGTCAAGATCTCGCCACGTTAATACCCTCTCATTTCGTAATAGCCGAACGTGGGCGGGCTACGATATACTCTTCATCACGAGGGTCACACCTTCGCATACTCACAGCAAAGGTTACCGTATCGAAGGACATGCTGCCCTCACTCGATATATGCACCAGCCCTACGGGAGCCCTTATCGAGGGTACCCCGATTGTTGAGCAGAGAGTGAGAGTTCTTATCGCGCTTCCACGATTGAGAACTTGTTCATTCCAATCACTCGAGTGAACCACACAGACCGAGTATTCAAGCGTCTGTATCTCATTTCGATGGCCTGACTTTAATAACCCAAACCGAGTCTTCACACGCCCAAATTCTCAAAGAGACCTTGTATATGACCTTGTATCTTAGGAGACAGTCGCGTGATCAGGTGGGGCTTCGACCTCGACCCTCGAACTCGAATTAATGACGTCATAGAGAACATTACTTATAAGGTTCCAAACCAAACAAATGACCACCCTTCTACTTTACTTTACTACTCGCTACGCTACAGTGGACGTCGACGATGCCCCTGTTCAAACGCTCCCCCACTCCCCCACCACCTCCTGTTCAGGATGCCGCGCCTCCTCGCAAGCGCGGTGGCCTGTTCTCCTCGTCTCGCACAACCGACAACGCACAAACGACCACTTCAGACACTCATACCAATGGTAATGGGTCGACGACGGGCAATTCTCGTATTGGTGGGTTCTTCCGCCGTCGCTCAACAGGCAGCTCGGACGTCGACACGACCGGCCACCTCCAACACCGACGCGGCAGCGTTGGGTCAGGTACTGCTGCCAGGACTGGATCCCAGGCTGGAAAGAGACGCCGGGGCGGGGACCGATTACTTGATGCTGCCAGGTCCAAGGTGACTTTAGCTGAGAAGGCTGAGAGGGAAGCTGACGCGTGAGTGCTTGAGCTTGAGCGTGTGGATCGTAGCCTTGCTTGACTCTGCTTTCATAGTGCGTTAGCGACAGCTAGGAAGGCAGTAGCAGAGGCCAGGCGACATGTACAAATACTCGAAGAGGAGGCGTCTCCTTTTGAGCTTTCTAACATTGCTTGCTAGGGCTCGCCTTGCACATGAGCGAGTTCTCGGCGTTCGTTCTCTTAAAAACGATGCTTCTGGACTCGGACGTCATATGAAGTAGAAATCCGAGGTTGGCTCTCAACCCCGAACGATCGGCCTTCGAATCTCGTAACACTCATGATAATAATTGATCTGTTTTGGGGTGGATTTATGCGTGTTCCGTAGCTTTCAATCTATTGTATATCCAGATGTAACACGTTACCTATATTCCTATATTGTCCCAAATTGTTTCTCACACCCACAACGTCGGTTCTCTACCTTATCTGCCTAAACGCCGCTCCTCTTCCAACCTTGCTCCCGCCCGCTTGAGGGAACCTTTTTTCATTTTGCTGGTCACGGACATATCAACCTGTATCCGGCTTTGAGTGACATCCGGTACCAAGCAGTGAGCGCTCTCCTGAACGCCGAGTTCCGACGTCGCTCTCTGACCAAGCATCTCGACAGAGGACACGCGCCAAGGAGATCGCAGCACTGACGAAAGGCGCCACACATACGATGGCTACATATGGTTTCGATGAATTCGTCCCCCGCGCTGCATCTATTCATGACCTTCCCATTGAAATCCTTCAAGCGATCTTTGTGGAATGCCCTGTAAGGGATCTCAGCTCAATTATCTTTATCAACAAAAGATGGAGCCAATCTTGCGTCAGCTGCCCCCAGCTTTGGACGCGGTTGCATATTGACATGGCCGTGTCCAGAACCACGACGCGGCCAACAGAAAGCTTTATCCGGGCTTGCTATTTGCGCAGTTCTGGACTTCTCCTCGATATCAGCCTAGAACTTGGGGGTTTTATTTCCCCAGCCCACATTCAAGCTGGCACCTTGCCGGCTTGGGCCTTGTCGATTCTTCGCACGCTTCTTGCAGACGACGGGAGCAATGCTGCGAAGTGGAATAGTTTGCAAGTTGTTTGGACACACGCCGTCTACAACTGTCACCCGGTGCTCCGCTACTTTGAAGTCCCGATGCCCAATCTCAAGTCTCTTGACCTCTCCCTCCAGAGTTTTGACCAATGCTATGTGCCAAGATTTCCTCATCTCCCCCTCCTGGAAGAGTACGCATTCCGGGATACCAACTTCGGTGCGAAGCTTCCATTCGACGATAGCGTCCTATACACCATCCGAACTCTCACATGCGAGACGAACAGTTGGGTCACCGGAGACGGCGAGGCCATATCAAAGTTCCAAAATATCACCGTTTTACGGCTTTGCAACTTTGCTGCGATTTCCTATGTCGACCCAACCTTTCCCTCCCAGATCTCTCTCCCGCTCGTTCAGACGCTCCATCTATGGGGATTTATACCTATATTTGAGTGTCTCCTCCTTCCCTCTCTCCAAAGAGTAATCTTAGAGTTCAACCCTACGAATGGGTCGCATTCGCGGTACCGAATGGTGGGCCAGCTTACACGCTGGAAAGTACCAGAGGTGGAACTACGACTTCATGGCAATTTGGAATTCGAGCATAGGATATCGCAGTGGGTGCAGGATCTTCGACTGCGGTGCTGGGATTTGAAAGAGCTGGTAATCGATGATTCGTTGTATGATTTATTCGCGATGGAGGACCTCAAGAGGGATCTAGATGATACTCCAATGGAGGCGAAGGCGAGGACGATAATCATGAGAGATGTGAGCCTGAGGCGGTGGCATGAGTATCGTGCACACGATGAGGAATGGTTAGTCGGTCAGATGATACGATGAGGAATGGATCCTTGGTCAGAGAGTTGACTTAGGGCATATATATTGAGGATCCTGATATGTGTTGTTGATTTTCTATTTGATAGCGAAAACCTGAATTCCACCACGTCCATTCATTTCCTCGAATACCATGGCCCAACGCTATTCGGTGACCTTAATAGTAGCTGCGACCGTGAACAATGGGATCGGGTCAGCTGGACGATTACCATGGCGTCTTCCGCGTGAAATGGCGTACTTCGCAAAGATCACTACCCTCGTGCCTGAAACCGTCCCACCAGAGAACGATGGAACACACGCAGCAGAAAATATGTCTGGAAAGAATGCAGTCATCATGGGGAGAAATACGTGGGAAAGCATCCCAAAGGCATTTCGTCCTTTGAAAGGAAGAACCAACATAGTTCTCTCACGGGGCGACATGAAATTGTACGTGAGATACCTAGATCTTGTCTCTGTTTGGTTCCTCGTGGGATATCTAATATTGATTCGTCTGGAGCAGAGATTCCCCAGATGCGTTCAAGGTGTCAAGCATCGATGAAGCCTTTTCGTTTAAGCTGACTCCCAATGATGAAACATTATCATTTCCACCCACCGACTCATCGATACGCCGTCATTTCTTAATCGGGGGTACCCAAATATATCGTCACGTTTTGTCGCAACCCTTAGTTCAACCTTCATACACCATCGATCGAATCCTCATGACTCGCATCCTCCACCCTGAATTTCCACAGTGCGACGTTTTCATGCCGGAATTTCGGTCTCCAGAGCAGATAGCGGAAGACGCAGGGAGGACAGGACATTCACAGTTTGTACATGGCAACTTGGATGGCGCTACTAATGCGAATTCACGGAGTGAGGGGAATTGGAGAAGATGCACAACCGCGGAATTGAGAGCTTGGGCTGGGTTTGAAATTCCTGAGGGCATCCAGGAGGAGAATGGGGTTTCTTACGAGTTTCAAATGTGGGAGCGTATGGGTTTAGGCTGTGAATGACTTCGTCCGGCTATATCCACCCCGGGGAGGTGAGCTGGGCTCATTTACCTGGCGATGTATTAGCTCTGACTGACATTGGCGGTTGTACAGTCTATTAAGAATTTACATCCTCATAAAATACAAACTCATTGTAACCCATGGTCAAACCCTTGGGTTTGACGCGCTTTTCATCAAGATCGCTTACTGTTCGGCTTTGAATGAACCTGAATGATTGATAGGATATAACTTGCACCTCATAAACTCCAAAGGCAGATCATCTCTTCACTCAATTCATATTCAATTATTTGCCATATCAATACATATATGAGGCATACTGGGTCATTATCAAGTAGGATTCGACTACAGAGAAGTGGTATAATAATGCTGCATTGTCTTGCCAGAAGCGGGCTTCCTACGGTGGCGGTCAGCGCTAGATGTACCACGTAGAGATCGAGAACGCGTTATGACCAGCTTCAATATCTGTTGATATCCTCAGAACAGGTGCCCTGGGACGCATATTTGCAATGACACATCCCTACTTTGAGCCCATTTGTTCTGCAAAGGCTTCCGATGACACATCAAATTTTAATTTCTGTGCAAGTGGACAGGAGCATTGCGTTGACGCACATTTCAACTCTTTCTCAACACACAATTAGTCATTCACATCATTAATATTAGCGCTTAATCTCCATCAGGGCTGGATTAGCACAAAACCCTTCGTCATCCCTTCATCACGTTGTTACAGCAAGCCGCAGCGCTGAACATTAGCAGAGAATAACCGTGCGAGTCTTCTTCCTCTCACGTACTGCGCTCTATATACATATGTAGTACAAAAGATTGGCCCACAGGAATTAAATACATGCGTGTCATTAATGATTTGCTACATGTGCGAACGTGTACCGAGGAGAACGGACTCACAGAAAACAACCAGATTGGGGTGGTGTGGCCAAAACCGATATGCCATGGCCATTGCCATGGGAAATAGTGTCACGCGAAGAATATAATATTCATAGCCGACAGGCAGTATTTCAACGAGCAAGCCTGAACTGCCGTTTCGCCTGGGTTATTGGCCTTGTGGGTTAAGCTAAGGCGCTCTCAGTTGGGTGCGCCTCCGAGGGTGCGCCTACGAGACTCTGTTGACCCCAATGACACCCCTGCACGAGGAAAAATTGCTCTTAAATATCACTAGATTAGCAGTATGGGGGGCCATCCGTTTATTTGTATTGGCTGTCCACCTGACGGCCCCTGAACCCTTATGGTAGTACAGAAAACTGGTATATGCACATAAAGCTCGCTGAAATGCGCAAGTATGACCCTAGGGCTTTTCGTGTGGCGGTGGTTATCCTGACTGTGCAGTATCAATGTGCCTCGGAGGAGGACCACCCAAGCGAAGTCAGGGGAAGAACCAACAGACAGTTTGCCTTCATTAATGAGCAATTTGGTTCCCTATATGCACTATAGCCTGCATCCAGTTGCCTTGACCCTTTTTACCATGACTACTGTAAAGATAGTTTGGTACAGAACGTGGTAGCAGCTCAGGACCTGGAAATCGTATATTAATAATACGACCGAACTTTTACTCGACTTACTCTTATTATCTTGGTTGCATGAACCGCCACGCCGGAAACTGGCCGGCGGCCCAGACGCGGCACCTTTGGCGCTCATGCGCATGCAGAATATGACCCTTTGCATCGCTTGCTCGACTGCTAACCGCTCGCTCTCTGAATCTACTGGTGCACCGAGCTTTTCTATGAGCCACACATGTGGGCAATAAAGAAAGACACAGCTTGTCCCCTGCCTCATCCCCGTATCTCGAACTGTGCAAACCGTCTTCCTCACCCCAATACTGGATTCACATGTCTGTGGTTATGGCAAATGTCCCTTCATCCGCTTCCATGGTCACTGAGCCTGGCAGTGGAGATCTACGACCTTTCCAAATTGACTCCAGCAAAAATCAATGTGTCGTTTCTATACAAAATGCTCCGGAAATCACACTACCCAAACAATCTGATATCTGTATCCTCGAATGTGCTCCTCTCGAGCGGAGCGTCGCCAATCGGTCTGACAGGGGTGAAGCAGGAAACAATATTTTAAAGCTCCCCTCGCTTGGGAAAAGGAAAGAGCCATCATCACCTTTGGATGAGTTATTGGACTATAGCTCCGAATCATCAAGAGCCGATAGTCCGTTGCCGCCTCGCAAAATCGTCAGAGTCAGCCACACTCTCAAGAAGGTCGCCAACCCAACCAAACTTGCTCATGGATCTCTCCTCGAGGCCAGTTCGAGTAGTAGGTTTCCTTTCCCTTTGTCAAAACTGCGAGTAATTTGATGTGGCAGGAATTCCAGCAGCAGCTCCCGGCGGCATACATACTAATACATTTGAAGTCTTCCTGAATCCAACTGAGTGCGCAAAGTGACATTTATTTTGTGATTTTCTCTCTCTGACCATCCTCTGTGTGGCTTGCAAATAGGGTTCCCTCTTGTCCGCGACCCAAAACTCGCGGCCACACTTCCGCAGTCCTTCCAACCCCGCCACCCTCTAAGTCTGCTTCCGACGACGGCTTACCTAGTAAACCAAAGCGCGTTGCGATGTCTACGAAAGCAAGTGTCAACGATGAAGCGCCTCGTCGCGTGGCGGATTTAACAAAGGATATTGTTACACCACCCCTTCATCAACTGAAGAATACTACTCCGGTTCCTACTCCCACCTCCGCTGCCAATAATGCATCTCATCAACCAGGTGCAGCCAGTGGGGTCATTGCGGCGCCTCGCATTCAAATGTTCACGAAGAAACCAGAATCTTCTAGTGGCAGCAGATCCAAGGGAGGCGGAATGACCAACGAACTGAGGAGCCTCACACAACTCAATGCTAGCATGAAGTCAAAGCGACACGTCACCAGTGTGTAAGTTCCTGTGTCATTCTCCACCTTCGAGTCAACCGTACTCGCTACCTTTGGTCGTCGGGTGGGACCAGCGCGATGTTGCCGCTCGTGGCTTGCTCGATCCATGGGAACGTTCACGCCCTTCTTATCCTGTTGATGACGATAGCAGTAACAAAAAGGAGGATATAAGTGAAGAAGACAAGAGGTATGCGGAGGCAAAAAGGAGGCTGGAGGAAGCGGAGAGAGTGGAGCGATTACATATGCAAGCTTTGATCCTCGCGAGGAACAGGACTGAGGAGGCGAGGCGCGCTCTTGAGGAACAGGACAAAGTTTACGACCTCCGATCCAGACTAATAAGATGATCTCCAGTACCAGGAGTTTAGGCTTGCTTCTACAGACTCCGAAACCTGACCTTTGTTCATGTGGATACTCGTCATGTTATTTTATATTTTATGTTAATCACCACTGTATCCCTAGTAGCTAGGTTATCTCTATTCTAATCCATGACCTCCATCTCCGCCACTGGACATTCATCAACTCCTGTTACATTCATTGACCGGGAGCAGGGAGCACATGACCCACACAACTCGGGTCAGTGGATAAGGCATAGTTTGCAGCCTTCGGTAGATTAGAGGGCCCTCCCATTGGTCGTTTTCATGTGGCTTAGGTAGCGTCTTTGTAATAGGCCACCTTGACGTAAGTAAAATGACCCTCCTGAATAACATACGTAATGCCTCAGCATAGCATAGAGTGGTCTAACCTACACCGAAAGTCCATGAAATTACGTTTATTGGCAGACTTGGTTTTGTTGCGGACAATCCATGGAGTTCTAGGACATGATATGTAAACTTATGGATGTGTGGTTAGTGATCATTAATTGTGACTGTCAAGCATTTGTCTGATGTGGGCTGCGCAGCTGAATAATGCAAGGGGAACAAGGCAATGCATACATGACGTGTGCACTTACCATAGTAAAGACTCATCATACTCAATGTGGATACTGTCTGCTTGTCGCTCGCACGGGTTTCGACGCGAGGTGGTAAACAAAGGCGTACGCGACGTTGGACCGTCCCTCCTCTGAACCGCGATGTCGACCGAATACGAGTGTCAGCGGCTCAAAAATATTGAAGCAAACAGGAAGCTCCTCGAGTCGCTGGGTCTCGATGTTCTTTGTGCGACTCTCCCTCGAGTTTCGGCGCCAGTCGCGAAACCGAAGGTCAAACCGCAAGTTAAGGCGAAAGCTGCGCCAGTTAAACGAAAGGCAGAACAGATTGAAGGAGACGCAGAAGACGGAAAGACAAAGATTGCTCGTTTGGATGGTGAAGACGACACCACTCGCAGACGATCCACGAGGCGGTCAACCATCAAAGTTGACTACAACGAAGATAAACTGGCCGATAATAGGCAAAAGTATCTACAGCGACAGAAAGAACAAGCAGAGGACGCAGCAGAGGACGCAGCAGGCTATGTCGGCAACAAGCTTGGGAAGAGGAAGAATGACCCGTACGTCGACCATCGACCCACTGACAACGGTGTCTTAGCTCGTTCCGCAGGAAACAATTCGGTTCGATCCCAGGAGTCGAGGTTGGAGCTTGGTGGGAAACTAGGTATATGTTATTTGACTTCCATTGTTTGCAGAAACCTCACCTTCATCAGAGCGCAATGTTCCTTTGATGCAATTCATGCGCCTTTCGTCGCTGGCATTTCTGGCAACTCGATTGAGGGCGCTTACTCTGTCGCACTGTCTGGTGGTTATGATGACGACGTAGACCTTGGCTATGCATTGTGCGTATCTCACTAGTAACCTATTTCCTGAACCCGCATCCGATGCATATCTACCTTCAGTACTTATACTGGAAGTGGAGGACGCGACCTTAAAGGTACCAAGCAGCAACCCAAAAATGTATGGGCTTTGTTTTAACCCGCGTTCCACTTGACTGATACGTGTTTTTGTTTCGTCGCGTAGCTGCGAACCGCACCTCAGTCGTTCGACCAAACCTTTGACAATTCAAGTAATCGTTCCCTTCAGATCTCAGCGGAAACTCGCAAGCCAGTTCGCGTGATCCGCGGATATAAGCTACCGAGCAAATATGCCCCTGAGAGTGGGTCAGTGGCTTGTTCTGACCTTGGTTTTTTACTTCACACTGACACACTCTTTGCAGGTATCGTTATGATGGCCTGTATATTGTCGAAAAGGCTTGGATTGAACCAGGGAACAACCCTGGCCGTTTCAAGGTTGTCAAGTTTGCTTTCAAGGTGTTCAACCTTTCCCTTATAATCCTTGTAATCGCTCGATTAATTCCCCTTGTTAGCGTCTCCCTGGTCAGCCATCCATCCCCGAACAAACGGACGACGAAGAGGCTACTACCCAGCATGAAAATGAGGCAGCCAATGGAGACATGGCTGAGGGCCGGTCGGAGCCTGAAACTCTCCCCGCTGATGAAACCGGCGAGGAGACCGATGGTTAATCCTGTCATTTCACTAAAATCCTTCAGTCTTCTCACGCTTCTAGAACACTTCTTTGGACGGATTATAGTGCTTGTTTTCGTGTACATGTTCGCACTTTTGGTCAAGCCTTCAATAATGACATCTACATGTTCGGCAGTTATATTTGTCCTAAGTACCATAGGTTAAGTCATTCAATAAGAAATTGGTACCAATAATAGCGGTGCCACATGGTTCAGAAACATATCCAATGGTGACCGAGTCAATGGGGGTGACCAATGGTGAGAATCTTCGTGATGCCACTACATTGGGTTTCCATTGATTCACCTTACCTTCGTGCTCATCAATCGGAGGCGTGCTCCAGGTGTACTCACCAAGTAGAAGTAGAGCACTAACTATCGAGACAGTTAGAACCCTTGGACTGTTATAACGCTTGGTCCTGAATAATGAGACGTCGACCAGAATGGTACAAGTGCTACGAGCGCACTAAGCTTTTATTTTCTGGCACCAGTATCTCAGGCGGAATGCGCCTCGTGGCTCCATAAATACACTACGGAGTCATGCCAGGTTCCCCAAATATGAAACTAGTAGATCTAGAGTATGCGTATGATACAAGTGGTACAAGAAAGTCCGCATCCATCCGGAGCCATTGGATGAGGTCCGAAGGGAAAGTCAGCAAGGAGGGCAGGTAAGATGGGAAAGTGTGTTGGGTCACATGAGGGAGAGTAACGAGAGTAGGTGTGAGTAATGTATGCGTTGGGAGTAGGTCGCGAAGGTGCGCCAACGAGAGACATGGAAGGCCAATGTTGACAACCAGGTTAACGACTGATTGGGAGTAGGTATGTAAACGAATGAATAGGGAGATACAAGGGCGAGAGGCCTGTCCGATGGGAATGCTACGGATAGGGTGGCGATGCAAGCCAGGAGCATTGGCTCTCCGGTTATTTTCGAATGGTCGTGGCAACCATAGTGGCGAGGAACCGTGGAGTCCAGGCTCGCACGACGCCAAGAGTATGGAGGAGGAATTCCCATAGTTCGAAGGCTGGTCCAGTTTGACCCAACCAACCATTAATCCGATGACCGACCGGGGCAGTGATAGGAATGGGGCGAGTATGAGGGCGCAGTGAAAGCGAAGGTGGGTTTAACGGAGAGGAAAGGGGTTGGGGGATGGTTTCCAATGGGGTGGTAGTGGTGAGGGAGTCACCCTCGAGACTTGGAGGCGATACCACAGTCTCACCACTACCGGCCACGAGTCAATGCGACACCCCGCGACGATTAAAGGATGTTATGAAATCGTCAGAAGGAATACCATTGACGGTGAAGGAAGCTGAGTTAGAATCGACGGATTCTAAGGCCCCTTCTCCAGCCAATTTTTTGCGTTCGTTTCTGGCACTTTGGAGGTGACTGATGTCCAGAGGGAACAATTCTCCCTCTAGTATCAACTCTTCGAGTTTTGGCCACAACTTATGATGACTCGCGCTGGGCAAGTTTGTCCAGGCCTCCAAAACTGGCCGTACTGCCCGAGCGCCGAGGCGGAGGGTGACAGTATTGCTGAACGCCGATAGAACATCAACGACGTTGGCAAGGGGTTCAGGCGGCAAGACCGAAGCAGAGGCGACCATGGAGTGACCTGGGTGTGTAGTGATACTCGTGTGACAACCAGCGCATATATGGAGTTCCTTCACGCTGGGCATGTGAAGGTCGGCGTACTGTTGAACGACGGACACAAGGTTCTGTCTTTTCGAGGACAAGTTGAGCAGTGTGAGCTTCTTCAGCGCTGGCATGCCCAACGCCAAACAAGATTCCACCATCACTTGGAGACTCATAGTACAACTCTCCAACTTCGAAAGCGTGGTCATGGGCCCCAATCGGCCAAATACTTTGCCGCGCAATTCCAGCTCCGTCAGGTGGTCGCCGCAAACCAGAAGACAAGTATTCAGGTCTTGCGCTGAGACCGCGCCCAGCGACAGAGACCTCAGGTTACTATAATCCACCCCAATAGGCCAAGAGTATCTCATCCCAACTAATGCGAGTTTTGTGACTTGAGGAAATAGGCTGGAACAGTAGGGTGGGACTTCCGTTAGACTCTTCCCATTGATGTTGATAAGAACGAGCTCCTCTGGTACAGGGTAGCTCGCGCTCCACTGGCGTAGTTCTCCAAATTGGGCCGGAGTCGCTCGCCTAAAGCTAATCTCCATACGCGCTATTGTGAAGGATGACCGCTTGCCACCAATGGTTACTCCCAAACTTTCGTCGGCAGCCACCATATCCCGAGCCGTGAGTGACGTCGACTTTTCACCTTCAACTGTGGCCACCTTGTGGAGGCCGAGTGCATGCCCAATCAGGACATTCATCAGGCACTCTATCCGATGCACAGGAGCAGGATGATTCCCATCTTCCCACCCCTCCAACACCAGCTCCAATGGCCGGTCGATCCCGCCTGATCCAGCAACGCGCGTCTGACAGGCTCTCCAAACATCGTGGTGGGACGACTGTGGTTGGCCGCTGAGGGACCCGTAGATATACTTCCACAAGCGGGGCGTGGCGTGAGCGACTTCTCGCCAATGCCTGCACACGGCTGTGAGGACAAGCGCCGCGGCAACTGGGCAGAACTCGATCCAGCTCCCTGGAGCAGGGGACATGGGACCACGAAGCCCCGGATCAACGAGCGTTGAGGCCGTATCGACGGCCTTGCGCCTTTCATTCTCTTCTTCTTCGATCCTCCAAATGAACATCTCCCGGAGGACTTCGACGGGAAGCTTCCTGATGGGATGGAGGAAGCCGCGCCTCTCTTGAATGCTCTTCTCGAGGTCCGAGATCCGCGATTGGGTGCGATCGGCCGTTTGTTGAGCAAGCTTGAGGGTGAACTGCTCAGAAACCAGTTGTTCCTGGAGTATTGAGATGCGAGACTTCGCGGACGAAACCGCTGACAGAGCATGGGCAAGAGACGCCCGTGCAGCAGACAGGTCATTCTCTTCAATGCTAATGAGCTCGCGTAAAGCGCTTGTGCTGGAAGGGTTGAGAGCAAGATTTCCAATCAAAGAGGTGTCGGGATCAGGGTGTGTGGTTGCCGGCGTATCCACCCGGGAAGGTACGTCGGAGACGGAGGCGGGCATCTCGAGCAGAAACCAGAGAGTACCTATGAGAGAAGTATCAATGGCCACCAGAGTGCGAGAAGAGTTGGACTGACGAGATTGTGCTATCTAGTATAAGGACCGTAAGGAAAGGTCTTGTAGAAGCCCGACGAGTTCTGGACGAATTTTTGCCGATGAACCTTCAGAAATCAAGGTAGAGAATATGAAGCGTGTGTTGATGCTGGGCGAGTATGTGTGTATACCGAAGGGCCGATTGAGGAAATATAAAGCGGTTGGGGATTAGACGGTCAGGTGTGTGCAATTTGGCCGACGAGGAAGGCAGCCTATATGCGGAATTTAGGATACTATGCAAAAAAAAGGTCAGATATGCGGCTAGTGGTGAGGCTGTGAGCTTGTCGGGCGGACGGGCGGGCTCGAAAGACGTACTTGTGAAGTGAGTCGGTTTTGAACCGGGGAGTAAAGTAGGGTATTCACAGCAGTGCTACAGCCAGCCTGGGCGTTATTAGGCCGTGCGGAGACTCAGAAGTACGCTAGCGCGTCGGCGCCGCGTTCGGGCGGTGTGCGGGTGCAGGCGGAGCGCCAGAATCTTGAAAGCAACAGAATAGGAATATGGTTCAGTCGAAATTGAATACAGACACCGTTCAGAGCGATGCTGGAGGTCGGCGAGATCGTTGTTGGGCAAGTAGGGTCCAAGCCTTAAACTGAGAAAAACGGGCTGACATGAAACTGGAAGCGCGCTGCCCGAGGCGGGTGCTGGCACGCAGCTAGAGGTAAGAAAAGGATGCTGAAATACGGTTAGGTGGTTGTTCAAAAGCAGAGTATTAGTAACTTGAATATACGCAGCCGAACGGTCGGTCGACTTAGCTTCCCAAACGAAACAGTGACCTTGACCCAAACGGACTTGGGGCTCGGGATCTTATTCAGAGCAACTGGTGGCGATGTGCATTGGATATGTCCACGAGAGCCTGCCACCTTACGTTTACTGAGCCAGGAGGATCACACAGCAAATTGTCTAAATACTGTAACTGAATCGGAGGGCTTAGGAGATACGTTAAAATGGCTTTATATTCATGATTAATGACGTAATCTACCCAGGCCAACTTGCAATTCTCACATTGATTGTCTGGTTAAATACGGTCGGGCAAGACAATCCACCTCAAAACTATACACGTCCCACCTTCACTTCACCATAAACCCCATGAGCCGTCTCTGATGTCATGCAAGATTTAGTGTGAAACATCATGCAAGATTTTGCTCAGCCAGACAAGGGACATGTGAATTGCAATGATTCTGGGCAGTATACTAGTATGATGCAAACTTGGGCGTCACGGATGACATGGTCACAGCTTGATCATCGCCAATAATCCCAACTGTGGACAACAGTTTAGACACGGATACGATAAGAACAACCACTATAGCTCGATGCAACATTACCAATGATTGGTCATCCTGTTACTCCTGTACTTCCTCAACTTGACCGCACTATTTCGTGCAGTGCTCGGGCCGCTGAGCCTGAGCGAGGTTTGCAGCCCCGCAAATGAAGCGCGATCTGACTAGTCACGTGTTATGTCATGTTCTTAATAGTGCGAATGATTGCGGTTCTGCCAAATCTCTGAATTTCTGAATGTCGTACGTTGCGACCACTCTTCATTTAATTCCCTGGTAACCCCTTAGGATATAGCTTCCCTCTGCAAGGAAATACGGCCATGTCGGTGGGTAGCCCCTAAACAACGTAATTACAGTCTTTCTTACTGACTCAATGCTCCGGGTCCACCCAATCCTATGGTATGGTGACTTTATTATCCCCCATTTGGAGTCGGAAGCATCCATGTTCGAGGAGGTACCAATAGTGCATTCTATTTGTTTGGTCCAACAACAACAGCTTTGCAGAAATCTGCCGCGTCGTCACCATGTCAGCAACGTTGCAAATGGCCGTTCTGGTTCTACGTGCACACACTAACTGGCCTCTGACTCCTTCCTTTCCAAATTTCATGTCAAAATCTCTACCTGCATTCTCCGCCCCAAGCCAAAGCCTCTATCTCTGCAGAATGCCTTTCATGACATGGTATTGCCACTCGCGCGTCGGAATCTAGACATGGATGCCACGGAGAACTCGACAAGGCGGTCATGATGCAGACCTAATCCGCTTGTCAGGGAGCTATAAGTGGATTCTCTTGAGAGAGCCGACCGGAACAAGGCGAGGGCCATTCAAAAGGGTAAAACAGAAGCTGGCGCCATGGTAAAACCAATTACGAGGCTATTTGCGGATTCATCGCGTCGAAATTTGCCAACCCCTTAAATAAATACAAAAGGAGTCTTTTGTAATACGTTAAATCATCTTGTGTTCCCGGCCCTCTAATTTACTTTCATATAGTTCGTACACCCTTTTGGCTCGTTTTTGTCATCTCCGACAATTAATCCTCGTCATGCTTACGACTCGGTATCCCAAAGGACGGTATACTCTTTGCCACTCAGAATCCTTGACTAACAACGTAGGGCTGTTTGACCCTCTCGCTCGTTATTCTTCTGACGTCAGGCTCATCACAAGTCGCGTACTGAGAAGGTTTACTCTCCGGTCATTCCACTACACACAAGTGGTTCCCCAAATCTCGATGTCACGCAGTATTAGAAGCACCGGTGGGCCAGAGCCTGAGTTTGAAAGACAAGAAGGGCAATATCATCAATATTAATGAGGCAGGAAGGAAGGAAGGGGACGACAGCCCGGCATTGAACGATCATGCGTTAGAGAAAGGATCCAATGGTAATTGGAAACTGTTATGATTACGAATATTCGTACCCCATTGCAGGTGGTTCATAAAGCACAAGTGGCAA
>WNFL01416412.1_pt2 | contig 19636 bp, 24 predicted proteins | sample 5400361 | NCBI WGS metagenome assembly WNFL01 (sample SAMN13153351, study PRJNA577476) | soil metagenome | isolation source: 40 cm soil on Douglas fir-dominated hillslope | place: USA:California | collected 2013-09-17
CCTCAGTCCCCTTTTTCGCCTACGTCCTCTCTCTTCAATGCTCGGAACAGGCCGGGGGCTGCCCGCGTTCATGGGTCGAGCTGCCCACTGAGTTTAAACTGGCCGTGACAAACCCCGACTGGTGGAAGAGCCTCTGGGACACCGAGGCTTTCCTAGTCTACTTTGGGTGGTACACCTTTTGTCTCGTCGCGTGGGCTATCCTCCCTGGCGATTGGGTCGAGGGTCAACAAATGCGAACTGGCAAGAAGTTGAAATACAAAATTAATGGCAAGTCGCACCGTACTACCTATCTTAGCCCTCGTGCTCATTTTACTTCTTCATTGTAGCCTTTTCCACTTGCTTGCTCGCTCTTGGGCTTGCTCTCGGCGTCATCGTCAATTTCGGTCCATCCTCATTCACCTACATTCATGACCACTGGATCGGCCTTGTCACTGCCGCTCTCATCAACTCCGTCGTCCAGGCTTTTGTCTGGTATGCGTGGTCCTTCAGACCCGGTCATCTCTTGGCTCTTGGTGGCAACACGGGGAACCATCTTTACGATGTACGTCGATTAGTTTTCCCTTAGCCATAGGAGTACTGGACTTAAAACTGTCTACAGTGGTTCATTGGTCGCGAGCTCAATCCTTCTGTTGGCTCTCTTGAAGTGAAATCCTTCAATGAACTCCGTCCCGGCATGATTTTGTGGACCCTCATCAACCTGTCCATGGCATGCGAACAAGCTGTCCGTCGCTCCAAGTCTGACACCTTGTCCTTGTCCAGCATCACCGATTCTATGTGGCTCGTCCTCGCCTTCCAGGGATGGTACGTTGCTGATGCGCTTTACAACGAACCTGCCATCCTATCTACTATGGATATCACGTCGGATGGTTTCGGTTTCATGCTCTCCGTCGGTGACTTGCTCTGGCTACCGTTCGTCTACTCCATCCAAGCTCGGTATCTCGCTTGGAACCATGTCGAGTTGGGGCCAGTTTGGACGGCTTCCATCTTCTCGCTTCATGCCTTAGGCTACTGGATCTTCCGTAGCGCTAATTCAGAGAAGAACGACTTCAGGGATGGGAAGAACCCGAAGAACTTGCAGTACATCGAGACCAAGCGTGGTACTAAGCTTCTGACTAGTGGTTGGTGGGGTATGTCAAGGCACCCTAATTATATGTAAGTGCATCAAAGTCCTGGGTAATAACTTACCTTGACGCACTCTTTGAAGGGGTGACCTCATCATGGCTATCACATGGTCGCTACCAACTGGCTTCGAAACTCCTGTCTCCTACTTTCACTTTGTGTTCTTTGTTGTGCTTCTGGTCCATCGTCAAGCGCGAGATGATAAACTATGCGCCCACAAGTAAGTCCTCAACCTTCTGTCTCGAACCATGGACTCATCTGTGCCTTTACTTGCGTCAGGTACGGCGATGATTGGGAACGATACAAGGAGCTTGTACCATACAAAATCATCCCCATGGTCTACTAGTTGAACCGTCACGTCGCATTGCTGCCTACCAATTCATCCTCTGGACGGCCCCACGAAGTGTCAAGTGGTACCTCTTCAATTTCGACATTTGTTCTCATGGGGATTTCGTGCATAGATGTACTCTACGTTGCAAAATCACAAGCAATATCTTCTGTTCGCCTGTTCATCGTACTGGATGCCTTCAGTTGATCCTACTACTTTGAGCACTCTTGACTGACTTCTCACTGATTGTCCTTGAGCCATGTCAACATTACTCCTTATTGCCTACTCGGCGCAATCTCCGCCTATTCGGCGCGAGTTAAATGTTCCGGCCATATCGAAATTTGGACTCACGTTATTACAAAGGATCAATGCTCAGTGATGGTTTCCACTGAGGAGCCAAGCTTCGACGTGTCGATATCGGAAGATAACAGTTGTCGAATTATTCCATAAGCAACAAGGGAGACACGTTACAAGCGGTTAACGACCTGTTTTTCCAATGATCTCCACAGTGAGTTGCGCTATGCCGCCCTGCGCTTCTGTACAATCAGTCAGCCAAAGAGTGTTGTTCCAATCACGTCCGCCTTGTGCACTGGAGGGAGAATACTTCATGTTCAGGTTACTGGTCTTCACACTCATCTGGGAATTGATGCCTGGTTGTCATAGATGGGACCAGGGCCCTTGTTGGCCCTGCCCAGATTGAACGACACTCCATTTGTACAAAGGGGGTAGGGAAGAGGTGGCGAACGTTCATTAGGGAGCGAACGGCAAAGAAGCAAGGTAACCAAATCCAGCTGTCATTCAACAACACTAGTCACGATATACTCATGTCCGAATGATTCCTTGTGGTGTTATTAACCAGAACAGCGTGGGGATTTAGTGCCCGTCCGACTCAGTGCCAGAGGAACCCTTTGACGGATGAGCGATGGCCGTGGGCGGAGCAAAACCGAGGTTCTTCCATGTATCCCGCTCCATAAGTCCTCTGAATAATCGAGTATTACGTTCATTGTTTGCGAGAACGAAGTCCTGAACATACCGGTTCATTCTGCACTCCAAGTACTGCTGTGAGAGCGTACGACAGGGCGTACTTGTGCTCCCATGAGATTTTAGACATCCCAGGTACTGCTCCATGAACGCTTTGCATTCACCTGTGTGGGATAAGAGGGCGACCGGTCAGAAACTCCTCTGAAGAGCACTATTCTGACGAGAGGGCTGCACCATCGTGATCCAATGGGAAGGAGCCTCTATCTGGAGGTGTTGGTCTCAAAACCGAGAATGTGGATGATGGTTTACCGAATGACATGAGATGTGAAAATGGTCAGAAGCTACCAAGGAGTTCTCACATTTCAGCTGGATTAGTTCTTGCAAGTTTTTCATCAGGTCGCTCTCATTTGACGGAGGAAAGGGCTTTATACTGTCAATCGCATTGACTTAGACTCCTACATGCCATCTAGGATCATTCAAAACGAGTGTAGATTGCATGGCGAACGCGGTATGATGGATCATGATTGATGCTGCAAAACGTGTGGACAGAAGCGATGCAGGGCACGACAAATAGAGGTACGATAAAGAAAGGGAGCAATGGGGTGCAAAGGCCACTACTAGGATTGAGGAACGGATGTCCAGATGGATCGTCCATGAGAAGCCGAAACGCATTACGCGAGACTTGTAAACGGAGCCATGAAATGACTAAGAATTATTGGGAGAAAGTTCGAATGGGCAAGGGGCGGCAGTAACAACCTTGGAGGCAGCAGATTGGCTGAGCAATCCCGCGATGTTCATGTACAGGACGATGGTGAGGTCCATTCCTAATCAACAAAAATTCGATTAAACAACTGGATTTGGGAAAAGCAATCTGGATAAAAGTACATACCCGGCCGCTTTTTGTCGTCGAACTGGTTACTATTTCGGCAAGAATTATAGACTGTAGCCCAAGTCTTATCGGTAGTGTTTGCAGCCGTATAGCTGAAGGTAACGGGGAGAAAGATTCGGGTATATTTCTTTGCAGGGAGTGTGTACGATCCCCAATCCCCAGTGGCAATCTTCTCGCCGGTGTTGAGCTCGTAAATTTCCGAGCGCCACGAGTTGAAATGGAGAGGTATGAAGTTGGCGTTCGTATCAACCTCGACATCAAGAGAAGCGTAGAAAGTAAAGTTTGCAGGGAATGTCCCGAAAGCCGGGTCGGGAACATTTCCCAGTGTCGAGTTCCCAAGCGGTGTCTGCGTGTTGAAAACGAAACCTGGGACTCGAGGAATGGTAAATGCGAGGATGATGCCAGTGCTGTAGGGATATATCAGCGTCCGACGTGAGATACACAAACACATTTGGACCTACACGACGCATAAACCGAAAATGGTCCAGACAATTGCCTTTCGGGTGCCCCATCTACCGCAAATACCGACTTGGTCCCGGTTCCATGCCTTGAAAATATCCCTCCGCCTCTCCCGCTTCTCCTCACGTTTGCCCTTCTGCGTCATCGCCTTCAGTTCATCCGCTCGCCATTCTGGTCCCAGTGCTGGGACTGTTACCAGCTCAACCGGCTGTCCATCAGCGGTTTGGATTCCATGGACTGACGGATCTCCCTTCAGATTTGCTGGTGTGCGAATGGGCTGATAGCTGCATCATCGAGTTTGAATATTTTGAGCTTGTAGACTAGCTTAAGTAGCTTACCCGGCTGTTTGAGCCTTAAAACTGCTGTATCTAGGTCCACTGTTGTTGAAGTCAGCGAAAACGTCCCACCCGGCTTCTGCGTCCGTTGGTTGGGTAACTGGACTGCCAGCGAATCCCGGAGACTGAACTGGGGCATAGTGAGAGTCCCTGGTATATCCTCGCTCGGCAGCTAAAGCATCTGTACTCGGTCGTGCGGTTGCGCCGAAGAAGCTTGAAGTCGTCGAGTTCTTCCGTGTGTGCGGCGTCGCCTCCGAGTGCGGCGCTGTTCGTGACGATGGTCGGTCATAAAAGGAGGGTGCGTCTGAAGGTCGAGGGGTTGCCATGCCTCTTTTGGTAAAATACTGTGAAGCAAGCAGCGGTTCAAGTTACGGAGGCTGAACAGAGGCTGACAACCATAACAAACATCGACAGTTACAATTCAAGCGTGACTTTATTATAATTTGTGAATCCATTGCCTCGATTGTGTCTCTGCAAGACAACCACAATGGCCTAATCCGGGACCTCGTCAATTTCTAGGTCGCCCTCGAAGCCTTCGCCTTCACCGTCCTCATCATATCCTTCGTCCTGTGGATATTCCGTTGGCCCTTCATCTTCTGAACCGTCCCCCAGCTGTTCAGTCATATCGATGTCCGCCCCACTGGTTTGGGAGCCATCTCCTGGAAGAAAGAGGGGTTCACGTAAGCCCCTCTGCACAAGTTCTAAGATCTCTGCCCTCTTGTTCTCATCGAGCCTCTCTTCCACCTCTTCGACAAGCTAGGTGAAGATTAGGATTGGTTCAAAGCCTCGGTTTTCAACGTACCACGTAGAGATCGACCTCCTCTTTCGGCGCATGGTTGACTATCTGAAGCTTCTCAGCCTTCGTGAGACCATAATTGCGAAGGGCGCGGGTCAACTGAGAAACTGACTCGACCGTTTGACGCGATGCTGTGGAATCCAAATCTCTGAAGTACTTTAAAAGCTGGAAGAGAGCACGAGCATGAGTGAGGAAACGGGAGGTAGAAAACTCGAAGTGCTCGACCTCGAGCTGGATTGTTCGGACGTTTTCTGCGGGTTCTTCGAGCCGCATATAGTTTGCAGTACCCTTAGAGGGATCATCTGAATGTTCCTCGCGCTTTGTGGCCTGAGCAGCACGCGTTTCCTCTAGTTGTTTTTGTTCCAGGTCTTGAAGTAGCGAGTAGACTTCGAAATTGGATAAAAACGCAGCCCGGGGTTTCAGAACCTGCACATGTACGTGTCATATTGACCATCCAGGTGTAAGCGAGCAAGCGCTTGCCTCCATGGCATAAATGGACTGGGAGAAAGTTGCAACTCTCCTTGAACCCCAGCCATGACGGACAAGGCGCCCGTATTTGTGAAGCGGACCAAGTCGAAAACTGTGGCCTCGAGAAGAACGACTACCGGCCACAATGACGAGGAGGTCTTGTCGACGCCAATCTCAAATTTCAAGAACCGCAACAAGACCAAAGCAAAGCCGCAATCACGGCTGAGCTTTGACAACGACGAAGAGGTCGGCATGTGTATACCCCTGTTACGGGTTCGAATACTGATTGGTGAAGCAGGGCCGGGGGGAGGGCACATTCCAGGTCAAACGATTGGGGAACAAACTAACCCTCAAAGGCCCTGGTGCATCGTCTATGTGAGTAATTTCCAGTGCACAGGACCTATACAGTCTGATCATCCATAGTCCAGCATTGACTTCTACGCTCAATGACACCAGTATTTCCTCTCGGTCGGATGGACCTAAATATGATGCAGCCTATCTTTCAGAACTCAGGGCCAGTACCGCCGCTGCTCCTCGCCCTGAACAGCCAGTCGACACAGTGGGAATCAACGACGGAGAGCTACCCTTTGATGCGAGCGAGATGGAAGGCGCCGTTATTGAGAACCTGGATGACATACAGGCCCTAATGTCATATTCTCATGACGAGGTCGTGATTCCTTCAGAGTCGTCTATCAAAGCTGCAAAGGAGAAACGTGATCGACTGAGGAAAACCGCGACCACAGAAGAGGACTTCATTCCGTTGACGGTCTCTAAACGAGAGGGGCCCATAGGACCCCATCCTGAAAGTCGACTTGTACGAGAGGATGATGAAATGGGTGAAGGCGATGACGGTCAGTGGTCGTTCAACATTTGTCAGTGACGACTGACAAACTCCTAGAAATGGCGGAGTATACTGGCGCACAGGAACGCATTGCTCTTAGTAAGAAGGGTCGGAAAGAAGAAGAGAAGAAGCGCAAGGCTGGAATTGTCGAACTGATCGACGAAGCGTAGGTGGTCTGCTCGCATCCTTCCCAAGTGTTAATAAAGAAGCTTACAGGGAAGGGCAGGACGAGGAGAGCATGGAATGGGAGCTCGCGCAAGTGCGAAGGGCTGGCAATGCCGCGGATACCCGGCACCAGGTCACCGCCCCGAAGACCTACGAGCCAACCCCCATCCCACCAGCGACCCCTGTACCTGTGCTGGGCGTCGCCATAGCGAAGCTGACACAGAAGCTGACCGCTCTTACGACTTCGCATGCAAAGAACACAGCCGAACTAATCAAGATGGGCGAAGAGAATACATTGCTCAACAAGCAAGAAGCTGAGTTAAAGGACCAAGTATGGAAGGCTGAACAAAGGCGTGCTTGGTTCCAGGGCTTCAAGGAGCGTGTGGAGAGTGTTGGGGACTTCCTCGACGAGAAAGTAAGTCCCTAATCGCGCCAATGTATACATCAAACTCACTTCCACGTACAGTTCCCTGGCTTGGAGAGGCTCGAAGAGGAGCACGCATCACTGTTGAAGGAGAGGTTCGACATAATTCAAAAGCGACGAGACGATGAGAACGAAGACGACCTTGTACTGGTCTTTGGGCTGCCACCAGACATGGTAGACGTGGAGCAGGTTGATGAATTAGGGCGCACCATCCCTTCCAACACTAGCCCTCAAGCCCCCGTTCGACGGGAACGCCGAGCCGCACGCAGCCAACGCCATGCAAGGAGAGGGAAGCTGCGAGGAGCAATCAACTCAGAGATGGAGGACGCTGGAGACTCAACCGATGCATCCTTACTGCCCTCAGACGCATGGGACTTCGAGGAGGCGATTCGAAAACTTCGGGCGAAAGTCACAGCCCTCTTTGACGATGTCAAGGCTAAGGAGTTCCGGGACCCGAAGCATGGAATTGCTGTTTGGTTCGGGGAGTGGAGGACGAAGTACGAGGATAGCTGGAAGAATGCCTGGGGCGGGATGGGTCTGGTACAGGCCTGGGAGTTTTGGGCCAGGGTAGAGATGGTGGGCTGGATACCTCTTGATGCTCGTACTACATACCTCACTCGCGTAGTTGTGTCGCTGACACCTCGCCGACAGACACCGCCGCGCCTGGAAGAATTTGCATGGTATTCCAATCTGCACGACTTCTCGAGACCAACAGGGGAGGAAGAACCCACTCCTGAGGAAGACCTATCCATTCAAATGACGAGCACCGTATTTGTCCCGCGATTGAACGCGCTCCTCAATGCGGGGGCACTTGATCCCTTCTCGATGCGCCACATCATGAGGATGTTGGACTTAGCGGAACAGTTAGAAGCATACCTAGGAACAGAGGACATAAAATATCAGGTACGCTGCCATCATATGTTGAAAGATTTGGCTGACCGAATTGGCGTCCAGTCAGTGTTGCACACGGTTGCACATGGTTTCCGGAAGGTAATCACGACAACGCGAGAGCAGGTCAAACGGTTCGCTGGCACGGATGGCTCGCGGGCGACAGGTTTCCAACCAGAATCTCCATCGGCGCGGTTACGGTTCATGATAAGAGCCGCTCGCTTACTCACCAACCTCTTGCGATGGCGGAGATACACGAAGGAACGACATGGCCTCGGCTTACTCTGTGGAGAAATTCTTAACGACATTCTTTTACCCCTTGCCAAGGGCGGGTGGGACGTTGGAGGAGGAGATGCACTGAGAAAGGCAAGTGGTTGTCTGTTCCCCTCCAGGAGTCTGCTTACGCGCTCCCTTTACTTTACAGATAGTTGCGACAGTTCCACCAGACCTTGTTCCTGTTGCTGTATCGCTACGTCTGAATAGCAAGTCCTAAGGATTGTGAATTCCTCCTCTTAGAAAATTGAGGTGAATTAGGATGGAGGGTCAGGGTGTCGAGCATGTTAGGTTGGAAGGTTCGAGCTGGGACTTGACACAATGTCAAGATCGATGGAAGTCCTGCCTTTCTGGTATATCTAAGACTTCCATCGCACCCCATATGCTCGTAAAGGAATTTGAGGAGCATTCTGACTGCGATGGGGCTGGCTTCATGTCTCTCTACCCCATCACGCGGTTTGTTCCGCTGCCTAACATCCTTATACATAACTCTGTTCCCTGTTGTAAGGTTTCTATTACAATGTGCTATGCGAGGACTTCTTGCTCGTGAGGCGCGTCTTCCTATCCGTGCTTCAGGCCGCGAACTACCCGAGCTTGGCGATAAGAATGTCGAAAGTCTGGCATCATTGAGGAACTTACGTTGCATTTCCAAGATTCTTCCAGGCCTAGAATTCGGCCAGACAGTCTCCCTGCATCGCCTGCGACAAAGGATAGACCAAGTGCATGGATCACACACCACTCTCAATTCATGAATACAGATTCCGCCTTGAATTTGAGTTGTCCACATCATTAGGGTTCGGGTTCGGATCCTGATACGCGCGAGGTCCTATGAATATCCGAACCCAATTGCATGTATGCCAGCCAACGCGTGGCGTCCGGTAACCGATGGGAACCTGAGCTGTGCTTATCAGTCGTGATGCCGGAAGGCATATCATGACGACCCAGGATGTCCACACGCCCCGTTCAATCCCGAACCGCCGATCGCTAGTCCCTAAAATGGCCCGCCTTCGTGTCACCACAACTCACAACTTAAACCCAACCACTCCGCACCCAAACCACCTGAATCGGTTCTCATGTCTTCGGTGCGCTCTTACCGGACCACAGAAACCACCCGAGCCATTTATTTATACCAGGCGTTTTCTAGAGCAATAACAATATCCATCCCCTCTCAAAATCCCCATCTGCGGCGGACAAACTCATGAAACGTGTTTTCCAAAAGGCTGTAGATCCTCACCAGCGACCCAGAACATGCCCCCCACAGCCGTTATTAGAGACACTCTCGCAGTTGTCGCAAGGCGCTCACCATGACAAAAGCATCAACGAAAAGAAATTACATGAGAGACCTGGGGGAGTCTCACCACCACTGAAACGAACGGTTAGAGTCCCGATCACGGCAACGATGGAATTCCGCGGCAGCGGGGGTGAGAAAAGGAGACACCCTCCTCCACCGCCTCTGCCCACCAGCCCACGACCATCTGTGGCAACCGATTCAGCAATGACAGGATTACAAAAGGAGGACGACAGGAGCCGTGCAACGTCGTCCCCCAGGCCAATACGAAACGAGGGATTTAGCTACCCGGGATCTGATTTGGGCCGTCGCAGGTCGTCGCTGCGTACAAAGACGCGTCGGTACGGGGACGATTTGCCCGTGTTCAACAATGGGATCGGTGGGGGTCCGATACAGCGGTATCCAAATTTGGAGGATCGTTACCAACCTTTGTTTCCTGTTCAACCCCCTTCGCCCACCCCGCTCACCTCCTCCTCGAGTTTTTCACGGCCGTACCAAGCGGCGGGGGAGCAGCAGCAGCAGCCGAGGAGATCTGGACGGGCGTAACGGTACTCTTACTCGAGAGACTTGGAGCTACCTTACTCTTCTCTATTTCTGTAGTCTTTGGGTTTACCGCTTCGTCATTTATTCTAACATATGCATATGCCACTCTCTGCAGGCAGGGTGTAATCAAACGGAGAACCACCCCTTGGTGTTTCGTAATATTGTATTGTATCAAATGCTCTATTCCTTCTACACGTTGTTGTCGTCCATTTGGCGCGTTTTGCATGCCCGAGGCTGGCCTGAACCATATTGCTTCTGATCACGGGCTATGATTGGACGGGCTGCATTGGCACGTGGGCCAGAGGGTACCTCGCAGTAAATGTTGACTTCTTGTCGAGCGGATCAAAGGCCTTGATCAGACGAGCGCTGAGGCTGTGAATGAAGGATGCCACCCAGCCTCTTGGGCGGGTAAGCTGGGAACACGTGCGCCTATTCAGGAAGTTGGTCGTGAAAGAGTCAGTGATTATTTTGTTTTGCTTACATGTGCATCAAATGACGGTGACTTGGTTGAGCGCTATCTGTGCCGCGATTCCCGGACCGTGGGATATTTGAAGAAATCAAGGATAGAGGGACTTTAAATTGATGAATTGATATGAAGAAGCTGGTAAATCACGGTAAATCACTCAGAAATCGCTCAGAAATCGCTCAGAAATCCTCAGCCCCAGCGAGGGGAGCGTGGCCGACGGGCGAGGATCCCAGATTCACGGTGTTACGGTGTGCCGAATCGAAGCTTGTTAGCTACCTCTGTGGAGAGTGACGTGTCTTTCTGCCGCGGTCAAGTCATGACACGACCCGAAAAACGCGGGTCTTTCGAGATTTGAGATCCATCGTAACAACGCCATCGTGAATTTATAAGAATATTATAAATATTTGTTTCATGTATTTGTAGTACTCCTCATCAATTTTCTAGAATTTCTTTGGCGATGGGGTCTGCCGTGGCTGTCGGCTATATATTACCGCTCTAGAAGACCTGCTCATCCGCAACATCTCGACTTCTCATCTCCCACCATGTCTGCCACACCCTCAGTGACGGATGAGAAGCAGGATCTCAAGGATGTACAGAAGAAAAGGTTCTCCTTCAAGAAATCCAACAAGGTGCTCGACGAAAAACAACTCGATGATGCCGCCTCCGAATCCACGGCGGTTCAGGCGCCTCTAGCGTTTCCTCCAGTCCCATTCACGCAGCTCTTTCGCTTCAGCACAAGATTCGATCTCTTCCTCAACGCCATCGGCCTCGTATGTGCTGCCGGTGCCGGTGCCGCCCAGGTACTGGATCATTTTTCCGCACACCCAGTTTCGGGCACACTGACAAGTTTGGATCTGTTATACAGCCCTTAATGACTCTTATGTTCGGCAATCTCACCCTCGCCTTTGTGCAATTCGGAACTGCCGTCCAGAGCGCTTTTGCTGATGGTGCTGGTCCTGCGGCCATGCAAGAATTCAACGACGCATCAAGCGCCTTCAAACGTGCTGCCGCAGATGACGCCCTCTACCTCTTCCGCATCGGTAAGTTTCCTCTTCTTTCCTTGCCATTCAGGGCGCATCATCTGGATTTTGCCACCGTTGCGATTTCGGCTTGTGTGTCGATCCACGGTCCCAATGAGCCCCTCCTACCCCTACCCCTACCCCTACTCTACCCCTACCCCTACCCCTTTCCACCCCTTTGCCCCTCTTCGCGTCTCGGCAAGGCCGTACCACCCTGGTTGCCGAGTGCTAACCCTCCTTTTCAGGCATTGCTTTGACTGTGACCACCTATATATTCATGTTAACATGGACATACACGGGCGAAGTCAATGCGAAGCGCATCCGTGAACAGTACTTGAAAGCAATCCTCCGCCAGGACATTGCATACTTCGACAAGGTTAGACCTAATTTTCTCGAATGGAGTCCTTGTCTCATGACCTCTCCTTCGATTAGGTCGGCGCTGGAGAAGTTGCTACTCGTATTCAAACAGATACACGTGAGCAAGACTCTCCTTGATGTTATTTGATTGATCGTTTCTGAATTCTGATCCTCCGCACTTCAGATTTGGTCCAGCAAGGCATTTCAGAAAAGGTTGCACTGACCGTTAGCTTCCTTGGCTCATTTTGTACCGGTTTCATTCGTGCGTGTCTTTCACCTGCAACAAAGACAATACTTCTCTGATGACCCTCTAGTGGCTTACGTCCAATCATGGAAACTTTCACTCGCTATCTCGAGTATCGTTCCCTGTATTGCCATTACAGGCGCTTTCATGAACATTTTCATGTCGAAATACAAGCTCGCATCCCTCGGCCACATCGCAGAGGGTGGCTCAGTCGCCGAAGAAGTCATTGGAACCATCCGAACCGCCCAGGCATTTGGCTCGCAAAATATTCTTTCGGAGATGTACAATGTGCACATCACCAACTCGGCTCAGTTCGAAAAAAAGATGGCCGTCGTCAACGGTTTCGGTCTTGCGGTCTTCTTCTTCGTGATGTATGCCAGGTGGGTATCCATTTCCTTAAGCACCACTTTGCTTACTTCCTTTTTTTTGCTACTCATTAGTTACGGCCTGGCGTTCTCTTTCGGCACCACTCTGCTCCTCCGCGGTGAAATTAATGTCGGCATCATTGTCAATGTCTTCCTGTCCATCATGATTGGTTCATTCTCGCTCGTTATGTTAGCGCCCGAAATGCAAGCCATCGCGAATGCCAGAGGCGCTGCGGCAAAGCTGTTTTCAACCATTGACCGCACACCCCTCATTGACAGCGGGGACCCGAGCGGCCTCAAACCTGAGAAGGTCACTGGCGAGATTACTCTTCACGATGTCAAGTTCAACTACCCCGCGCGCCCCGACGTTCCGATTCTTAAGGGTCTCTCTATCTCCTTTGCGGCTGGCAAAACCTCCGCCTTAGTTGGTGCCTCTGGTTCTGGCAAGAGCACCATTGTCTCCCTCGTTGAGCGTTTCTACGACCCCCTCGAAGGCCAAGTCAGGCTCGATGGTGTCGATCTCAAGGACCTCAACCTCAAGTGGCTCCGCTCGCAAATTGGCCTCGTCTCCCAGGAACCCATCCTTTTCGCTACCACCATCCGCGGAAACGTCGAGCACGGTTTTATTGGGACGAATCTCGAACACGCCAGCGATGAGGAGCGGTTCGCCGCAGTCAAGGAGGCTTGCACCAAGGCTAATGCGTCTGGATTCATCAACAAGCTGCCACTTGGGTACGATACTATGGTCGGAGAGCGTGGTTTCTTGCTTTCTGGCGGTCAGAAGCAACGAATTGCCATCGCCCGTGCTATCGTTAGCGACCCGCCGATCTTGTTGCTTGACGAAGCTACTTCTGCTTTGGATACTCAGTCGGAAGGAATTGTGCAGAACGCGTTGGATAAAGCTGCCGCTGGTCGTACCACTATCACCATTGCCCATCGGTGCGACTATTTTTCGGTCATATTGGTTGAGTTTGTGACTGACCCATTTTCTAGTCTGTCGACCATCAAGGATGCGGACCGGATTTACGTGATGGGCGATGGTCAGGTTCTCGAACAGGGCACCCACGCGCAGCTCCTCGCCGATTCCGAAGGCCCTTACGCGCGCCTCGTCCAGGCCCAGAGGTTGCGCGAAGCCGAACAGCGTGATGATGACTTAGAGTCCAACTCTGAAGACGAAGAGATGACGGCGAAGAAGCAGGCTAGCGCAATCGACCTTGCTGCTGAAAAGGAAGACCCACTCGGTCGTGCCGACACTTCTCGCTCTCTTGCATCTGAGATCCTTGAGCAGAGGCGCAGGGAACAGCAGTCTGTCAAGGAGAGGCAGTATGGCACTCGGGATATGTTCATGCGAATGGGTACCATCAACAAAGAGTCCATTCCGCTCTATATCGTTGGATGCTTGGCTGCGATGTGCACGGGTATGGTCTACCCTGCCTTCGGTATCGTATACGCCCACGCCATTCAGGACTTCCAGTTGACCGGACAAGCGCTCCGTGTGGCTGGTGAGTTAAATATCTGTTAACATGGACGCTGATATGCATACTTTTGGCAGCTGACCGCAGTGCACTCTGGCTCTTCCTCATCGCCATCGGGTCGACCATCTGCATCGGTGTCCAGAATTACATGTTCAACCGGGCCGCCGCAGGCTTGACTGAGAAGTTGAGGAAGCTCTCATTCAAAGCGATTCTGCGACAGGACAGTGAGTACAAGCTCTCAATAGTCACTACAGTGTTCCTTTCTAACGTGTCGCGTTCCAGTTGGGTATTTCGACATAGACAAGCACAGCACTGGCGCGCTTACCTCCGACCTCAGTGATGGACCACAAAAAGTCAGCGGGTTGGCCGGTGTCACACTCGGTGCTATGCTCCAGTCCATCGTCACGGTTATTGGCGGTTCCGCAATTGGACTTGCTTACGGCTGGAAGCTTGCTCTTGTCGCCATGGCCTGCATCCCCCTCGTCATTGGAGCCGGTTACATTCGCCTTCGCGTCGTCGTATTGAAGGATCAAACCAACCGGCGCGCCCATGAAGATTCTGCTCAACTTGCTTGTGAAGCCGCTGGTGCGATTCGCACCGTCGCATCCTTGACCCGCGAGGACGACTGCTGCCAATTGTACAGTACGAGTCTGGAGGGGCCACTCCGTGTTTCGAACCGGTCTTCACTAGTCAGCACTGCGGCGTTTGCGCTCTCCCAAGGAATGGTGTTTTTCGTAAGTTCTCAGCGAAGCCCATACGGACGGCGGTCTCTGATCGAGTTGAACAGGTTCTAGGGCTTGTGTTCTGGTACGGTTCCATCCTCGTTTCACGCCTGGAATTGGATACCCAGAAGTTTTTCGTCTGCGTAATGGTTCGCACCTCCTTTTTTTTCATATTACACCTTGCACCGTAACTTACGCCTTTTACACTCCAGAGTGTCACTTTTGGGAGTGTACAAGCCGGAAATGTCTTCACCTTCGTCCCCGATATCAGCGAATCGTCCTCGGCCTCGAACAATATCCTCCGTTTACTCGATAGTGTCCCAGAAATAGATGCCGAGTCCTCAGACGGCAAGAAGGTCGACAAGGTTAAAGGCACGATAGAGTTCAAGAATGTTCACTTCCGGTACCCGACTCGTCAAGCTGTTCGCGTCCTTCGCGACTTCAACTTGACTGTTGAACCTGGCACGCACGTTGCTCTAGTTGGTGCTTCTGGGTGCGGCAAATCAACGGTTATCCAGCTCATCGAGCGGTTCTATGATCCTTTGCATGGCGAGATCTTGGTCAGTCAATTTCTGCTACCCAATGAGGACGGCGATGCTGATTTAAACTGCAGATCGACGACATACCGATCGACGAGCTCAATGTTCAAGACTTTCGCAAGCATATTGCGTTGGTGTCTCAGGAGCCTGTATGTGCATTGAACATAACGAGGTCGTCTCCTAGCTGACAGTCTCCTAGACGCTCTATGCTGGTACTATCCGATTCAACGTTCTCCTTGGTGCCATCAAGCCTATAGAAGAAGTGACACAGGAGGAGCTGGAAGCCGCTTGCCGTGATGCGAACATTCTCGATTTCATCACTTCCTTGCCCGAGTATGTACTCCCATCCATCTCTCCCACTTGACTCTAATCATTATTATAGTGGCTTCGACACTGAAGTCGGTGGTAAAGGTAGTCAGCTTAGCGGCGGCCAAAAGCAACGCATCGCCATTGCCCGTGCTCTGCTCCGTAATCCCACTGTCCTGCTCCTTGATGAAGCCACGTCTGCTCTCGATGGAAACAGTGAACGAGTCGTTCAGGATGCATTGGATCGTGCAGCGAAGGGTCGCACCACGATCTCGATCGCGCACCGTCTCAGTACTATTCAACAATGCGACAAAATTCATTTCGTGCAGGAAGGCAGGATTGTCGAATCAGGCACCCATGATGAGTTGACCGCCAAGAGGGGACTCTAGTAAGTGGATATACCGTTGCTACTTATCTCACCCTTCTGACTTTTGTCTCTTTAGTGCCGAATATGTCTTGCTACAAGACTTGTCCGCTCCGGTGTAACCTGCCCTGGCCGTCGGACGCTTGTAGGATACTGAGTAGAAGCACCGTCGATTGGAACTCGATTAGACTCTGATGGCGGGTAGCTAGCAGAACTCCCATATCTTCGTCGCTTTATATTATACAGGCCACAGACTAGTGCTCACACTCCACAGAATTGCCCTCCTCACATTCTCCTGTCCTCTGTCACCAACCTCACGTTACCTCACGCATGTGCTCAGATTATGTTTCCCCTGTGCGGACGGTCTGACTTTATGTTCCACTGCGCGCGTATGGATGATGTAGATGCGAAATAATGAAATCGTGATTGCCTTGGAAGATGATAGGTTCCTTGATCTGCTGCTATGGCGTAAGAAGAAATATTATTGACGCGTCTCGCCGAAGGAGCGCAGTGATACATCTAGAGAGTCCAAAGGAAGCAATAAAGTCGCCAAGTTGGCTTCGTGTCGGTGCTCCATCCTGAGGAGTGCGAGGGGGAACTGGGAGAATGGCCTGGTCAGCGTATGGAAAAGTGTGTCAACACATAAATAATGTCATCTACGAGCCGTACAGGGCCGACAGGAAGAAGGCCAGAGGAGAGGAAGCAATATTTGTTACACGCAATAATATCAACGCAAAATCAAGTGAAGCAAATATTGCTGCACAAGTTATTATAACAACTAGTGCGTTCAGCACTCCAGGCTCTAGAATTCTCACAAGGCGAGTGTTTGCCGTCCGATGTTGATTATCCGAGCCAATAAGTCGCAAGTTTGGGTGAAAACAGAGTGAAGATCGAGTCCTTCGGCATAGCAATGGAGCATTAAGCACTTCGAATCAACCCGAAGTTTTATTCAAGTTTGCTAAAGTTGCGGCAAACAAGCTCGGGAGGATGAGGAATGGCGGGGAAATGAGGAGGGTTAAATATCCTTTAAATCTAGAGCGCTCGTACGCAGCACTTGGTGTGGAGGGGGATGTTGATATGTGCCTAATGAAGCGAATCGCTTGCTTGCTGTGGTGAGAGCGCAAGTGGTAGAGGGCAATAGTAGGATACAATGACCGCTTTGATTTCTTCTTGCTAACGTACAGCCGTTCTACGGGTCACCTTGATACCGACTTTTTTGTTCTGGCACGAGCACCAAGGAGTTAATCATCCTGTGAGTCTAGCTTTCCTGTGTCAGGTCCTCGCAGCTGTTGCATTCGTTGTTCCAGTACGTCCTTCGTAGCCTGGACAATGACCTCCCATTCGACGCTATGCAGTCTCGTTTCAAACTCCTCTTTACTCTCCCCCTCTCGGAAGGGTATCTCCCTCGTCAATATCGGCTGACCTGCGTCGACCTGTTTCACAACTCGATGCACCATCACGCCTGTCCGCACTATCTTCGCCGCTTGGTAGTCGTCCCATGCGCGATCAAGGGCGTGCGCTCCGTCGTACTCCCCAGGCAAGGCAGGGTGAAGGTTGATCACGGGCACTGGTCGAACCAACCCCTCGTCGTCTGGAATACCTCTATCAACCACACCATTCAATAAATCTAGAAATTCGTCTCCAAACACGTGCATCCAACCCGCGAGGACGACCAGGTCCGGCCTTGCTTCGAGAACTCGGCGCGCGATCTCGGCATCGTAGTCGTCGCGCGTTTTGTCCGGGTTGGATTTGAGATACGGCTGTAAAGCAAGGTACGAAGTCGGGATTGGAGGAGATGCGGATGCGGCGCGTTGTAAGCCGAATGCGGCCTTCCGGTTGGAGAGGACCAAAACGATCGTCGCGTTGTTTGGAAAAGTGGGCTGGGCGTCAATGAGAGCTTGGAGATTTGAGCCTAGAGGTATAAATAAAGTGAGAGGGAGCGTATGGATTGGAGCTGAGACTTGCCTGAGCCCGAGAGGAGGACGACAATGCGGGGGGATCCTTGAGCATTAGAATTAGAGTTGTTCCGGGTCGACTAAGTGGTAACCCCTACTGTGCATTGATCTGACTGCGACTGACTGCGATATGAGGCGGCGATATGGCAGCCTCCAAAAGTGCCAAACAAATATTTGTTCTTAACTTGAACTCGAACTCGAAGTCTGCCGCCCCCGCCTTTAGCACCGACCATCATCACAATCTCGCCAATCGTACTCCAAATATTCCAAATGGCCACCACCCAATCTATCCACATGGGCCCAGAATGGATGCGCCCTCAACCAGCCTCGCAGACGACCATTAATCCACCGAGTAAAAATCCTACCTCGCAGCCACCGTCTCTTGGTATTGTTCCCAATGCTCTCCGTCACGCGGAGGGGTTGAAGACATCTGCGACCTCCGCAACTGGGGCGACCGCCGAGCGAGGCGCGCATGGGTCTGCGTTAACTGCTCCAGCAGTATCTGCGAATGGAACCTCTGGCCCTGGTGAGTGGAGGGAACTTCTGTGGTATCCCGGTTCGTGTGGCTGCCATTCACGCGTTAACCGTGCGGGCTTATTCTTTGGAGACGGATCGCCTCAGCTCCCCCATACTCCCTTTTCTATCCTAAGCAAGGAGGAACTGTGTACTTGTTGCTCCTAGTGTCATCTTTGCAAACTCGACCGCATTGGGCATCCTCCTTGTCAGAGAGGCTGGCGAGTTACGTTTACCATTGTCCCTATAATGACTAGGGAGAGCTCTGGGCCACCATGGGACCACCTTATTATGTTTCTGAGGTTCTCGCGCGTCTCGAGTGATCATGCATGTCGTCACTGCAGGAGGCGCGGTGCGCGTAATCCCAGTGGCGCCAAGCTTTCTCTCCAAACTCAACCCAACAGCACACACTAACGTGTAATATAGGCATCACACCAGCTATTCCGTATTCATCCCTCCTCAACTCGGGCGCAAGTAATCAAACGCATAAAGTTCCTGGAGAGATTCTCGATGGGGCCAACCAAGACCCCTTCCGTTACTCTCGTGATCAGCTTGTATCTATATGGAGAAATGGAACCACCAGCCAGGGTGGTCCCGGATGGTCGCTTGGTATCGAAGTGGAGAGGTATGAAGGAATCGTGCTAGATTTTGAGGGCATACCCTCTTGTTCGAGGGAGCTAACAGATGCTGAGCAAAAGGTGCCTTCACTTACATCATACCTGTATCTTGGTTCTGACTTAACCCTCCGGTTGCAGTTGTATAACCAAGCCTCGCTGAATTCACGTCGACCATCTATATCACACACGCTCTCCGAACACAGGCGGGATGATCACCTTCGCCGTGGGACAGCGCTGAATGGAGACGGTGGTGAGCCTACCGGCTTGGGAATTTTGGGTCGACGCGGAACCGGGGATGGATTGTCGCTTGCCACGAGTGGTAAGGGATTCGGGAGCTTTTTGACGAATGGGTCACTTAGTCCGATGAAGGATCGGTTTGTCAGACGAGGTCTGTCCTTGTCAACATTCTCATGTTCATTCGACCTGCGCGCTGACATTTGTGAGTAGATTCTAATCAGACGGGAACGACATACCGGCCCAGACAGCTTTCAGTTGGTACAACTGGACTTACGGGAGATCGCGATGCCACGTCGCCTTCCACCCGAGGGCCTGGCGCGTTCAGCTTTGGAGGCGGGACGTCGTTCGGTATGCTCTCGGCTGGGGATGGGTGGGGAGGAAGACGCAAGACTGGGGCATTGGCGGATGTTGGACGAATAGCAAGTCAACGTGACAAAATCCGGGAGAGTGACGAGTTCGCCCAACGTGACAGTTCGCAGAGTGATCAACAACTCAGTGCGACAGCTGAGCCTGTCACCGCGGAACCAGGGGAAGTCACGGAAGACAACGTCGAGAGTGCTTCGTTAGACAACTGGGAGGACGACTCCGAGATCGCGGATGTCGGAGCGGGCGTTGCAGTTGGTGTCGACGCCAAGGTCATCAACGGCAACGGTAGCAATG
>WNFL01155907.1_pt1 | contig 19629 bp, 21 predicted proteins | sample 5400361 | NCBI WGS metagenome assembly WNFL01 (sample SAMN13153351, study PRJNA577476) | soil metagenome | isolation source: 40 cm soil on Douglas fir-dominated hillslope | place: USA:California | collected 2013-09-17
GCGCTCGCGCAACTGGGTCGATTTGTGGGAAGACGGGGAACTGTTGAAGCCGTGGATGTAGACGATCATGGAAGTGTCCCGCTGCACCGGTATTGTGCCCGAGGGCTTGCGGGCGCACAAAGAAGCCGCGCATTAAGCTCGGAATCGACGCAGCCGCGTCGTATTCGCATGGCACGCCGCTTGCGGCTGTTCATCGCTGACCATCGCCGAGGTGGTGAACCAGATGAAGGGCGTGTTCTGCATGATCCCGAAGAAAGGCGTGAAACTGAAGCGCGCCGTGCGCCCGCTCAGGGTAACGCCGCGCTACTTTGCCACCAATGCTTCATCGCCCGACCTGCAGACCGCGATGAACGGAGCGGCGTTCGCGATGATCGAGCAGATCGCCGAACGCAAAAAAATGCCAGCCATCGACGCCTACTCCCTGATGAGCCTGACCATGGATTCCCGCTCGGGCGACATTGCCGAATCGAAGAAGACAGTGCGCTGCCTGGTGCCCAAGAATCTCTGGACCGCCTTGTGACGGTAGAGTCTTCGCGGAATGTGACATCCAACGATTCACTGCAACTTGATTCCCGGTTGCCTCTGTGTACTCTTGGTTTTTCTCTGTGCCATTAAGGTGAAACACTCAAGGGAACACTTGGAGCTGAAGCTGCTGTGTCAACTCCCTTGAGGCCTTTCACTTCAGTGAAAGGCTCACTTCGCCAGAGCATCCAGAATCTTTGCGTGGACGCCGCCGAAGGCGCCATTGCTCATCACCAGTATATGGTCGCCCTCGCGGCTTTCGCCGATTACGGCGCGGACCAGCGCGTTGAGGTCGTCGAATGTTTTCGATTTCGCGCCAAGCCGCGCGAGCACGGGCTGTGTATCCCAGCCGAGGCCGTTGGTGTAGCAATACACCAGATCGGCGCCGACCAGACTTCCCGCCAGCGCATCTTTCATGACTCCCATCTTCATGGTATTGGAGCGCGGCTCGAGTACCGCCAGGATGCGCGCGCCACGCACCTTGCTGCGCAGACCGGCGATTGTGGTTTCGATCGCGGTCGGATGGTGCGCGAAATCGTCATACACTGTGATGCCGTTCACCGTTCCGCGCACTTCCATCCGGCGCTTCACATTTCTGAACTCGGCCAGGGCATCTATTCCCTTCGTGACCGGCACACCCCCATGGCGAGCAGCCGCGAGCGCAGCCAGCGCGTTGTTGCGGTTGTGCTCGCCGAGCAGTTCCCAGTTCACCGTGCCGCGCGGCCCGCCTTCGAAGAACACGTCGAACGCATGCTCGTCACGCGGCTTGGCGGTCCAGCCTTCCTCCACACCAAGCCACTCGACCTTGCTCCAGCTACCCCTTGCCAGCACACGCCGCATGCTTTGCTCGCGAGCATTGGCGATGATCAAACCGTTGCCGGACACGGTGCGAACGAGATGATGGAACTGGATTTCGATCGCAGCGAGGTCCGGGAATATGTCCGCGTGATCGAACTCCAGATTGTTCAGGATCGCGGTGCGGGGCAGATAGTGAACAAACTTCGAGCGCTTGTCGAAGAACGCGGTATCGTATTCGTCCGCCTCGATCACGAAGAAAGTAGAATCGGTTGCACGGGCAGAGATGCCGAAATTGAGCGGTATGCCGCCGATCAGGAAACCGGGATTCGATCCCGCGTGTTCGAGGATCCAGGCCAGCATCGACGTCGTCGTGGTCTTGCCATGCGTGCCGGCCACCGCGAGCACCCATTTTCCCCGCAGCACGTTTTCATGGAGCCACTGGGGTCCGGACGTAAACGCCAGGCCGCGATTCAGGATCTCTTCCATCAGCGGATTGCCGCGTGCGACAACATTTCCGATCACGAACAGATCCGGTTTCAGCTCGATCTGCCTGGGATCGAAACCCTCGATCAGTTCGATACCCTGCGCCTGCAGTTGCGTGCTCATCGGCGGATAGACGTTGGCGTCGCAACCGGTCACCTTGTGGCCGACCTGCCTGGCGATCACGGCTATTCCGCCCATGAAAGTGCCGCAGATGCCTAGGATGTGGATATGCACTTGAATTGCTGACCTGAAAAGTCAAAGGCAGTTAACACGAAGGCCACGAAGGTACACGAAGGAAAAGCAAAAGCAAGGGAAACGAATTGCTCTGGGGGAAGAACGATCGTGTTGCATATTTTCGCGCCAAATTTCAAAGAAGGCGCGACTTGTCGCCGGATGCAAAGCCGATCAGCGGGCCGTCGATGCCGCGACCGAGTGCAATGACCTTGAACAGCTCGCCCATTTCAGCGGGTGACAGCAGTTTCTGTGCGCCCGCGGCGAGCGCGAATCGGGATGCCGTCGCATCCCCGGACCGCTGTTCCAGCAGTTGGGTGATTCCGCTGTTGATGAGGAACTGCGCCTGCGTCGTGTAGCCGAGAATGTTCAGTCCGGCATCGATTCCGGCTTCCGCGATAGCCGTGAAATCGACGTGCGCGGTCAGATCCTGCAAGCCGGGCAGGAAGAACGGGTCGTCGTGCGCACGGTGACGGTAATGGCACATCAGGGTGCCCAGGGACCGTTGCGGATGGTAGTACTCACGCCGGCCGAATCCATAATCGATCAGCAGGAGCGCGCCTTTGCGCAGTGCGTCGGACAAACTGCGTACCAGCGCCGGGGCAATCAGTGAAATTTCACTGACGTAATCGGCCTCCGCGCTGATTGCTTCGGCTGCGCGGCGCAATGCGCCCGGGCGCAGGGGTCGCTCCAACCAGACAAAGCCGTCTTTCCAGCCCACGCCGCGTTCATATAAACCATCCTGACGCCAGGCGACCAGATGCACCGGCAGCGCATCCAGCACTTCATTCGCGATGACCACTCCCTCGAAATTGACCGGCAATGCGCTGATCCATTCGATCCCGTCTTTCAGGGCGGGGTGTCGTCGCTGTAGGGTGTGCTGCTGGCGCTGCACGAGCTGCGGACTCGTTTCCAGGATCAGATAGCGCTGAGGAAGGCGGTCGACGTTGTGCAACTCGCCGAGCACATCTGCCGCCATCGTGCCGGAGCCGGCGCCCAGTTCCAGCACCTCGCCGGCGCTGCGTTCCAGCAGTTGCGCGATCTGCCGCGCCAGCGTCCCGCCGAACAGCGGCGAGATTTCCGGAGCGGTCACGAAATCGCCGTCGCCGCCGAGCTTGGCCGCGCCGGCAACGTAGTAACCCAGTCCGGGCGCATACAGTGCCAGTTCCATGAAGCGTACAAAGCCGATCCAGCCACCGGCAATATCGATTTCCTTGCGGATGGCCTCACTCAGCCGAGCGCTGTGGCGGCGCGCATCATTGGACGGTTCCGGCAGGTCTGCACGACGGGGGACGGTTGGCAAGGCGGGAACGTGGAATGGTTGGGCTACAATCCCCATTCAACAACAGGTGCGCTATATGGCGCAACTTAAGTCGGGCAATAAAGCAAAGCATGAGTCACGCGAAAAACGATCGGCCGGTGGCCCTGGTCACCGGGGCGGGCAAGCGGATAGGTCGCGCGATCTCGCTCGGGCTGGCGGCTGACGGCTGGGACCTTGCGCTTCACTTTAACCGCTCGCAGGCCGAAACCGATGTCCTGGCAACGGAGATTTCGGCGTTCGGCGTCAAGGCTGTGGCAGTCCGCTGTGATCTCGGCAGCGCGGATCAGGTGTCGGGCCTGATCGCCGAGTGCGAGCGCAGACTGGGAACACCGACCTGCCTGGTAAACAACGCCGCCCTGTTCGAGTACGACAATCTGGCAACTCTCGACGCTGACAAATGGCAACGACACATGGATGTAAACCTGCGCGCGCCGCTGTTGCTCGCCAAGGCGTTTGCGGCGCGAATTCCCGACGGCGTCACCGGTTGCGTCGTGAATTTGCTGGATCAGAAAGTGTTCAACCTGAACCCGGATTTCCTGTCCTATACCATTGCAAAGATCGGACTCGAGGGTGCAACGCGCGTGCTCGCCATGGCCTTGGCGCCGAAAGTGCGTGTATGCGGCGTAGCGCCCGGCATCACGCTGGCGAGCGGAGAGCAAACCGCGGGCGGTTTCGCCCGCGCCCATCGCATGGCGCCCCTCGGATGCAGCTCGAACGCGGAAGACATTGCCGACGCAGTCCGCTTCGTGGTCAACGCCAGGGCGCTGACCGGCACTACGATCGTGGTCGATGGCGGCCAGCATTTGTGGCCATCGCGGCGCGATGTTCAGTTCGAAAACGGTAGCAGCCGATGACCGCCCGCGTCCTCAATCCACGAACTTCGGCGGACATGGCCATGGCGACCGGACTTGGCCGTGCGCGCCGGATTTTTCTGAAAAACTTCGAGACCCGGCTCTCCATCGGCATCCACGAATTCGAGAAGAAAGCCAGGCAAAGGGTCATCGTGAATGTGGACCTTTATATCGATCCCGACGGCAAGGTGGAGCGCGATCATATCGACGAAACGGTAGACTATGACTTTGTTCGCGGGGAAATCGCCGCGCTGGCCGACAGCGGCCACTTCAACCTTCAGGAAACATTCTGCGAGAAAATCCTGGCGATCTGCCTGGCGAGGCCGGGTGTTCTGGCCGCCCGGGTCTCCAGCGAAAAACTGGATGTGTATGCGGATTGCGAATCCGTGGGTTTCGAGATTTTCCGTACCAGGTAAATGACGACACTGCAGAAACAGGTCTACGAGGGCAACAAGCTCGCCAAGCGGCTGCGCCGCAAGGGTCATGGTCTGCCTGTCCGGCGGCAAGGACAGCTATGCGCTGCTCGATGTCCTGCTGTCGTTGAGGAGCCACGCACCGGTCGACTTCGACATCGTGGCGGTGAATCTGGACCAGAAACATCCCGGCTTCCCAGCCGAGGTACTGCCGGATTACCTGACTTCGACCGGCGTGCCGTTTCGCATCATCGAGCAGGACACTTACAGCGTGGTCAAGCGCGTCATTCCCGAGGGCAAGACCATGTGCTCGCTGTGCTCCCGGCTGCGGCGCGGCGCGTTGTATCGTGCCGCCAAGGAAATCGGCGCCACCAAGATCGCGCTCGGTCACCACCGCGACGACATTCTCGAAACCTTCTTCCTGAACCTGTTCCACGGCGGGCGGCTGAAAGCGATGCCGCCGAAGCTGGTCAGCGACGATGGCCAGCATATCGTTATTCGCCCGCTCGCCTATTGCAAGGAACCGGATCTCGAGGAATACGCGAAGTTGCGCGCATTCCCGATCATTCCCTGCAACCTGTGCGGCTCGCAGGACAATCTGCAGCGCCAGGTGGTGAAAAACATGCTGCAGGAGTGGGAGAGGAAATTCCCTGGCCGCCTGGAAACCATGTTCGCCAGCCTGCAGCGGACGTCTCCTTCCCACCTGCTTGATCCGCGGCAATTCGATTTCGCCAATCTCAAGACCCAGCCCGAAGCCTACAAGGATGGCGATATTGCGTTCGACGACGAAGACTTCTCGGCACGTCTGATCCAGTTCCCTGTCGTCAAATCAGCCAACTAGCGCGGGGCGATCGGGGACAGTAAGCGCCGGCTTTTTACGCTATGCGAAGCCTGCGCTTGGTCAGGATACTAATGGCTGAATAGGCTGCGCGCGCCCGAACCAGCAGGTAATTGCCGCCGCGCGCGACCGGGCTGCCTGTTTTTTGCACAGGCCGGCTTGGCCGGCCCCGTCGCGTCTTGTACACTGCGCGTCTTCCTGCGTACGCCGCAGCCCATGTTTCAGTCCTTAAATCCTCGTGCCGGGGAAATCCATGTCCAGCCAAGATTACGCTCCGAAGAGAAAGATCAATTCCTTTTATCCGCCGCAGCGCCATCTGATGGGACCCGGTCCCTCGGAAATTCATCCACGCGTGTTCTCGGCGATGGGCAAGCCGACCATCGGCTACCTCGATCCGGTGTTCGTCGAGATGATGGAAGAACTCAAGGAACTGCTGCGTTACGCTTTTCAGACCAATAATGCGCTGACCTTCCCGGTTTCCGGCCCCGGCTCGGTCGGCATGGAGATGTGCTTCGTCAACATCATCAGCCCGGGCGACAAGGTCATAGTCTGTCGCAACGGTGTGTTCGGCGGACGCATGATCGAAAACGTGCAGCGCGGCGGCGGCGTCGCCGTGGTGGTTGAAGATCGCTGGGGCACCCCGGTCAGCCCGCAGAAAGTGGAAGACGCCTTCAAGGCCAATCCGGATGCCAACGTGCTTGCCTTCGTGCACGCTGAAACCTCGACCGGTGTCGCCTCCGACGCAAAGGCGCTGGCGGAGATCGCCCGCAAGCACGGCGCGCTCACCATCATGGACGCAGTGACGTCACTGGGCGGCACGCCCGTGCTCGTCGACGAATGGGGTATCGATGCGATTTATTCCGCCAGCCAGAAATGCCTGTCCTGCACCCCTGGCCTGTCGCCGATTTCCTTCAATGAGCGCGTCGTCGAACGGGTAAGAACCCGCGCGGACAAAGTACACAGCTGGTTCATGGACATGAACCTCCTGCTCGGCTACTGGGGCGCCACGTCGCGCACCTATCACCACACCGCGCCGACAAACTCGCTGTACGCTTTGCACGAATCGTTGCTGATGCTGCGCGAAGAAGGCCTGGAGAATGCCTGGGTCCGCCATCAGCGCAATCACCTGGCGCTGAAAGCCGGCCTGGAGACGCTGGGCTTGAAGTATCTGGTGGAAGAACCCTACCGGCTGCCGCAGATGAATGCAGTATCAGTGGCGCAAGGCATCGATGAGAAGGAAGTCCGCCGCCGCCTGCTGCTGGATTACAACCTGGAGATCGGCGCCGGACTGGGCGATCTCGCCGGCAAGATCTGGCGCTTCGGCCTGATGGGCTATTCCTGCAAGATGGAGAACGTGATGCTCAGCCTGTGCGCGCTGGAGACCGTGTTCACCGACATGGGCGTGAACGTCAAGTTCGGCGAAGCGGAAGCCGCAGCCTATCACGCCTACGCGGCACATCCGTCGCGCTTGCAACCGGTGCGGGCTGTCGCCTGACGGCTGAATAACGCACTCACCGCAGATACCCTCGCAAATACCCTACGTGCATAGCACGTCGGAGTACCCTTCTAGCGTGGAGTACCCTTTTAGGGCGCCGAGGATTCTTCACAATACCTTCAGCGTTTTGTTGAACAACTCGTCGGCGTCCATGCGAAAGATATCCGGCTCGAAGAACATGACATCGAAGACGATCGCCAGCGGCTTTTGCGCTTCGATCCTATAAACCCAGGCGTTGCCAGATGGTGCTGGCCGGCCCGGCCTGGTTCAGGGTGTAGAAATGCAGTCCGGGGGCGCCGGCTGCGAGCAGCTTCTCGCATAACGCGGTCACCACGTCGAGCCCGAAGGCGCGGATCGACGCAGCGTCGTCGCGATAAGCCTCCAGCTTGATGCGCATCCAGCGCGGAATCTCCGCACCGCAGGCGTCCGAAAAACGGGCCAGTTGGGAAAAATTGCCGATCGGCATGATGCCCGGCACGATCGGAACGCTGATGCCGGCGGCGGCGCATTCGTCGACGAAGCGAAAGTACGCGTCCGGATTGTAGAAATACTGCGTAATCGCCGAGTTTGCGCCGGCGTCGATCTTGCGTTTGAAGTTCTTCAGTTCGTCCGCAGCGTTGCTGGTTTGCGGATGGTATTCCGGATAGCAGGCCACCTCGATATGGAACCAGTCGCCGGTCGTCTTGCGAATGAAAGTCACCAGCTCGTTTGCATACCTGAGCTCGCCGCTGGAAGCCAGCCCGGACGGCATATCTCCGCGCAGCGCAACGACGTGACGAATGCCGTTTTCACGATAGCGCGACAGGGTGGCGGCGATTTCCGATTTGCTCGAAGCCACGCACGAAATATGCGGCGCGGCGTTCTGACCCGCCGCGCGAATTTCCAGCACGGTGTCCAGCGTGCCTTGCTGCGTGGATCCGCCAGCCCCGAAGGTCACGGAAAAGAAACGCGGCTTCAATTGAGCGAGCTGCTGCCAGGTGGCACGCAACTTCGCCTTGCCCTCCGGCGTTTTGGGGGGGAAAAACTCGAAGCTGAATGCGGGTGAGGCGTGAGGCGTGAGGCGTGAGGCGTTCATCGCGTGGGTCACGTCAGGTTGTTGTGCGAATCGATTTGAGTAGGCCACCTATCAGTCCAAAACGCGGTCAAGCTTCTGTTGCGCTTCCTCATCGTTTTCGACGTATCCGAGTGTTTTGGCAATGGTCAGTTGGGTATCAATTTCGCTGAGGGAGCCGCGAGCAACGGAAAGATAATGGGCAAATTCACGCTTAGTGGTCAGTGCGGCCCCCTCGGCGATATTGGAAGGGAGCGAGATTGCGGCCCGACGAATCTGGCTGACGAGGCCGTAAGTTTCCTTGGCAGGAAATGTTTCGGTCAGTTTGTAGAGATCCCCTGCAAGCTCAACCGAAATCTGCCAAGCCACGAGGTCGTGGTGTTTTCGCCTCGCGCAAATCGCCTCACGCCTCACCCGTTACTGAGCAGCAAAGCCGCTCAGTAACGATAGTGATCCGCCTTGTACGGCCCTTGTTTATCCACTCCGATATAGGTGGCCTGGATGTCCGTCAGCTCCGTTAGTTGCGCATTCAACTTCTTCAGTTGCAGACGCGCCACCTTTTCGTCGAGATGCTTCGGCAACGTGTAAACGCCGACCGGATACTTCCCGGTATTCGCGAACAGCTCGATCTGGGCGATGGTCTGGTTGGCGAACGACGAGCTCATGACGTAACTCGGATGCCCGGTGCCGCAGCCCAGATTCACCAGCCGGCCCTTCGCCAGAATGATGATCCGCTTGTTGTCGGGAAAAATCACATGATCGACCTGCGGCTTGATCTCTTCCCATTTGTATTGGGACAGTGACGCGATGTCGATCTCGTTGTCGAAGTGGCCGATGTTGCAGACGATGGCCTGGTCCTTCATTTTCTTCATGTGTTCGTGCGTGATCACATGAAAGTTACCCGTGGCGCTCACAAAAATGTCGCCCTTGCCGGCGGCGTAATCCATGGTCACCACGCGATAGCCTTCCATCGCGGCCTGCAGCGCGCAGATCGGATCGATCTCCGTGACCCATACCTGCGCCGACAGCGCCCGCAACGCCTGCGCGGAACCTTTGCCCACGTCACCGTAACCGCACACCACCGCAACCTTGCCGGCGATCATTACGTCGGTCGCGCGCTTGATGCCATCGACCAGCGATTCGCGGCAGCCGTAAAGGTTGTCGAACTTCGACTTGGTGACCGAGTCGTTCACGTTGATCGCCGGAAAGGCGAGTTTGCCTTCCTTGTGCATCTGATAGAGGCGATGCACGCCGGTCGTGGTCTCCTCGGTGACGCCTTTGATCTTGGCCAGGCGTATCGAGTACCACTTCGGATCCTGCTTGAGCTTGGTCTTGATCGCGTCGAACAATGCGATCTCTTCCTCGCTGCCCGGGTTGTGCAACACGGTGGCGTCGGATTCGGCGCGGGTTCCCAGATGCAGCAGCATGGTCGCGTCGCCGCCGTCGTCCAGGATCATGTTGGAATAAGTCCCGTCCGGCCACTCGAAAATGCGGTGGGTGTAATCCCAGTATTCGGCCAGGGTTTCGCCCTTCACGGCAAATACGGGCGTCCCGGTGGAAGCTATCGCGGCGGCGGCGTGGTCCTGCGTCGAGTAGATGTTGCAGGAAGCCCAGCGTACCTCCGCACCGAGCGCCTGCAGCGTCTCGATCAGCACGGCGGTCTGGATGGTCATGTGCAACGAGCCGCTAATACGCGCGCCGCGCAGCGGCCGGGTTGTGGAATACTCTTCGCGAATCGCCATCAGACCGGGCATCTCGGTCTCGGCAATGCGGATTTCCTTGCGGCCCCAGTCTGCGAGGGCCATATCGGCAATGTGGAAATCGCCGGATTTCTTCGAATGGGGAACAGCGGACATCGAAACTCTCCTATAAAACGGAGCGCCTAAATGACAACGGCGCTCACAATCCGGTCCAGGGGTTGTGAGCGCCGTTAGTTCGGTTGCTGAGCCTGGCCTGTCCACGGGGGAAGGTCGCAGCGCCCCTCAGCAAACGAGAGTATAGCCCAGCCGCTGCCTTCGGAAAAGCAGCGGCCCAAGGGGCCGCCATAAGATCGTTGACACAGAGGACACAGAGGAAAAACAGAGGACACAGAGAAGTGCTAAAGGTAGAAATAAAAAGGGGGACGGTCATGGTCCCACTTTTTTCGCCGCGCATAGCGAAGGGTGTTGAACTCGCGAACAGTCCAGCGAGGGTACTTTGGCGACTATTCCAGCCTGCCCCCAAAATATCCCAAACACAGATCTTCGCCCTTCTCTGTGCCTCTGTTTTTCCTCTGTGCCCTCTGTGTCAACGCCCTTGACGTAGACTCTTTCAGGCCGCAGCGGTCTGCTTGACGCCGGCTTCCGATTTGAGCAACTCGACCTTGTCCAGCCCCTCCCAGGTGAATTCGGGCTCATCCCGGCCAAAATGGCCGTACGCCGCCGTCTTCTCGTAAATCGGACGCAGCAGGTCGAGCATGGCCACGATGCCTCGCGGGCGCAGGTCGAAATGCTTCTGCACCAGTTGCGCGATTTTTTCGTCGGCGATCCTGCCGGTGCCGAACGTCGTGACCATCACGCTGGTGGGTTTGGCAACGCCGATTGCATAGGACACCTGGAGCTGGCACTTGGTCGCGAGCCCCGCGGCCACAATGTTCTTCGCCACATAACGCGCCGCATAAGCGGCGGAGCGGTCGACTTTCGAGGGATCCTTGCCGGAAAACGCACCGCCGCCATGAGGGGACGCGCCGCCGTAGGTATCGACGATGATTTTGCGCCCTGTCAGCCCGCAGTCGCCCTGCGGTCCGCCCACGACAAAGCGTCCGGTCGGATTGACCAGATAGTTGATCGCTGCGCCCTTGATCAGGTTCTTCGGCAGCACCGGCTTGACGATTTCCTCGATCACGGCTTCGCGGATTTTTTCCAGGGACATATCGGGCGCATGCTGGGTGGAAAGCACGACCGTGTCGATGGAATCCGGCCGGCCATTGACATAGCGTATGGTGACCTGGGACTTGGCATCCGGCCGCAGCCAGGGCAGGCGCCCGTCGCGGCGCAACTCCGATTGACGCTCGACCAGACGATGCGCCAGATAGATCGGCAGCGGCATCAGGACCGGTGTTTCGTCGCAGGCATAACCGAACATCAGGCCCTGGTCGCCGGCGCCCTGGTTCAGCGGATCGTCCTGGGCCTTGTCTACGCCCTGCGCGATGTCCGGCGATTGCTTGTCGTAGGCAACCAGCACGGCGCAGCCGCGATAATCGATGCCATAGTCGGTATTGTCGTAACCGATGCGTTTGATGGTTTCGCGTGCAATCTGCTGGAAATCGACCACGGCATGGGTGGTGATTTCACCGGCCATGACCACCAGGCCGGTGTTCACCAGCGTTTCGGCCGCTACTCGGGCGAATTTGTCCTGGGTTAAGATGGCGTCCAGCACGGCATCGGAAATCTGATCCGCGACTTTGTCCGGATGGCCTTCGGAAACCGACTCGGATGTGAAGAGGAAATCGCTCATTGGCAGGTTCTAGGCAAATTCACAAGGGCCGGTCAGGATAGCAAAAAGCCGTCAAAAGAACAAAACGGAAAATCGAATAAGTTCATGCTCATAGGGTTGTTGCGGCAACTGGCAAAACTGCCGCTATCCTGGATCCACGCGGTAGGCGGCGCGCTGGGCTGGGCCGTGTACTTCCTCTCCCCCGAATATTCCGCCCGCCTGCGAGCGAATCTTCTGCAAAGCGGTCTCTGGCAAGACGAAAGGGAGTATCAGCGCATCCTGCGCCGGAACATCGCCGAGTCCGGCAAAGCGGCGACCGAACTGATCGCGGTCTGGTTCCGGCCGGCCGCCCCAGCCGTGCAACTGGTTGTACGCGCCAGGTCCATCGCGGTGGTCGAGAAAGCAGAGCGGCGCGAACGGGGCGTCATCTATCTGACGCCACATCTGGGTTGTTTCGATGCGGCCGCGCTATGGGTTGCGCAACGCCGGCCGATCACCGTGCTGTACCGGCCGCCGAAAATGAAAGTCCTTCAGCCGCTGATCGAAGCCGGGCGCGGGCGCGACAGGGTGCGATTGGCACCGGCGAACCTGGGCGGCGTGCGTTTGCTGTTGAAAGCACTCAGGCGAGGCGAAGCAGTCGGCATTCTTCCGGACCAGGTGCCCGGAGGCGGGGACGGCGTCTGGACGGGTTTCTTCGGGCGCCCCGCCTACACCATGACGCTGGTCGGGAAGCTGGCCGAAGCCACTGGCGCATCCGTCATCATGACCGCGGCGGTCCGGCTGCCTGACGGCGCAGGCTACGCAATTCATTTCACGGAATTTGCAGGAAATATAAGTGGCGACGGCGGCACGCGCGCCCTCAATGCGGCTATCGAGCGTTTGGTCAAGTTGGAGCCGAGCCAGTATCTTTGGAGTTACAACCGTTACAAGGTGCCAGCGGGCGTGGCGCCGCCGCCTGCGGCGAGGGGCGAGGGACGAGGGACGAGGGGCGAGGGTTGAAAGCAAACGACTTCCCAACCCCTATCAGGTGTAACGCTGCATCTATGTGGGGTGCCGTGGTTTCGGAGCTTTTCCCTCGCCCCTCGCCCCTCGCCCCTCGTCCCTTGTCTCACCACCATGCCTGAACGAATCAGCCTCGGTCTGATCCGGCTGCTCGGCCTGATGCCGTTGCGCTTGCTCGCGCCGCTCGGCAAAGGCTTCGGCATGCTGATTTACTGGCTGGCCTGGGAACGCCGGCGTGTCGTGCGCACAAATCTGCGATTGTGCTTCCCGCAGATGCAGGACAAGGACAGGGAAAAGCTTTCGCGCCGGCACTTTCGCGTCTTTGGACGAACCATACTGGAGCACGGCATCCTGTGGTGGGGAGCGGAGGAACGGATTCGCAGACTGATCGCGTTCGAAGGCCGGGAGCACCTCGATCGCGAGCACGGCAAGCCGCTCATCGTCCTGGCCCCGCACTTCGTCGGCCTCGACATGGGCGGCATCCGCATTTCGGTCGAATACGACATGATGTCGATGTACTCGCACCAGAAAAATCCGGCGCTCGACAAGATCCTGCTGCATGGTCGCACCCGGTTCGGCGAGAGCGTGCTGGTTTCCAGACAGGATGGATTGCGTCCGGTCATACGCGGACTGCGCAAGGGGATCGCTTTTTTTTACCTGCCTGACATGGATCTCGGCCCGAAGGATTCGCTGTTCGTGCCTTTCTTCGGCGTGCCCACGGCGACGGTGACCGGGTTGTCGCGCCTGGCGCGCATGACCGGCGCCCGCGTTGTTCCGTGCATCACGCGTCAACTGCCGGGCGCCGGCGGCTACGTCACGCGCTTTTATCCGGCGTGGCAGGATTTCCCCGGGGCGAGCGTGGAGGACGACACCCGGCGCATGAATGCTTTCATCGAGGATCGCGCTCGCGAGATGCCCGAGCAATATTACTGGCTGCACAAGCGCTTCAAGACGCGCCCGCCAGGCGAGCCGGGGTTCTACTGATGTTCGCCAATCCGGATCTCGACACGATTTGCGCCTGAACATGGCCGGCACCATCGATTTCAGCATTTCCCCGGTACGCGATGCGGACATTGCGCCGGTTTGCGCGCTGGCGCGCGAAATCTGGATGCAACACTATCCGGGAATCATCACCGTCCGGCAGATAGAATACATGCTGGCGCAGCGTTATTCGCGGGACGCGATCCGTATGCAACTGCTAGCCGGTGAGGCCTGGTGGGACAAACTCGAAGTGCGCGGCGAACTTTGCGGATTCGCCAGCTACGAGCGTGGAACCGAAGCGTGCGCGATGAAACTCGACAAACTCTACGTGCATCAACTGGTTCGCGGCAAAGGCTACGGCGCGGCGCTGATCGACCACGTCGCAAAGGTGGCCAGGCGGCAAGGCATGGACAATCTGACTCTTCAGGTCAACAAATACAATCACGGGTCGGTCGCCGCTTATCTGCGCGTCGGCTTCAAATTGGCGAAGACCGTGAAAGTCGACATCGGCAATGGTTTTTTCATGGACGATTACTTCATGTCCAAATCCCTTGTTGCCGGATGATGTGCCCATGCGCGTGAAATTCACCAAAATGCACGGCGCGGGCAACGACTTTGTGGTTGTTGATGCCACCCATGCGCCGTTCACTATCGATGCCTCGGGCATCCGCAGGCTGGCCGACCGCCATTTTGGCATCGGCTTCGACCAAATGCTGGTCGTCGAGCCGGCACGCAGCCGGGACACCGACTTCTACTACAGAATCTTCAACTCCGACGGCGGCGAAATCAGCCAGTGCGGCAACGGTGCGCGCTGCTTTGTGCGTTATGTGCATGACAAAGGCTTGTCCGCAAAGAGCGCAATCCGCGTGGAAACCCGGTCTGGCATCATCGAACCGCAACTCGAAAAAGACGGACGGGTAAGCGTGAACATGGGCGTCCCGGTTTTCGAGCCCGCCCGGATTCCCTTTGTCGCCGACCGGCGCGCGTCGACATATGCGCTTGAAGTGGACGGCCGGAAACTGGAGATCTCCGCCGTCTCCATGGGCAATCCGCACGCGGTGCAAGTCGTTGCCGACGTCGATACCGCGCCGGTGGTGAGCGAAGGCCCGCTGATCGAGCGCCACCCGCGCTTTCCCGGGCGCGTCAATGCCGGATATATGCAGATGGTGGATCGCAGGCATATTAAACTGCGCGTGTTCGAGCGCGGGGCAGGCGAAACGCTTTCCTGCGGCACCGGCGCCTGCGCGGCGGTGGTGGCCGGAATCGCACGCGGGCTGCTGGATTCGCCGGTAAAAGTGGACACACGTGGCGGAGTACTCGAAATAGCATGGCCGGGCGAGGCGCAACCGGTGTCGATGACCGGGCCCGCGCAATCCGTATTCGAAGGTGAAATAGAGGCATAAAGAAAAGAATGAGACCGGAAGACGTTGCCCGTTACCTGAAAGACCATCCCGAGTTTTTCGAGAACTACGCCGACATGATCGGAGACATCTCGATCCCGCATCCGCATGGCGGTCGGGCCATTCCGATCTCGGAACGCCAGATCATCAGCCTGCGCGAGAAGAACCGGATCCTGGAAGGAAAGTTGCGCGAGTTGGTGGAGTACGGCGAGGAAAACGACGCCATCGGCGAACGCGTGCACCGGGTCGCGATGGCGATGATGAAGCCTGCGAACCTGGAATCCCTGCTGCAGGTGCTGTACTACAATCTGCGGGAGGATTTCACAGTTCCGCACCTGGCGATCCGATTGTGGAGCGAGTGGGATCATCCGCCGTTGCCGGAATTCGGGCACAGCAGCCGCGAGGTCCGCGTTTTTGCCGACAGCCTCAACCAACCGTATTGCAGCCACAAGCCCTTGTTCGAAACCGCCGAGTGGTTCGGTGAGGCCGCTGGCCTGCTCAAATCGCATGCGTACATTACCCTGCGCACGGACAGGTTGTTCGGCCTGCTGGCGCTGGCAAGCGAAGATCCGCAACGCTTCTACCCCGAGATGGGCACGCTGTACCTCAAGCGCCTGGGGGAATTGATCAGTACATCGCTCGCGCGGTTCTTGTAGATGTCCATTCGCGACAGCCAGTCTCCGACCAAGGAAGATCCTCCCGCCGAACATCCCTTCGTCTCAGACTTCCTGTCACACCTTATCCGCGAGCGGCGCCTTTCGCCGCATACCGCCGAAGGCTATGCGCACGATGTGCGCGCGTTGCTGGAATTGACACGAGAACAAGAATCAGCGCTGCAAGACCTGCAGATCCATCAGATCCGGCGCTTCGTCGCCCGGCTTCACGGTCGCGGACTGGGCGGCAAATCGCTCGCGCGCATGCTTTCCGCGTGGCGCGGCTTCTTCAACTACCTCGCACGCGACCACGGCTTCACGCGCAATCCCTGCGCCGGCGTGCGTCCACCGAAGTCGCCGAAGTCGCTGCCGAAAGCACTGTCGCCCGACGAAGCAACGCGCCTGGTCAGCTTCCCCCAGAGCGATCCGCTGGCAGTGCGCGACCGTGCGATGTTCGAACTGCTGTATTCCTCCGGACTGAGATTGTCCGAACTGACTTCGCTAAACCTGGGCGACGTAAGCTTCGCGGATGCCACGGTGCGCGTGATCGGCAAGGGCAACAAGACGCGCGTGGTGCCCGTGGGCAGCCATGCTTTGCAGGCACTGCTGGCGTGGCTGCCGGTGCGCGAATCCCTGCCGCGACGCAACGAAACAGCGCTGTTCCTGAATCAGCGCGGCGACGCCATCAGCCCGCGCGCCGTGCAGTCGCGGCTGAAGGCCTGGGGCATCAAACAAGGCCTTCCCGGCCACGTGCATCCGCACATGCTGCGCCATTCGTTCGCCTCTCATGTCCTGCAATCCAGCGGTGACCTGCGTGCGGTGCAGGAAATGCTCGGCCACGCCAGCATTTCGACCACGCAGGTCTATACCCATCTGGATTTCCAGTACCTGGCCAAGGTATATGACGCCGCACATCCTCGCGCCAAACGAAAACCTTCAAAAGCGTGAACCACGGAGGACACGGAGGACACGGAGAAAAGGCAAGCGCAGATAAAGAATGTTCGAGTGTTAAAGTCGGACATCGGAGGTCACTTCGGCAATGGACCCGCTTTTAACATCCACACGTAGTTCCTTGATTCTGGTTTTCCTCCGTGATCTCCGTGTCCTCCGTGGTTCAGGATTCTTTATTGAAGTATGCATAAAGTCTTTCTGAAACCCGGCAGGGAAAAGTCGCTGTTGCGCCGGCATCCCTGGGTGTTTTCGGGCGCGATTGCACGCACCGAAGGCGCGGTGTCGGCTGGCGATACGGTGCATATCGTCGCGGCCGACGGGCATTTTCTCGGCGTCGCCGCATTGAATCCGAATGCGAACATTTCCGCACGCGTGTGGGACTGGAATGAAGGCACGCAGATCGGCGCCGCATTTTTCCATAGACGCCTCGAAACTGCGGTCGGCATGCGCCGCAGCCTGTTCGGCAGGGAACCGGACGAAGCCGAGCGCCTGGTGCATGGCGAGTCCGATGGTCTGCCGGGATTGATCGTGGATCGTTATGCCGATGTGGTCGTGTTGCAGATTTCGAGCGCCGGCTGTCATCGATGGCGTGACGCGATCATCGAATCGCTGCAACAGATCAGCGCTGCCCGCGCCATCTACGAGCGTTCCGATGCGGACGTGCTCGAACTCGAGGGACTCGCGCCGCGCACGGGACTGGCGAGCGGCAAGCTCGAGATCAGGGAAAGCGGCATTCGCCTGCGGGTCGATGTGGCCAAAGGACACAAGACCGGATTCTATCTGGACCAGCGCGACAACCGCTTGCAGGTCGGCCAGCTTGCCGCGGGCAGGCACGTGCTCAACTGCTTCAGTTATACGGGTGGGTTCGCACTGCAGGCACTGGCTCACGGCGCGGCATCGGTGACTTCGGTGGACTCGTCAGCGGATGCATTGCAGCTCGCGCGCGATCATGTGCAGTTGAACGACCTGCCGGCGGATCGCTGTGAATGGGTCGACGCCGACGTATTCCAGTACCTGCGGAAATTGCGCGACCAGAACAGGCAGTTCGATCTGATCATCCTCGATCCGCCGAAATTCGCACCCACCGCAGCGACCGCCGAACGCGCCGCACGCGGCTACAAGGACATCAACCTGCTCGGCTTCAAGCTGCTGCGACCGGGTGGCCTGCTCGCCACTTTCTCCTGCTCCGGCGGCGTCTCCGCGGACCTGTTCCGCAAGATCGTCGCCGGCGCCGCACTGGACGCGGGCGCCAACGCGCAAGTCATCGATCAATTCCACTCGACGCCGGATCATCCGGTGTCCCTGGCTTTTCCCGAAGGCGAATATCTGAAGGGGTTATTGTGCCGTGTCGGCTGAGTTACAAGGAGATATTGCCATGCTGAAAGGCAGTCGCTTCGACACCCGCCCGGACAGGTACGGATTGCCGTTGGGATGCCTCGACACCGATCCGGGTGTGAGGCCGTCGTTGCACGTCTTCGTGGGCTCGAAGGCACCGTGGTTCGAGATTGCCGACTCGCTGCCGCGCTACGAGGAAGCACCGCCGCGATGACCGTTACGACCTTCGTTCTCGTGCGCCACGGCGAAACCGCGTGGAATGCAGAAGGCCGCATCCAGGGGCACCTCGACATTCCCTTGAACGACCTGGGCGTCGCACAAGCCGAAGCGCTGGGAAAACGGTTGGGTCGCGAACGATTCGATGCCATTTATTCGAGCGACCTCATGCGTGCATATCACACCGCGCGCCCCACGGCGCGCGATCCTGACCGAAGCATCGTCAAAGATCAGCGACTGCGCGAACGCCACCTCGGCGCATTGCAGGGACTGACCGGCGATGAGGCAATGGCCGATCAGCCGACGGCCTGGAAGGCCTTCAAATCGCGCGATCCCGATCTCGAACTCGCCGGTGGTGAAAGGCTCGGCGAATTCTCGCGCCGCATAGTGGGGTTCGTCGAAGACATTCTCGACAAGCATGCCGGCAGCCGGGTTCTGGTCGTCACGCATGGCGGCGTGCTGGACGCGGCTTATCGCCAGGCCGTCGGCATGCCCTTGTCGGTATCGCGCAATTTCCCGATCTACAACGCGTCCATCAACATCCTTTCGCACGACAAACGAGGCTGGCGCATCGATTCCTGGGGCGACGTGAGCCACCTGCCGCAGGAACTGGCGATGGACGACGGCTGAATGCGGTGATTGGTGCACCCTTTCGGGTGTACCGGGCTGTCGACCATAATTGGTGATTGGAAGGAGAATGCCTTGCCAGTTACCAATTACAAGTCACTAATCACTAGTCACCGCCTCACGAAGGGAGGCACTCTTCCGACCAGCTTCTCGAGCATCACCAGCTCGTCGTCGGTATGGTTGATGAACTCCGCCTTGTGCATCATCTTGCCGTCGGTCATTTCGGCGTAGATGATATTCGGCGCGTGATAGCCGGAAACGACCAGGCGCTTTTCCGTGCGGTGCTGATCCTCGATCTCGACCGTTCCATAACACGTGCAGAAATAGGTCCGCTCCGGCGAGGCTTCCATATAAATGCCGGTACCGCGAATGCCGGCCGTCGCCGTCGCGGTCAGCACCTGGCGCGCACCGCCTTTGCCGAACACACCGAGCAGGGCTCCGCTCAGCATGCGCAGTCCGGTCAACAGGAGCGCCTTGGGTTTCCCCAGTATTTCGACCTCGCTGTTCTTGCCCATCACCAACACGAGGCGGCCGCTGGTTCCAGTCTTGATGACATCAAGCGCTCGAATCTCATTGGCTCTGCTCGCCAGCCTGCCGTTCACGATGACTTCGCCGTCGATCTCGTGAAGTTTGCCCGCATGGGACGTCGCTGGCAGCAGCAATGCGGCACCGCAGGCGGCGGATTGCAGCAGGAAATCCCGTCGCGACTTCGTCGGGTCGGGGTGATGCAGGCAGGGACTACCCATGGCAAACCTCCGGTTGGTGTCCTTTACTATAGTCCGTCCGTGACAGTTACCAAGGCAATCCCGATCCGGATGTTGGCGAAACCGCCCGGTCGGCGCTACACTGCTCGCCGGTTCACCCCAACCCCATGAAACTGCATCGCGTCCTGACCAGCCTGTTGATCCTGCTGCTGCTATTCGCACAGCAGGCGGCTTACGCGCATGCAATTTCCCATCTGGGCAAGGAACCGCCGGCGAAAGAGCA
>WNFL01452086.1_pt1 | contig 19629 bp, 18 predicted proteins | sample 5400361 | NCBI WGS metagenome assembly WNFL01 (sample SAMN13153351, study PRJNA577476) | soil metagenome | isolation source: 40 cm soil on Douglas fir-dominated hillslope | place: USA:California | collected 2013-09-17
CGGCGGGTGGCGAACAAGGAGGTGATCATCGGGTTCGGCCACCCGGTGTACACGATTTCCGATCCCCGCAATCAGATCATCAAGGAGGTCGCGCGAAGCCTGGCGCGGGAAGCCAACGAGATGCGGGGATTCGAGGTCGCCGAGCGGATCGAGTCGGTCATGCATGAGATCAAGAAAATGTTTCCCAATCTCGACTGGTTCTCCGCCGTGTCCTACCACCTGATGGGCGTGCCGACCGCGATGTTCACGCCGCTGTTCGTGATCAGCCGCACCTCGGGCTGGGCGGCGCACGTCATCGAGCAGCGCGAGGACGGCAAGATCATTCGTCCGAGCGCCAATTACACCGGCCCGGAGAACCTTCCCTTCGTGCCGCTGGCGCAGCGTCCGTAGCGCCGCGCTCCGCATTCGTTTCACATTCCGAGAGCCCCTGATCCGTCATGTCCCACGATATCAAATCTGCCGAACGTCCCGCGCCGGATCACGTCCTGACCGCGATAGCAGACTATGCATTGAGCTTCGAGATCAAGAGTGAACTCGCCTATGAGACCGCCGGCTACTGTCTCATGGATACCTTGGCGTGCGGATTTCAGGCGCTGAAATATCCGGCCTGCACGAAGCTGATGGGCCCGGTGGTTCCGGGTGCGACCCTCACCAACGGCGCGCGCGTTCCCGGCACGGCTTACGAGCTCGATCCCATCAACGCCGCTTTCAACATCGGCGCCATGATTCGCTGGCTCGATTTCAACGATACCTGGCTGGCCGCGGAGTGGGGGCACCCGTCGGACAACCTGGGCGGCATTCTCGCCGTGGCCGACTATCTTTCGCGGTCCGGCAAACCGATCACGGTACGCGACGTGCTCACCGGCATGATCAAGGCGCACGAAATTCAGGGTGTCCTCGCCTTGGAGAACAGCTTCAACCGGGTCGGTCTCGATCATGTGCTCCTGGTCCGCGTCGCGTCCACCGCGGTGGTCACCGCGCTGCTCGGCGGCTCACGCGAGCAGATCATCAACGCGGTGTCGAACGCGTGGGTGGACGGCGGCGCGCTGCGCACCTACCGGCACGCTCCCAACACGGGCTCACGCAAGAGTTGGGCCGCCGGCGACGCGACCAGCCGCGCCGTGCGTCATGCGCTGTTCGCCCTCAAGGGCGAGATGGGATACCCATCGGCCCTGTCGGCCAAGACCTGGGGCTTTCAGGACGTCTCGTTCAAGGGGAAATCCCTGTCCTTGCCGCAGCCCTTCGGCAGTTACGTGATGGAAAACGTGCTGTTCAAGATCTCTTATCCGGCGGAGTTTCATGCACAGACGGCCGTCGAAGCGGCCATGACCTTGCACCCCCGAATCTTACCCAAGATCGACGAGATCGAGCGGGTCACCATAGAGACTCAAGAGCCCGGCGTGCGCATCATCGACAAGACGGGCCCGCTGGCCAATCCTGCGGATCGCGATCATTGCATTCAATACATGGTCGCCATTCCGCTGCTGTTCGGCAGGCTCAACGCGGCCGACTACGAAGACCAGGTGGCCGGCGATCCGCGTGTCGACGCGCTGCGCGCGAAAATGCAGGTCAAGGAAAACACGATCTTCACGCAGGAATACTACGACCCGAACAAGCGCTACATCGGCAACGCCGTGCAGGTGTTTTTCAAGGACGGCAGCGCAAGCCAGCGCGTGCAGGTGGACTACCCCATCGGCCATCGCAGGCGCCGGGAGGAAGGCATGCCGGTGCTGGTAAAGAAGTTCGAGGCCAGCGTGGCGGCGCATTTTGGGCCCAAGCAGACCGAATTCATCAAAGCGATGTTCGTGGATCGAGGCGCTCTGGCCGCGATGCCGGTGAGCGAGTTCGTCGCCAAGCTGGTGACGGCCTCCTAAAAAAATACCTGCCCGCCCGGTGGCATTATGACGCATTGAGCTTGCCGAGCACCTAAGCCTGCCGGGATAGTGTGGCCGATGAAGCGAATGAGCAGTCTAGGACCCCACTTTTCGCGTGAGCGGCGCGCTCGTGCCGACCGACGCCACCGGGTGTGGTGGTCGGTTTGGTACGGCAGTTTCAATCCCCGCAGGCGAGCGCCGCTGCGCCGCCAGGACGACTCTGGCTTCCATTCGCTCGACTGGCATTCGTCCCATCTGCTGGCCGTGGCAATCGGCATCTTGTTATTGAGCGTATTGGACGCATTTCTGACCATGCTGCTGCTGCAGGGGGGCGCCAACGAGGTGAATCCCGTCATGGCCGCGGTCATCTATCGCAGCGTGGCGATGTTTGCCGCGCTGAAAATGGGCATGACGGGCCTGGGCGTGCTTTTGATGGTGTTTCTGGCGCGCTATCGATTCATGCGCCTGATGCGCGTCGAATGGGCGTTGTATGGGGTTCTGTTCGCCTATGTGAGCCTGGTTTGCTACGAGTTTTGGATGATCAAGAGTCCGGTCGATCTGCCGATCTGGTAATTCTGCTGGGCTGCGTCACATTCCATATTGTGCCGCCTTCGGCTAGACTAGCAACCCGGTCCGCATCCCCTTCTGCTTCTCATCATATTGATGTACTTGAGGTTTTTTCCTTCCAAGCACCATGAGTCAATCACTAGCTGAAGCATTGGCCACGACGGCACTCTCCGGCGGAAATGCCGGTTTCATCGAGGATCTCTACGAACAGTTCCTGAGGGATCCAAAAGGCGTCGACCCGACCTGGGCCGCCTACTTCAGCCGTCTGCAGGACGGCGCCAAAGGCGAGGTCGCGCACACCCCCATCCGCGAACGTCTGCTGGCACGTCTCAATAGGCCGCCCGCACGAGGCGGCGCTCCGAGCGCCGAGTCCGGCGGGGCCAGCGCCAAGCAGGGCGCCGTGTCGCGGCTCATTCAGGTCTACGCCAACCGCGGACACTTGGTCGCCAATTTAGATCCGCTGGGCCTGCAGGTCCGCGCCAAGCCCTATGTGCTCGACCTCGAGTATTTCGGTCTCTCCGATGCCGACCTGGATACCGAATTCTTCACCGGCAACCGCAACCCCGCGATGCCCGAACGCGCCAAGCTCAAGGATATTCTCGCGGACCTCAAGTTCATTTACACCGATACCATCGGTGCGGAATTTGCGCACGTGTCGGACACCGACGAGCGTCTGTGGCTGCAGGATAGTTTCCAAGTGGCGCGCATGCAGCGGCGATTCAGCGTCGAGGAGAAGAAAAACATTCTGTGGCAGTTGACGGCCGCGGAAGGCCTGGAGCGCTACCTGCACACCAAGTACGTGGGTCAGAAGCGTTTCTCGCTCGAGGGCGGCGACAGTCTCATTCCCCTGCTCGACGATCTGGTGCAGCACGGCGGCAGGATGGGAGTCGAAGAGGCCATCATCGGCATGGCGCACCGGGGCCGTCTCAATGTGCTGGTGAACCTGCTCGGCAAGTCGCCCAAGGATTTGTTCGGCGAGTTCGAGGGTCAGTACGATCTGGCGAAGCTGCGCGGCTCGGGGGACGTCAAGTACCACAAGGGATTTTCCTCCGATCTGAAAACGGCATCGGGCAATGTGCACGTCGCGCTGGCGTTCAATCCCTCGCATCTGGAGGTCGTGAACCCGGTGGTCGAAGGTTCGGTGCGCGCACGTCAGGAGCGCCGCGGCGATGCGCTGGGCGACAAGGTACTGCCCGTCCAGATTCACGGCGACGCGGCGTTCGCCGGGCAGGGCGTCATCATGGAGACCTTGCAGCTGTCGCAGGCTCACGGGTTCTACACTGGCGGCTCAGTGCACATCATCATCAACAACCAGGTGGGATTCACCACCAGCGATCCGCACGATGCGCGCTCCACTCTGTACTGCTCCGACGTCGCGAAGATGGTCGAAGCGCCGATTTTCCACGTCAATGCCGATGATCCCGAAGCGGTGTGTTTCGTGACGCGTTTTGCGCTCGAGTATCGGATGAAGTTCCACAAGGACGTGGTGATCGATCTAGTGTGCTACCGGCGGCACGGCCATAACGAAGCCGATGAACCCGCGGCGACTCAGCCGCTCATGTACCAGGTCATTCGGAAGAAGCCGACCGCGCGCCAACTCTATGCGGATAAACTGGCGGCCGACGGGGTGCTCACGGCGGCGGAGGCCGCGGCCATGATCGACCAGTATCGCGACGGTCTTGATGCCGGCAAGCCGCAGGCCCGCGCCGCGCTCGGCCTGATCGGCAACAAATTCACGGTGAATTGGAACGAGTACTTGGACGCGGACTGGTCCGAGCCGGTGAAGACCGGGGTCGACATGGGCCGCTTGCGGGCGCTCGGCAAGGCAATCACCTCGTATCCGTCTGACTGGGTCCTGCATCCGCGGGTCCTCGCCATCATGCAGGCGCGCGAAAGAATGGTGAACGGCGATCTGGCGCTCGACTGGGGCGCCGCGGAGAACTTGGCCTACGCCAGCCTGGTGCAGGAAGGTTATCCGGTACGTCTCACCGGCCAGGATAGCGGCCGCGGCACGTTTTTTCACCGGCACGCGGTGCTGCATGATCAAGCCACGGGACGCAGCTATGTCCCGCTGCAGCATCTGGCGACCAATCAGCCGACCTTCAGGGTGACCGACTCGGTATTGTCCGAAGAAGCGGTCATGGGTTTCGAGTACGGTTTTTCGACCACCGAACCGCATTGCCTGACGATTTGGGAAGGGCAGTTCGGCGACTTCTGCAACGGCGCGCAGGTCATCATCGATCAGTTCATCAGCTCGGGCGAAGCCAAGTGGGGCCGCCTGTCCGGCATTACCCTGTTCTTGCCGCACGGCTACGAAGGTCAGGGACCCGAGCATTCGTCGGCGCGCCTGGAGCGCTTCCTGCAGCTCTGCGCCGAGTACAACATGCAGGTGTGCGTGCCGTCGACGCCGGCGCAGATGTTTCACATGCTGCGCCGGCAAATGCTGCGGCCGCTGCGCAAGCCGCTCATCGTCATGACGCCGAAGAGCCTGTTGCGGCACCCCCTGTCGGTGTCGCGGCTCGAAGAACTCAGCACGGGCGGATTTTACTCTGTGATCGATGACATCGACGACCTTAAAGCCTCAGCGGTGACGCGCGTCGTACTGTGCAGCGGCAAGGTGTATTTCGATCTCGAGCAGCTCTATCCTTTTCCGTCGGATGAATACGAGGCGATCCTGCGCAAGTACTCAAATGCCCACGAGATCGTGTGGTGCCAGGAAGAGCCGCAAAATCAGGGCAGCTGGTACCAGATCCGCCATCGGCTGCAGTCGAAGCTGGGACCGCTCGACGAACTCCTCTATGCCGGACGCGCCGGCGCAGCGGCGCCTGCCACGGGTATTTCCGCTTTGCACGAACAGCAGCAGAAGAATCTGGTGACCGCGGCGCTGCAGGGCGTACCGCCGGAAGAGACCGCTCGGCAAACGATGCGTTTGCCGGCGGCGGCTCAAACTAGGACGGGTTCTTGACATCCTCCCCTGTAGGAGCGATGCAGTGGTAATTCAACTTAAGGAGCGGCATTTGCTCCCCGGCCTCAAGGCCCGGGTTTCCGTGCCGAATATCTGATGACTATTGAAGTTCGCGTGCCGCAGCTGCCGGAGTCGGTGGCTGACGCCACGATTGTGTCGTGGAACAAGAAGCCTGGTGATGCCGTGGCGCGCGATGAGAACCTCGTCGACCTGGAGACCGACAAGGTCGTTCTCGAGGTTCCTGCGCCCGCAGCCGGGCTGCTCAAGGAAATCAGGCTGAAGGACGGCACCACGGTGACCAGCGGCCAGGTGTTGGCGGTGATCGAGGAGGGAGCAGCAGCGAGCGCCGCACCGGCCGGAGCTCGAGCAGCCGCCGCGAACACTGCCAAGGGCGCAGCGGGGAACTCGCCCGCCGTCATGGCCGCATCCGGCGGCGCCGTCGCCACGGCGGCGACTGCCGCCAACCCCGACGCGGCAGCGGCCAAGCTCAGCCCCGCCGCAAAGCGCGTGGTGGAAGAGAACAAGATCGACCCGAAGGCCGTCACCGGGTCCGGCCGCGATGGACGCGTCTCGAAGTCGGACGTGGTGAACTTTCTGTCCGCGAAGGATGCCGCGGCGCCGCCCGCAGCCAAGGCGCCGGCGGCGCCCGTTCCAAGCGCACGCGGCGCCCGCGCGGAGCAGCGCGTGCCGATGACGCGCCTGCGCGCGCGGATTGCCGAGCGCATGGTCCAGGCGCAGGCCACCCAAGCCTTGCTGACCTCGTTCAACGAAGTGGATTTGATGGCGGTCAACGAACTGCGCGCGCGCTACAAGGATCAGTTCGAGAAGCAGCATGGCGTCAAACTCGGATTCATGTCGTTCTTCGCCAAGGCCTGCGTCGAAGCATTGAAGAAATTTCCGGCGGTGAACGCCTCGGTCGAAGGCAACGACATCGTCTATCACGAATATTTCGACATCGGCGTCGCGGTTTCCACCGATCGCGGCCTGATCGTGCCGGTATTGCGCGACGTGGACCTGCAGAGTTTCGCGGAAATCGAAAAGTCGATCGGCAATTTCGCGGGGCGCGCCCGGGCCGGGACCATCACGATGGAGGAACTCACGGGCGGTACCTTCACGATCACCAATGGCGGAGTGTTCGGATCGCTGCTGTCGACCCCCATCGTCAATTCTCCGCAGAGTGCGATTCTCGGCATGCACAAGATTCAGGACCGCCCGACGGCGATCGACGGCCAAGTCGTGGTACGTCCGATGATGTACATCGCACTGACCTACGATCATCGCCTCATCGACGGGCGTGAAGCCGTGCAGTTCCTGGTGACGGTCAAGCAGTGCCTGGAGGATCCGGCGCGCATGGTGCTCGGCGTATGAGCGACCTCTACGATGTCATCGTGATCGGCAGCGGTCCTGCGGGCTATCCCGCCGCGATTCGCGCCGCCCAGAACAAGCTCAAAGTCGCCTGCATCGACGAATGGAAGAACACCGACGGCAGCTTTGCGTTCGGCGGAACCTGCTTGAACGCCGGATGCATCCCCTCGAAGGCCCTGCTCGAATCCTCGGAGCTCTATCAGCGCGCCAAGGACGAGTTCGCGGTCCATGGCATCAAGATCGGCGGCCTGGCGCTCGACCTCGCCGCCATGCAGAAGCGGCGGGCATCCGTGGTCAAGACCATGACGGGCGGGATCGCCGCCCTGTTCAAGGCGAACGGCGTGACCGGCATTCAAGGCCACGGACGTCTGTTGCCCGGCAACAAGGTGCTCGTGACCGGGCCGGACGGCGCGGAAAAAACCTTCGAAGCCAAGCACGTCGTGCTGGCTTCCGGCTCGGTGCCGGTGCAGATCAGGAACGTGCCGCATGACGGCAAATACATCGCCGATTCGTGGAATGCCCTGGAGTTCGATGCAGTGCCCGCGCGCCTCGGCGTGATCGGCGCCGGTGTCATCGGCCTCGAGCTCGGCAGCGTCTGGCGGCGGCTCGGCAGCGAGGTGACGGTGCTCGAGGCGTTGGAACAGTTCCTACCGATAGCGGACGGAGCCATCGCAAAAGAGGCCCTGCGGCATTTCAAGAAACAAGGACTCGACATCAAGCTGGGAGCCAAGGTGCAGAGTGCGGCCGCGGCCGGCGGTGCGGTCGACGTCGTGTACACCGATGCTCAGGGCGAACACAAGCTTCAAGTCGACAAGCTGGTGGTTGCGGTCGGACGCAAACCTTTCACGCAGGGACTGCTGGCGGAGGGCACCGGTGTAGCGCTCGATGAGCGCGGCTTCATCCAGGTCGACGAGCATTGCAGAACCGGCGTGCCGAACGTCTGGGCGGTCGGCGATGTGGTGCGCGGACCGATGCTCGCGCACAAAGGCAAGGAGGAGGGCGTGATGGTCGCCGACCTCATCGCGGGCCATTTCGGTGAGATGAACTACAAGGTCATTCCCTCGGTGATCTACACCGCGCCGGAGATCGCCTGGGTGGGGCTGACGGAGGAACAGGTCAAGGCGAGCGGCCGGCCCTACAAGGTGGGCACGTTCCCATTCTCGGCGAGCGGGCGGGCGCGGGCGATGGAAGCCGCTCAGGGCCTGGCGAAGATCGTGTCCGCCAAGGATGACGATGAGGTTCTCGGCGTCCACGTGATCGGGCCGATGGCGGGCGAGCTGATCAGCGAAGCCGTGCTCGCCATGGAATATTCGGCGAGCACCGAAGACATCCAGCGTACCATTCACGCGCATCCCACTCTGTCCGAGGCCATCCATGAGGCCGCCTTGGCGGTGGATAAGAAGGCCATCGACGGGATCAACCGCTAGCGCGCGCGCCCTCGGACTCGGATGCCACACTACTGCAACATTTGATTCTAAGGTGCTGAAATGAAGAAGATTAGCGGCATGCGCAAGATCGTTTCCGACAGCCTCTACGATTTGCTGAGCCATTGACGATTCGGGAGCCGCGCTTCCAAGTGAGGCGCGGCTACGAGGTCATTTCTTTCGCCTGGCGCTGATGACGTTGGGGAGCTGCGCGATGCGCCCGAGCACCTGCGACAGCTGCGGCAGCCCGGTGATCGATATTTCGATCCGCATATGAGCGACGCTGTCGCGTTTGTCGGTGACCGTATTCATGCCCCGGATGCTGATCTTGTCGTCCGCCAGTGCGGCGCTGACATCGCGCACCAGTCCGCGGCGATCGAATGCCTGGACATCGATCTCCACCGGGAATTCGCTCGAGCCCATTTTGCCCCAGGCGACCGCCAGCACCCGTGCCGGGGACTTGATGCTGAGACGGGCGAGATTGGCGCAGGACCGTGCATGAATGCTGACGCCCCGGCCCACGGTGATGTAGCCGACGATGGGTTCGGGCGGCACGGGCTTGCAGCAGCGCGCGTAGGTGGACAGCAAATCGCCGACGCCTTGGACCTCGATGTCCGGTTCCCGGACGGCCGCCGGACTCTTGGGACGAGCGGAGTGTTCCGGCCGGACTTCGCGCGCATGGAGGATGCGCTGGATGGCCCCCGCCACCTGCGCAGGGCTGACCTCGCCCAGCCCCAAGGCTTCGTGCAGCGCCTCCGTGCTGGATAATTTCAGCTCGCTGAGGAGCTCTGGGATGGGTGGGCTGTTGACGCCTAAGCGTTGTATCTCGCGATCGAACATGGCGCGGCCTTCCGCCTTGTTCTGGGTCTCGTTCTGCTTGCGGAACCAGGCGCGTACTTTATTGCGGTGCCTGGGACTGGCGAGAAAGCCCGACTGGGGCGACAACCAATCGCGCGACGGCTGCGCCGTCTTGGCGGTGATGATCTCCACCGTTTCGCTGTTCTTGAGCCGGTAGTCGAGCGGCACCATGCGCCCATTGACCTTGGCGCCGCGGGTGCGATGACCTAAGTCGGTGTGCACCTGATAGGCAAAATCCAAGGGCGTGCCGCCCACCGGAACATCGACGATTTCACCCTTGGGCGATATGACGTAGATCCGATCCTGAAATAGATCGACCCGCATGCGATCGAGAAAATCGCGCGATGTATCGCCGCCTTCGGTCGGCGCCAGCAGCGAGCGCAGCTGATTGATCTTGCGCTCGTAGGCTTGATCGCTGCGGCCTCCCTCCTTGTAGCGCCAGTGCGCCGCCACGCCGCGCTCCGAGTTGGCGTGCATTTCATGCGTGCGGATCTGTATTTCGACCGCTTGCGCGCCGGGTCCGATGACGGCGGTGTGGATCGAACGGTATCGGTTGTCCTTGGGGGTGGCGATGTAGTCGTCGAACTCCCCGGCAATGAACTGCCACAGCGAGTGCACCACCCCGAGCGCCGCATAACATTCTACAACCGTGTTCACGAGGACGCGCGCGGCGCGAATGTCCATGAGCTGCTCGAAGGCGAGGTGCTTCGCCTGCATCTTGCGCCAGATGCTGTAGATGTGTTTCGGACGTCCCTCGATCGTGGCTTCGATGCCGGCGCCGTGCAATTCGCTGCGCAGCAGCGTCTTCATCTCTTCCATGTAGCGCTCGCGTTCGGAGCGCCGCGCGTTCAGGGCGGCAGCGATGCGCTTGTAGTCGGCGGGCTGAAGGTAGCGGAAGGCGAGATCCTCCAGTTCCCACTTCAATTGCCACACGCCCAGCCGATTGGCGAGAGGCGCATAGACTTCGCGGGTTTCGGTCGCGAGCTTGCGCCGCAGGACCGGATCGAGCGACTTGGCGGCGCGCATTTTTTGCAGCTGTCCGGCGAGGCGCACCACCACCAACCGCACGTCGCCGATGACCGCCAGCAGCATTTTGCGCAGCGCCTCGGCCTGGCCGGATTCGAGGCCCTGTTCGGGCGTCCAATCGGCCGGTAGACCGAATTCTCCCAATTGGCTCAAGTTGCGGGCGAGACGGGCCGCATCGGCGCCAAAGTGCTTCTCGGCGGCTTCCCGATCCATGAGTTTGGCATCGAGCAGGGGCTGCAACATGGCCGCGATCACCACATCGTCGTCGGCATCGAGAGTGCGCACGATCTCCGCGACGTCGAGCGCGGCGCGCAGCAGCTCTGCGGCGGTGTCGGGCAGATCGAGCGAGCGCACGGCGGCAAAGGCGGCGTGCAGCCGTGCGCTCGCCGTAATCGAGGTTGAAGCCGTTGTTTCCATTTGGTTTGCGCCGTTACCGGCGGTGGGTTTAAGCGCCCATTGCCGGTATCATACGCGCCAATGGCGGATACCAAGAATGCGGTTTGAATGCGACGGCCCCCGCGCGGGCGACGACGAGGGCGATGCGCTTGCGCGGCACTGAGGCGGCCACGCTGCGCGTGCTGGGCATCGACCCCGGTTCGCAGCGCACGGGATTCGGCGTCCTGGATGCCGTGGGCACTCGTTTGACCTATGTGGCGAGCGGCGTGATTCGCACCCAGACGGGCGAATTCGCCGATCGCCTGTGCGAGATCTTTCGCTGCGTCCAGACCATCGTCGCCCAATACCGGCCCCATGAAATCGCCATCGAGCGGGTTTTCGTCAATCGCAATCCCGACAGCGCGTTGAAGCTGGGGCAGGCGCGGGGCGCCGCCATCTGCGGCACCGCGGATGCGAACGCTGAAGTCTTCGAATACGCGACTCGGCAGATCAAGCAGGCCGTGGTCGGGTCGGGCAGCGCGGAGAAATCGCAGGTGCAGCTCATGATGAAAAACATTCTCAAGCTCGACGGACCGCTGTCGCCGGATGCCGCCGACGCCCTGGCCGCCGCCGTGTGCCATGCGCTGCGGGGCCGCGTGCGGGTCTCCGTACAGCGTAGTGCGAGCCGCGGATGATCGGCTTTCTCAAAGGCCGTTTGGCGGTCAAGCAGCCGCCGATGCTCATGGTCGACGTGAACGGCGTCGGCTATGAAATGGAAGCGCCGATGTCGACGTTCTATGGGTTGCCGGCCGCGGGCGAACCCGTCGCGCTGTTCACCCATTTGGTGGTCCGCGAGGACGCGCATATTTTGTACGCCTTCGGCACCGACGGCGAGCGGCGGCTGTTTCGCGGCCTGCTCAAAGTCTCCGGGGTTGGGCCGAAGATTGCGCTGGGTATTCTGTCCGGCGCCAGCGTGGAGGATTTCCTGCGCACAGTCGAGGCGGAGGATGTCGCCATGCTCACCCGGATTCCGGGCATCGGCCGCAACGAGCGCGTGATCATCGAGATGCGGGACAGCGTCAAGAAACTGTCGATGCCGGCGGCCGGCGGCACTCCGGCGGGTATGGGCGCGGCCGCAACTCCGCAAAGCGAGGCTTTCAGCGCCCTGATCGCGCTGGGCTACAAGCCGCCGGAAGTGGTTCGACTCCTGAAGTCGATCGATGAGCCGGACCTCGCGACCACTGAAATCATACGGCGCGCGCTCAAGTCGGCGGCCAAGGCTTGAAGAACCAGCATGGGTATTGAACAGGATCGAATCATCGCGGGACCGGCCAAGCGGGAAGACGAGGTGGTCGACCGCGCAGTGCGGCCGAAGACCCTCGCCGACTATGTGGGACAGGCCACCGTGAAGACCCAGATGGATATCTTCATTCAGGCGGCGCGCAATCGGGGCGAGGCGCTGGATCATGTGCTGATCTTCGGACCGCCGGGACTCGGCAAGACCACGCTGGCGAACATCATTGCCAACGAGCTCAAGGTCAATTTGCGGCAGACATCGGGACCCGTCCTGGAGCGTCCCGGGGATTTGGCGGCTCTGTTGACCAACCTCGAGCCGCGCGACGTGTTGTTCGTGGACGAGATCCATCGCTTGAGTCCGGTGGTGGAAGAGGTGCTGTACCCTGCGATGGAGGACTCGCAGCTCGATCTCATGATCGGCGAAGGTCCGGGGGCGAGATCGATCAAACTCGATCTGCCGCCGTTCACCCTGGTGGGCGCGACCACTCGCGCGGGACTCCTGACCTCGCCCTTGCGGGACCGCTTCGGCATCGTGCAGAGGCTGGAGTTCTATTCGACGGAGGATTTGACGAAAATCGTCACGCGCAGTGCGTCGATCTTGAAACTGCATCTGCAGGCGGACGGTGCGCATCGCATCGCAGAGAGGTCGCGCGGCACACCGCGAATCGCGAACCGGCTGCTGCGCCGGGTGCGCGACTTTGCCGAGGTCAAGGCTGCCGGGCTCATCAGCTCCGAAGTCGCGATCGCCGCACTCGACATGCTGGCGGTGGATCCTCAAGGGTTCGACACGCTGGACAGGAAATTGCTGCTGACCGTCATCGAGAAATTCGAGGGGGGGCCGGTCGGCGTGGACAGCCTCGCCGCGGCCATGAGCGAAGAGCGCGGCACCATCGAGGACGTCATCGAGCCGTTTCTGATTCAGCAGGGATTTCTGATGCGCACCGCCCGCGGCCGTGTCGCGACGCGCAGCGCTTATGCTCATTTCGGGCTTGCAGCGCCGGCGATGGACCGGGACTTGAATTTGCCTCTGTTCAGGGACGTCCAGTAGTGGCGGCGGTGTTCAAGTTTTCAGTGCCATTCCGCGTTTACTGGGAGGACACGGATGCGGGAGGGGTGGTGTACTACGCGAACTACCTGAAGTTCATGGAGCGCTGCCGCACGGATTGGCTGCGCGCGCTCGGGATCGATCAGCTTCGGTTGCGCGCCGAGCGGCAGCTGCAGTTTGCGGTGGTGAGCGTGGCGGTGGAACTCGAGCGCTTGAGCGGTGCCACAATCGTATTCAAACAAACCATCATGCGCGGCGACGTGCAGCTCATCGACGCGAGCGCCCGCGTCGCCTGTCTCGATTCCGGCACGCTGAAGGCGCGTCCGATTCCAAAGGATCTATTCGTGGAGTGGCGTCATGGGCGGGTGGCGTAATGGGCAATGACCTGTCGATATGGGCCCTGGTGCTCGATGCGAGCGTCATCGTGCAGGGGGTCATGCTGTTGCTCATGATCGCATCGCTGGTCTCGTGGGCCGTCATCTTCCAAAAAGGGCGCGTCATCTCCCGCTCGCGGCGTCAGGCGGATCAATTCGAGACCGCATTCTGGTCGGGGGGCGACTTGACGGCGCTCTATCGCAGCATCGAGACCAAGGGGCGCGCGGGCACCGGCGAGCAAAGCATCTTCGAGTCCGGCTTCGGCGAGTACAGCCGTCTGCGTCAGCTGGGGACGCCCGCGGATCAACTGCTGGAGGGGTCGCGCCGCGCGATGCGGGTCGCTCAGATGCGCGAGATGGATCGACTCGAGCGCAACCTGGCCATGCTCGCGACGGTCGGATCCACGAGTCCGTATGTGGGCCTGTTCGGCACGGTATGGGGCATCATGAGCGCCTTCCACAATCTCGGTAATGTGCAGCAGGCGACGCTGGCGGCGGTGGCTCCGGGCATCGCCGAGGCATTGGTTGCCACGGCGATCGGGCTGTTCGCCGCGATTCCGGCGGTGATCGCGTACAACCGATTCGCCGATCAAGTCAGCCGGCTCGAACTCCGGTTCGACACCTTCGTCGAGGAGTTCTCGACGATTCTGCAGCGTCACGGCCCGGCCCGCGCGGCGCAAGCGTAGCTTCTATGGCCAAACTGGTTCGCCGCCGCAAGCTGATGGGAGAGATCAATGTGGTGCCGTATATCGACGTCATGCTGGTGCTGCTGGTCATCTTCATGATTACCGCGCCGCTGCTCAAGGAGGGCGTCAAAGTGGACTTGCCCGCCGCCGGCGCCAAGCCCATCGACCCCGGATTCATGGACAAGCATCCGCCGCTGATCGTGACCATCGACTCGAGCGGGCGCCTTTACATCAATTTTGGCCCAAACCCGGACAAGCCCGCGTCTGAAGCCACGGTAAGTGCGCGCACCGCCGCGCTTCTGCGCCGCGATCCGCAGACCCCCATTCTGGTCAGAGCTGATACCACCGTGCCCTATGGCACGGTGGTGCGTGCCATGGTGCTGCTGCAACATGCCGGCGCCGCGAAGGTCGGATTCCTGACGGATCCCGTACGGCCTGCCCCGCGCGGCGGCGCCAACGGAGCCGGCGGCGGCGCGGGTTGAATGCGGGATTTCTTGCGCGAACATTCGTGGGCAGTCGTCGTTTCCGTACTGCTGCACGGACTACTGGTGGTTGGCCTGGTAATCACGGCGTTGAATTCCGCCCGTAGACCACCGCCCAGCTTGCAGCCCCTGCCGATCGACGCGGTGGTGGTGGACTCGCAAGTCCTGCATGCCGCGGAGCGAGCGCGAGCCGAGCGCGCCGAGCAGGAGGCGGCACGGGCGCGTGCCGCCGCCGAAGCAAAGGCCGCCGCCGCGGCAAAATCGGCGGATGAGGCACGGGCTGCGGAAGAGGCCAAGGCCGCCGAGCAGGCCAAGGAGGTTGAGCAAGCCAAGGCTGCGGAGCAGGCGAAGGCTGCCGAACAGGCCAAGGAGGCCGAACAAGCCAAGGCCGCCGAGCAGGCGAAAGCGGCCGAGCACGCCAAGGCTGCCGAGCAAGCCAAAGCCGCGGCTGCCGAGCAGCAGCAGCGACTCATCGAGGCCAAAAAAGCCGCCGAAGCCAAACAGGCTGCGGAGGCTAAACAGGCCGCGGACGCCAAGCAGGCCGCTGAAGCGAAGCAGGCCGCCGATGCCAAGCGGGCGGCCGACGACCGGGCTCGCCAGGAGCGCGAGGCCGAATTACGCAGGCAATTGGCCGACGAGGAACACCGAAGGGCCGTCGAATCAGGCCCTTTGCGCGACAGCTACATCGCGCGGCTCCGCAATAGGATCCAGAATGCGTGGATCAAGCCTCCGTCGGCGAGCGTCGGTCTTGATTGTTTGGTCGAAGTAACCCAGATTCCGGGCGGCGAGGTGACAGGCGCACGCGTGACCCAGTGCAATGGCGACGCAGCCGCCCGCCAATCGATCGAAAACGCGGTGTATCGTGCATCGCCCCTGCCGGATCCTCCGGACCCGGCGCTCTTTGAGAGAAACTTCGTATTTAGGTTCAAGCCCAATGAATAGACGTACTTCATGTTTGGTGGCAATCGGCTTCATGTTGTTCTGCTCGCGGACGTGGGCGGAACTCGTGGTCGAAATCACGAAGGGGCAGGCGGACGCCATCCCGATTGCGATCGTGCCGTTCAGTTCGCCGGAGGCCGCCGCTGCCTCATTCGACGTGGCGAAGCTCGTGAGCGACGATCTGGCCCGCAGCGGGCGCTTCAGGGCCACCGACCGCAAGGACATGATCGAGCAGCCCCATACCGGCGCCGCCATCTCCTTCGACGATTGGCGCCGGCTCAACAACGATTACATCGTCGTCGGACAAATTCAGCCGTTGGGGCAGGATCGCTACAACATCACGTTCGAGCTTTATAACGTTCTCAACCGCCAGCGGCTGCTGGGTTATCAAATCAGCGCCAACAAACCGGGATTGCGGCTCGCGAGCCACCAGGTTGCCGACATGGTGTTCGAGAAAATCCTAGGTATACGCGGCGCATTCGCCACTCGCATCGCCTATATTTCCGTGCTGGGGTCTTTGCCGCACAAGGATTACCGGCTCATCGTGGCGGATGCGGACGGCGAGAATCCGCACGTCGTGATGCAATCGAATGAGCCGCTGATGTCGCCGGCGTGGTCGCCGGATGGCCAGAATCTGGCGTATGTCTCCTTCGAAAACCGCTTGCCGTCGGTCTATGTGCAGTTCCTGAAGACCGGGGAGCGGCGGCGGGTGTCGGCGCAGGCCGGCGTGAATCAGGCGCCGGCGTGGTCGCCGGACGGCAAGAAGCTCGCGCTCACGCTCTCGACGCGCGACGGCAATCTGGATATCTATGTATTGGACCTGGCCACTCAGGCGCTGACCCGCATCACCGACGATCCGGGGATCGACACCGAGCCGCAGTGGTCGAAGGACGGCCAAAGCCTGTATTTCACGTCGGATCGCGCGGGCGGCCCGCAAATCTACCGGGTCGGGACTCAAAGCGGCGACAAGCCGCGACGCCTCACGTTTCAAGGCAGCTACAACGCGCGGCCAAGGCTGTCGCCGGATGAGTCGCAACTGTCGTTCGTCACCCAGGAAGACGGCGGCTACCGCATAGCGACCATGGATCTTCGCGGGCGCGGCGATGTCCAAGTACTCACCAAGGGTCATTTTGACGTTAGCCCAAGTTATGCGCCGAACGGCGCGGAGATCATCTATGCGAGCCGCGACCGCGGGCGCGGCGTGCTGGCCCTGGTCAGTGCCGATGGCCGGGTACAGGAGCGCTTGGTGTCGAGCGAGGGGGAATTGCAAGAACCAGCATGGGCGCCGTTCTAAACGTCGGCGATCAAACAAAGTACACTAGGAGCCTGTCTGACTAATGATGCGCCTGCTGCGGCCGCCCCACAGCGGCATCTTTTTGTGATCCTTTCGCTTACATAGTGCCCACTATGCGCGCGAAACGATCACAAAAATCTGCTCGCTGTGGGTCGCCCTCGCGACGGCGATCATTAGTCAGACAGGCTCCTAAGGTAGGCTTGATTTACGTCATTCGGATGGAGAAATAAATGAAACGAATTGTATCGGTCGCGTTGCTCATAGCGGGAGCGGCGCTGCTCGCGGGATGCCCCAAGAAACACAATGTGATTGAGTCGCCGAACGCCGGGAGCCAAGTGTCGGGCTCGACGCAGGGAGAAGGCGCGTCGACCTCGTCGAGTGCGCTGAACGGCGATGCCGGAAGCCAGGGCGGCGGCATGGGCGCGGACGCACCTTTCGCGCGCAAGGTGATCTATTTCGACTTCGACAAATCGGAGATCAAACCCGAATTCGCCGCCGTCGTGGCCGCTCATGCGCGCAATTTGAGCAGTCATCCGAACATGCACATGAAGCTCGAGGGCAACACCGACGAACGCGGCACCCGTGAATACAACATCGGGCTCGGCGAACGACGTGCACAGGCAGTGCGCCGCGCTCTGATGCTGCAAGGGGTCGCAGAATCGCAACTCACCACGGTCAGCTTCGGCGCCGAAAGGCCCGCGGTCGAAGGCGACGATGAGGCGGCATGGGCGCAGAATCGGCGCGTGGAATTGGTCTACGGCCCGTGAATTCCCGCGCATCGTTCGGTTTGAGCGGAGCCTGCCTCGTTGCACTGGCGATCGTGGGCTGCGCCAGTACGCCGCCGGAACAGGATCCGGTGCAAATCAAGCTGAACGATCTCGACACTCGCCTCGCGCGCATCGAGAGAGTGGTGACCAATCAAAGCCTGCTCGATTTGGCCAATCAAAGCGACTCGCTGCGCAACGATTTGCGCGCCATGCGCAACGATGTCGATGTATTGACCAATAACCTGGAAGCGAGCCGCAAACAGCAGCGCGACTTGTACGCCGATCTCGATCGGCGTATGAAGATTCTCGAGTCGCACGGCGGCGCCGGGTCGGGCGACGCGGGCTCGGGCGGCGCCGGTGGGGATTCCCCGGCGCCGGGTTCTGACGACAAGGCCGCGTATCAAACCGCCTTCAACTTGCTGAAGGACAGTCAATACGATCGCGCCATCCCGGCGTTTCAGAAGTTTCTGATCGTGTACTCGGACAGTTCGCTCGCGGACAACGCTCAGTATTGGTTGGGCGAGGCCTACTACGTCAACAAGTCGTTTCCGGAGGCTCAGGGCGCTTTTCAGCGGGTAGTCGACAAATATCCGCAATCGCGCAAGCGTCCCGATGCCCTGCTCAAGATCGGCTATTGCCAATACGAGTTGAAACAATGGGACTCGGCCAAGGGAACTCTGTCGCAAGTAGTCAAACAGTTCCCCGACACACCGGCCGGGCATTTGGCGCAGCAGCGCCTCGACAAGATGGCGACCGAGAAACATTGATTGAAATGTCGCGTAAACCCGATCGCTTGCGCGTCAACGAGATATTTCACTCGTTGCAAGGGGAGGCCGACGCGGTCGGCTATCCGACGGTGTTCGTGCGGCTGACGGGATGTCCCCTGCGCTGCCAGTACTGCGACACCGAGTACGCATTTCACGCCGGCGATTGGCTGGATCTCGAAGCCATCGTGGAGAAGGTGAGAAGCTATGGCGCGCAGCATGTCTGCGTGACGGGCGGAGAGCCCTTGGCGCAGCCGGGTTGCCTGAAGCTGCTCGAACGCCTGTGCGACGCCGGCTTCCAGGTGTCGCTCGAAACCAGCGGAGCGCTGGATATTGGCCCGGTCGATAGCCGCGTCTTTCGCGTGGTCGATGTGAAGACCCCGGGCTCGCACGAGGCTACACGCAATAGAATTGAAAATTTCGGGTTGCTGACCCAGCGCGATCAGCTGAAGTTCGTGATCTGCTCCCGCGAAGACTACGATTGGAGCAAGGCGTTTCTGCAGGAGCACGGATTGGCCGCGCGCTGCCGGATACTATTCTCGCCCAGCTACAACGAAATAACCCCGACCCAGTTGGCGGACTGGATTTTGGCGGACCGGCTGCAAGTGCGTTTCCAACTACAGCTTCACAAAGTCCTGTGGGGCGACACTCCGGGCAAGTGAACGCCGCCAGCTCAACCGCGCAATCCAGGCGCGCCGTCGTGTTGCTCTCCGGCGGACTCGACTCGGCCACCGTGCTAGGTCTGGCCCGTGCACGCGGTTTCGAGTGCTATGCCTTGAGCGTGCACTATGGCCAACGCCACAGCGCGGAACTCGCGGCCGCCCGGCAGGTTGCGCAGGCTTTGGGTGCTCGAGAACATCGAATCATGGGGGTGGACCTCGCCGGTATCGGCGGTTCGGCGCTGACCGACACCGGCATCGCGATACCTGAATCCGGGAGCACCGGCATACCCATCACCTATGTGCCGGCCCGCAACACACTGCTGCTGTCGCTCGCGCTGGGTTGGGCTGAGATCGTGGGCGCCGCCGATATTTTCGTGGGTGTGAATGCCGTCGACTATTCGGGCTACCCGGACTGCCGGCCCGCATTCATCGAGGCATTCGAGAATCTGGCACGACTCGCGACCAAGGCGGGCGTCGAGGGCGTGCCGTTCAAGATCCAGGCTCCGCTGATCGACATGTCAAAGGCTGACATCATCCGCACGGGTACGAAACTCGGCATAGACTTCGCCATGACCGTGTCGTGCTACCAGGCCGCCCCCGACGGCGCCGCCTGCTCGAAGTGCGATTCCTGCCGCCTGCGGGCCGCCGGCTTTGCGGCCGCGGGCGTACCCGACCCGACCCGTTACCGCTGAAACCACATTGCCGGTGATCTGGCGCCCAAGTTCCGCTATTATGCGCGGCTGATTGGGACGGTAGCTCAGTTGGTAGAGCAAGGCCCTTTTAAGGCTTTGGTCCTGGGTTCGAGTCCCAGCCGTCCCACTTTCCAACGTCCGGGGCAATTCGCTTACAGCCGGACGGTTTTGGGG
>WNFL01429293.1_pt1 | contig 19628 bp, 16 predicted proteins | sample 5400361 | NCBI WGS metagenome assembly WNFL01 (sample SAMN13153351, study PRJNA577476) | soil metagenome | isolation source: 40 cm soil on Douglas fir-dominated hillslope | place: USA:California | collected 2013-09-17
GTGGTGGTGCCAATTCGGCAGCTCCGGTCAACTTTTGTGGCCGACTCACGTCTGTAGGCCAACGGGACAGTCGCCGCCAGACCTCCCGCAAATCTGCGCGAAATTTCCGCAGAGCCGTGCTAAGAGCGCATGAGTTGAAAACAAGCGTCTCACCAAGCGAAATTGCCGGGAGCCAGTCGCCAATCGCTAAGTTCGGCTATCGGCTATCGACTATTGGTCATCGCTTCCTGGCCTGGGTCGGGCGTCATCCGCTCGCGATCCTGGTTCTGCCGTCGGTTTGGTTTTTCGCGTTCTATCTACCTTTTTGGAAGGATGTGGACGTGCTGGACGAATTGGTCTGGGGGTTCACGGAAATGAATGTTTTGCTGGCTCCTCCACTCTATTGCGTGCTGGGCCGGATTCCTTTCTGGATCGCCGATACCTTGCTGCATGGTTCGTCCCCCAGCATCTTGTCTCCGCAACATCCGTCCCTGGCCGCGGTATACTTCCTTATCCTGTGCCAGCATGTCGGATTATGGTTTTCGTTACGCTACTTCGTGTACTCATTGCCCACGTCCGAATCCGGCAGAGGTGGGATCACACTCTTACTCGCTTCGATAGCCAGCTTTTACGCCTTCGCTCATACCGCCGGACCTGAATCGACCATTGCTATTAGCTGGTTTTGCCTTTTCGGGGTCGGACTTCGCATCTTGGGCGGAGCGAGTTCCTGGAAGAAGTGGCTTTTGTATTTCCTCATTCTTCTGTTCTCGATCGGGTCACGACATATCAGCGGCTTTCTGCTCGGCTGGCTCCCAACGACAGCGTTTGTTCTGGCGGTTCTTCGATTTTATCGAGCTGGCTCATACCGATGGCAGAATGCGTTTCCAATGTCGTTCGTTACCGCGATGTGCAATCACTTCGGGATAGTGCAACGTCGCACGATGGGTCGCACCCTGAGCGATCGGATCGGCAGCTATCTCGATTCGCTGAACCCGGAAGATAAGGAACGTACAGCTCAACGCGCTGCGTCGTTCACCAATGATTCAGATGTGAAGGCAGCCGTCGGTGCTTTCAAAGATATTGGCACCTACCACAAAGGAACAGACGAATTTATCGCGCAGTTATTAAGGAGGCGCGGCTTGAGCAGCGAACCGCTCGAAGTCGAGCGCGACCGGGTCACATTCGAAGGGGTCATGTGTTACTACCGGACCTTAGATCCAAAATTGATCCAGATCATCTTACAGGATATCGGGAGGGGATTTTATCCAACGAACGATCAGGGAATCGCCATAACCGGAGCTAAAGCCACTTTTGATTCGCTCGGTCCAATGAGAGAGGATCCCGCGAGTTGGAAAGGCTTAGAGGGACTGCATATCTTCGACCCAGCGGTCGCACAAGCCACCCTGGATCGGGCATTCCACGACATATTCATCCGGCATTGGCGTTTCTTGCCCGTCGGCGCCTGGTCTCTTCTCTTTCTAGTGGTAGGAAGCTGGCGACTGGCGCGGGACCGTTTTTCGGTCGAGTTGGCGTTGGTCAGTCTCTGCATCTTTGGCATCGGCCTTGTGACCTATTCGGCTAACTGCGTCTGCAATTATTCGATGCCGCGCTATGTACTTCCACTTCTGGTAACGGTGTTCGCTGCCGGCGCAATCTGTCTGGTGGCACAGAAATCGGAGTCGTAGAACTTTTGCTCTTGTGCTTTTCGCATTCGCGACGGCCGTTCGATAGAATTTTTCAAGATTCCGTTTTTCACTTGCTCGACTGCTCGGTAGAAGGAATCGTTTGCAGTCGTGCGCGGCCGATTCGCTATTGCTCTCGCCTTTCTCGCTTTTTTCCTTCTGGCTGGCGGACATTGGGCGATCCTCCAAACCGGCGCCTGGATGGGCATGATTGTTGCCTACTCAAGGGATGGAGACGTTTCTACGGCAATCTCCAGGACTTTTGATGGGAAGCATCCGTGCGCGCTCTGCTGTGCAGTGCAGGATGGCCGTAAGCAGGAAGAGAATAAAGCGCCGGTGTTGCACTCGGAACTCAAAAAAGACTTCATCATTCGAAGTTTCCTCTTCGAAGTGGTTCGCGATTTTATCTGGCGTGACTACGCTCAGTATGGTCGCGAGCTTGTTGGCATTACGCTCGAGCCGTTAATCCCACCTCCGCGAATCGGGTAAGCTAAGAACGGCGCGAGGAAGTCTTCACGATCGTTTGTCGGCGTGCGCGCAAACCATTGCCGGCCCGCGTCCGTGCGGAAAAGCCTAGGCACCTCGCGTTCCGGGACTACTGCTTCAACCTCTTTTTCTTTAACCATGAGACGGCCATTTAGCCGCTTCAACCATCCATTTTTTTAACGTGAATTTTAAAAATCTTATTTTGATTGCATTTTACATCCCCCTTGGGATGTGCGCGCTAGTCGCGATGCCGAATTGGGCGGACGCCCATGGGTTTGCCGGCGAGCGCTTTTTTCCTGCCACGATTTCAACCGATGATCCTTTCGTCGCGGACGAGTTGTCCCTTCCAACCTTTCAGGCGATTCGGGTACCGGGCGCTCCGCCGACCAAAACGTTTGATTTATCGGCAGATATCGCACTCAAGCTAACGCCGAGCATAGGGATTGAGCTTGCCGATGGGTACATGCTGCAAAAGTCGCCCGGTTCGCGCCTCCGAACTGGTTTCGACAATGTCGTGGTCGGCGGCAAGTATCAGTTTCTGCTCAATGCCGAACACGAAATGATCGTGTCTGTCGGCGCCAACGCTGAAATTGGCGGGACGGGTCGGGCGTCAATTGGCGCCGACCGGTTCAGCACAATTACGCCCGGTCTTTTTTTCGGCAAAGGTCTCGGTGACCTGCCGGACTCGGTCTGGGCGCTCCGGCCGTTCGCCTTAACTGGGCAGGTTGGCGTGTCGTTTCCAACCAGCTCAAGTGTCCAAGGCACACGAATATCTAACCAGCTCCGGTGGGGTCTCGCGGTTGAGTATAGTCTAATCTACTTGGAGGAACACGTAAAAGACATTGGTCTATGTGCGCCTTTGAAGCGGCTCATTCCGCTGGTTGAGTTTGCGATGCAAACACCGCTTAATCGAATATCCGGTCCAACTACTGGAACCGTTAATCCAGGAGTCATTTGGTCCGGGCAATATTTTCAGCTCGGCGTCGAAGCGATCATCCCGATTAATTCTCATACCGGAAATAACGTCGGAGTCGTCGCGCAACTTCATTTCTATTTAGACGACATCTTACCGAAGATTTTCGGCAAACCGTTAATCAATCCGTGACCCATGAAAACGATATTAAGCATAGCGGTAATGTTAGTCTTCATTGCGTCCGCCTGGGCCCACGCGTTTATCGACCACGCCGAACCAGCGGTAGGCAGTAAACTCGCTTCGCCACCCGGTGCGGTGAAGATTTGGTTCACTGAGCGATTGGAACCTGCGTTGAGTAAAATCCAGGTTTTCGATAGCCAAGGAGCCGAGGTTGATGAACGAGACACGAAAGTAGATCCGAAGAATGGACAACTCTTAGTGGTCTCCTTGCCCGCAATTAAAACCGGGAAATATCGAGTCAGTTGGCGAGTGGTATCGGTTGATACTCATGTGACCAATGGCAGCTTCGAATTCGAAATAACCGGATAACCTATCGCGCGGCTTCGGCCCGGTCTCTGCGATTTCTTGTTTACATTCCGCGATCCGCAATCCGTATTTCTATGTTGGGCCTCTTACTTGGACGATGGGCAAACATTTACTTATCGTCCCTCTTGCTAAGCCTGCTAGCTTTCCAGCGCTTGTATGTAATTCCGGTCTTGGATCGTGAGAAACGAAGCAACCGTTGGGCGCAAGGACGATATTTAGGGTGGCTGACCTGGATTTGTTGTTTTGGGATATTGACCTCTGGGGTCATCTGGTTGTGGGCGGTAATCGCATCGATCAGTAACTCCGGCATTGAGTTAGGCGCTGCAGGAAAGATAGTCGCTGTTACCCAATTTGGTCGTCTCTGGCTGTTTCGTTCGTTCCTTGGCCTGGCTATTGCGGGTGGTTTGCTGCACGACACACTAAGAAAAACAGCGCGCAAGTATTCGGATTTGTTCTGGATCGCAGTGGCGGCCATCAATCTGGCGTCCCTAGCCTGGGCGAGTCATGCCGGCGCCACCACCGGCTCATTTGCGAACTTTCATTTACTAACAGATCTCGTACATCTGCTGGCGTCCGCGGTTTGGCCAGGCAGTCTTCTGCCGCTGGTTGTCTGGTTTTTGGTCAGCGCGCGAGGGCGAGGAAACGAGCCGGTCGACTATGCCGTAGTTCATCGGTTCTCTGCGATTAGCATGGGAGTGGTTGTGGTTCTTGCCGTTAGCGGTCTGCTGAACAGTCTTTTTATGTTAAAGAGATTTAGCGACCTCTATTCGACGACTTACGGTCAGATCCTTGCTGGAAAGATCATTCTGTTTCTCATTATGATTGGTTTAGGCAGGCAAAACCGGCGGCTGTTGAAAATTCAGCAGCCGAGCGCAGCGCCAGGTATGGATTCCAGCAAAGCCGGTCGACTATTCCGTAACATCTGTGCCGAGAGCGCACTCGCATTCATTGTGTTTGGTCTGGCCGGTGCGTTAGGAGCGATTGAACCCCCTAATTAGAAACGCCGGTAGCGCCGGCTTGGCCGACGACGTGTCCGCCATAGCTTTAGCGAAGTCGAGAAGGTGCCAGAGAGGAGTTTGGACTTTCCCAGGTACTCGTCGGAAATGTCAACGGCTTCTTCAGGAATGTGGGTTCCAAATTTGAATCCGAGCCGCACGGTCGTATATTCTTCTGGAGGTACTTGTGGCTAGAAATAATCAGCGCGCTACGCGCCGTTGTGAACGCGGCACCACCCGGCGGTGGTGGTCATTCCGGTGGCGGTGGTCATCCCGCTGGCGGAGGTCATCCCGCTGGCGGAGGTCATCCCGGTGGCGGAGGTCATGGTGGTCCGGGAGGCGGCGGGCGTCCCGCCTTCGGTGGACGCGGGGCTCTTAGACAAGCCGGCTACATGCGCGGCGGTGGTAGATACGCCTACGCGGGCAACGCTAACTCCTGGCATGGGAACGGTGGCTCCTGGCACGGACACGGCGACTGGCACGGACACGGCGACAGGCGACACGGGCATGATGATTTCGATCATCATCATCGTTTTTCTTTCGGGTTCTTTCCGTACTGGTATCCAGGCTGGGGCTATTACGATTGGGGGTATCCTTACTACGCGGACTACGGGTACGACTACCCCGATTATTACTACCCGGACAACGGCTACTATTCCGGCCAAAACGGATCCTCGGGAGCCAGCATCGAAGTGTTAGTTCAAAGCGCTCTTGCTCGGCGCGGTTACTACGAAGGCCAAGTTGACGGTGTGATCGGACCGGGAACGCGAGGCGCGATCCGCGAGTTCCAACGGGATAATGGCCTGCCAGTGACCGGACGTATCGACTCGCAACTCGTGCAAGGGTTAAGGAAGGGGAAAGATTAAGGTTCGGCTGAGTGCCTGGCGGACGAAGTTGCCCGACCAAGGCCGCCGGCGCTCTATCTTTCTTTTGTGGCGTAACATTTGAACGCCGGTAGCCCCAGGGTCAAAATCCCCCCGGGGCTAATTCCTGGCGGCGCTTGGCCTGCGCCATTCCATTGGCTATCGGCTATCGGCTATTTTCCTCAGACTCCGGCCGTTTCGAGCTGCTGTGTGGGCGACCTCTCCGGCTGATTGGCCTGTAATAAAACGCGGTTGACCGCGTTGATGTAAGCGCGGGCGCTCGCTTCGATCACATCGGTACTCGCTCCCTTCCCGCTCACCAATCTGCCACTACCGAAATCGCACTTAACGCTCACTTCGCCGAGCGCGTCTTTGCCGCTTGAGGTAGCATGCACTTCATAATCGACTAAATGGCCCCGCAGGCGCAGGACCCGGTCGACCGCCTTCATCGCCGCGTCGACCGCACCATTGCCGGGCGAAGAATCCTCCACCGTTTCGTCGCCGCGGCGCAACCGAACGGTCGCGGTCGGGATCGTCGTCGTCCCGGTGGTAACATTGATATAATCCAGGTGCCAGGTTTCGTTTGATGAACCAAAAGCGTCATCGATCAGTGCAGCCAAGTCTTCGTCGTAGACGAACTTCTTCTTGTCGCCGATCTCTTTAAACCGGACGAACAACTGCTCCACTTCGTCGTTTGATAGCTTGTAACCTAGGTGCTCCAGCCGCTTGACCATTGCGTGCCGCCCGCTGTGTTTGGTCAGCGGAAGTTCTGTCTCACCCCAACCGACCTCTTGCGGATCCATGATTTCATAGGTCTCGCGATGTTTCAAAATGCCATCCTGATGAATGCCGGCTCCGTGCGCGAACGCATTTTCGCCGACAATGGCTTTGCCTCGCGCGATGGCCAATCCGCTCATCCGGCTCACAATCCGCGAAGTTTTCACTATCTCAGAGACCTGAAGATCGGTGAAGTAGTCGCCGTAGAAGTCCTTTCGAGTCTTGATTGCCATCACGACTTCTTCCAGAGCAACGTTACCTGCTCGCTCACCGATACCGTTGATGGTTCCCTCCACTTGCCGGGCACCGGCGCGAACCGCGGCCAGGGAATTGGCTACAGCTAGTCCCAGATCATCGTGGCAGTGTACGCTAATGATCGCGTCGTCAATATTCCGGACGTTGCCTTTCAAATACTGGATGAGCGATCCGAATTGCTCTGGCACGGCATAGCCGACCGTGTCAGGAATATTCACTGTGGTAGCGCCCGCCTCGATCGCAGCTTCTACGACCCGGGCCAGAAATTCCGGCTCAGTGCGCGAGGCGTCCTCGGGCGAGAATTCGACGTCCTTGACCAGGGACCTCGCGTGAGTGACTCCTTCCCGCGTCAATCGAATGATTTCCTCGGTGGCTTTTTTCAGCTTGTGATCCCGATGAATTTTTGAAGTCGCGAGAAATACGTGGATCCGCGCACGATCACCCGCCGGTTTTACCGCCGCTCCGGCAGCGTCGATGTCCTTTGGGTTACAGCGCGCGAGGCCGGCGATAATCGGGCCGCGCACTTCGGCGGCAATTTTGCTGACGGCAGCGAAATCTCCCTCGCTGATGACCGGAAATCCCGCTTCAATGACATCGATATTGAGTCGCTGAAGCTGGCGAGCCACTTCCATCTTCTCGCGCAGGTTCATCGAGGCCCCCGGACACTGCTCGCCATCGCGCAGTGTCGTATCAAAAATTACTATTTTCTCTGGCATAATAGGTAGTTCGTTCTGAGTTTCGGTGGAGACGATTTCGGCGGTCACCGTTTGTCTCCACCGCGAACGAACGTTGACCTGAATAGCTAAAGAGTAGTGGGAAGAAGAAAAGAATTCGGGGCGCCACTCCCGAGCAGGAGGAGCTCAAGGCTAAGAAGCTGAGCGAGAAAGCGCATCGACCCGAAAGCTATAAAGATCTTTTCTCTTTGCAAGCGATTATCCAGCAGCCCGTCTGCTTTGATTCACCGCTACCGTATCGCTCAACTCCAAATCCGACGGGCTGCTATGGCATTCGGGACATCTACCAAAGAACTCCAGCGAGTGTCGGAGATCGACGTACCCATACTTTTGCCCGATAGCGTGCTCGAGGCGCTCAACCGGACATGAATCGATCATGAGGGTTATCCGGCCACACTCGGTACAAACGATGTGATCATAATGCTGCTGCGGATCCACGAGCTCAAAGTAACTACAGGAGCGATTGAGCAGAACCTTCTGCGCAACGTGCAGATTCTCTAATAGCGTCAATACCCGAAACACCGTCGCGAAATCGGGCGCCACATCGCCATCGCTCGATCGACGTTGAATCTCTTCGAGCGAGAGCGGTTCCTGCGCCGCGAGTAAAGTCTCCAGGATTTTTTGGCGGCTCTTAGTAATGCGCAATCCATGCGATCGGAGAAGCTCTAGAATGGCACTCAGACTGAGCTCGGCCAAAGGAGAACCGTGCGATGACGTAGGCAAGGGCATTTCCCACAGAGGCTACCGCACGGTTCGATTGGGATCAAGAATCAGCGCGCAAACATATCGAATGCGGAATACGGGATGCATCACCAATCGCAAGACCACACTCAAGACGGGAGGGCGAAAACCTCGGCGCGACGGATTGAAAAGGGCCGCAATGTCTTGGAACGCGCCGAGGTTTTCACCCTACCACCGATTGGTAGTTCAGCATTCAATTCGAATCGATGCCGGGAAATAATTTGATCAGCTCAGCTCGAATCGAACGAAAGCTGACCTTTTCTTGGGCTAGCGCGGTCATTCGCTCAACTTGCTGGGCATAAAAGACATCGTCCCGCAGGAGCCGCAACGCGAGCTGGATCAATTCAGAGAACGACCGACCGTCGCCGTTCAATTCACTTAAGACTTCTCGCTCGATCGCGCCATTTCCTCCAATCGTTGGTACCCGGCAGAGCAAAGCATCTCCGGCCACTTGGCCGGGCACACGGCTTTGATCGAACTGCAAGACGACACGGTGGCGCCGAATAGCTTCGAGATATTGGCCATAAGGCACCCAAGGTAAAACCGTGAGTTGTTGTGGTGGATAGCGAAGCGATTGCAAGAGGCTTTTAGTCGCCGCCGTTCCCGCGTCCACAACGGTCACCGGATAAGAGGTCAATCGTGCCGCGCCCAGTGCTAGCAGATGATTGCGCGATGGCACCGAAAACTCCCGAGTCCCAACAAAAATACCAGCACGCTCGGGAATTGGGATAGCCAGATTCCAGTCGGGGTAGTCGATTGGATAGGGGGTCGGCAAGTAAACGACTCGCCGGCAAAAACAGGAAAAGAGCGGCACCAGATCAGGAGTGCTGGATAGACAAAGGTCGGCGTTGCTAGCCAGTTCCCCAAAATAGCTAAAAGTCTTCGGATGAGATAATTGTTGGGCTACCTGGTGCGTGCCGGCCTCCTTAAACGCGATCGCTACAACGCAGCCTTTCGCCTTCAGAGTAACAAACGCTTTCCGAGCGGCACGCAAATCGCCTCGCAAGAGCAAGAGTACATTCCGATGACGACTAGCCAATTCTGTTTCCCGGTAAAAGGCACCGCGAGTACAAGCCGCGTACGCGTGATAATTGATCGGTGCATGCGACTCGGAGTTGCGTAATGGCAGCTCCTCCGCAAACGATTGATCGGGGTCACGGCCTTGAGCGTTGAGGACTGCCAAACCGGGATAGGAAGCAAATCGCACAGGATCAAGAAGTGGGGTCGGAAAGAGGAACGACCAATACCGGACAGCGCGCGCGTTTCAGCACTCCCTCGGTTACGCCACCGACGAAGAGATGGTAAAGTGGGCCTCGGCTGTGGGAACCCAGCACAATAAGATCAACGCGTGCCTTTTCCGCCTCGCTCAAAATTAAATCAACCGGCGCGCCTTGAAGTTCCACCGAATGGGAGTCCAATCCGACCGATGTTAGCAGCTTTTCCAGCCGAGCGAGTTTTTCAGTGACTCCTGAGTCTGCCAATTCTTCCGGGGGCGGCGTCGGAACTGCTTCGGGGGCAGGTCCAATCCCTAGTATTTGAGGCGTAATCTCCACGACATGCATGAGGGTGATGCGGCTTTGAAATGGCTTGGCCAATTGGATCGCCGCTTTGACAACCTTGAGTGTGACATCAGAAAAATCGACCGGAACCAAAATAGATTTCATTGCTTCCAAGTACGCAGACCGTTCGACAACTCGCCTCAACCGAAGGTAAATAAGGTTCGCTCCATAGTAAAAGTAAAAGGAGAATCTAGAAGCTAGAAGCCAGAATTTAGAAGCCAGGAGCCAGGAGGGGGTGAATCGCGACCAGAACTGTCCAGGGGAAGCTCAAGACTAGACTTCTCTAACTTCATCGCGAAAATTATCAGTGTGGAGGATCTTTTCGAAAAAGGGCCCGATTCTCCGACGGCTCACGCGCCTTTGGCTGCACGGATGCGACCGCGATCGCTCGACGAGTACGTTGGTCAGCATCACATCCTGGGAGAAGGAAAACTACTGCGGAGAGCCATCGAATCCGATCGGTTGACTTCGATCATTCTTTACGGCCCTCCTGGAGTTGGGAAGACCAGCTTGGCTCAAGTAATTGCCTCGGCCACGCAGAGTCATTTCGAGCGACTGAGCGGTGTAGAAAGTTCTGTGAACGACATTCGACGGACGATCGCAGGCGCCGGTTTGCGCCTGAAAAATCGTGGAACTCGCACGATTCTGTTTGTTGACGAAATCCATCGGTTCAACAAGGCACAGCAGGACGTCCTGCTGCCAGATGTTGAGAGCGGCCTCCTTCGATTGATCGGCGCTACTACCCTCAACCCGTTCTTCTACGTGAACGCACCGCTGGTATCACGATCCCAGATCTTCCAGCTGGAACCGTTATCGCGCGAAGATCTGGCCGAGTTGATGGAGCAGGCATTGCGTGACGAGGAACGTGGCCTCGGCAAACTTTCGATTGAAGTCGATCCGATCGCTCTGCGCTTCCTGGCGGAAGTCAGCGAAGGGGATGCGCGACGGTGCCTGAATGCGCTTGAAATAGCGGTGTTGACGACGGCTCCTTCGCCCGACGGCAAAATTCGTGTCACCCGCGAAGTAGCAGAAGAAAGCATTCAGAAGAAAGCCATCGTTTACGACGCCGACGAAGGCCAACATTATGACACCATCAGTGCGTTCATTAAGAGTATGCGTGGATCCGACCCGGACGCGGCACTCTATTGGTTGGCGAAAATGCTGTATGGCGGAGAGGATATCCGATTCATCGCTCGTCGAATCGTGATTGCGGCAAGCGAAGACGTGGGGATGGCCGATCCACAGGCATTGGTGGTGGCCGTTGCCGCCCAACAAGCAGTGGAATTCGTGGGTCTGCCAGAAGCGAGAATTCCGTTAGCCCTCGCTGCGGTGTACCTCGCAACCGCACCGAAAAGCAATCGGGCTTATATCGGTCTCGAACATGCCACTGAAGATATTAAAAAGGGCCGGGTGCTGGCAGTTCCAAAATACCTTCGCGGATCCGGGAGCAAGCTATTGGGAGAAGGTGAAGACTATAAGTACGCACACGATTTTGAAGGCGGCTACGTACCACAGGCGTATCTGCCCGAGGGCCGGCGTTACTATGAGCCGAGCGACATCGGGTTTGAGCGCCGGATAAAGGAACGGTTGGACTATTGGCGTTCGCAATTTGAAGCAGCACAAAAAACCGATGTGGATCGTGCGTAAGGGGGGAGATTCACCACCGGAAACGTGTCGGCGTATCGGTAGGACGAAACCCGACTCCACCCAGCAAATCGCAACGGTCGGATTGAATCAAACGCTGGAGGCCACGGAAACAGCGCAGCCGACGGCAACCCCAACGCCGTAAAAATCTCGTCGCAGTGCATCAGATTCCAGCGAACAGTCGGGTAGTACATTTATGAAAAGCTTTTTTGCTTCTTTCTTCGGAACTCTTTTCGCCATAGCGCTGGTAATAATCGGGGCATTCTTTTTGCTGATCGGCATTATCTCCCTGATTGGATCGAGCAATAAAGGACCTACCGTAGAAAATAAGAGTGTGCTGGTGATCGACCTTTCCGTGCCGATCTCTGACGCTCCGGCCGAATTCAACAGCTCAGAGCTGATCTCGGAGTTATCCGGCCAGGAAAACCAGCGCGTCACATTGCGGGAAGTCTTGCGCAGCATATCCTTGGCTGCCACTGACGATCGAATTTCCGCGATTTTCCTGACTGGTAACGTAACGCCAGTCAGCTATTCCTCCGGGCTAGCGGCGCTCCGCGAAATTCGCGAAACGCTCCTCCGTTTTAAGCAATCGAAAAAGCTCATATACGCTCACCTGATCGTACCCTTTACCCGAACCTACTACGTCGCTTCGGTGGCGGATAAAATCTCTCTCGATGGCGAAGAAGGGATGGCGGTGACAGGACTTGTCTCCGAACAACTCCGGTTCGCTTCCTTGCTTAAGAAATTTGGGATCGGGGTCCAAGTCTCCAAACAAGGAAAGTACAAATCGGCGGTCGAACCGTTTCTGCTGGACAATAGCAGCCCTGAGAATACCGAGCAGGTGCAAGCATTACTATCCGATTTTTGGAGCGAAATCACTACCGGAATTGAACAAGCTCGAGGGATCAAACCAGGAACGGTGCAACAGCTGATTGAACAAAAGGGTCTCATTGATGCCGAGACCGCCCTCGAACAAAAGCTCGTCACTAATCTGGAACCGCTCACTGCGGTGATGGACGAGCTGAAGCAGAAATATGCGGAAGACAGTAAGAACAATACCTTCCGCCAGATCACAGTAGCCAATTACCTGGCGGCCTTCGATGGTCGCATTCGAACTCCGGAAAAGGGAACCAAAGTCGGGGTTGTTTATGCGGAGGGCGATATCGTAGATGGTGAAGGAGATTCGAGCACGGTGGGCGGCGACAAACTGGCTCGGGCCATTCGCAAATTCCGATTTGACCCCGATATCAAGGCGATCGTTTTGCGCGTAAACAGTCCAGGCGGCAGCGTTTTGGCGTCCGAAGTCATCCGAAGCGAATTGGAGTCGACTCAAAAAGTGAAGCCGGTCGTTGTTTCAATGGGAACCGTCGCCGCGTCCGGTGGATACTGGATCTCAACCGCGGCAAACCGGGTTTTTGCGGAACCAGGGACGATCACCGGCAGCATCGGCGTATTTGGATTGCTTCCCAATGTGCAAAAGCTGGCGAATGACAATGGTGTGTTCTGGAACCCGATTGAAACTTCACCGTACTCTGATCTGTTTACGATCTCGCGGCCGAAAACAGATACTGAACTGGCCGTTTTTCAGCGCGGGATCGACCGCGTTTACGGCGATTTTTTAAAGCGTGTATCGGAGGCGCGCCACTTACCAATCGAAGGTGTAAAGGAGATCGCACAAGGGAGGGTTTGGTCGGGGAGCCAAGCGATCAAGCTGCATCTGGTCGATGAGCTCGGTGGACTTCAGGCAGCAATTTCCTATGCCGGGACGTTGGCTAACCTCGGCGATAATCCAAAGATTACCGAGTATCCGGCAAGAAAAGATCTGAATGAAAAATTGAAGGAGCTTTTCAAAGGTAATGAACGTCCTCCGGTATCGAAACTCGACCCCATCAATCGCGAACTCAAAGCTCTTGAGACCGATCTAAGCACCCTGACTCATCTGAACGATCCCCAAGGCGTATACGCACTCTTACCAATCGGCATTGAGTGGAAATAGCGAGCGCGCTTTCAGCGCGATGACAAATCACAAATGACAAATAGGAAATTGGTTATTTGCGGCGCTCAGAGGCACTGCTGGAGCCTGCGACGACCCGCGAGAGGCGCACTCCTAGACTCGTGATGACACGCGTTCGAAAACACACCGATTAGGAAGCGCGACTCCCAAAACGCCCTGATCACAAATGGCCCGCTCGGGTTCCAATCTGTCATTTGTCATTTGTCATCGCGCTGAAAGCGCGCCGACTCTTTGATGACACGCAGATAAATACTTTCCAGCTTCTTGATCTGCTCGGCGTGATTGAATTTGTTGGCAACGCTTTCAGCGCCCTTTTCACTGATCGAGGCGCGCAAACGATCGTCACGGGCGAGTGCCTCCAAGGCACGGAACAATGCCTCCGGATCCGCCTCATCCACCAAAAGGCCACTGACGCGGTCGCTAATCGCCTCGGGAATTCCACCGTGCCGGGTCGCGACCGAAGGCAGACCGGTGGCCATCGCTTCCAGCAGGCTATTCGGCACACCTTCCCGGTTCCCTTCGCTGGTGACTTCACTCGGATGCACGAATATGTCGCTGGAAAAAAAAAGCTGAGCCAACGCCGGAGCATCAAGGAACCCGGTAAAGATCACGTTTGGCGTTAATCCCAGTTGACTACATTGCGCCTCGAGTTGGTGCCGAAGCGGCCCATCTCCGGCAATGGTCAGCGTTGCGGCGGGAAACCGCTTTTGAAACCCCGCGAAGGCTCGAAGCGTCACTCCGAGACCTTTCTTTTCGACCAACCGACACGCCTGTACGAGCCGCCAAGCATCTCCAGGCGGCTTTGGTCGATGGTGGAACGAGTAAAGTTCGAGCGGAATTCCAGTCCGCTGCACCTCCACTTTATCCGGAGGACAGCCTCTTTCTTGCAGGGCTTCAGCCAAAGATTCGGATCGCGCCAACACCAGCGCAGCACGCTGAAAAAGCTCACGCAATCGAAGATCAGCAACCGGCGAGTTCAGACCCACCTGCACATCGGCTCCATGAAAAGAGACGATGACCGGAACTGGGCTCCTTCTGATAAATGGCAACCAAAAGATCCCGTTGTTCCCGAAATAAATATGTACCAAGTCAGACTTTTGCTTGATCAACGAGTGCAACAAGCTTCGACACTCGCTGGGAAGTGCTAATTGAGGGCTGTGGCGAATCTGAACATGCCAAACCCGCTGTACCCACCGATATGGCGATCTCGGCACCAGAAACAAGTCTGGATAAGGAAATCGATCGGCATTTTCTCGTTTAAATGCGTGAGCTGTTATTCTCAGCCCGGTCGGACCGACGACCTGTCGATAAACATGCCACATTTCTGGCTTGAGAAATGTCGGGCAAAACACGCTAACCGTGGGGGTTTCCATAGCGACGAAAGAGGGCGAAAATCTTTGTCCGCCAAAGCCCTCGGCGCATCGTGTTCAACGTCCATTCGCCCGGCGACGACGGAACAACACTAAAAGAGAGCTTAAGCACTCTGTTTCGACGTAAAATCTCTCGCCGTTCGTGAATCGATTTTAACTGTTTTTTAGTTTTGGGCCCCGCATTCATCCGATGCAGAAGCGACCGGCGCGGACTTTATGTGGCTATTCGACCATGCAACGGTTCATCCAGACAGCAAAAAAGGCCGGAATGATCCGGCCTTTCAGCAAAACCGCCTCTGCGGGCTCGATTAGAATGCGAACGATAGTACCCTCCAATATAAGGTCTGTTTCCCACTCGTGTCTCGCGGATCTGTCGCAGGTCGCCCGCTCGTAAGTCTCGAGTCAGCTGACACCACTTGCTGACCGCTACCGTAGGTAGCGGGAGCTCCCGGGTTCACCAGTTGATACCTACGGGGTGCCGTGAAGACCTTGTGGAGGATGCTTGAATTGGAGCCTTCTTCTATCGCCGGACGAGGGGGGATCGCTTGCGGCGCCGCTTTCGGGACGTTCGTAAATTCCTGAGCAAAAGCCCCGCCTGCAGTGAAACCAAGCATGGCCAAGGCAAATAACAGGTGTTTTTTCATAGTCACTTTCCCTCTTCATGCGAAGATAAGGCCGAATCACTGGTTGCAAAAGTAAATAATTCGCGATTTGTAACTTCACTTCTTGACTTCGGATTGCGAGTTCTTGGGTTCACATCAGTTGTTTGGATCGGCATTCCGCAAATTGATTACTGCCCTTTCGCCCAATTCGGCAGACGATATCCACGCTGAACTAACTCGCCGACCGAATAAGAAGTAATGCGTGGCGTACCTGAGACTGTTCGTTTAGGTCCAAAAAAATAGTCGAATGTCGCCTTTTGATCGGGCTCCTCACGATCCAAGGCACCGGCTCCTTGTTGCACGAGCTTACCGCCATCCACAAAATAGTATTCGAGATCGCTGATCATGTTCGATTGGTCGCGATCCTGATTGTCTAGTTCGAGGCTGTAAGCCTGAACTAAGCCGCGACGGTTCAAGGCCGGAATTGGACCGACATAGATATCAGCGAAATCGATCAGCACGTCAGAATCCGTGAGACGCTGGAATCCACCCGCCACCGGAGCATAGGCAACCCAGAGCCAAGTGTTGGGCCCCGATTTTCGATACCAGGTTCCGACGAAAACGATCGGCTTTCCGTTTCCTTCCATGTCCACTTCCACTCGTTTCAGCACTAACAATCGACCGGCGTTTTCGGCGCGATCAGGGACATTCATCAATAAGTAGTCTGCGATCGGGTCAACGATAGTTTCGTTCGCCCTGGCACTGCTTAGAGCCGCATCGTCTGCGAATAGATTCGTGTTCCGAACCGTTGTCCACCATCCCTTCAGGAATAACGCCGAGAACGCCGTCATCGCCGACAACGCCGGTAGCGGATAACAAGGCTCGATGTGTTTTGCGTCGCTTTCTGGATCGACGCATTCTTTCCTAGCCATTTTCATACGTGTGCATTCGCGTCCATTCGTGGTTTTATTCCTATCCGAACGCGTGCATTCGTGGTTCTGATGAAATCTTCCACCGAACGTTTCAGTGATCGGGTAGAACAGTATGTCCGTTATCGTCCGCGTTACCCGAACGCGCTGCTGAGTTTGCTGGTAGACAAGATACCGCGGCCGGCGACGGTCGCTGATATCGGATCAGGAACGGGGATTCTGTCGGACCAATTGCTCGAATTCGGTTTTCAGGTCGTGGCCGTCGAACCAAATAAGCCGATGCGCGAAGCAGCCGAGCGCCAGTTATCCGGACACTACGCGTTTCGTAGCGTTGATGGCACCGCAGAGAGCACAAACCTGACTTCGTTTTCTGTCGACGCAGTGACCTGCGGTCAATCTTTTCATTGGTTCGATCGAGCAAAATGTCGAACCGAATTCGATCGGATCCTTCGCCCGCAAGGACTCATCGCGCTGATTTGGAATGACCGCGCCCGGCACGATCCACTGATGGAACAATACGATGAACTTCTCACCAGATTCGTTCCCGGGTATCCCGATTGCTTGCCACGAAGGGCTGCTCCGGCCGACATCCAGGCGTTTTTTTCGGGTGGTTCGCTGGAGCTATTTACGTTCCCAAGCCATCAGCTCCTCACCCGAGAGGAATTTCTAGGACGAGTCATCTCCTCCTCGTATGTGCCGCTCTCCGGAGACCCAGGCCATGAAGGGTTGATCGAAGCGTGCAACCTCCTCTTCGATCGATTCGTTGGGAACGGCTCGATCCGGTTTCTGTACGAAACGCAGCTGTATCTGGGGCGTTAATCTTATTGTCTTCGGACGCCTAGGTCCTCAGGAACCGTTGAGCAAGGCGCCCGTCTTTTCCCAGGTTCTAGATCTCTCGGGTCAGAACTCTGGGTTATAGGCTTTGAGTTCGGCACAATCGCGTGCCGCTTCGGTCTGGTCATCCGCCACTTCGAATGTAACCGCCACCCACAGTCCGTAATGGGCATCGACGTAAACAGTTTGGCCGGGCTCAGTTCGAAGCACAATGGTGTCTTTACCGAGTAAGCCGTTCCGTGAGAGTTGGTGTTCCCCCGGCTCCACGGGCAGGCGTACATAAGTTCCGTTGCTTATCTTGATCGGTGGGCCGTGGTCGACATTAAAGGAAATCGACCCGAGCATTCCCAGGCTGGTCCACGGTCGATAGACGATGATGGTGCTGGTTTCAGCGGCTAACGCCGGAAACGCCAGAGTGGTAGTTAACGCGATGATGACTAGTAATTTTTTCATGATCCGCACTTGCCGCGTGCCTTGCGGGCAAAGGAGGAGGAACCACAACATTTAGTACATGATGAAGAGCCAAAGCGCAACAAATTGTGTTTCCGTGGATACCGTCAAGGCCCTAGTCGTTCCTCGGCACGTGGGTCGCGATGATGGTAGCGATGATGCTGCCATCCCTGGTGACAATGCTGTGGCGCTACCGCCAGGCCGTCGCCAGGACAGGCGACACGCGCCTCGGCCGGCTGACCGCGCTGGTGGGCATGGGGTACTTCTTCGTGTGGACCGTGTTCGGAATGGCCGCCTTTCCGCTGGGCGCCGCGCTGGCGGCGGTCGAGATGCAGCTGCCCGCGCTGGCGCGCGCCGTTCCGATCGCGGTCGGTGCGGTCGTCCTGATCGCCGGCGCGCTCCAGTTCACCGAAAGAGCCGGATGTCGTCCAATAGCAGCAATGATTCAAGAGAGGAGTACGTACGTCTTCAGTTTTTGTCGCCCTGCAAATTTTCCACACAGTTTTGCCGGCCCGCTCTTAGGGACATAACGGGATCCGGCGGCGGCCGGACCGCTGCCGTCTCGGAATCGCCGACGATCTGCTATTTGCTATTTGCTATTTGCTATTCATCGTCAGAAGAAATGCGCGTCTTCGACAGTCCCGCTTTGCCTGTGCCGGAAGTTCAACTTTTCTCAAACGGCCGCTACCACCTTATGGTCAGTAACGCGGGAGGCGGATACAGCCGCTGGCGTGACCTGGCGGTCACGCGTTGGCGCGAGGACGCCACACGCGATTGCTGGGGAACCTTCATTTATCTGCGCGATATTGCGTCCGGAGAATTCTGGTCTGCCGCTTATCAGCCGGCTGTGCAGCCGGCCGAAGATTACAAGGCGATCTTTACGGAAGCTAAGGCCGAGTTTCGTCAGCACCGAAGCGACCTGGAAATCCACACGGAAATCTGCGTTTCGCCGGAAGACGACGTGGAAGTGCGACGAGTCACTGTGACGAATCATTCCCAGGCCGAGCGCGCCATTGAGCTGACGAGTTACGCCGAGGTGGTGCTCGCGACTCCTGGGGCTGATCTGGCCCATCCGGTCTTCAGCAATCTCTTCGTGCAAACCGAGTTCGTGCGGGAACATGGAGCCGTTCTCTGCAGCCGGCGCCCTCGCTCCGAAACGGAAGAGCGGCCATGGCTCTTGCACTTGATGGCAGTAGAACCAGGCGGGGAGATATCCTGCGAAACGGACCGGGGCAGGTTTGTCGGGCGCGGTCGAACCCCGGCCGATCCGGCCGCAATGCAGGACGTTTCACCGCTTTCCAATACGGTCGGTTCCGTCTTGGACCCGGTCGTTTCGCTTCGACGCACGTTCGCACTGGCTCCGAATGAAACTCTCCGCGTGGCTTTCGTCCTTGGTGCGACGGAGAGCCGGGATGCCGCATCGGCCCTGATCGAAAAACACCGGGACATTCGCATGATCGACCGGTGTTTTGAGCTCTCAAGGAAACAGAGCGAGGCGGCTTTGCGGAAGCTCGGCGCTACGGAAACTGAGGTCCAAATCTATGCGCAATTAGCCAGTGCTCTGGTTTACGCCAATCCAGCTCGACGAGCGGATACCAACGTGCTGCTTCGGAACCGGCGTGGACAGAGCGGACTCTGGAGCTATGGCATCTCCGGGAACATCCCGATCGTTCTGCTGAGCGTCAGCGATGCAAACAAGATCGAGATCGCAAAGCAACTGGTCCAGGCGCACTCGTATTGGCGGGGGAAAGCTCTCGCGGTGGACCTGGTGATTTTGATCGAGGATGTATCGGAGTCTCGCCAACTTCTTCACAACGAGATCATTGGATTCATCGGGCGCGAACCGGAAACGCTGGATAAATCGGCCGGAATTTTCGTTCGACACCTGGATCAGGTGTCGGCAGAAGACCAGACGCTGCTGGCCGCGGTGGCTCGCGTCGTCCTGGCTGATAGAGATGGAACGTTGGTGGAACAATTGGATCGGCGCCAAAATCCTGACCCGTCGGTCGCGGAGCTCAGACCGACGCAACCAACGCTGAGCGATGCATCCCCAACGCTCCTGTCCCGCCAGCTGATTTTTCAGAACGGACTCGGTGGCTTTACTCCCGACGGCTGCGAATACGTTATAACATTGGAGCCGCAGCAGATGACACCCGCTCCTTGGGTGAATGTGATTGCTAACCCAAACTTCGGAACAGTCGTCTCAGAGAGTGGCGGGGCCTATACTTGGGCGCAGAATTCTCACGAACTGAGGC
>WNFL01152021.1_pt2 | contig 19624 bp, 21 predicted proteins | sample 5400361 | NCBI WGS metagenome assembly WNFL01 (sample SAMN13153351, study PRJNA577476) | soil metagenome | isolation source: 40 cm soil on Douglas fir-dominated hillslope | place: USA:California | collected 2013-09-17
TTGTTCGACGCGCCGCGCTTATAAAGGTGAACTTCCGAGGTCGAACGCACGAGCGACGTGCCCATCGCATATTGGTTGTTCTCGATGACGTAAACGATGGGCAGCTTCCACAGCTCGGCCATATTGAAGGATTCGAAGACCTGGCCCTGATTGGCGGCGCCGTCGCCGAAATAGGTCAGGCAGACGGAGCCATTGTTGCGGTAGCGGTCGGCGAAAGCGAGCCCGGTGCCGATCGGCACGTTGGCGCCCACGATGCCGTGGCCGCCGAAAAAATTCTTCTCGCGGCTGAACATGTGCATCGAGCCGCCCTTGCCCTTGGAATAACCCGTTATCCGACCGGTCAGCTCGGCCATGACATGAGCGGGGTCCATGCCGCATGCGAGCATGTGGCCGTGGTCGCGGTAGGTGGTGATGAGCTGATCCGCCGGCTTTAGCGCCGCCTGCATGCCGACGACGACAGCTTCCTGGCCGATATATAGGTGGCAGAAGCCGCCGATCAGACCCATGCCGTACAATTGGCCGGCCTTCTCCTCGAAGCGGCGGATCAACAACATATCGCGATAGAATTTTTTCAGCCGCTCGACGCTCGTCGGGTCCGCCGGCTCATGGCTTTCGCCTTCGTTATTGGCGGCTGTCGCCGCTTCCGCGCGCGCCATGTCTCTCCCTGCCGCCCCCATCGTGGATGAAGCCCGTTAGGCGCCTTATGGCAAGGGCGCATCGCCCTTGGCAAGGCAGATAATTATGTCGCCAATCCGTAGCGAGGTTTCGAAACAAATGGAATGAGGATTAAGGATATTCGAGGCTTCTTGCGGCTATCCGGCCGGCAGATCCGCCGTTCAGCGTTTCTCCCTCGGCACAGCCACTTCGCCGGGGCGCGTCTCGAGAAGCACGTTGCGGGCGACCTCCTCTAAGAGATCGGAATCAAGTGCGCGATCATCCAAAAGGGAGATGCGGTGCTGAAGCGCCTCGCGTTTGGCGCGAATCGCGGCGAGCTCTTGTTTGGCCATGGCCAGCTCGGCCCGCGTGTCGTTCCATGCCTTGAGGCCGCGCTCGCCGAAAATTCCCGCATAGACGAAGTAGAAGCTCACCGCGCAGCAGATCGCGGGGATCACGATGAGGCTGAAGCTTCGGCTGGCGCGGCGACGCATTCGCATAAATGTCACCGAATCACATTCGGATTCCGCGGGTCAAGTGAAATCCTCGAGTCAAGAAGCGTTGCGACACTTTGGCCGCGGCCCCAGGCGCAAATTCAGTAGGGCCTGCCGTCCTTGTGGTGAAAGACACGGCTCTGACCGTCGGGGCTTTTCACCGCCTTGAGGTCGTCGTCGGGATAGTGGGCCGAGTCGCCCGGCGAGCGGTCGCCGATTTCAAGATAGACGACGTCGCTGCCGCTCCGATTGACCAAATGATGGCCGTTTTTAGTGCCGCACTTGAAGCCGGCGCACATACCGGGCGTGAGCGGCGTTTCGCCTTCGTCGGTCACAAGCACGGGCGACCCTTCCAAGATATAGACGAACTCGTCCTGCTTATCGTGGGCATGACGCAGAGCCGAGATTGCGCCGGGCTTCAGCGTCGTTAGATTGACTCCGAAAATCGTCAACCCGAATTGGTCCCCCAAGGACCGTTTGATGCGACCGCCGATGCGCGCCACAAACTGCTCGGGATAGATGCTTTTCCGCGTCCGCGGTGGAACCTCTTTGGCGACCATCGCCACGGGATATGCCGGCATGTTCAGCCCCCATCAAAAGTAACGCCCAGCCCGCAATGAGCGGGCCAGGCGCGTTTAAGTCGATGTCTGTTATCGTTGCGCTTGCTGGGCCGCCCGCTCGGGATGCAGCGTCAGCTTTTGCACCCGCCACGAGAGCAACTCTCCGACATAGAGCGTGTTTTCCGACGGACAGGCGATCTCATGAATCCAGGCGAACTTGCCCTGGGTCCGGCCGCCGCCGCCGATCATCCCCAAGAGCTTACCGTCGAGTGTCAATTTGTAGATGCGTCCCGGGAACGCGTCGGAACTGTAGAGGTACTGCGTCGCACCGGGCGAGATGCAGATTGCCCATGGCGCGCCCGGGGCCTGGGTCTGCACCCCGGAGGGGTTCGGCGTCGGCGTGTTGCCGATCAGCGACTGCGAGCCCGGAGGAGCGGTCACGTCGATCTTGATGACGCGCTGCAATTGGCCGGTGCCGCTGAAAACCTGAATGCGGCCATTGCCGCGGTCGCCGACATAGATATTGCCTTGAGCATCGGACGCGATCGTGTGCGGCGTATTCATTTTGCCGGGCTCGGTGCCGCGGTCGCCCCACTGCATCACCCAATTGCCGTCCTTATCGTATTTGGCGACGCGCGAGTTGATGTAGCCGTCGCTGATGTAGATGTTGCCCGCGGGATCCCAGGTCACGTCGGTGACTTGGCGGAACAGTCCGTTCACGGCGGGCAGCGGCGGATTGGGATGTTCGAGAGGATGAGGCCTTGCGGCATTTGGAACTTCACGACCATGTCGGAGCCCTTGTCGGCGATCCAGACATTGTCCTGCTTGTCGACGCGTACGGTGTGGGCGTAGGACCAGGCGTAGAGATTCTTGCCGATCTCACGGACGTAAGTGCCGTTCTGGTCGAATTCCAGCAATTGGGCGGCGCGCGCTCCGTAAGCGGGGCCATCCGTGCTGCCGCGGTGAAACACGAAGACGTGACCCTGCGAGTTGACCGCCACGCCGGAAACTTCACCGAGAAACATGTCGTTCGGCAGCTTCAGGAAATTGACGTCCGCATCGGCGGGGATCACGGGTGGATTTTCCGCCGCCAAGACGGGTGCCGCGGAAAGCATGAGCAATGCGACGAGACTGAGTTTTTTCATAAGACCCTCCCTGAAGGTTTTCGCGCGTCGGGACCGCGACCCGCAATTGGGGTCGAGCATAAAGATCGGGGCCGAAATTGACAATCAGGACGACGGGGATTGCGTCCGCAAGACGGTTCGTCCGGCGTAAACCGCCTGATCGCCCAGCTCTTCCTCGATGCGGAGGAGCTGGTTGTATTTCGCGAGACGATCGGAGCGGGAGAGCGATCCGGTCTTGATCTGTCCGCAATTGGTCGCGACCGCGAGATCGGCAATGGTTGCGTCCTCGGTCTCGCCCGAACGGTGAGACATCACAGCGCGATAGGAGGCGCGATGGGCGGTCTCCACCGCGTCGAGGGTTTCGCTGAGCGTGCCGATCTGGTTCACCTTGATGAGGATGGCGTTGGCGACGCCCTTTTTGATTCCCTCTTTCAGCCGCGCCGTGTTGGTCACGAACACGTCGTCGCCGACGAGCTGCACGCGCGCTCCCAGAGCTTTGGTCAAGGCGCTCCACCCCGTCCAATCGTCCTCGGCCATACCGTCTTCGATGGAGACGATCGGATAACGCGAGCAAAGCTCTTCGTAAAGCTTCACCATGCCGCCGGCATCGAGGCTTTTGCCTTCGCCGCCGAGAACATATTTGCCGCTCTTGAAAAATTCCGATGAGGCGGTGTCGAGCGCTAGCGCGATTTGTTCGCCGGGCCCGTAACCGGCGCTTACTATGGCGCGCATGATGAAGGACAGCGCCTCGTCGGCGGATTTCAGGTTCGGCGCAAAACCGCCTTCGTCGCCGACGTTGGTATTGTGGCCTGCATCTTTCAGGGCTTTTTTCAAGCTGTGAAAGATTTCCGCGCCGTAGCGCACAGCTTCAGCGAAGCTCTCCGCGCCGACCGGCACGATCATGAATTCCTGAAAGTCGATGGAATTGTCGGCATGCACGCCGCCATTGATCACGTTCATCATCGGCACCGGCAGCACTTGTGCTTTCGGCCCGCCGATATAACGGTAGAGCGGAAAGCTCGAGGCGGACGCGGCGGCTTTGGCCACGGCGAGAGACACGCCAAGGATGGCGTTGGCGCCAAGGCGGCTTTTGTTGGGGGTGCCGTCGAGCGCGCACATGAGCTGATCCAGCCGGACCTGGTCTTCGGCGTCCATGCCCGAGATGGCATCGAAGATTTCGCCGTTCACGGCCGCGACGGCTTTTTGCACGCCCTTTCCGCCATAGCGCGCTCCGCCGTCGCGCAGCTCATGGGCCTCGTGCGCACCGGTGGAAGCGCCTGACGGAACCGCCGCGCGCCCGACGTCCCCGCTTTCCAGTTTGACGTCCACCTCCACGGTCGGATTGCCGCGGCTGTCGAGAATTTCCCGCGCCGCAATGTCGACAATGGCGGTCATACGATCTCCAATTCCGAGGTGTCGTTTCTAGGGAAGCTTGCCCCTTCCAGCAAGTCGAACAAGACGCGTTCGTGGAAATTGGCTAAGCTACGCGCGGGAAATTCATAAATAATCGGGGGGATCACCATGCCTGACGGCAATCATCTCGCGGCCATCGACACTCTTCTTGCGATTCTGGTCACGTTCTTCGCCGCCGGCCGCGTGGCGCAGATGCGCGTGAAATGCGGCATCCAGGCGCCGGCGACGGTCGGCAATCCGGGCTTCGAACGCGCCTTCCGGGCGCACATGAACACGGTCGAGAACCTGGTGTTGTTTCTGCCGTTGTTGTGGCTGGCGGCGTTTTTCTTCGGCGGCCAATTGCCGTTCTGGGTCGGCCTCGTCTGGGTCGTCAGCCGCGTCGTCTACATGCTTGGCTATGCCCAGAACGATACGCAGAAACGAGGGCCCGGCGCGCTCTTGGGCATTATATCGCTGGTCGGATTGGCGCTGCTTGCTATCTCGGGATTGGCCGGAATACAGGCTTAGTCCGCGCGGCGCTTAGCGATGCGGTCGATTTCGACGAGTTCGGCGAGCAGCGCCGGCAGATCCTTCAGCTTCAGCATGTTCGGCCCGTCGGACGGCGCCTTGTCCGGATCCTGATGCGTCTCCATGAAGACGCAGGCGACGCCGACCGCAACGGCCGCGCGAGCGAGCACGGGCACCATAGCGCGGTCGCCGCCTGAGCTCGTCCCCTGCCCGCCGGGCTGCTGCACCGAGTGGGTGGCGTCGAACACGACCGGCGCGCCGAAGGACGCAAGTACGGGAAGCGCGCGCATGTCCGAGACAAGGGTATTATAGCCGAAGGAAACGCCGCGCTCGGTCACGAGCACATCGGGATTCCCCGCGCCGGTGATCTTGTCGATGACGTTCTTCATGTCCCAAGGCGCGAGGAACTGGCCCTTCTTGACGTTCACAACGCGGCCGGTTTCCGCCGCGGCAATCAGCAGATCGGTTTGACGGCAGAGAAAAGCGGGGATTTGCAGCACGTCGACCGCTTGCGCGGTAGCCGCGCACTGCTCGCGTTCGTGCACGTCGGTGAGCACCGGCACGCCGATGCGTTCGCGAATTTCGGCGAAGATCGGCAGCGCGAGCTCGAGGCCCAGGCCGCGCTCGCTGTTGGAACTCGTCCGGTTCGCCTTGTCGAAGCTCGTCTTGTAGATGAGGCCGACGCCCGCTTTTTGCGCGATCTCCTTCAAGGCCGAGGCCATCTCGAGCGCGTGATCGCGGGATTCGAGCGCACATGGACCGGCAATGATTGAGAGCGGCTTTTTATTGCCCACTTCGACGGAACCGACTTTGACGACGGGATTGGGTGCGACCATGTTCGTATCGTAGCCGATTTGGCGCCGGCTGCTACGTCTTTGGCATCGGCGCAAGGTCGGGAAGGCTCACGCCGCGCTTGATCTGTTCCATCTGCCATTCGTCGAGGCGCTCTTGCTCGAGACCGGCTTGAGCGACTTCAAGGACCAGCGCCGCCGGGATGACGATCACGCCGTCGGCATCGGCGACAATGACATCGTCGGGAAAGACCGCGACTCCGCCGCATCCGATCGGCTCCTGCCACGCCGCCAGCATCAGCTGCGCCGCCGGCGGCGGCGCGGTTATCCCCGCGGTCCAGATCGGCAGTCCGATCGCTAGGAGGCCGTTGCGGTCGCGCACCGCGCCGTCGGTGACGATTCCGGCGACGCCGCGCTTGGCCATGCGCGCCACGACGATATCGCCAAAGGTGGCGGCCGCGGTGACAGCTCGGACATCGGCGATGGCGATGCAGCCCGCCGGCATGACCTCAACCGCGTCGCGATTGACGGGCAGTTTTCTGGCCATCGCGCCAGGTACGTCCTCGCGCACCGGAATGAAGCGCATTGTGAAGGCGCGGCCCACCGTGCGGGGAAAATCCGGCTTCAGCGGCATCGGCCCACGCACCCACTGATTGCGCAGGCCTGTTTTCATGAGGACGGTGGCAATGGAGTCGGTGCTGATTTTGCGAAGGGTTTCGAACACGGCCGTATCGGATTGCATGGGTCGTTCCCGTCTCGTTGTATCAGGCAACCAAAGTGAAACCGTCCAGGCGAGCAGCCTTACGGTCGAAGGTCGCCGTGCTCTCGCACTCCCATCCGCGATTGATTTCGCAGATAAGAACATCGGTAAAATCGGCATTGCTTTGTGAGTAAGCCTCAAGGGCAAGATGCACAATTTCGGGACGTTCCAGTGCGATGTGCGAATTTGACATCAGTCCGGCGACGGCTCGCCGCACGTCGCTCCGCTCGTATCCATAGAGGCTCTCAAGAACCCACATCGTTTCCACCAAAACAACGGCATTGATGAACCCGGGTGCACCAGGCGAGCAGTTTTCTTTAACGAATTGGCGCGCCTTGCGCGTTTGTATCGCGTCATCGTCTATAAACAGGCGCACAATCAGATTGGTGTCGAGGCCGATCATTTCCGGCCGCTTGCGCGGAGGTAGCGCTGGACCGCGGCCTCGCGAATGCCGTCCTCGATCTGTTCAATAGTAAAATGACGTTTCGGCTTGCCGAGAATTCCAAATAGGTCATCAATCGTTCCGGTTCCACGCACCACCGCGACACGCCCATCGGGCTCGAAGACAAAGCGAATCTTGTCGCCGGTAGGTGACATGCCAAGTCGTTCCCTCACCTCTTGGGGAATGGTGATCTGCCCCTTGGCCGTTACGGTGGCAACGAAAGCCGGTGCAGCGGGCCGCATTGCCCAATAGCGCGTCGTGCGGCCTTCCTTCCGGCTTCTGATCGTGTAGCCGCGCGCTTTCAGGCGTTCGAGAAGATTGTGCTGACGCCCGCCGGTTGCCGCCACGACCTCCGCCATCGTCGCGCCCTCGGGCCGGGCAAACAGGCGTTCGGCGATTTTGGTGCCCGGCAGATGCTCATTCATTGCATTACTTTTTGCTACAACACTTCTAGCAAATTTTCTTACTTTGTGTGACCCCTGTCAAGCTTCACACCAGCCGCGACTTCTGCACCGCGGCGCCGATGAAAGAGGCAAAGAGCGGATGGGGCGCAAGGGGTTTCGATTTCAGCTCGGGATGGAACTGCACGCCGATGAACCAGGGGTGGTCCGGGATTTCGACGATTTCAGGCAATATGCCGTCGGGGGAAAGCCCGGAAACCACCAAGCCATGCTCCTCCATTTGCCGCCGGTAACCGATGTTCACTTCGTAGCGGTGGCGGTGGCGCTCGGAAATGAAGGTAGAGCCGTACATCTGAGCGACGCGACTCCCAGGCTTCAACACCGCGTCATAAGCGCCGACCCGCATGGTTCCGCCGAGGTCCGTATCGGCGTTGCGTCGTTCGACGGCGTTGCCTTTGGTCCATTCCGTCATCAGTGCGATGACGGGATGGCGCGGCCACTCGGCTTTGCTTTTCGAAAACTCGGTCGAGCCGGCGCCCTTGAGACCGGCGAGATTGCGCGCTGCTTCGATCACCGCCATCTGCATGCCGAAGCAAATGCCGAAAAATGGAACGCGCCGCTGGCGCGCGAACGAGACCNNGTTCGCCAAATCCGCCGGGCACCAGAATTCCGTTCATGTCCTCCAAATAAACCGCGGCGTCGTCCTTTTCGAAGACCTCGCTCTCGATCCATTCGACATCGACGCGGACATTGTTGGCGAGACCGCCGTGAACGAGCGCCTCGATCAAGGATTTATAGGAATCCTTGACCTGCATGTACTTGCCGACCACGGCGATCTTGACCTCGCCTTCGGGCTTGAGCACGCGCTCGACGACCGAGCGCCAGCGTGAGAGATCGGGAGGCGGCGCGTCCTTGATGCCGAAGACGGCGAGGACTTCCGTGTCGAAGCCCACCTCGTGATAGCGGATGGGCGCGTTGTAGATGGTATCGAGATTCATGGCCGGAATGACGCGTTCGGCGCGGACATTGCAGAAGAGCGCGATCTTTTTGCGGTCTTCGAGCGAAATCTCCTTGTCCGAGCGGCACAAGAGAATGTCGGGCTGGATGCCGATGCTTCTCAGCTCCTTCACCGAATGCTGGGTGGGTTTGGTCTTCAGCTCGCCCGCCGAAGTGATGTAAGGCACCAGCGTCAAATGGACGAAGCAGGTCCGGTCGGGCCCGAGCTCGTTTCCGAGCTGACGAATGGCTTCGAAGAAAGGCAGACCTTCGATGTCGCCCACGGTGCCGCCGATTTCGCAAAGCAGAAAATCGACGTCCTCGTGCCCCGCCATGACGAATTCCTTGATCGCGTCGGTGACGTGGGGAATCACCTGCACGGTGCGGCCGAGATAGAGACCCTGGCGCTCCTTGGCGATGATGCCCTGATAGATGCGGCCAGCCGTCACATTGTCGAATTTGGAGGAGGCAACTCCGGTAAAGCGCTCGTAATGACCGAGGTCGAGATCGGTTTCGGCGCCATCATCCGTGACATACACCTCGCCATGCTGATAGGGACTCATCGTCCCGGGATCGACGTTGAGATAGGGGTCAAGCTTTCTCAAGCGCACGGTGTAGCCGCGCGCCTGCAAGAGCGCGCCCAAAGCCGCCGATGCCAAACCTTTTCCGAGCGAGGAGACCACGCCGCCGGTAATAAAGATCAACCGCGCCATGGAATTGCACCATGATCCAAGCGCATGCTGTGCTCAAGGGCTTTCGTGCCGTATTCCCAAGAATTGTGACGGCTAACTCACTTAGCGGGTGGGACACCGGGAGCCGCGGGAGGAGCCGGCGCGGCTGGTGCCGCCGGCGCCGGCGTACTCGGCAGCGTAGGCGGTAGAGCGGACGGAAGCGTCGGTGGCGCAGTGGGATTGGCCGGCGCGGTTTGTCCCGGTAGCAGCGAGGACGCCGGCTGGCGTGTTCCCAATGTCAGCAATGTCAGCGACATGCTGGTGACGAAGAAAAGAACGCCGAGAATGATGGTGGTCCGAGTCAATGTGTTGGCCGCTCCACGAGGCGAAAACAAACCACCCAAGCCCGATCCGCCGCCGCCCATGCCGAGCGCGCCGCCCTCGGACCGCTGCAGCAAGATCACGAAGATCAACGCCATCGCGACCAGAAGATGAATAACGATCAACACCGCTTGCATGGATTGGCGAGACTTTCCGCTGCCGGCGCCCGAAGGGGCCTGGTTCAGATGGCGCGTCGATGAGGCCGCGTCAATAGACGAAAGCGAACGCCGAGGGAAGAGTTGGGGCACCAAACGGGCGCGCCAAGCCTGCATGGCACGGATTTTACTTTATCTAGGCCGCGGGACGTCGTGCGTCTCTGGCCGCTGATCGGTCATCAAGATGGGCCGGGATTGGAGGCATCTTTTCTCCCGGTGCGAACATTTGTCCGAGCGTCTGAACGGCTTGCCCCAAGAGATGAAGCGGCGGTCTGAAGTCGGCTCCGCTTTCCGCGGCTGCGCTGCCTTTCATTGCCGTGACGGTCTGAACCGAATCGATGATGGAATCGCACCACCCCGCCGCGGAATCCGCTTTGCTCCAAGCGGCACGTCGCTTGATGTCTTCGGCCACCGTCTCAAGTCGCGACATGATGACAAAAAAGTCGGACGATCCGGGCTGACGCTGTCCGAGCAGCCGCCACTGCATGCAAAGCTGGACCGCGTCGCGGCGCAATTTCTCGGCGTTTAGAGTTTCCTTCCCGCGCACGACCTCTTCGGCGATACGGTGCTCGGCCTGACTGTCGCTAAGGCCTTCCATCGCACGGATCCTCAAGGGGTTTGGCACTTCGAAGCCGTCGCCTTCGGAGCGATTGGCATCGCGCCTGCGATCGGGGCCGATGTAATCATGGGTTACGACGAAGCGTTTGCGCCGTTCGATCAGGGTTTTGATACGGTCGCCCAATTGAGTAGTGGAAAAGGGGCGCGCAACCAAATCGTCGGCGCCGGAATTGAGCACTTGGCCGATAACGCTGCCGTCGCGCCTCCAGGTCGTGACCGCGATCATTGTGAAGGGATTCCACGCCAGGAGTCCTTGGCGAACCGATTGCATGACTCGGCAGATTTCGGTTTCCGTGCCCGCGAGTTCCACCAGCAAGAGGTCCGGCGAATGCGCTTTGAGCGCGGCTTCGAGGATGTCGAGCGAAGCGGCGAGTTCGATTTTGCGGAAGCCGAGCGAACTGAGCGAGGCCCGGGTCGCGTTTCGGTTGGAAACGACCGGGTCGTAAACGAGTGTTTGCGCGGATTCGTAAAGCCGCTTTTTGAACACGCGACCGTCCCCTGCCTCTGATTTATCTCGGTATCACGCGGGCTTTTAAGCCGAAGTGGGGTAATTGCAGCGCAATCGCCGGAAAATTGGAGAAAATTGGAGACAATTCGTCGCCAATCCGGCGCTCGGCTCAGCGCCGGGGTGCGGCACGAATGATGGCGAGAAAATCCGCGGCTTTCAGACTGGCGCCGCCGATTAGAGCACCGTCAACATTTGGAATGGCAAGGATTGACGCTGCGTTCTCGGGCTTTACCGAGCCGCCATACAAGATGCGAACCAGCGCAGCTTCTGAACCAAAGCGAGCCGAGAGAGCGGCGCGTACGGCCTCATGCATTTGGGCGATCTCGTCGGACATCGGTGTTTTCCCCGTGCCGATCGCCCATACGGGCTCATAGGCCACCGCCAAGTCGGCGGCTTTGACTTCGGGGGCAATGCTCGCCTTCAACTGGGCCGTCACGACGCTGATAGCGCGGCCTGCCGACCGCTCCTCCTCGCTTTCGCCGACGCAGAGAATCGGATGCAGCCCGGCTCGCCGCGCAGCCTTGGTTTTGGCCGCCACGGTCGCGTTGCTTTCACCATGGTAAAGGCGCCGCTCCGAATGCCCCAGGATGACCGCAGTCGCACCGGCGTCGCGCAGCATCTCGGCCGATATGTCGCCGGTAAAGGCCCCCGAAGCTTGGGCGTGGCAATCCTGGCCGCCGATGGCTATCGAGCTGCCCTCCGCCGCTTTGACTGCTTCGACGATCAGAGTTGCCGGCGGACAGACCAGCACATGGCCTTGGGTGGGCTCGTCGGCCAGGGCCCTGCCGAGCGCCCGGATTTCGCCGAGCGAGGCCTTCAGCCCATGCATTTTCCAATTGCCCGCAAGCAGCATGCGCATGCTTGACCCCCCGGGGATGTGTACCACCTAGACTGGTAATGCTTGCCGTGCCCCTGGGCTCTCCCTATCATTCGCGGCCCTAAGAAGCCATTTGGTTTTGTCATGCTGCAACAACTCCGCAAGGCCTCGAAGTCACCGGCCGCCTCGGTCGTTATCGGGATTCTGGTCCTGGCTTTCGCGCTTTGGGGCGTGGCAGACATTTTCCGCGGCGGAGGCGACACTGTGGTGGCCGACGTCGGCAGCAGCCAAATTTCGGACTCTCAGTACGATCTGCTTCTGAAGAATCAGATTCGTGCGCTCTCCTCGCAGACTCAAACCGAGATCACCATGGAACAGGCGCGCGCCATGGGTCTCGACCGCAACGTCTTGGATCAGGCGATCGGCCGGGCGGCCTTGGACGAACGCACGCGCGATCTAGGCCTGACCGCGACGCGGTCTGCCATTGAAGCGCAATTCACCGGAAACGCCGCCTTCAAGGGGGCCGGCGGCGCGTTCGACCCCCTCCTCTTTCAGCGTGCGCTGCAGGAGAGCGGTTATTCCGTCCAGGGGTTTTATGCGCTGACGGGTCAGGACATCGTCCGCCGTCAGATGGTGGATGCGATCACCGACGGCATGGCCGCACCTCCCGGCTTGGCGCGCCTGCTGTACGATTTCTTCAATGAAAAGCGCACTGCGGAGTACGTCGTGGTGACGCCGGAGGAAGCCGGTCAAGTGGCCGAACCGAGCGCCAGCGATCTGGAGGCCTATCACAAGGCGCATGCCGATCAATTCAGCTCGCCTGAATACCGCGCTTTCGATTACGTCCAGATCAGTCCCGAACAAGTGGCCGGTGAAGTCCAGGTTTCGGACGCCGACGTGAAGACGGAATACGACGCACACAAGGCCAATTACGAAAAGGCCGAACAGCGCGACATCGAGCAAATCGCCTTCCCGAACAAGGAAGCCGCCGACGCGGCAGCGGCGCGGATCAAGACGGCAGCCGATTTTGCAACGGTTGCCCGCGAGCGCGGACTGACCGCGGAGGACGTAAAACTCGGCACCTTCAGCGCCGCCGCTATGGATCCGAGGCTGTCGGCGGTCGCCTTCAAGGTCACTGCAGGCGGCGTGACGGCTCCCGCCCAGGGTCCGTTCGGCTGGGTCATCCTGCACGCGGCGCGCGTGGTCCCAGGCGAGAACAAAAGCTTCGACGATGTCAAGGACGAGATCAAGGCGTCACTGGTAAAGACGCGCGCCGGTGCAAAGCTTGCAGACGTTGCCAACAGTTTTGAAGATCAACGCGGCAGCGGCGCGACGATCGCGGACGTGGCGATGAAGCTCGGACTCACGGTGCGCCACGTCGTGGCGGCCGACCGCAACGGCATGACCCCCGAGGGAGCAAAGGCGGAAATTCCCGCGCAGCCCGTCTTCATGCAGCAGGTCTTTCAGACTGAATCCGGAGAAGAAAGCGACCTCTTCTCCACCGAGGACGGCGCCTCTTATGCAGTGAAGGTGAACAGTATTACTCCACCTGCGATCAAGCCGCTGGAGCAGGTCCGCGAACAGGTGCGCGAGGGCTTTCTCACCGATGCGCGCAACAAACTGCTGCAAAGCAAGGTACAGGCCTTTGCCGATCAAGCGATGAAAGCGGGAAGCCTAGCCGAAGTGGGTAAAGCGTTGCGCCGTGCACCGCTCACGAGCATGCCCTTGAAGCGCGCACAGACAGACGACGTCTTCTCTTCCAATCTTTCCACCGAGCTTTTTGCCGCGACGCCGGGCGCCGTCGTCACCGGTCCCGCCGGCAAGGGCAATGGTTACGTGATCGCGCGCGTCGCCAAGGTCGAACATCCCGAGCCCGACGTCAGCGGAGCCGAATATGCGCAGTTCCGCCAAACCGCGGCCCAGCAATTGAGCGAAACCGCGGTCGACAGTCTTGCCGCTGCCGCGCGCAAGAGCGTAGGCGTCACCGTGCATCAGGCGACGGTACAGCGCATCGTCGGCGAGCCGCAGCAGCAGTAGTTCGAATGGACATTGCGCCCGGCTTTCCCGCGTTCTCATCGACATACGAGAAGGGCAAGCCGCAAGCTCTCTACGCTCGCCTTATCGCCGATTTGGAGACGCCCGTCTCTGCCTTCCTCAAGCTCGGCGAGGGACGGGAGAACGCGTTTCTTCTGGAGAGCGTGCAAGGCGGCGAGGCCCGCGGCCGGTATTCGATCATCGGACTGAAGCCGGATCTCATCTGGCGCTGCCGCGACGGGAAGGCCGAGACCAATCTTTCGGCCTGCGCCGACCCCGACAAATTTGCTCCCGACAAAGATGCGGATGCGCCGTTGAAGTCGCTCAAGCGCTGGGTCTCGGAAGCACAGATGACATTGCCGCCAGAATTGCCGCCGATGGCGGTCGGCCTGTTCGGTTATCTCGGTTACGACATCGTGCGCCACATGGAGCGGCTGCCCTCGCCTCCTTTGGATGTGCTCAAGCTTCCGGACGCGATCCTGCTGCGCCCCACGATCACCGCCATCTTCGACAACATTCGCGACGAGATCACGGTCGTAACTCCGGTGTGGCCTGACGCCAAGCTCGATGCGCGCGCGGCCTATGCACGCGCGGCCGAGCGGATTCAGGACACGGTCGCCGACCTTGAGCGCGGCGCGCAACCGGCTCCGGCGGCGAATGCAGGCGCGGAAACGAGCGCGACCGAATCCAACACCTCGCACGTCGATTATCTTGCGATGGTCGAAAAGGCCAAGGAGTACATCCGTGCCGGAGACATTTTTCAGGTGGTGCCGAGTCAGCGCTTTCGGCGCAAATTCGAGCTGCCGGCGTTCTCGCTGTATCGGGCTTTGCGGCGGCTGAACCCCTCGCCGTTTCTTTATTTTCTCAATTTTCCAGGCTTTGCGATCGTCGGTTCAAGTCCGGAGATTCTGGTCCGCCTGCGCGACGGTAAAGTCACCATTCGCCCGATCGCCGGCACGCGGCCACGGGGCAAGACGCCGGAAGAGGACAAACGCCTGGCCGACGAGCTCATGGCCGACGAGAAGGAGCGCGCGGAGCATCTGATGCTGCTCGATCTCGGGCGCAACGATGTCGGCCGGGTGGTGGAAACCGGAACCGTGACGGTCACCGACCAGTTCTTCATCGAGCGCTATTCGCACGTCATGCATCTCGTTTCCAATGTCGAAGGAAAGATCCGGCCCGGTTTGGACGCCGTGGATGCGCTGGTCGCGGGCTTTCCCGCGGGAACGCTATCGGGCGCGCCAAAGGTCAGGGCGATGGAAATCATCGACGAGCTGGAAAAGGAAAAGCGCGGCGTCTATGCCGGCGCGGTCGGTTATTTCGCCGCCAACGGAACGATGGACACTTGCATCGTCCTGCGCACCGCGGTCGTCAAGGACGGCGTGATGTACGTCCAGGCGGGCGGCGGCGTGGTCGCGGATTCCAATCCTGAATCCGAATTCCAGGAAACCGTGAGCAAGGCGAAGGCCCTGATGGCCGCGGCCGACGAAGCAGTGCGCTACGCCTCCATGCCGAAACGCGGGCAGTAGACTTTAATCGCCGCGCGGCGGACTCAGTGCCGAAACTTTGCGCTGGGCGTCGCGCAACTTCAGAACATCCGCGAGGGGCAGGAGTTGGTATCCGCGGGACTTGAGCGTCTTGGTCCAAGCCTCAAGCGATTTCAAGGTTTCCGGATAGGGATGACCGATGGCGATGACGGTGCCGTTCTTCCGGGCATATTGTTCGACGCTCGCCAACTGGTGCTTCACTGCCGCTGCGCTCTGGTCATCGTCGAGAAATATGTCGCGGGCGCCGGTCAGCATGCCGAGCTCCTGCGCGACCGCTTCGGCCTTGGTCTTTTCGGTCGTGCGCGAATCGAGGAAGAAGAGGCCCTGTACCCTGAGCTCCCGCATGACCGGCAGGAGGTCGGCCCGCGATGCCGTAAAGCGACTCCCCATGTGGTTGTTGGCGCCGTCGTAATCGGAGACACGCGACAAGGCCCAGGAGGTACGCAACTGCAGCTCGGCCGGGGCAAGCCCGCTCATCAGAGCTTTCGCGCCTGGGTTCTCGTTGCCGATGGGCTGCATCGGCAAATGCACGATGATTTCGTGGCCCGCGAGATGCGCACGGTGAGAAAGCGCCTGCGACGCATCGGGATAGGGCAGGAACGACATCGTGACATTGGCGGGAAGCGCGATGGCTTCCCTGGTGCGCGCCGCGTCCGCGCCGAGATCATCCACAACAATGGCAATCGCAGGCCCGCCCTCGAGCGAGGGCAGAGACTTCCGTCGCGTCTCCTGATCGCGATTGAACAGCCAGATCGGCCAATCGCCGAGACGAATGATGTTCTGTCGAGGCTGCTGAACCAAGTCCGCGAAAAAATTCGGTACTTGTGAGAAGGTCGAACCCGGATCCCCGGTCGTGCTGAGGTTCAATGCAAACATCACGCCGAGAAGCAGCGCGAGAATCAACGACACCGCTCCCGGTCCGCCGCGTTTCGGCGGATCGTCGTGCGGTCCGTCCATATTCCGCCGCTTGGTCATGTGCCCATCAGGCCGCCATGCGCGGTCGAAGTCAATCATCGCCCGCGTTCACGCTGTGCGCGGGAGCTTGGCGCATATTGGTTTCGAATTGGTGAGAGGAAAAATCTCGCCCCTAAACTCAAAATTCGAAAAGACGGAAGGGTTTAAGCGTTATTCGAATCAATATTTGCGGTTCACGATGAGACGCGTTGTATCGCCAATTGCCCATGCGCGAAAACGCTCCAGCCGACGCGGCGCTAGTCAGATCCTCGACGGCCTGATTCTCTTGGCTACCGAACGCCGCCGCAGGGCAGAGATGGAACCGCGCTGCGTCACTTTGCCGTCGAAAATCGGTGTGGTTAGTCCCCACAAAGCCGAACGCGGGAGCTTAAGACATCGATTTCTTCAGGAAAGGAGGGGTTTACCAAGCTGACCGCTTTGCGCGACAATGACTTTGGAACGGCTGCGCGCTATCTAGTCGCGCCTCAATCCCAAGGGACGCGGCCCTATGCTGCTTCTGATCGATAATTACGACAGCTTCACCTATAACCTTTTCCATTATTTGGGAGAGCTGGGCGAAGACGTCGTCGTCAAGCGCAACGATCAGATTTCGCCTGCGGACGCGCTGGCGCTGAAGCCGCGCTCCATCGTTCTGTCACCCGGTCCCTGCGATCCCGACAGAGCGGGGGTCTGTCTTGAGCTGATCAAAGCCGCCTTCGGCCAGGTACCGATTCTCGGCGTCTGTCTCGGACATCAGGCGATCGGCCAGGCCTATGGCGGAAGAATCGTGCGAGCGCCGGTTCCCATGCATGGAAAGCTATCCCGCATCCATCACACTGGCAAAAGCGTCTTTCGCGGCCTGGAGGATGGCTTCCTTGCTACGCGCTATCACTCGCTGACCATCGACCGCGCAACGCTGCCGGCGTGCTTGGAAATCACCGCGGAAACAGATGACGGCGTCATCATGGGCGTCGCGCACAAATCGCTTCCCGTGCACGGCGTGCAATTCCATCCCGAAAGCATCGCCTCGCAGCACGGCCATGCGCTGTTGCAGAATTTTTTGAGGCTGGCGCGCACGGCGTCACGCACCGCCGCGGCATGAGCGATCCCCCGGGCGATTTTGCTTCGTTCTTAAAACGTCTTGCGGCCGGAGAGCATCTCACCGCTGCCGATTCCGCGGCAGCATTTGCCGCCATGATGGCGGGCAGCATCAGCGAGATGCGGATGGCCTCATTCTTGACCGCGCTTGCCGTCCGCGGTCCCAGCATCGCCGAAATCACGGGGGCGGCGCGAGCGATGCGCGCGGCAATGACAAGCGTCGAAGCGCCCAACGGAGCGATCGACGTCTGCGGCACCGGGGGCGATGGCGCCGGCACGCTCAACGTCTCGACCGCGACAGCATTCGTGGTGGCGGCTTGCGGAGTCCCTGTCGCCAAGCACGGCAATCGCGCGATGTCGTCGCGCACGGGCGCCGCCGACGTGCTGGAGCTGTTGGGCGTTCCCATCGATCTCAACGCCGAGGCCGCAAGCAGCCATTTGGTGGATCCGGGATTCGCTTTTCTGTTCGCGCCCGCCTACCACCCCGCCATGAAAAACGTGGCGCCGGTGCGCCGCGAGCTCGGCTTCCGCACGGTTTTCAATTTGCTGGGCCCGATCTGCAATCCCGCCCGCGTCCGCCGTCAGCTGATAGGCATTTTTGCGCAGGAGTGGCTCGAACCCGTGGCGCATGTCTTGGCCGATCTCGGGACGGAAAAGGCCTGGATCGTCCACGGCGCCGATGGTCTCGATGAGTTGACGACAACGGGAGCTACCCACGTCGCGGTCTTGGAAAAGGGAGCGGTGAGCCTTCGCGACATCACGCCCGAGGATGCCGGCCTGAAGCGAGTGCAGCTTTCGGCGCTCAAAGGCGGCAGCGCGGAAGACAACGCAAGGGCGATCGTCGATCTCTTCCAAGGAGCCAAGAGCGCGTTCCGCGACATCGTGCTCCTCAACGCCGCGGCTGCTTTGGTGGTGGCGGACAAAGCTTCGAGCTTGAAAGAGGGCGTTGCCCGCGCGAGCGAAGCCATCGACAAAGGCCATGCCGCCGCGACACTCGTCCGGTCGCGCACGAGTGAACGCGCCCGGGCATGAACACCGTGCTCGACAAAATCGCGGCCTACAAGCGCGAGGAGGTAAACGCCGCGAAGAAGGCGCGTCCGCTTCGCGGCCTGATGATCGATGCGCGCGAGGCCCCTGCCCCGCGCGGCTTTCGGGCCGCTCTGGAGAGCGCAAGAGAGGCGAAGAAGCCCGGTCTGATTGCCGAGATCAAGAAGGCCAGTCCCAGCCAAGGAGTCATCCGAGCCGATTTCGATCCGGAAAAACTCGCGCGCTCTCTCGAGCGCGGCGGCGCGACCTGCCTCTCGGTGTTGACTGACAGCCCCTCCTTTCAAGGCGATCCGGAGGATCTGATGGCGGCGCGCCAAGCGACCCATCTTCCCGTGCTGCGCAAGGACTTCATGTTGGAGCCGTATCAGATCGTGCAGTCGCGGGCGTTGGGAGCGGATTGCGTGCTCGTGATCATAGCCATGGTCAAAGACGACGCCGCGGCGAAGCTCCTAGGCGCCGCGCGCGAGTGGGGCATGGATGCCATCATTGAAGTCCATGACGGCAACGAGCTGGATCGCGCGCTTCAGTTCGAGACCGGCCTCATCGGCATCAACAATCGCGATCTCAAGACCTTCGTCACCGACATCGAGACGGCAATCCGGTTGAAGCCGCTCGTACCGGCCGATCGACATGTCGTGGCGGAAAGCGGGTTGTCGAAGCCGGAAGATTTGACGAGACTGGCGGCGGCCGGCATTTCCTCGTATCTCATCGGCGAGTCTCTGATGCGCGCCGACGACGTGGAGACCGCCACGCATTCGCTGCTTTCGGGCGTCAAATTATGAGCAAGCTTTCGCACCTCGACGATTCCGGCCGCGCTTCCATGGTCGACGTGTCGGCCAAGGATGCGAGCGAGCGTGCGGCGAGCGCCGAAGCCATCATCGTGCTCTCAAAGGAAGCTTATGATCTGGTGCTCTCCGGCACGGCCAAGAAGGGCGACGTGCTGGCCACCGCCCGCATCGCCGGAATCATCGCGGCGAAGAAAACATCGGATTTAATTCCGCTCTGCCATCCCCTGGCGCTGTCGCATGCCAGCGTGGACTTCACACCGTTGCCCGAACGACACGCGCTCAGGATCGTCGCCGGCGCGCGGACCACGGGCCCCACGGGCGTCGAGATGGAGGCCCTGACGGCCGCGGCGGTTGCGGCGCTGACGGTGTACGACATGATCAAGGCGGTGGATCGGAGCGCCGTCATCGAATCCATCCGTCTACTGACGAAATCCGGCGGCAAGAGCGGAACCTACGTTGCCGAGAAGGATGAAGCTCCGGCGGCGCCGGAAACGTCGGTGCCGCAGGCACGAAAGGCAGTGCCTCGCGTGCTCATTCACGAAGTGGCGGCGCCCAAATTAGGGAATCCATCGTCGGAACGGGACGCGTTGCGCAGCTTCATGCTGGAGAAGCGCTTGCGGGCGACCGAGTGGGCAAAGTCGGCATCCGTACCGGTGAACGAGTTGTACGGATTCCTTTCCGGGCGATCTCGTGCGTTGCCGGCTTCGTCCGCCGAACGCCTGGCCAAGGCCGCGCGTGTGAGCGTCGATGCCATGTTCGGCCGCAAAAGCGACCGATGACGGGACCGCGATGATTTCCGTCGACGAGGCGGTTGCGCGCATCACCCGCGCTTTCACGGCGCTGCCGGCCGAAACGATCGCCGTT
>WNFL01338255.1_pt1 | contig 19623 bp, 15 predicted proteins | sample 5400361 | NCBI WGS metagenome assembly WNFL01 (sample SAMN13153351, study PRJNA577476) | soil metagenome | isolation source: 40 cm soil on Douglas fir-dominated hillslope | place: USA:California | collected 2013-09-17
ATTACTTCCACCTCTCCAAACTCAATAGATGCTTCAGATTGATTCTTAACTTTTTGCAATTCATCTTCTTCAACACCTTTTGCAATTACAGCCTGAATAATGTCATCAACTTCCTGTTCCGCATTCAGCAAATTAACTCCGTCTTTGACCCGGCCATTCACTACGAGCATTCCAGGATCAATGGTGCCCATCACGAATGAAGATATGGAAGTGAAAATCTCTTTTTCGTGAACCAAAGTTTGATACAGTCTGCTCGAATGACCACGGCTCAACACATCGCTCAATAAATCGAATGCATAGTAATCCTTATGAAATCGCCCGGGCATGTGATACGTTTTGTATAGCGCATTGGCCGGCCCTTTAGCTTCCACATCTAAAATTCGCTTTCCCTTTTGCTTAGGTTCTATAGGTAATCTTCTCTCGGCCTTCTTCCCTGTCGGAATAGGGCCGAACCATTTCTCGGAAAGTTGTTTCACCTGATCAAGAGTCGGCATTATTTGGAAGGTAATGAGTAAAGAAAAAATCTTTTACGTCATTTATTGAAGCGTTCTCGATATGCGAAATTTCTTTGCCGATGGTGGCCCACTGATAAGGATGAGAAGTGTAAGCCAGCGGCCGAAGTTTTAGCCACACATCACCATAAGGTTGATTGAGATAACGCTGTTTAAATTCTTCGATCACCACTTTGCGCTGCACTTCCAAAACTTTGGGATCAAAAGATAAACTCAACATGCGATCGCTCTCCAGCCAAAAACCAGTTTCAAGGTTAGAAGCAGGAACAGTCAGGTAATAATTGGTAATATCTGTGTTGGTAAACGCATTATTTTCTCCACCCACCAATTGGAGGGGTTCATCATAGCTTGGAATATTCTTAGAGCCACCAAACATCAGGTGCTCAAACAAGTGCGCAAAGCCCGTTTTGTTAGGCTGCTCATCGCGAGAGCCAACATCGTAAAGGATGTTCATCACAGCAATCTGCACCGAGTGATCTTCGTGAACAATTACACGAAGGCCATTATCCAGAGTAAACTGACTAAAAGGAATCATATAAAAATTATGGATTGCAAATTACAAATTTCGCAGTACTAGGCGTCCAGTTTCTAAATCTGAAATTTGTAATCTGAAATCTAATCTGAAATAAAATTGCAAACTTCGCAGTCTTATGACAGCTAATTCGTTCCGTTTTTCAGAAGTTTCCGAGCCACACCGGGTGCGAACCCTTCAAATTCTCAAGCAATATCCGGATGTAAAAAAACTGATGGGCAAAAATCCACTCACTATTTTCGCTATTGTGGGTCTAGTAGGGGGAATGATCGCCATTTCGTATTTGGTAAAAGATAGTGCCTGGTGGGTAGTTTTGTTAGTCGCTTATTTCGTTGGTGCATTTTTCAATCACGCCCTGTTTGTAATGATTCACGAATGCTCACATCACTTGCTCTTCAAAACTAAACCGTTGAATAGATTGGCTGCCATTGTTTCTAATCTGCCTCATGTTTTCCCTTCGGCAATATCTTTTGAGCGTTACCACATTAAGCATCATTCATTTCAAGGCGTACACGAACTCGATGCCGACCTTCCTGACTTTTGGGAGGCGAAACTCTTTAATAACTCAGCACTAGGCAAAGCATTTTGGTTGCTGTTGTTCCCTGTGTTTCAAGTGATCCGGACATTCCGTTTAAAAGAGATCAAACCGGTGGATGGATGGATTATAACCAACTGGGTTATTCAAATTGCATTTAATATTTTCCTCTGGGTTTTCTTTGGGCCCAAGGCGCTGATGTTTATGCTATTGAGTTTCTTTTTTTCAGTTGGCTTACATCCACTCGGAGCAAGATGGATTCAAGAACATTATCTCACGCTGAGCGAAACACAAGAAACCTACAGTTATTATGGCCCTCTCAATGCTGTAGCTTTTAATGTCGGCTATCATAACGAGCACCATGATTTCCCCTCGATCCCATGGAACAGATTGCCGCGGTTGAAGAAAAGTGCACCCACGTTTTATGATTCACTCTTCTCGCACCAATCCTGGACAAGTCTTTTCTTTCGCTTCTTGTTCGACAAAAACATTTCTCTCTACTCGCGCATCACGCGCAAGCAACGAACGCGGCAAAGTGAAACTCACCGATGAGAGTAAGCCTGATCTGGAGATGGTAAAGGAGGCTACTCCAGTATAACTTTTTCGCGCTTCGGGTATTTCACTTCATATTGGAGATTGATTTCCTTTTGCTGTTGCGAATCGATGTTTAATTCCCAAATAACTTTGCCCGTCTTTTCATTCAGTTGACCTTTCGTTAACTCTAATGGATTGACTGAGATTTCGCTAATTACGGATAATGGAATCTGATCAAATAAAGTCATCCTGATGGGTTGGCTTTTCTTATTCCTCACCGTTATCTTAAATCCTCGGGTTTCAGTGGTATTGCTTCCAATGGTCTTCCTTTTTGAGAATTGTTCGTTCTTCGACCGGCTGATCACGATGTTTCTATCGCGACCTAAAGAAATATTCAACGTGTCTTGTAAAGACTTAGCATCAAGTATAGACCTACCCACGAAAGCATCCTCGAAATATAAATTTGCCTCACCTTCCAAGAGGTTATATTGATCCCAATTTATAATTCGTGCGATGAGAAATGCATCCTTATCTAATTTAGGAATAGCATAATACTCATACAGTGCTTCGATGTAGTGTCTTTTTAACTCAACTTGAAGTTTATCCCCGTTTGACTTAATTGAATAGGGAGTAGCTACCTCTATTTCAACAGTAGTTTGATTTTCAATAACCGTGGTGATAATAGTTTTAGACAAGCTACTTACTCCCCTTATTCGAACCCCCGAAGCTCTTCCCTCTAATGCATCAGACGTATCGCCACTGTATCCAGAAACAACAACTTCCTGCAATTGTTTCATGTCCTCTTTAAGTTGAACGTTGATGTCAGGTCTATTGATAGGAACCTCTTGGGCTGTTAAACCCACGAACGAGAAAACCAACTGCGCGGCACCATTAGGCAGTGTAAGATTATAATTCCCCTCACTGTCTGTTACTGTGCCAATCGTTGTACCCTTCACCAGTACGTTCACCCCAGGCAACGGTTCGCCTTCCTCGCTAAATACTCTCCCCTTCACATTTCGCACAGATCCTATTGCCATCCCATAAATGGATTTGTCAAAAACAGTATTCCGTGCAAAGTTCAGATTCCATGTGTTTAACTCGGGAGCCACACCACTTTGGTTGGGATCACCATTGGAAAATCTAAGCTTCACATTTTTCCAGTCAACACCTGTGTTTTGATATACTTCGGCTTTGTAAATCAATTCGAGTGGGTTTTTTATATTCTGCACTCGGATATCATATTTTGGATACCACCCCGCGTTCGATACGATGTAAGTCAAGTTAAACTTCGCATTGATTTGACGATCCGAATTCACTCGAATCTCTATTTCACTTGTTGGAAGAGATTTCAACTCATTCAATTCCTTGAGTTGCTGCTGGAATTTTGCCTTTTCATTCCCCTTGAGTTCAATAATTTTTCGACTTTTGATTTCATCTTCCTTGATCTTTGAAATTTCTGTTTCGTAAAATTCAATGGCTTGTTTCAGTTGAATGATGCTTGCACCCGAATTCTGGGTGCCTAATTTTTTATTTTCATTGAGCAGGCTTTGTTTCTCCTTTAATACCTCCAACCGACCCTCCTCTCTCGATAACTGCATATCGAGGCCTTCAATCAATTTCTTCAAACTGTCTATCTTTTCGTCCTTCTTTAGTTCGTTCAGGTAATTGAGTTTATGATTGACAGAAAGAATGGTAAAATCTCCTTCAGATTTTACTTGAATACTTTTTTCATCAATGAATGGAGAAAGACCCTTGACCTTGAGAATAGTATTTCCGTTGGGAACCATAAGGCCCCCAGATTCAAAAACCTGTGCTCCATTTAGGAAGATAGTTACTTCCTTGATCTCGGTCTTTAATTCTTTCTCTTTAAAGTTTTGAGCTATTGCTATTGAACAAGCAGCTAGCAAAAGAAAAGTAAAATTTGTTTTCATAAGTATTTTTTCAGAATGATGCAATTATGCCAAAAATTCCATAAGGATTGATCAATTATTTTTTAGGTTAGCACTCTCAATCAGTTATAGTTGCACAGGCTCATAAAAATCACACTAATACTCACCCTTCTCATCTGTAGCAGTTGGGGATTCTTCGCTCACAAAAAAATCAATCGGTTGGCGGTATTCACGTTGCCGGTGGAGATGGTTTCATTTTATAAAAAGAACATCCGTTACATTGAAGAGTCGGCAGTGAACCCGGATCGGAGAAGATACATTGTTCCTGAAGAGGCTCCTCGTCACTACATCGACTTAGATGTTTATGGAGACAGTGCCGCTCCCAAACTACCGCGCTATTGGAAAGAAGCGATTGAAAAAATCGGAGTAGATTCATTGCATGCACACGGAATCTTGCCATGGAATATTTTTAGAGTTTATCTCGATTTGAAAGATGCTTTCTTCGTTCGCAATCCTGAAAAGATCTTGAGACTCTCTGCTGATCTCGGTCATTATGTGGCCGATGCACACGTGCCGCTGCACACTACAATGAATTACAACGGCCAGCTAACCAATCAACTTGGCATCCATGCATTTTGGGAATCACGGTTGCCGGAATTATTCTCCTCTGATTATGATTTTTACACTGGCAAAGCCACTTATATTTCCAATGTGCAACTCGAAGCCTGGAAAATTATTTCACACACCAATCAATCACTCGATTCTGTCTTAAGATTTGAAAAACACTTGAGTGAACAATGGGGCGAAAAGAAATACAACTTTGAAACGCAAGGTCGGCAAACTGTAAAAGTTTTTTCCAGCAACTACTCAAAGGAGTATCATGAAAAACTGGCTGGAATGGTCGAACGACAAATGCGATCAAGCGTGCGTATGACAGGAAGTCTTTGGTACACCGCTTGGGTAGATGCAGGTCAACCTGATTTGAAATCGCTGATTGGATACAAACCTTCAGAGGAAGAGTTGAAGTTGCGAGAAAGTAATTTGAAGAAATGGAAGTCTGAAAGATCGCAATTGAAGGGTGATACTTTACATGTCGATTAATTTCAAATTGCAGATTTCAAGTTACAGATTGAGGAATTCGTAACCTGCAATTTGAAATCTGCAATCCTAAGATTTACATCTTCCTCACGTGCCCACTGCCTGAAGCGTGGCTGTTGAGTTGACTTGGGTTTCCCTTGTAGCTTACGCTGCCACTCCCTGAAATATTTGCATCAAGTGCATCTTTCACATTGATCTCAACATCACCCGACCCTGAGATATGCACATTGCACCTTGAAACTTCAAGATTGGCTGCCAACACTTTCCCTGATCCACTAATTCTTGCTTTGATCTCGTTGGCCGAGCCGCTTGCCATAATTTTTCCTGAACCTGAAATGCTAACATCCGCCCTTCCGGTAACCGAAACTTGTGCATTTACTTTGCCGGATCCACTCACGCTGCTATCAAAATTCTGGCATGTGCCTTTTACATCCACATCACCGCTCCCCGATACATCGGCATTCAATTTTCCTTTGGCGCTTACCTCGATCTGCATGGAGCCCGAGCCGCTCACTTTTAAATCCAAATCATTGGCAGAGAATTTTCCTGTTCGTCATCGTAACGTAAGCTGTAATCTTGTTGTCATCGCGCCAGCTCCAGTCTGTCCACCGCCACTTGTCTTCACGGCCAATCGTAAGCTTTCCGCCCTCTACCGAAGTTTCAACTTTGCTTAAAAATTCTTTGTCGCCTTCAAGAACTACACTCGGAGTAGCTCCTTGTTTCAAAATCAGTTTGCCGGGTACGCGGAAAGAAAGCTTGGAGAAAGATTCCACACTTCTGGTTTCCTTGGTTTGCGCAAAGGCAAATCCAGAGACCAACAGGAAGACAAGAACAGCTAGTTTTTTCATAGAGGTGGTATTAAGTTTCGTGCAAAAGACTCGCGCCATGAGCCCAAGGTTGCTTATGTTTATAAAATATTTTCAGCTTAAGACGCAAAAAATCGAATGGCGGTTGCAGGTATTTTTTCATTTCATACCATTCAATCTCCTTCTGAAGGAGTTTATAAAGAAAAAGGAAGCAAATTCCTTGGTTTTGCTTATCCGGTAAGCGATGAAAGCCGCATCAAAAGCAAGCTTGGAGAGCTTCATAAAAAATATTTTGACGCGAGCCATCATTGCTACGCATGGATATTGGGTGAAGACAAAAAGCATTTTCGGGCTTTTGATGATGGGGAGCCTAATCCCTCAGCCGGTGCACCGATTCTAGGGCAAATCCGATCCAAGAATTTAACTAATGTGCTCATCGTTGTGGTACGTTATTTTGGAGGAACAAAATTGGGCGTGGGTGGTCTTACGCAGGCCTATAAAGCTGCCGCTGAGCTTGCTTTAACTAACGCAAAAATTATAGAAGTAGAAATTACAGTTTCTCTTGTTTTGGATTATGATTACATCTCTTCCCCCGAAGTAATGCGACTGGTAAAAGAATTTGACCTCTCCATCGAAAATCAAACTTATGATGAGAGGGCGAGAATGGAAGTAAGTGTAAAGTCTAAATTGAAAGAAAAAACTATTGAGAAACTGAAGTTGCTAAATGTCACAGGAACAAAAATCAGATTTAAAGAAAAATGACAGTCTCTTTTACCAACAAAACTTTGTCATTTAATAACTGATGTTACGCACTTGGTAGTTTCTTTTGTGCCTTCGTGACTTGGTGGCAAAGAAATGGTATGCAATTGAGCCACAAAGCCACTAAATCACAAAGATTAAAATCATAGAATTCCAATTATGCATAACATCATTTAACAAACCCGATTCTCATGAATAGCGGAAAATTAATTTCGATGATTTCGGATTTCAGGAAAGGTTTTATTTTTTCAACAAGCCCATCAACAGGATTGAAGTTTTTCTCCTTCATAAATTTTTGCACAGCGGACCAAGTGGTGAGATAGCCCTTAAGCTCAGTTATTGTCCATTGGAATGAAAATGAGAAAGCCGGGCTTTTAATTTCTTTGAAAGGAAATAAAATTGTCTCGTACTCTTCATCAATCAATCTTCTTTCCTTATCCCAATACGGACCGACAATGTTCACGTAATAGTCTTTAACATAGGGGTCAACCTCGGGACTGATCTTCAGCAGTCCATAACCCCAAATCGCAAGAGTGGCATTTAATTTTGCTACGCGTCTTACTTCCTCATAAAATTTATCACGGTCAAACCAATGAATTGCCTGTGCAACGCAGATCAAATCGAAACTACTCTCCGGAAAGGAAGTGGTCTCTCCAGCCAATGAGTAGAAAATATTTTCAGCCCGAGCTGCATTTTCAATCTGCTTTTCGCTGATGTCGGTCGCAAAAACACTCTTGAATTTTTTAGAAAGATCACGTGCTACTTGCCCGTTTCCGGTGCCCGCATCCCAGGCGGCATCAAAATTTTTTACCCGACTAAAAATAAAATTGTAAAGCGCTTGAGGGTAAGTCGGGCGAAATGCAGCATACTGACTTGCGTGACTTGAAAATAAATCTTTGCTCATCAGGCAAAGCTAAATTACTTCGATTAAAAGGAAAAGCGCCCGACCGTAACCGATCTGAGCGCTTTCTAACTAAACTGTATGCGAAAAATTTATTGCCTGATCATCATCATTCTACCGCCACCACCTCTTCGCCCTGCGCCATTCATTGGGTTAAGTTGTTTATTAAGGGCATATGTGAAGCTGACCATAAAATATCTTCCCAAATTATTATTCGTCACCTGTTGCAGATAATTCGATGTGGCAGTTTGGGTTATGCTCACACCATAGTTCAGAATATTGTTTACCGTAAATCTCAGTTCACCTGTTTTATTCTTCAGTAAAAATCTCGACACCGACATCCTCCACAACGGAATCGTTTGATGAAAATCGGTAGTGGTGCTCGTGTAAATAAAATAATCGATATCCGAGTTAAAAGAATAGTTTTTCAAAAAGTTAATGTTCACTTCTGCAGAGTAAGTCTTGTTGAAATAAGTTTGGTTTTGCTGTGTATTGAAACTATACTTCGATTCTTGATGACTCAGATTCATACTCAAATCAACAATCAAAATGTCTCCAAGGGAATAGTTGTATCCGGCTCTGCCCCCAATTGTTTGTTGAAGCACATTATTTTCATAAACGTTGTTCTTATAATCCTGCTGAACATTGATACTCCTTGACACCGTGTAACTCGGACCAATGTTGAATCGGCTATTTAATTTTTTCACAGGTATTCCTACGTTAAAATTTCCGTTCAAATTCATGCTGTTCCGTACGTTGATGGGTTTTGTGGTTCGCGCTAAAACGGAATCTGTAGCCTGTAAACTGGTGATCGCGTTATTAGTATAGTTGGCGTTGATTAATGCAAACACGTTCATGAAATTGGAAGGATCGAAAAACGTGAGATGAGAACGGATTTGATGCGAGTACGCAGGGCTCAACTGCGGATTGCCCACAGTCTTGTTCAGCGGATCACTGTTGTCTATGATAGGCTGAAGTTGTTGCACAGTAGGTTCTTGCATGCTTGTTGTGTAGTCGAAGCGGAACCTTTTGAACTGGCTGAAATCATAATTGAAATGTGCAACAGGCAGCACAGCTTGAAACTCTCTGTCGATGATCTGGTTTTTCAATATCAGGTTTCCGTACAAACGCGTATCCTGAAATGCAGTACCAACGGTGAGGTTAAATTTCTCACGATTGATTCTGAAATTTAACCCCGGTCGATTATATAAGTAATTGCTATTGTATTTGTTTGCGGGTTGCGTGTTGAGCGTATTGTTATCAGAGTTGTAAACTTCTTTGTCTACTTTATTAATGTCGGTCGTAAAGTTATAATTGGCCTCAAGGTATTTTCTTCCACCCAGTGGTTCGGTATATGACAATGTCACCCCATATGTTGGGCTGGTGGTAAATTGGCCGTTTCGCTGATTGGTGAATATCGTGGTGTCAGGACCGTACGTTTTTGTGGTGGAGTTAAGTGTCCCTTTGGAAGTGTTGTCAGTGTAGTTAAAGGTGAGGTTAGCAGAAATCGATCTTCCTTTTTTTGAAAAGCGGTGCCTCATCAATAATGACGAAGTCAAATTGGTGTTCGTTCCACTGGAAGTTGTGCTGCGCAAATTCTCATTTTGCAAACCTGTGTTGCCCACCTTCATCGTCTTACCTTGACTATCGAGCGTCTGACTCGAAATGGTATAACCAACATTGGCCGTGAACTTCACCGAATTAGCCGAATCAATTTTATGATCGATGATCAATGTGCCTCGATGATTATCGGAAAGGGAATGTTGTGCGGAAAATTGGTCAAAATTGTAAGTGTTGTTCTTGGTTGTGTCGTTAGGCAGATAGTTGATGCGATGTGTGCCGGTAGTCAAACTCTGATCCATGCGATTATAAAAATAGTTTGCACTTATTTTTGTGTTGTTGTTATTAATCGCGCGGTTAATATTTACTCCGCCAGCATAATTGGTAACGATGCCATTTTGCAACCCTGTATTTTGAAATTGAATCGGACCTCCTCCAGTAGAAGCGCCACTGAAATTGGCCATATCGCCAAAAGAAAAGTTCTGTTGGTTTACATTGTTTCCCATGGCCAGAAATGAAAGTTGGTTTCCATGGTCGAATCGATTGAGGCTTGCTGACGTCTGGAAACGGCCGCTGCCTCCTGCTCCAATCAAATCATGTCCAACTCCTGCAGTGTTATTGCCAAATGCAGCATAGCGCTTCTCTTCCTTCAGCGCGAGGTTCACCGTCTTTTGTCGTTGGCCATCATCTTTTCCTGAAAATATCGTTTGGTCCGATTTCTTGTCGTAGACCTGCACTTTGTCAACGGCATCTGCTGGGAGGTTGCGTGTAGCTAATTTTGGATCCTGGCCAAAAAATTCTCTGCCATCAACCATCACTTTTTGCACTTGCTCGCCTTGGGCAGTAATTGTTCCTGAATTGTCTACTTCAACTCCGGGAAGTTTCTTGAGAAGATCTTCAACATTCGCATTTGGTTTAACTTTAAACGAAGAAGCATTGTATTCAATAGTATCACGCTTGACTTTTACCGGATCTTTTTCGCCTTTTACAATTACTTCGTTAAGCTGATTTGTCTTTGGATGCATTTGGATCACTCCCAAATCTTGCTCAGCTCCCTTTTCTGGTCGGGGTGAAATTTTTTGAGTGTAGCTTGCGTATCCCGTAAAGGAGACTTTGAATAAGTAATCGCCTTGCGAGATGTTCTTTACTTCAAATCTGCCTTCTGAATTGCTCACTCCGAATTGGACGAGCGATGAATCCTTCTGCTGCAATATCATGATGGTTGCTCCAGGTAAAGTCCCCACCGAATCTTTCAGCTGACCTGTGATTGTGAATTTTTGCGCTGATACTGCAGTAGCAATCAAAACAAAAAAAAGAAACAAGAACTTTCTCATGGATTCTATCGATCAGTTCCTGATAATTACATTGCCTCCACTGCCTCTAAATTGCTTGCGCAATTCTTCCCCTTTCTTTCTAAACTCAGCTTGAGTAATTTTTTCGCCCTCAGTAGGTGCCTTCAATTCGTTCTTCTTAAGTTCGCGCACTTCAATTTTTTTAGCAACCAAAACACGTTCCCCATTATTTATATCAACGGCTAGCACTGCTCCGGGCAAAGTGTTGTACCGCTCCGGACCAAGCATTGGCCTTAGTTTTGAAGTGTACCATGCCGTGACTGTTTGTTTCCGGTCATCATCAGTTGTATAATATGCTTGCATGCAGTCAAAGCCCTGGATTACTTTTGTTTCTGTTCCGAATTTCCAAGGGGCAGGCCTGAGTGTATCCGTGATCAAATATTTCTTGCCCATCAAATCCATTTGTGAAAGCATAATGCTTGTTGACTGATCAAAATAATTTGTCCCTCCCGCCATACGAAATCTGAATCTTCCACCACCACCTCCCGTGTGTTGTTCTTCTTCATCATCGTCTTCGATCAGAGGTTTGTAAAGTGATTGATTCTCTGCCTTTACTGCCTCACGTTCTCCCGTAAGCATACGGTGATTGTTGACTGTAACTTCGTAGGTGATCACTCCCTGCGTTTGAGCTAACACATTTTTAGTGTTTGGAAACATCAGAGTCAGCAGGAACAGTAGGACAAATAACTTTTTCATCGCAATTATTTTTTTGTAAAACTAAGTTCACTTCACGTTAACCACTATCAAAACAAGGTTAATTAATGTTAATGAGCACTATAACTAAGGTGCGAACGGTTTAATTTTGGGGCAGTTATGAAGAATAAGAAGAATTGGGTCACACTCATTTTGATCATCAGCAGCATTGTGTTGCTCATTGGCCTTCAAGTGGTTTGGCTGCAATCACTTTATAAAGATGTAAAGCGTGATTTGCGCAGAGAAACCAGCATCCTCTTTTCTACTACAGTGATGGCCATGCAAGATTCTATTCTTGAGAAGAACATCAAGCCACTGTCGGGCGATAGTACCGGTGAAAGCTTTGAAAGCATACACGCCAGGCGCGACACATCTCGTGTTAGAGGTCATCATGTGGAAATCCGAATGGCACCCCGCGATGAGACAATTTATTTTGGAACCACAAGGCCGGATTCATTGAAAAAATTTCTTCGTCCGCTCATGATGAAGTTCCGCAGCCACCGAAAGCAACGCGGCTTCGTCATCCAGGGTAAATTGGACTCACTCAACCCTGACGCAATCAAAAGAAAACTTGAAGCAACGCTGGCAGAGGCAGGACTGCCTCTTAGTTTCAAAATTGAACGCACGGATAGCCGCCCTTCGGGAAGGGAAAATAATTCCACCATCGTTACCGAGCCCTTTTTATTTTTCCATGAGAAAGAATCATTTTATATGGCACGGTTTTCTGATGTCACGTTTTTCATTTGGAAAAAACTTCTGCCGCAATTGTTGTTTTCCGCCTTTCTCACTTCCCTTACGCTTGCCGCTTTTTATTTGATGTATCGCAACATTCTCTCAAATCAACGGCTCCTCGAAATCAAAAATGACTTCATTGGCAATATGACACATGAATTGAAGACCCCCATTACAACAGTTAGTGTTGCGCTGGAGTCACTGAAGAATTTTAGCGCACTTGATAATCCGCAGCGAACAAAGGAATACATCGAGATGGCTCAACAGGAATTGAATCGGCTGTCTATACTCACTGATAAAGTTTTGAAGACTGCCATCTTTGAAAGCAACGGCCTCGCATTTCACTCTGAAAAAGTGGACTTAGAAAAAATTGTAAACCGGGTGATCGATTCAATGAGGTTGGTTTTTGAAAAAAGACAAGTCAAAATAAATTTTTTGAGGGAGGGTGCAATTTTCTATGTAAATGGAGACGAGGATCATTTGACCAATGTAGTTTACAACTTGCTGGACAATGCTTTGAAGTATAGCCCCGAGATTCCGGTAATTGAAGTAGCCCTCAAATCAACTGACGATAAAATTATATTTTCCGTTCGTGATCAAGGACTTGGAGTATCAACTGTACACCAGAAAAGAATTTTTGAAAAATTTTATCGGGTGCCTACAGGAGATGTGGTCAACACCAAGGGTTACGGTCTCGGGTTGAGCTATGTACAAAATGTAGTGCGCCTTCACCAGGGCAACGTAGCCATCGAAAGCGCGTTGGGCGAAGGCAGCACCTTTATCATAACTTTACCTAAACTCCCTTAGGCTTTCATGAAGGTGAAAATACTTTATGTCGAAGACGAACCGTTTCTCGGACGCATTGTAAAAGAAAGTTTAGAAACGCGTGGTTTTGACGTGAAGCTGGTTGATGATGGAGCCGCGGCTCACAAAGTGTTTGAAGAGCTTCGACCTGATATCTGTGTGCTTGACGTTATGCTTCCCAATAAAGACGGATACGCAATTGCCCGCGAGCTAAGAAAAATGCGAGGCGATATGCCCATTATTTTTGTCACAGCTAAAATTCAGACAGAAGATTTGGTGAAGGGATTTGAATCCGGTGGCAATGATTATTTGCGGAAGCCGTTCAGCATGGAAGAGTTGATCGTTCGCATCAACAATCTTTTGCAACTCACACAAAAGAATTCAAAGCCAAAGGGAATCGAACGTTTCGGCCAATGCGAGTTTGATCCATCGAAGTATGAATTAAGAGTAGCCCAACATGTTCGAAACCTCTCCCATCGCGAGGCAATGCTTCTGCTCACCTTAATTGAAAATAAAAACACTGCCATCAATCGCAAAGACGTTTTGCTTAAAGTTTGGGGAGATGACTCTTTTTTCAACTCGCGCAATCTCGATGTGTACATTACCAAGCTCCGCGATTATTTAAAAGACGACCTATCGGTAAAGATCATTACTCTCAAAGGAATCGGATATCACTTTTCAGTGGGTTGAAAATGAAGTTTAGTGGAACATGCTCTTGCACGGAAAGCATATCATTCCGCTATGGCGCGTTCTGTACGCTAATGTTTTATCATTACTCTATGTTCAATTTTCTGATCGCCACTTAATATGTGCAAATAATAGACGCCCTCCGGTAATGACTTTACCGATAGCGTGATCTTATTTTCATTGGTAAACAAGTCAATCACTTTCTCTTGTGAAGAGTTGAACAAGATTATTTCAGAGGTTTCATTTCCGGCTGGCGTATTTACGTGAAGCTCTTTATCAGTGGGATTTGGGTAAACACTGGTGCCCGCAAAACCTCCGCAACTGAAAATTTGAAAGCCTTGTGTTTCGATTGACTCAGACCAGCCACAATCATTTGCAGTTTGTAACCCGGCTTGATGATATCCTATAGATGCATAAATATCTGTATAGCTGTTAGATGTTTCTCCTAAACTTGTTCCATCGAGATACCAACGATAGAGATATACATTGGTGGATGGATCAGATGTCACAGCATCAAAATGAATGGGTACGCTACTGCATTCTTCTGCATAGCCTGATGGATAATAATTGGTTGGTGTGCCAACCCAAACATTGAAGGGTGGCACTGAAACAGTACCACAACTATTATGTAGGGTTGGAGACACAATAACGGGGCCGTTTCCTGAGCCGTGAACTGAATAACCCGATGAAGGGTTAGGAAAATTAAGTATATAAGGATTGTTGGAAGACCAAGTCACGGTTAAACCAGCGGGTAGATTTGGATATGTAAAAGTTCCTGATGAACAAATCATTGAAGGCCCAGTTACCGGCCCACCAATCATACTGGAAATAGCTTTGTAGGCATTTACTATACCGTATCCAACTTCTTGATTCCATCCTCCATTTGAGTCAGTATTTGATTGTAAAACAGAGCGAGCCTGAGCCAACGTCAGGGTAGGATTTACAGACAAGATTAGCGCCATAACACCTGCGGCATTTGGACACGCGGCAGAAGTTCCCCCAAAGTTGGTAAGATAATTACCACTTGCGTCCCCTATAATCGGGTAGAATTCAGGGCGAGAATAACCGTAATTTTGACCTTGTAAGTCAATAGTATAAATATTAACACCCGGAGCCGCTATATCCAACTCAGCACCATAATTTGAAAAACTCGCTCTTTCTCCCAGGAGGCCTGTCCCGCCAGGTTGATTAACAGCCCCTACAGCAATCACCTGTTGGTTAGTTGCCGGATAACTCACACCAGGATTTAATTGCGCAGGTTCTTTGTGGTTACCTGAGGCGGCAAACAAAACACTTCCTAGATTATTTCGACCTTGTGTGACAGCTCTGTTGATTGCCGCGTCTATGCCTGATTGCCCAACTGTAACGTACCAAGACATGCTAAGTATGCTTGCACCGTTTTGCCAGGCCCAATCTATTCCGGCTGCTGCTGCACTTGCTACCATTAAATTATTCGGGAAGTTAATGGCCGTTGTAACAATCCTCACGGGCATTATTCTGCAATTGAAAGCAACACCCGCAACTCCAATACCGTTGTTGGCAACTGCACCAACAATGCCGGCACAGACAGTTCCATGTGCACTGATTGCATCCCCCGAGGCTCCGTTCGAGCCACCGCCCGTGGCATCATAACCTTGAACCAAATTGGCAGCAAGGTCCGGGTGGGTCAATTCAACACCATCGTCCAAAATGGCAACCTTAATTGAACTACACCCTGTTGTAAAACTCCACGCGGCCGTCACAGACATCCCGCCTTTATCATTCATAGCCGTGAGCGACCATTGATTGCCGAAGTATTGATCACTCGTTGCATTACGGACAAACAATAAAAGATCAGGCTCGGAAAACTCGAATAAGCCACTTTCAAAAAAACGATTCGCTATGTTAATCGAATTCTCTCCGGAGCCCTTGGCGACTGATACCAAGAAAGTTCTCGAGTCAAATTCATATGGCTTTATGCTTAGATGCTTTTCGTTTATCATTTTTTCAACATCACTTTTGGACGAACCATGCTTGAGTTGAATTATAAACCTATTAGTTAATCCGCCAACTTCATCGCCTGAAGCGCTTATCAATACCGGACTTGCATAAGCGACTGTTTGGTCAAGCTCTATTTCTTTTACAATACTTGTTATTTTCTCTTTACTCAGCTCCGAGTCAAGTGTGACTATATGAATTTTTCTATTCATCCCATGACCAATCTTCTTTAGTTTTTCCTTTGATAGCAACCGTTCACTTTTATCTAAAGCGGTAGGTTCGTTATAAGTTATTATCAACTTATTCGGGGAAATGGAATATTTTTGCTTTTGACCTTTATAATAGCTTGAATAGTCTTGAGCCAAAGATTGAACTGTAAGCAAATAAAAATAAATTGGAATGACCAGGAGAAATGGTTTCATAGGTTTCAAGTTAAGTGGGTTAATTAATAGACTATAGAAATGCCAGCCTTTGATTGGCTGGAGATTTTCGGGATAGTGGCAAAGAAATAAATCACAGTTAATGTCGGAGATATTCCCGAATGAAGATGTGCTGTGAAAAAGTAATCGCCATTACAGTTCACATAAACATTTTCGCTGTCAATAAAGTCAGCATTTACCGAAAAATACCTTCCTGCAAGCAATGTCTTTTTCTGAAAGTCAATAGCGGGTACGTAATACTGACAAACCACATATTTTTCGTAGTCGGCCTGAGTTTGAATAATGACCATATCTGCCAGGCCAAAGTCAATATCATTAAGATTTTTGAGAGTGCATCCGTAATGATAATCTCCTGAGGGTAATGTCGTTTCTAATACTATTTGTGTTGAATCACTGTTGCAAGGTTTCTTGTAAGTGACATTAACTGTAACCTTGGATTTGTTCGAAATTTTAGGAATGATGGCGAAGTAAGGAATTTTTGCAAAGGCTTGAGAACTGCCAGCGCTCAGTTGAACATTAAAAAAGTAATTTTGCCTGCAGTCCTTATATACACTTTGGTCAAAGACGAAGCAAGCGCTTGTTTCAATATATCTTCCGGCAAGTAACGTTTTTTTTGCGAAGTCAATTATTGGTAACGTCCCTGAGCAACCGAAATATTTTTCATAGTCAGTTTGCGTTTGAATGACCAGGTCTAATTGTTGTTGTGGTCTCCCCTGGGCATCTAGACTTTCATTAAGATTTTGAAGCCAACATTGTTCATTATCTCCGTTTGTAGGTGACACTAAATAATCAAATGATACTTGGGTGAGTTCACCGCTGCATGCAGTGATGTCTTTGTAATCGCAGCCGACTATAGTTATTAAACAAAACAGAACAATGAAGAGAGCCTTTACCTTATGCACGATGCTAATTTAATTTAGTAGATACTTTAAAGTTATAAAGGCAAAGAAGGAAATCCAACGCAGGTTGCTCTTTATTCAAGTACAGTGCTAGAAAGATGAGCAAGATGCCAAAATCATTATCCTAAAGAAGAATGAAGTATCATTTTTTCTATGAGTTGAAAATACTGGAATAGAAATTTCAATAGGACTTTCTTCTATCCCCGACAACTTAGTTGAGCTTCTTTAGCAATAAGTCAACTTGATGCAAAGAAAGACGATCAGACGTCATTTCGGTAAGCTTAAAATGCTTGCCCTATTTTAGTTTCTGTCCTTCGCAGTAGTTCCAATGGTTTTGAGTCAAAGATTGAAGCAAATAAAAATAAATTGGAATGAAGAGAAAGAGACCTTCGTAGTTATGGATTAGTTATTTTTTAATGAACGAAACGGAAATCAAAAAATACAGTAGCATCATCCGGTATTTTTGGAACCACAGCGTAGTAGTTGACAAAACTCAAGTCTGCAGTTGCACCTGGAATTATTTCTGCCATATAGAAGTACTGATTGCATCTCTTAAGAAGAAATTGATTCGCAATGTGGCTTGTGCTGCTACCGGCAACTTTTCCCGCTAGGATAGTTTGCTTATTAAAATCAATAGGAGGTTGGATGGTTTGTCCGTTTGTGTCTGTGCAAAAGAAATATTTTTCATAGTCCGATTGACTATTAATCATCACAAATCCATAGTCACGAATGAGGTTATTTAGCTTAGGATAGGTGGAGCCACACAAATAGGTCGGCCAAAAAGTTGAATAAGCTATAGTATCAGCCGCTTCATTATCAGTTTCGCACTGCAAAACCTGAACATCATACGAGATCTTTTGATCTAAGATTTTATCTATAACGGCAAAATAAAATACGTCACCCAATTCATTACCTGTTCCCCACCCAATCTGAACATGCAAAGTATAAGCGTCACATTTTCGGCTGACCCATTGATTTAGAACTCTGCCACCCCCAGTTACCTTTAACCTGCCTGCCAGAATGGTGTAAGAATCAAAATTGATCTCTTGGTCTGGTAAACTTCCGCAAGTTGTCAAAGCTTTAAATTGCTCCTGTGTTTGAATAACCTCTTTCACCTCAAGCTTATTCGCATCGATTCCCGTTAGGATACAACCATAATATTTATTTGCTACTTCAAGCTTTATAGACCATACGTTGGACGAAGGTTCATTACAAAGCATCACCTTATTATCATAATTGCAGCTGTTAAAGGTTAAGCTAATAAGTAAAGCAAGAAGATACTTCTTTATCATTGGGGCAATTTTTTATGCATTTAGTGATACTTTAAATTATAAAAGTAAAGAAGGAATTCCAACTTGGGTTTCTTTATTTGAGCATCGTGTTAAGAAAGCTGAGCAAGCTGTTAAAATCATTACCTAACAAGGAGATGAAGTATCATTTTTTCTGTGAATTGAAAAATGCTGGGATTAGAAATTTCTATAGGACTTTCTCCTATTCCTGACAACTTAGTTGAGTTTCTTTAGCGAGAAGTCAATTTGATGCAAATAAGGAATTGCAAAGGAAACGATCAGACATCACTTTTCGGCAAGCTGATTAAGAAACTCTTCGATGGCAGAATAAATAATCAGCAATTCATCATTCGTAATTACATAAGGAGGCAGCACATAAATCACATTTCCCAGCGGCCGCAACAAAATATTTCTTTCCAGGAAGAATGGATAGATCTTTTTTCTTAGCTCGCTGAAATAGGAAGTCCCTTCTCCGGTCTGCAATTCAATGGCAAGGATCGTTCCGAGGCTTCGCAAATTTTTTATTGCCTTGTTGCTTCTAATTTTAGGAATGAATTGGAGATGGCTTTCACTTATGCGCTGAATGTTATTCTTACACTCACTGGACATCAATAAATCAAAACTTGCATTCGCAGCAGCGCAAGCAAGCGGATTTGCTGTGTAGGAGTGGCCGTGAAAAAAAGTTTTACTTGCCTCGGGTGACTTAAAGACTTCCACGATTCGCTCTGAACAACTCGTAACTCCCAGCGGCAAAAATCCGCCTGTAATCCCTTTCGACACAGCAATGATGTCAGGCTGAGTTTTTAAATAGTCGCTGGCAAATAATTTTCCTGTTCGGCCGAAACCGGTAAAGACTTCATCAGCTATACAGATGACTTTGTATTTATGTGCAAGTGAAATCATTTGATCTAAAATTTCAGTAGAATACATTCGCATTCCTGCAGCGCCTTGCACCAAAGGTTCATAAATAAAAGCTCCTACTTCGTTGGTTTGAAGTTTACGTTTAAACTCTTCAATTATTTTTTCACTGTTCTGATCTGTAGGGAAATCAACAAACTCAACTTCAAATAAATAAGGAGAGAAAGCGGCAGTGAAAGCGCTTCGTTCACCTACCGACATTGAGCCAAACGTATCGCCATGATAAGCTCCTTCAAAAGCAACGATCTTTCTTTTGTTTTTAATTCCCTGGTTGTGCCAAAACTGAATTGCCATCTTAAGTGCTACCTCAACAGCTGTGCTGCCATCATCTGAAAAGAAAATTTTAGATTGATTGTTCGGAAGAATGCTCAACAAATTTTTTGATAACCGAATGGCAGGCTCATGAGTGAACCCTGCGAATATAACATGCTCTAATTTTCTTGCCTGCTCGCCAATCGCTTTAGCAATGATTGAATTGCTGTGCCCGTGAATATTCACCCACCACGATGAAACTGCATCGATAATTTTGCGACCGTCTTTCAAATGGAGATATATTCCTTGGGCAGACTCAACAAAAAGTGGTTCGGAGACACCTTCGAGCGGAGTAAATGGATGCCAGATGTTTTTTTTATCGAATGCCTCTAGTTTCATTGTTAAATTTTTTACGCCCGTGCATCTCTGTGCACTCCGTGGTTATTTTTTTACC
>WNFL01002384.1_pt6 | contig 19615 bp, 21 predicted proteins | sample 5400361 | NCBI WGS metagenome assembly WNFL01 (sample SAMN13153351, study PRJNA577476) | soil metagenome | isolation source: 40 cm soil on Douglas fir-dominated hillslope | place: USA:California | collected 2013-09-17
CATTCGTGCGCTAGCTGATTCTTCAGCAAAAGACTATCACCAGGTTGCATTCGAGCTTTTAAGGAATCAGGCAATCTATTTGCTGCAAAAGGTAAACATACACATATTTCCATACTTTCCTTCCTCTAAATACCTTCTAGGATGGTCTTGACTGTGGACCAGACGGCATTTTGTTTTTCAAAATCATCGATGGGCTTATCGACACACTTTTCATCAAGGAAGTGGAGTCCCAGGCTTCGGATCTCCTCCGGGAGATCTCTGCTGGCTTATTCGAACGCGAGCTGGACCGGTTCATGGCGTCGAATCCTGGCCGCAAAGCCCAGCTTTCGCCCTTCATGTCCGATTATATGGACGCCCTTCCTGCCGCTTTCCTCGGACGCCCGCATGGGGATGCCAAATCTGGCCGCAAACTCGTGGCTCTAGTCTTGCAGGATCTCCGGGACCAGGCCAAAGGAGACTCTCAGCGTCGCACAAAGGCGACCGCACAGCTTATCATCTATCAAGCGAGTCGCATTCAAAGGAAAATGGCAGGCTGTCGAGCTATTGGTCTGCTGATCTCCAGCGACCTTGATCTAGGGTCTTTTTGGCCACACAGCAGAGAGATGGATATGATTCGTGGGTTGATGTCGATTCTCAAAGATATGCCCTCTGATCCACCACTGGACGTCGACGAAGTCGTCGCCACTATCCTCGGGCTCATTCGTTTTTGCAACCCAAAATCTATTTCAAGCTCGGAACACAAAACAGAAGATACCAAGATGGAGGATGCTACTGGTGACACGGAGATGAACCCACCTGGGTCAGAGACGACAGAGGAACAAATGCATGACTGGGCTGGGAAGAAACCTTTAGAAAAGGCGAAGTACTATCTCATCCTGATGTCAGGGGACCTCAGCAGCGTCAACAAATATGTTCGCGAAGCTGTCCAGAGAGCCTTCCAGCTACTCGCCGAGCTTCTTGGTCTATCAACTTCCGAGTTGCTGAAGACACAGACCCAGTCCATCGTGTCTCATATATTTAGCAAGCCTTTGCGTGCACTCCCGGTGCCTCGCCAAATCGGAAACATATCCGCGATCACATATCTGCTGGGCTTGAATCCCCCTGTTCTTGAGCCCACAGAAGAACTTATTCGCCTACTTGGAGAGACTCAGGCTCTTGCAGATAACGAGGATATCGGTCACTTTATTGGTCGGCCTCACTATCGCCGCCACTACAAGCAAGCCATTGACCTCAGAGTTGCATGCATTACACTCCTTACGGCATCACTCCAAGTCACCGACTATTTTGCTCATCAAGTAACCCTTCGTCAAAGGTACAAGGCACAATTATTTAAAGTCGCCTATGATTGACAGATGTTTAACAGAGTTACGCAATTATATTTCAAGGCTCTATACTCCCCAGTCAAAGAAGTCAAGCTTGCGGCTGATCGCGGTCTCAGCGTGATCCTGCGAAACCAAAGCCGATTACCCAAGGAACTCCTCCAAAATGGTTTACGCCCTGTGCTGATGAACTTGTCGGATCACAAGAAGTTGACTGTATCTGGCTTGGATGGCCTGGCTCGACTCCTCAAGCTTCTGACCAATTACTTCAAGGTGGAGATTGGGTCCAAGTTGTTGGATCACTTCGACTCGATTGCCCAGGCCAATGTCCTCAGTGAAGCGGCCTACACCCCCATCGTCGATAATGAGGACATTTGCAAGCTCGTGGAGCTCCTCAACATTTTCCACCTTCTCCCCCTCGCGGCAAATCAGTTTATCGAGCGATTTACGAGGGTGGTTGTGGAGACGGAGACGCAGTTGCACACAGCCAGTCCTAGCGTATTCACTCCTGCACTATCGAAGTACCTGAACCGATACCCTGTTGAGACTGTTGAACTCCTCTTCTCGCGTCTCAAGGAGCCCCGATGGGTTCGTACGATCGGAAATGTAATCCAGAGTGGGGACGCCCCTGCCTTCACGGCCGAACTCTTGAAACATAGCAATCGCTTTGCGCAAGCGATACTCGAGGAGACCACGGAAGTAGCCCGTCTGGGCCCCCTTCTCATCTGCAAGGATCTTGCCCTACTTAACCCGGAATGGGTATCATCTCAGCCCCAACTCCTCGATGCTTTAAAAGAGTACTGGACTCGGGAATTTGGTGACCCCACCGCTCGTGACGTGTACTCACAAGCCAAACTCGCTCAGCACCGAACCGTCTGCTCTATCTGGACCCAAGTCTTGTCTCAGACGCCTCGAGCGGATATACTCTTCACCTTGATTTTGCTCTTCACACGCAAAGTATTGGTCGATACTGCCGATCTGCTGGAATTTATCTACCAGAAGCTCATCCCCACTGCCTCTCCTCAGCTCTATCGCGAGGTTCTCACGACTTTTTTCCGTGCTTTGGATGACCCCGATCTTCCTCAAGGCCAGGTCGTCCAATTTGCTAGGATAGTCGTCATCCCAGTCCTGCACAATGTATTCGCACGACAAGATATAGCATCAGATGTCGTTGATGCGGATGTCCTTCGGGAGTTCCATAGTCGAATTTGGGAACGTGACAATCAGTACAACCCCAGCGATCGTATGAAGCTCGAGTTCCTTCATATGACGGACGCAATCGTTCAACATCAGCCCCCAGGCTGGGACCGGGTTAAGGGTGACGTTATACGGTTCGTTTGGAAGCTCGTCATCTCAGACGACGCTCTTGCTCGCCCATTGGCCTCATTAGTTGCCGCTCGCTTCCTCGCTTCATTTGGGGATGATGCTGGCAGGTTTTCCCGCCCTCTATGGATTGGCCTATTGCGTCCCATTCACGAGAATGAGGGGTCTCCGATGATCAAGCAGGCCCTGGATGTTCTTGCGCCCATTATGACAGCTCGGCTTCCTAGATGGGACCACCTGACGCGGCAGATCTTGGTTGAGGACCAGGCCCACTGGAATCGAATGTTGAACACCTACCGCCTGATCCTCCGCCATCCTGATCTCTTCTACCCGTCGCGAGAACTGTTCACCCCCGTCATCGTTCAATCCCTGATGCGCATCACTTCATTGATAATGAGCCAGGACCCCCGGTCGGCTGCCGAGCTGAGGACCATGATCCTGGATCTGAATGATCTTGTTGTCAAGTGGGACACCCGAGCTTGGTCGGAGCAGGAGCAAATGATGTCGACTGACCCCCCACCTACGAACCCACCGTGGACTATGCCCTTGGGACTTCGCGAGGCCATCATTAGCCACCTCGTCCGCTACGGTCATCCCGCTCCAGATCCACAAAAAGATAAGGACAAGGACAAAGAGGCTCAAAGCCGACCCCTACAGCAAATCAGCACATTCTTGGGAATGGAGAGCTGGAAAGATGTCAACCTAAAACTTCAGTTCTTCAGCCGTGGGTTTGAGACGGTACGTTTCTCAACCCCACAACTCTATGAAGGCTTAAATTATTTTGCCAGCCCGACACGGAACAGGGAAATAACCTTACCTTATGGTGGGCCAAAGTGCGGGCAATATCTGCGGCACCGAAACCCGCCGAGTGGTATGCTTCTAATGCTGCCATCATTTTCCCGTATGGCCGAGGCCTTTCGACCAGTCTTTGAAAAGCTCCTTACCGTCCTTCCACCTAGCGAAGATACGGAGGGCTCACCAGATTTTGCAACCCAGTTCCATGGGTGGATCACGGACTTCGTTGGGGAGGCTTTGGGATCTGGTGTTCGAGTTCATGCCGCGCTCATCGTCTTACAATCCTTGGTGAAGCAGTATCCCGGTCGCATTGAGCCCGTGCTGCCAAACTTCATCAGGCTCTTTGCACGTCTCTCAAAGGAGCACCTAGGGGCTGTTCAGCCCACGGCAGGCGCCGAAGTCATCAAGGCGCATCTTATTGCAGCGCTTGACATTGCCAAAGAATCGGTCGCCTTCTATCAAGGGGAACACCGAAAGCAGCTTCTCGTCGCAATGGTGCAGCTGATTAGGGATAGGGCTAGTCCGGAGATTCGACTGCTCATGCTTCAAATAATCCGACATTGGCTGATGGTCATTCGCTCTCCTTGGCCGACAACCAAGGAACAAGCGAGTCTCCTCAAAGTCATGGGAGGCTGGTCAGTTTTCAAAGACTCGACCTACCTCGAGTTTCTGGAGCTGATATACGAGATCTACACGGAGAAGTCGTTCGCACGCTCTGAGCTCACTCTGCGATTAGAGCAGTCGTTTATTCTAGGGTGTCGGGCTGATGATCTTGCTATTCGTTCACGTTTCGTGGATCTCTTCGAAAACAGTATTCCGAGAGCAATTGGTCCACGGTTGCTTTATATTTTTGCCGGACAAACCTGGGAGTCAGTACAGGATTATAACTGGATGCACATCGCTCTCGACCTCATCCTTGGTGCAGTCAGTCACGAAACGCGGTTGTCCCCACAGTCGATTTCCCCAAATTGTCCCAACCGCGTGATTTTCAGCCACGAGATTATAACTCCGATGCGCCGAATTCTCTATCGAGATGCAACCGCTATGCAAAAGACGATGGCATCGGTCTTCCCTGAAGTCTGGGCGATGCTGCCGCGAAGAGAGCAAGCCGAGATGGCAGTCGGAATTGTGCAAACACTCTCGAAAGACCAGTACCAGAAACAGACTACACGTCGTCCAAGCGTTCTGGAGACGCTTCTGACAGCGATGCACGCGTGCTCACCTCCCATCATGCTCCCTCCGCATCTGCTCAAATATCTCGCCAAGAACTTTCATGCTTGGTATGTTTCCCTCGAGCTCCTCCAAGGCGCTATTGGGCAGGTCCGAGACGACGATAACACCATCCGCGATCTTACTCAGGACGCATTGGCAGAACTATATGGAGAACTGGCCGAAGAAGATTACTTTTATGGACTGTGGCGACGGAGATCGCTCTACGAGGAGACGAATGCTGCCTTGTCCTTCGAGCAGAACGGAATGTATCAACTCGCGCAGCCCTTATATGAAGCGGCGCAGAACAAGGCCCGACTTTCCCTGTACCCCTTCACAGCCTCAGAGTACGCCGTCTGGGAGGACCACTGGATAAGATGTACAAAGAACCTCCTGCAGTGGGATCTTCTCACTGAGCTAGCAGCGGGCGAGCAGAACGTTGATATGTCGCTCGAATGCGCGTGGCGCACCCTACAAGATTGGACGCCCGATAATGCACCAGTCAGTAATGCTTTGGCCACTCTCGATCCTGAGGTTACAAACCCGCGGCGTTTTATCTTCAAAGCGTTCTATACATTGAATTCGTGGGGAGCCCAAGCCAAGGAGCAACTCACAGCTATTGCGGCGCTACCCAACCCGAGTCCCCAACAACGTATCTCTCTAGAGGGAAACGGCGAGTTCCACCGACTCACTGACGAGGGTATCCAGCACTGTTTGCGCAAATGGGCCGTCCTTCCAGATAATATGACCATGGCTCACATTCCGCTGTTGCACAACTTTCAGCTTTTCTTGGAGCTCAAGGAGGCCTCTGTGATGATGTTGACGCTCATCACCACTACCCACGCATTGCTCGACAAGAAGGCCATGGAGATGAAGGCGATTCTCCAAGCGTGGCGTGACCGACTCCCGAACCCGCATGACGACATTGGTTTATGGAATGATCTAGTCTCATGGCGGCAGCATGTTTTTCATACAATCAACCGTTATTATCTCCCGCTTCTGGACGGCAATGGAGCTGCTCAAGCACCAAACGTCAATACACATGCACACCGTGGTCATCACGAATCCGCCTGGATCATCAATCGATTTGCCCATACCGCTCGCAAGCATGGTTTATTGGATGTCTGCCACAAATCACTCAACGATATCTACAAACTTCCGAACATCGAGATATCAGAAGCTTTCCTCAAACTTCGTGAACAGGCTCGTTGTCATTTTGAGCGGCCCAAGGAGCTCAACAGTGGCCTGGATGTGATCAACAATACCAACCTCATGTACTTCTCCAACGCACAGAAGGGAGAGTTCTATGCCCTGAAAGGCCTCTTCCTTCATAAACTCAAGATGGAAGACGAGGCCAACACTGCGTTTGGCGCGGCTGTCCAACTCGATCTCAATCAGTGGAAGCCTTGGGCGTTATGGGGTCGATACAACGATGACATGCACCAAGCGAACCCATTGAATGTAGCTGCTGGCGCTCACGCATTAAGTTGTTATTTGCAGGCTGCGAGTCTCGCCCGATCAGCCAAAGTGCGGCCAATGCTCCATCGCGTGCTGTGGTTGCTCAGCATCGATGACTCAAACCGTACCATTGGGCTAGCCTGGGAAGCGTACAAAGGAGAGCAAGTCTGGTGGTATTGGATTACGCTTGTTCCTCAGTTGATCACCTCCTTGTCTGGTCGTGAGGCGAAATACGCCGCGCAGCTCCTCCAATTTTTGTCGAAGGCATTCCCCCAGGTACGCCATCCATCTTTTCTTGGTGCTCTGTCTCATATGGACGTGTATCACAGTCCGTCTTTTGGGTAGTGCGCACTGCTAAGGAAGAGTTCAGCGCTGTGAAGCGACGACACATGGTGGGTATGAACAGGATGCCTCTCCAACAGCAACAACAGCTCCAGCTCCAGCTCCAGCTCCAGCAACAAGCGGCTCAGCCCCAACAGGCTCCTTTAACAACGGAACCAGCCGCACTTGCAGCTTCAGTACCGGGGCCTTTAGCCAGCCAGACTGGATCACAGGACGTTGTCATGACCGATTCTCCTACTAAGCCAGAGCAACCGGGTTCCACAAACGCAGCTGCTCCCGCTCCATCCTCCAATCCAACTCAACAACCCCTCGTGCAGTCTACACTGGATCCCGTCATGCATCCAAACATGGAACGGAAGCCATGGGACTACATTGATGAGATCGTTGCGTTGCTCAAGACCGGGCATCCCCTTCTGGCGCTCACCCTTGAGACAATCGTTGATCAGATGCGCGACCGCCTGAAAGCAGATGGAGACGAGGAGCTTTACCGAGCAACATGTGCTCTCCAGGCCGATGCGCTGCAGGTTGGTCATCCCTCCTCCACACCGCTCCATCACTCTAATCGTTGAGTAGCGCTATTCAAATTCTTGGCCGAATGTTCCCCCAGAAAACACGCCCATCGTCAGAGATCTTAGCACGATCGCCAGCCGCTACGTGGATCTTCTTTCTCCTTCACAAAGGGTCCGTTTTCTGTCAGCCTTGAGTTTACAACCTCATTGCTTTCACAGGTTGAATTCGAGAAGACATTTGTGAGATTTGAGGGCATGAGCACATTGAAAGAGTATATTGTCAAGGTCACTGAATGGAAGGAGAGGCTGGAGAACCTCCTGGACAAGCGCCCGAGATACAAGTCATTGGAGACATGGAGCCATTGGTTGGTAGAGTATCAGCTCAACAAGCTGGAAGAGGTGGTCATGCCTGGTTCATGGGCAGAAGTAGGTTTCTGTTTTGATTATGGAAAACCGTCACTAACCTGCTAGCAGCACAAGGACAACAAGGATCAGATGGTCAATATCCAGCGCTTCTCTTCGAAGATTGAAAGAGGCAGGATGAGCGGAGCTGCTTTCAAACGCTTCACCATTGTCGGCGTTGATGGCTCCCGACATCAGTTTGCCATTCAAAGCGTGAATAGTGTGATCACTCGACGCGAGGAAAAGATGCAGCAACTGTTCAGGGTCTTCAACGAGTCCGTGTTTTAGACATGATACCTCTACTGACTACGCTGACCATCTGATAGGATCCTGTTGACGAAGAAGGAAGCTCGGAAGAGGAGTTTGCACTTCCACATCCTCCCATCGGTGCATATCGCCCACATGCTTCGTATCGCCCGCAACGATGCTTCATATGTTACCCTCATCGACGTCCACGACGAGCATTGTCACAGCAAACACATCCCCCGAGAGGCCCCATTCGCCAAGATTCTGGAGAAGTTACGAGCGCATGAAGAGACGAAGCCCGTGGGTTTTCTCTGCACGATTTCCGGGTCCCGGCGCTATTTTCTGATAACTGTTGCTCCGTAGAACCGAACCCAGACTGAGTATTTGAGTATGCGCGTCGAGATCAAGGCCGAGATCGAAGCGACTATGTTCCCGCCGACGATCCTATCAAACGTGAGCAAACGACGGGACGCAGAGTGCATCTAAATACTGATTCCTCCCTTGCAGTACATCCGAGGCACCATGCCCGACCCAGCAAGCCTATGGCGCTTCCGTCGTCAGTTCACTCTCCAAATGGCCGCAAACTCATTTCTGTCCTACTGTTTGCACCTGAGTATCCGCCAGCCATGGAAATTCAACTTCTCCCGCGAGAGCGGATGCGTTGCGCTCTCCGATTTGGTCCCTCGTGTGTCGTTTCTCCCTTCTTTGACTGCCTGATAATTAACCTGGTTGGTTGGGTGGTACAGACCAAATCGATATCAAAGCCGAAGGAGGACCTGTGCTAATCGGCACCGAACTTCCATTCCGGCTGACGCCAAACCTACAAGACTTCATCACTCCAATCGGGATCGAGGGACTGCTCACTGCGTCGATGCTTGCGCTCGGCCGGGGGTTGACGGAGCCAGAGGTACCTATTTTATAATTTCCTTCCGAATCCTTTCCTGAGATTGGCTGACAATGCGCCTGACCACAGGGCGAGGCGGAGAAACAGCTCCCGTTGTTCATGCGCGACGAAGTGACGGTCTGGTACACCCATCAGGGTAAGACGGTACATTCGGACAATTTGCGGTTGTTGTTCCGTGCCCAGGTGGCTGCGTGTATCGACGCCATCCGTGCGAGGATGGAGAATATGTCGGGCAAGACAGAGAGGGAAAAGGTGTGTAGCCACTTGCTTCATTCCGTTTCACTGATGTTTCTTTCTTTCTGTGGTGCTTACAGGCGTTCGATATGGCCAACGAAGGACAAACGCCACCCATTACGCCTGTCGTGGCTTCCGTCTCTGCGTTGATCAACACCGCGACTAACCCTTACCAGCTCATGCGGGCTCACGACTCATTCATGCCTTGGTTCTAGTCCTGTGTTCTCGCTCTCAAAAAAACGTTAATCTTGCGTTGCCGTTGCCCCTGTATCCTCCGCTCTCCATGTACATGTTGTATAACTATTTACTGATGTTTTTGTGACCTTGGCTCGATACCATGTCCGACTAAGTTCGGCACGGAGGCGATGCGTCTAAAGGATACATTGCACGACTCAAGCCCGAGGACAATGCATTAGATAATGGTAGGGTTATGGAGAAGTCAGCAATGAAGGAGGAATATCCACACAGAGCCTCCGTATCATGATCATAACCCTTGGGCAACTAGGCGAGGGCTAACGCTGCGCCGCCGACCAGAGCGATAACTGCGGAGAGGGATATAGTCGCAAAGCGGGCTACGCCGTTCGGGGGTGCAACCGTGCGTGTGGCATACTGCGCGGTCCATTCGTTATAGTTCAAGACGGTACCCTGGGAGTATTGCTGGGGTGCAGAACTAGGTGCAAAGGTCGGAGTGAATGTGTACATTTGGACGGTTGATACGCCGCCTGTTGTGGGTCGAGGGTGATATCAGAGACGGCCTTGAAACGGCGTGGAGAGTGGAAAGCGATGAAAGGGAAAGAGAAAGGGCATACGGATTGTGGTTGATACCCAGTAAAGGGTTTGTACAGACTATTATATGTGTTACATGTTAGGTAGACGGATAGGGACATGCAGGGAATGACTGACTGATTGGGTGTCTTGTGGAGCGCCTACGACTGGATCATAGACCGGGGGTCTTTGTTGTCCTACTGTAGAGCTACACGGACATCAATAAGAATCGGCGACCGGCCTGAGATGGGCTTAGACGCAGCGGTAGCGGAAGGGCGTACATAATTGCGGTAGTTGCCACACTAACACCCAAGGCGGGGTCCACAGCGGTTGTTACTACTTGCACGACTGTATTTCCAGAATTTCTACAAATGGCGGCGGTAGCAGTTAGGTCGGCGAGCTTGTGTTCTACATGCGGCAACGACATCAAGCAGCACAGCAGTAGCGAGTACTTACGGGTCTACAACCGTCCGTGTCTGAGCTTGTGCGCAAGCAATAGCAGCAAATAGTGCGATAAATGTGCGCCAGATTGTGAGCAGCATCATCCTGCACGCAGCGGTGGTGGTGAGGTCAAGTTAACTGCTTTGTCTCCCAGCCTACACGCCTTGTATCCGCTTTAACCGGAGATTATACCCCGGATTACAACCATTACAACCATTACTTACTTCTACTTACTTCCCTTGTTAACAACCCGTCCAACGATCTGCAACGTTCGGGTAAACTCATTTTCTACCTCTTCCGCCACACTAGGAAAGCGTCGCAGGATGCCCCCTAAAAAAGCCCCGGCGCCTGAGAAGAAAATCCTCCTCGGTCGACCCTCGAACAACCTCAAGATTGGTATCGTCGGTGAGTCCTCTCCCCCTTCGTGCTCCTCACGATGCACTCATCACGTCTCGTGTAGGGCTACCCAATGTTGGCAAATCTTCCTTCTTTAACGCTCTCTCCAAGACGGGTGCGTAGCGCATATGGAGCCGAGGATGCACTTGAGCTGATTTGCCGCCGATCCATCGAACAGATCTAGGAAAGGCGGCCAACTTCCCATATGCTACCATCAATCCAGAGGGTCAGTGCATATTCCAATCTCGTGTATGCAATATCTCGTTTGAGTGCTGATTTGCTGCCGTGCAGAGGCGCGCATTCCTGTCCCCGATGTCCGCTTCGAATGGCTGTGCGACCTCTACAAGCCTGTCTCACGAGTCCCTGCGTTCTTAACAATCCTCGATATCGCCGGTCTGACCGCTGTACGTGTCCGATCAGACCCTTTTGAGATCCCAGCCCCCTTACATCCATCACCTTCTGACTCACTCTCCCCTCTAATGCGCTCAGGGAGCTTCAACAGGGGCGGGGTTGGGTAATGCCTTTCTCTCACATGTGCGGTCGGTGGACGGTATCTTCCAAGTCGTCCGCGCATTCGACGACTCCGAAGTCATCCATGTCGAAGGCGACGTCGATCCACTCCGCGATATGGAAATTATACAGACCGAGCTCCGGCTCAAGGATATTGAGTGGGTAGAGAAGGCGCTTGAAGCCTTGAAAAAGACTTCTCGTGCGCTTGGGAACACGAGTTTGGCAGATAGAGCGAAGAAGGAGGAGATTGTGAGTCCAAGGCCACGTCGTTGGCGAGGGGTCATACTGATGAAGAGCGTGACAAGGCGATTACGGAGCGGATTCTTCACGTGCTGACGGAGGAGGGAAAGGATGTAAGAAAGGTTGATTGGAACAACCGAGAGGTGAGTGAAAGGTTTAATTACCGTGATAGGTCTGCTTATTCTCTGTTACAGGCAAGTATCTTCCTCCGATTCTTCTTGATTGATGATAAAGAGCACCTTTGCTCGAAACCCAGCTCGTCGAGGCGGGAGTAACGCCCCATTATGCCAAAGAGAACTCAGCTACTCTGACCTGCACCTAGGCGCTGATGTTCGTAGCTGACTTAATTTCCAATTTCAGGTTGAAGTGGTCAACAGTCTGATGCTCCTTACCGCCAAGCCTGTCACGTACCTCGTCAACTTGAGTGAGAGGGACTACACTCGAAAGAAGAACAAGTGGTGCGGCACTCCTCTAATATCTCACTAAATTATCCCCGTCTAAGGCTGCGATCCCCACAGGCTACCGAAGATCAAAGCTTGGATCGACGAGCATAATCCGGGCGACCCGCTCATCCCATTCTCCGTTTCGCTAGAAGACCGCCTAGCACCGTTAGAGCCAGAGGAGCAAAAAGAAGAAGAAGCCAAAGTCGGCGCGTCCTCCGCGCTCGGAAAGATAACTACCGCGGGATATGCGAGCCTTGACCTCATCCGGTACTTTACATGTGGTCCGGACGAAGTGCGGGCGTGGACAATCCGCAAAGGGGTCAAGGCGCCACAGGCGGCTGGTGTCATTCAGTGGGTACCTTTAGTGGGCATGCGATTGTGTGTAGGATAGTTGCTGACGTGTTTCGGGGTGTAGCTCGGACTTCGAGAACAAGTTTGTGTGTGGTGAGATTATGAGCTGTGAGGATCTCAAGGAGCAGGGAAGCGAGGCTGCGGTTAAGGCGGTGAGCACTCCGCTACGTTGTTTGGTGTTATTCTTGCGACTTACAGGGGCTCGATGTAGGCTGGCAAAGTGCGACAGCAGGGCAAGACGTACGAGATGGTGGATGGGGACATCGCGTACTGGAAGGCGGGCGGCTGATCGATTTACGTGTGTTATGAGATTAGAAGTATTATAGGTGGTTATTACGAAGTTCAGATATTCTCTAGATGATGGTGTGATGGTGGACATGCCTCACGTGCGTGAGGCCAAACAAATACACTCCTGGCAGCTTCTTAGCCGACAAGTTGGCTCGACGCGTCTCATCGACGACAACGGACGACAAGGAAGACGCAGTATCGTATTTTCCGCTCTCTCTTATATCCCATATTATAACAGTTCATGGCTTCACGAGTACGCCCGACCCGACCCGTTCAACTACCGCTAACCACACGACCCATAGCCATTTTCGCGTAGCAAGACGTCGAGGTTCAAGGTCGCAGTCGATGAGAATACCTCGACATCACGCATCAAGCCCACCGCCGCCGTCGCCGTCGCTCCCAGTTCGACCGTCGCTCGTCTTGCAGCCAAGGCAGCCGCCACAACTGTATCGACTGCAGCCCGCTCAGCCCTTGGTGAGATCCGTAATGCATCAAAAAAGGTTTCCGACTTTATTCTGTATTATTTGCGGATTTCCTGACCCCGTGACAGGACCGCAATCCGACAGTCTCAAAACTCAAGGATGATGGGAAAACCACCGTAACTGCCTCTGCCGGTCTCAAACGACAACGCTCAAACTCGCTGGCTGCCTCGACTGCGCGTCCTCAGCGCGTCCCCGTCCCCCCGGGTGCAGGTGCGGGCCCAACGACGAAACCCCGTCCGGCGAGTACAACTGCCGCCGTCCTGTCTCGACCAACCACATCCACAACGACAGGATCGCGCATCTCACGCGTCATCGAAAATCTCAACTCACAAAAGACGCGTCTCAGCTCCGTCCAGCCTGTCGCCGCTCCAGTTTCAGTTCGAGTCGCGACTACCGTGCCAGTCGTCGAACCCAAGGCCACCGTCGCGTCCACCTTATCCCGCCCGTCGTCTTCGAGCAGTGGTAGGGTACTCGTTGTCCCCCCGTCTGAGGTGGAGAATGACGACCACACGGCCGAGATGGATGTTACTGACAACGAGCCCATGGTGGCCGAACGATGCGTCCCTGCCGTGCGGGAGCCCAGCCCTGAGCTCTCAGATGAAGAGGAGCCCGCGTCTGCTACCGTCAGGGCGAAGGTCGCCGTTTCTGTCGTCCCTTCGTCCGACGATCAAACCCCACCCGAGTCGCCCCTCGACGGCAATTGGCTCTATGCTCCTCCCTCCAGGCTCGCTCAGTACAAGGCTGAACTTTCCCGCGTGAAAAACACGTTTGTCGGGGATGATGATGGGGAGATGGATGAACCGACTATGGTTTGGGAGTATGCCGAGGAAATTTTCGAGTATATGGCCACACTTGAGGTTTGTGTGTTAGTACTTAAGCGTTTCATATGTTTGACGCGTCGCGTTACAGGGGCAGACTATGCCTTCACCCAACTATATCGACGGACAGTCGGAGATAACGTGGGATATGCGGGCCACGCTCATCGATTGGCTCTTGCAAGTCCACCTCCGTTATCACCTTCTGCCGGAGACCCTCTGGATTGCCATCAACATTGTCGATCGCTTCCTTTCCAAACGTGTTGTATCCCTCGTGAAGCTCCAGCTCGTTGGTGTGACAGCCATGTTCATTGCTGCCAAGTACGAGGAAATCATCGCACCTGGGTATGCCCTCCGCATCGGTCCTTTGCCCTATTCTGATGCGTCTTTGCAGAGTCGAGGAATTTGTCTTCATGACCGAGGGCGGTTACAATAAGGAGGACATTCTAAAGGGCGAACGTATCATGCTTCAGACTCTCGATTTCCGCATCTCAGCGTACTGCTCACCGTACTCGTGGTGCCGCAAAATCTCCAAAGCGGACGAATACGATGTTCAGACTAGAACACTGTGCAAGTTCCTGATGGAGGTCACGCTTCTTGATCACCGGTTCCTCCGTGCCAAGCCCAGCCTGATCGCGGCCGTTGGGATGTATACTGCAAGGACGATGCTGGGTGGCGATTGGGTATGCTCTTCTGGCACGAGCTATCCCATTTACTGACCTCCAGTGGTAGAACGACGCGTTTATTTACTACTCGGACTACGTTGAGGGTCAGCTAAAGACAGCCTTTGACTTCATCGTCGAGAAGCTCGCCTCACCCGACTTCAAATCGCAATATGTCTACCGCAAGTACGCGAACAAGAAGTTCCTCAAGGCTGCCGTCTTCGCATGCGAATGGGCCAAGCGGCATGTCACATCGCGCAGGTAGTCTCTGTCGTCAAACCTGTCCAAGCCTGCTTATCGTCCCCGTCTGAGCTTTCCGCGTGTCCACTTCACCTTCGACACATCCCACCCGCATTCCCCATGATACACCCTCCGGCTGTTCGTTCTACTCTGCCGTTTTCTTGGTTCGTCGCGCTACCCTCGATCACCCCCAACACCAACTCGCCCCTCACGTTCGCCTCCTTCGACTTCGTGTGTGTGCAGCATATTCCCTGACCCCTCGGCAACACGTTCCTGATCTACACGAAGTGTGACGTGCTCGTACCCCGCCTACCTCAGGCACCACACTTCTTTTTTTTCATTTATTGGTGTGTTCTTAGTTACAAGATCTAGTGCATTACTTGTACAAGTAGACCAATCCCAAACGAGGCATGATCGTAGTGTGATATAATTTTACGTTCGTGAACCTCATCGGATACCCAGTGAAGGATCAAAAGCATGCATGTCGTGTTTAGTCAGCATTGTGCAACAGGCGTTGTAGTTTACAGCTTGAAACGACCCAAGGAAATCAACTGACGAGACGAAACCAGACAAAATGACGCGAGAGCAGACTATAGCTACAAAGTTCCCCACCTACAAGTCATTAGGGAATAAGTAATATGCAGGTTATAGGGCGGCAGCTGTCTTGCCGGTTGCGGCGCGACGCATTCGTTGCAATAGTTCAAATAGCTTGTAGGGTTTCGTCTGGATGGGTATTATTATAATAACCAGTTTACGCGCTCCGAACGAGAATCGATTCTGCGCACCATAACATCATCCATACCCGCCGTGAGGCAGTGTTCGATTTGCTCTGGTCTCGCGTTTGCTGTGAGCGCAATAATGCGCTGAGTGGGAATGATTTGGAGCGCCTCGCGGCGTCGGATCTCGCGTGTGGCGTCCAATCCAGACAGGACGGGCTGTAAACGGAACATCAAGACCAAGGTACAAGTACACGGGTAGAGAGAGAGAGCATACGCACCATTTCACAATCCATAAGAATGCAATCATAAGGAACGAAACCGGCCTTGACCACAGCTTCGATGGCTTGGGCTCCGTCTTCGACACCATCGACGATGCAGTGACTGCTCTCGAGTTGGCGTCTACAATTTCTATCAGAATATACACGGAAAGGCCGACTACACATGTTGCATACGTTAAAATGCGCTGGAATCCGAGATCAACACCCGTCCACCATGTTGGGGGATAAATTACTCACCCTGTTAATCATATTGTCTTCAGCGAGGAGTACTCTAAATGTAATGTTATCAGACCAAACCACGTTTACATGTTTCAGGCATACCGCAACTCCTGAGCCGGCTGCTGGATATCGGCGTCCATAATTCTAGGTGTAGGAGCTGCTGGCGGTACGGGGTCCATTTGGACGTAGAATCGGAACGTTGATCCATCGTTTCCAACGGAATTGGGGTCCACCTCGATCTTGCCTCCGAGAAGATCGCAAATTTTGCTGACCAAAGGTTAGCCGGAAGTTTGAATTACCCATGGAACGCGTACCGGGAGACGAAAAGGCCTAATCCAGAGCCTCCGAATACCTCATGAGTATTCTATTTGCACTGCGGTCAATGAATGAGACCCTGACGGCGAATCCATACTTACCGATCCCCGCTGGAACCTTTGGAACTAGAAGCGAATGAGTCAAACGGGCCTCCTTGGGACTGTACCCACTCACCAGTAGCTCAAGGTCTTTCGGATGCAGACCTGGGCCCGAGTCGCGGACAGATATGTAAACGTAGATCGGAACCTGTTCATCCGCCCCAATTGGCACATCAAGTCCACTTTCAGCGGGGCAGTTGCAGGTTCCATTGGTTGGGGCATGGCGCGACACGTCAACATGGACATCAATTTGTTTTCGCGGCTGCCCGACTTTAACATTGGAAAAGAATATGAGGGGAGAAAGACCCACTTGATATTGTGAAAACTTGATGGCGTTGCTTAGTAGGTTGATGATAACCTGTGGGGAGATTATGAGCCATTCCAAACATTATTCAATGGGACTCGCACCTGACCGAACCGAACCTTGTCCGCTGCTACATAGTCGACTTTCAGATGTTTGAAGCCAGTTCCGAAGGTCAGGTTGTGTTGAATGCCCTTGCTCCGCATCTCGTTGAACAGGATCGAACATACTTGCTTTACTTCTCGTTTAAGAGAAAAGTGGCTGACTACGAGCGAAAAGATGTTAAGCTGAACTTGGCTGAGGGTCAGAATGTCGTTGACGATGTGCCCCTGGGCCAGACCACAAAGTTCGATTGAAGTAAGGCCTTCCAGATCCTCATCCACTGCGGAGGAGTCAGTCACGAGCGGACGATTGTTATGAACCACCCGCGCACGTTGTAACAATAGGTCTTGCGTGGGAATGAACGGTTCGCCGCTAATAAGACAATTTGAAAGCTTTGCTTGGAGTTTGGAGAGATTTCCTAATCGATGTTAACAGGCGGCAGGAACCATTTGATGAGCCACTGACCCTTGACAATTGAACTACAGTTGATGATCGCCGAGACTGGTTGGCTGTACGGGGTTACTCGTTAGAAACCAGAATGCACTGGCCATAGATTACATACCGCAGCTCGTGGGAAGTGACATCGACAAGAAGCTCTTGTCCTCTTCGACGCTGATCCGCCTCAATGCGTCTTTCCTCTGCTTCTTCTGCACGCTTCTTGAGGGACTCTTCATACAGCCTTAGTGAATATCAGTGTCAACCTCGAGAAAATGCTTTGGTTACACTCATACCGAGTAAGAGTCATGTCGGTAAGGGTCCCAACTAACCCGACCCAACCACTATACGGAATAGTCACAGGTGCTACCTCGGCCTTGACCCAGATACCATTCTTGAAGCGGAGATGAATGGCGTCAAAACCACTATTGTCAAGACCATCTTGCACGAATGCCTCCGCCTCCGCCTTGGATTCTGGATCAATATTGGCCATCCTGGAATTCTCATAAGTATCCAACGGTTTTCAAACTTGTTCGATGTACCATTCTGCCAGGCCCTCGCCTATAATTGAGTAGTCTCTGGGTAAGCCCGACAGCTGCTTGAAACTTTCGTTGCAGTAGACCAAATGACCGTTGGTGTCAATTCGGAAAATGCCGACTGGGGTAAGGTCCATAAGTCGCCATAACTCGGATGATCGTTCCCTGTGGTCCAGAAGGTTAGTAAAGACGGGAGATCCGCGAAACAGACCTCCGTACTCAAATCGGAGTTCCATTTGTCGCTTTCGTTTGCCAAGCTGAAGGTGGAGATTAGCACGAGCCAGGAGCTCTCTTGAAGAAAATGGTTTAGGCAGGAAGTCATCTGCCCCAGAAAGCTATGGAAGGGTTGAGCTCTAAGACAAGAGAAATGACAAAGCTGGACCAACAATTCCTTCCACCCTATTATTATCTGTCACCCGCGCTGTTAAAAGGATAATAGGTATGTGGCGTAATTCAGGATCGTCGCGAACGGCCGCCAGGAGTCCATAGCCGTCAAGGACTTTGCCCAATGTAAGTCTTAGAAGTTGTGCATGAATAATGAACGCGTACGGGGCATCATAAGGTCTGAAAGGATGAGATGAGGAGTCTCTCGCCTAGCTACTTCCAGGGCACGCCGTCCATTTGACGCGGTTCGCACTTTACAGCACGGAGCAAATATTCCCTTGATGTAATCGAGCATGTCGGCGTTATCGTCCACTACGGAAGGGTTAAACTTTCACGTCATCTTAAAGTAAACAGTAGTACACACCAACAAGAATCAAATCATTCTCATCGAAACTGACTTCCGCGCTTCGCTGGGCATCACTTCCAACTCCGTACGACTCGTCAGAATCGCTCGGTGTTTGACCGTCTCCATTTCGCCACCGTGCAGCCTCGGCTATTATTCCTTTGGCGTAAGAACGCTTGCCTGTAGGCACGATGGTGTCGACAACGTGGGAAGAGCATAAATGGGCTTGGCCCAGGGGGAAAGTGGCCTGCTGGAATCATCAGGAGCGAAAAAAAAGTAGGTGTGGTTTTAGGTACCGTAAAGACGCTTCCGTGCTTCTCTGAATCCTCATTTACAGTCACTGATTCAACTGTTATCGACCCTCCATGCAGTTGTACGAATTGCTACTCAAGCATTAGTTGCTACTTGGCCGCACAAAGATGCCTACTTTAGTCAACGACAACCCTATACCAGTGCCTATTGATAGCGTGTGAGATGAGAACCTCCTATTAGATCTGTGGCCACTGACCTTCATACGAGCGAGAGACAGCTTCAACTCTAGAAATGGGGAGTGTTAATGGACAATGGATTACTACTATGTGGTATATATCCTACCGATGGAAGCGGTCGAAGATCTTGACTAGGTCTAGGTGGCATTTAGTACCGTGAGGATAATTGCGTGGAGTTACGCATACCTTTGTTGGGAATGCCAACTCCAGTGTCACGAACAATAATCGACGCAATCTTCTCCGCATAAATGACTTCGACCTCGATGGATCCAACCAAAGTATCTAGACCAAGATTCAATCAAGCGGTCCATCGACAAGGCAAAGTCCAACTCACACTTGAATGCGTTACCAATAAGGTTAAAAACAATCTTCTCCATCAAGTCTGGGTCGATGAATAGAACACGTTCCTCGTTTTGATCGAAATGAACGGTGAGCTAAAAGGGTGTCGTGAGACTTGAGGCCTTCACCTCACCAGGTGGTAGCAAACCTGAATTTTTGACTTTTCGATCGTTGGACGGAAGAGCGCAGCGAGGTCTGCCACGAAAGGACCGAATCTCATTGGAGAGAACCGACCTGAGAAGAGTGGTCAATGGCCACTTGATATTCGATGAGGTTGAGAATACCTTCGAACCGTCCAGCCTCGAGGCGTGAGAAGTCCATCAAGGAATCGACCAGTCTGGACAAGCGATCAATGTTTCTGGCAGCAAGGTTGAGCTTTTCCCGCTGTTTTGTATCCTTCACATCTCGTAAAAGATCTCGAATAGGTGCGTTGATGAGCGTTAACGGCGTCCTTAACGTCAAGTAATGAGATAGGGCCAAACACTCGATACGTATCCAAATTTACCGGAGTTCATGAGAAGAGTTGCTGAAGGATAGCAGTAGAAATAAGTCAATGGCCAAAGTTTTGGTGAATTCTGGCGCACCTAAATAGAGCTACAGAGCAAAGTTAGGTCACTTGGATAAAGGGCCAACTGCTGACGTACCAGTTTTAGCTGCATCAAGTTCCGCTAGATTCCTAAAGAT
>WNFL01001329.1_pt1 | contig 19612 bp, 21 predicted proteins | sample 5400361 | NCBI WGS metagenome assembly WNFL01 (sample SAMN13153351, study PRJNA577476) | soil metagenome | isolation source: 40 cm soil on Douglas fir-dominated hillslope | place: USA:California | collected 2013-09-17
GCTCGTGGTGAGCTGGGAGCCGCAGCGCGCGGGCGAAGCGCTGGCATGGCTCGTCGGCATGCTGACTTTCGGCACCGCGCTGCCGCACGCGATCCGCGCGGCGGGAACGGGCTGGCCGTGGCAGGCGGTCGCAGCCGTCTCATCGGTGCTGGCGATCATGGCCGCGATCGTCATCTATGCGCTCGGCGACGGTCCGTCATTGCCTCGCGGCACCCGTTCGCGGCTCCAATGGGGAGCCGTGCTCGTGGTCGCCCGCATTGCCGATTTTCGTGCTTCGGCGCTCGCGTACTTCGGGCACATGTGGGAGCTTTACGCCTTCTGGACCCTCGTGCCATTTCTTCTCGGCATGGTTTTCGCGCGCTATCCGGAGACGAGCTTGACGGCCATCGCCCTGTGGTCGTTCATGGTGATCGGCGCGGGCGGCATCGGATGCATCGCCGGCGGTTACCTCAGCCGTCGCCATGGGAGCGCGCGCGTCGCGGCTGCGGCACTGGCGGGCTCGGCGCTGTGCTGTGCGGTCTTTCCCTTCGCCGTCGACGCAGGCGTGCTTGCTTTGCCTGTGCTCGTCGCGTGGGGCGTGGCGGTGGTTGCCGACTCGCCGCAATTCTCGGCCTTGTCCGCGCGCGCCTGTCCCCCGGACCTGGTCGGCAGCGCGCTGTCGATCCAGAACAGCATCGGGTTCGCGATCACGATCGCCTCGATCGACCTCGCGACGCGCTGGATTCCGTCTTGGGGCGCGTGGACCGCATGGCTGCTGCTTCCGGGTCCGGTGTTCGGATTGATCGCGATCGCGCCGCTCGCGAGGCGCAACGCTCTGGAACAGGCAGCCCGCCTGATCAGTCCGCCTTCGCCCCCGACTCCTTGATGAGCTTCGCGTATTTCGCGGTCTCGGCGGCGATGAACGCGGCGAACTGCGCACGCGTGCTTCCGACCGTCTCCGCCCCCTGGCTCGAAAGGCGCTCCTTCACGTCGGGCAGGGCGAGCGCCTTCACGATTTGGGCGTTGAGCTTGTTGAGCACCTCGTCAGGCGTTCCGGCGGGCGCGAAGACGCCGAACCAGTTGCTGATGTCGAAGCCGGCAATGCCCGCTTCGGCCATCGTCGGCACGTCGGGCGCGGCCGGCGAGCGCTTCGGCGTCGTGACCGCGAGCGGCCGCAGCTTGCCTGCCTTCACATGCTGCATCGCGGGCGGCATGCCCGAGAAGAACAGGGTCACCTGGCCACCGAGCACGTCGGCCAGCGCAGGCGGCGCGCCCTTGTAGGGAACGTGCGTCATCTCGATGTGCGTGATCGTCTTGAGAAGCTCGCCCGAGAGATGCTGCACGCTGCCATTTCCCGCCGATGCGAACGAAATGGCGCCCGGTTTCGCCCTGGCCTGCGCGACAACGTCTTGTACCGACCTCGCGTCCGAGCCGGCATTGACGACGAGAATGAGAGGGGTGATTGCCGCGAGGGTGACGGGCGCGAAGTCCTTCGCCGGGTCGTAGCTCATGTGCGGATAAAGGCTCGGGTTGATCGCGATCTCCGCGGTCGACGCCATGAGCAGCGTGTAGCCGTCCGGCGCCGACTTGGCGACCACGTCGGCACCGATCATGCCGCTCGCGCCGGCGCGATTCTCGATCACGACCGGCTGGCCCATGCTCTCGGTGAGCTTCTGTCCGACCGCGCGGGCGGTGAGATCGGTAGCGCCGCCGGGCGCAAATGGCACGACGATCTTGATGGGTTTGACAGGGTAAGCCTGGGCGAAGGCGGTGCCGATCCATAGGGCCGCCGTGATGAGCGCAACGAGCCGCATCATTCCATCCTCCTCATTGGACCCCGGATCAATGCTGCGATTGCCGGGGTGACGATTCAATTATTGAAGTCCACGGCCACACCCGGCGCCGGCGTGAAGCCGAGATCGCCGCGCGCGATGACCGCCTCGCGCCCGCCATGTTGCGCCAACAACTCCGCCTGCCGCTCCTTCGCGCGCCGATCCACTTCCGCCGGATCGCACTCATGCATGAGCCGCTTGCGGCACCGTTCGAGGACGCTCGCATAGCGCGCATCCTCGGCAAGATCATGCAGTTCGTCGGGATCCGCTTCGAGGTCGAAAAGCTGCGGAAGGTAAGCGACGTAATGCACGTATTTCCACTTGCCGTGCCGCAGCGCAAAGGCGCCGGTCTTCGAGCCCATGCCGTGGTATTCGGAAATCACGTTGCGCTCGGAACCTTCGCCGCGCGCCAAGGCAAAGAGCGAGCATCCGGGTTGGCCGTCGTACATGTCCGGCGAGTTTTCGCCCGTCGCTTCCATGATGAACGGGTAGACGTCGACATGGCTCGCAGGAGTGTCGTTGACTACCCCTGCGGGAATCTCCAGGCCGGCGAGAATCAACGGCGCGGCAATCGTTTCCTCGTACATCGTGGACTTGCCCCACAGGCCGCGTGCGCCGAGATTGTCGCCGTGGTCGCTGGTGTAAAGAATGCGGGTGGTCTCGGTGAGCCCGGCGTCACCGAGCGCACGCAGCACCTGGCCGATGTTGTCGTCGAGAAAGGTGGTCAGGCCGAAGTAGCCGGCAATCGCGCGCCGCATCGAGGCCTCGTCGAAGTAATCGTCGAAGTTGAAAGTGTCGCGATAGTCGCGGATGTAGGGATGGTCCGGCCGCTCGTCCTTCGCGTAGAGCTTCGGGCGCGGGAGATCCTGGTCGAAGTACGGGTAATAGAACTCGGGCGGCGCGGTGAGCGGGTAGTGCGGACAGACAAACGAGACGAAGAGGACCCACGGGCTGTCGCGATACTTCCGCGCTTCCTCGCGCAGCCACACCTGTGCACGCGCGGCGATCTCGCGGTCATAGAAGGTGTAGGGCGACTCGCCCGGTCCCGCCATGCTCGCCATCTTGTACGCACCCTTGCGCACCGGCATCCGCTCGCGCACCAATCCCATGAGATCGCCCTTGCCCTCGACGATGTGCATCGGGATGATCTCCTCGCTGAAGCCGTGATCCTCGCCGGCACCGCGGAAGTGGAGCTTGCCGATCGAGACCACGCGATGGCCGCGGTCGCGCAGCCTGTGGTGCCACGAGAGCACCGAGCCTTCATACGCGTCGGCGTTGTCCCAGTAGCCGATCTGGTGCACGTACTTGCCGATCGCGAAAGCCGCCCGTGCGGGCACGCACACCGGGCAAGTGGTGTATGCGTCGGTGAAGTCGGTTCCCCTTGCCGCGAGCGCGTCGAGGTTGGGAGTCTTGACGATCGGATGTCCGTGACAGCCCAGCATCTTGTTGTTGTGCTGATCGGACATGATGATAAGGAGATTGGCGGGCTTCATGGATCGATTTTATAGACAACTACCGCGCTTGGCCGAGGTCCCATTCCCATGCGATTACTGCTGGTCGAAGACGACTCCATGATCGGCACCGCCGCGCAGCAGGGGCTGCGCGGCGAGGGCCACACCGTCGACTGGGTGCGCGACGGGGCGCAGGCCGACGCCGCGGTTCGCGGCGCCGAATACGACCTGGTGCTCCTCGACCTGGGCCTGCCGCGCCGCGACGGCCTTTCGCTGCTGCGCGACTGGCGCGCGCACGGACGCTCGATGCCGGTGCTCATCGTCACGGCGCGGGATGCCGTGGCCGATCGCATCGCCGGGCTCGACGCGGGCGCCGACGACTACCTGGTGAAGCCGTTCGACCTGGATGAGCTTTCCGCGCGCATGCGAGCGGTCGTGCGCCGCAAGGCGGGGCGAGCCGAGTCGACGTTGAAGATCGGATCCGTCGAGATCGACACCGCCGCGAAGCGCGTGAAGTGGAAGGGCAAGGAGGTCGCGATCTCGGCCCGCGAGTACGCGCTCCTCGAAGCCCTCGCGAACCGGCCCGGCAGCTATCTCACGCGCGCGCAGCTCGAGCAGCGCCTCTACGGCTGGGACGATGAGATCGCCAGCAACGCGGTCGAGGTCCACATCCACGCGCTTCGGCGCAAGCTCGATCCCGCCCTCATCCGCACCGTGCGCGGACTGGGCTATTCACTCGTGGCGGAATGACGATGTCGATGCGCCGCCGTCTCCTTTTCTGGGTGCTCTTCTGCGTCCTCGCGGGCGGGATCCTCGCCTCCGTCGTGGTCTTCTTCCAGGCGCGCGCGCAGGCAAACGAGCTCTTCGACTACCAGCTTCGCCAGCTCGCGCTCACGCTGCGCGACCGCACTTATTCCGCGACGCGATTCGCCGAAGTGCTGCAAGGAGAGGACGCGCTCGACTTCGTGATCGAGGTCTGGGGACCCAACGGGCAGAGCCTTTACCTCTCGCACCCGCACCTCATGGTGCCGGCGCCGGTGCAGCTCGGCTTCAACGACGTCGCTTCGCCGCAAGCGCGCTGGCGCACGTTCGCGATCCAGCAGCGCGGGCTCACGATCCAGGTGGCGCAGCCGATGGCGGAGCGCGACGACCTGGCGCTGGGCGCCGCATGGCGAACCCTCTTTCCCTTCCTCGTCGCGCTGCCGCTCATGGGGCTGCTCATCTGGCGGCTGGTCGGACACGAGGTGCGCTTCCTCGAAACGACCGCGAAGGCGGTGGCCCGGCGAAGTCCGCAGTCCCTCGAACCCATCGGCGGCGCGGTTGTGCCAGAGGAAGTGCAGCCGCTCGTCGATGCGCTCGACGGATTGCTCGCGCGGCTCGGAGCCGCGCTCGCGCAGCAGCGCCAGTTCATCGCCGACGCCGCGCACGAGCTGCGCACGCCGCTCACGGCGCTGCGCCTGCAGCTGCAGCTTGCCGAGCGCGCGAAGGAGCCCACCGAGCGCGAGAAGGCGCACCAGATGCTGCGGCTGGGCATCGAACGCGCTTCGCGCCTGGTCGAGCAGCTCCTCACGCTGGCTCGCGAGGATCACGACCCTGACCCCAGCCCTCTGCCACGGGAGAAGTCCCCCACCGACCTCGCGGAGCTCGCGCGCGAGGTGGCGGTGGCGAACGAAGTGGCCGCATCGGCGAAGGGACTCTCGCTCGTCGCGCGGACCGACGTTCCGGTCATGGTCGATGGCGATCACGTGGCTTTGCGGGCGCTGATCGAGAATCTGGTCGACAACGCGATTCGCTACACGCCGTCCGGATCGATTCGCGTGAGCGTGCGTCGTGATGGAGCCCGGGCGGTCCTCGAAGTGGAGGACACCGGGCCAGGCATCCCGGTCGAGGAGCGCTCGCGCGTCTTCGACCGCTTCTATCGCGGCGAGACCGCGGCCGAACGCGGGACGGGACTGGGCCTCGCGATCGTGCGCCGCGTGGCCGAGAGGCATGGCGGAAGCGTGGATCTCCAGGATGGTGTCGAAGGGCATGGGCTGAAGGTGCGCGTCGTCCTCCCCGCAGCTTGAGCCGCACCTTAAGCGTGGCTTAAGTTTGGGGCGCCAGACTTCCTGTCGAGGTCAACAAATCCGACAGGAGACAGGCATGAAACCCAGGACACTCATCGGCGCGCTCGTCGCGGCCGGCGTCATCGGCGCCGGAGTTGGAGCGGCATGGCACGACCAATTGACGGCGCCCTTCTCGCAAGCGCGGGCAGCGCCCGCTCTCGTGGCCGGCGTCGCCGCGCCCGCGGCCAATCCCAGTGCGACCAGCCTGCCGCTCACCGGCTTCACCGAGCTCGTCGCGGCGTATGGCCCGGCCGTCGTGAACATCAGCGTGCAGGGCACGCAGAAAACCGGCATGCAGATGCCCGACATTCCGGGCCTCGAGAACAGTCCTTTCCGCGACTTCTTTCGCGGCCAGCCGCGCGGCAACGTGCCGCTTCGCGGCCTCGGCTCCGGCTTCATCGTGAGCCCCGACGGCTACATCCTCACCAATGCGCACGTCGTCGCGAACGCGGACGAAGTGATGGTGCGCCTCACCGACCGACGCGAGCTCAAGGCGAAGGTGGTCGGCTTCGACAAGCAGAGCGACATCGCGGTCCTCAAGATCGACGCGAAGAACCTGCCCACGGTGAAGATCGGCGACTCGAAGAACGTGAAGCCCGGCGAATGGCGAATGGGTGGCGGCGATCGGCTCGCCCTTCGGCTTCGAGAACTCGGTGAGCGCGGGCATCGTGAGCGCCAAGGCGCGCTCGCTTCCCGATTCGAACTACGTGCCCTTCATCCAGACCGACGTCGCGGTGAACCCGGGCAACTCCGGCGGGCCGCTCTTCAACCTCGCGGGCGAGGTGGTCGGCATCAACTCGCAGATCTATTCGCACAGCGGCGGATACCAGGGCATTTCGTTCTCAATCCCGATCGAGGTGGCAATGAACGTCAAGGACCAGATCGTGAAGCACGGCAAGGTGACGCGCGGCCGGCTCGGCGTCAGCGTGCAGGAAGTGAACGCGCGGCTCGCCGAATCGTTCGGGCTCGATCGCCCGCACGGCGCGCTGGTCGCCTCCGTGGACGCCGACGGCCCCGCGGAGAAGGCCGGCCTGCAAGTCGGCGACGTGATCGTCAAGTACGACGGCCAGCCGATCGAGCGCTCCGCGGACCTTCCGCTGCTCGTTGCGAACACCGCGCCCGGCAAGCGCGCCGAGGTCGAAGTGTGGCGCAAGGGCGCGCTGAAGCGGCTCACGGTCGCGGCAGCCGAGAGCAAGGCCGAGCGCGTCGCGGCGAACGACGACAACGTCGGCAAGCCCTCCGGGCGCCTCGGCCTCGCGGTGCGTGCTCTCACGCCCGAGGAGATTCGCGGCAACCACGGCAGGGGCGGGCTCGTCGTCGAAGACGTCGGCGGACCGGCCGAGCGCGCGGGCGTGCAGGCGGGCGATCTCGTGGTCTCCTTCAATGGCACGCCGGTGAAGACCACCGAAGAGCTACGCGACCTGGTCGCAAAGAGCGGCAAGCACATCGCGCTCCTGATCCAGCGCGAAGGCCGCCAGCTCTTCGTTCCGATCGAGCTCGGCTGAGGCTTGTCATTCCGGACGCCCCGAAAGGGGCAATGATCCGGAATCCATGGATCCCGGATCGCTGCTGCCTTCGCAGCGTCCGGGATGACGGGCGCTAAAGGATCTCCGCCTTCTTCCCGTGGAGGGCCAGCGTCTCCTCGATGAAGCGCTTCCAAACCGGGTCCGGCGACCACACGCCGGTGAGCTTCTCGAGCGATTCGCGAACATCCGCGCCTTCGTGGATCACGCGGTAGAGGAAGACGAACGAGGAGCCTCGCATGTTGACCTGGCAGTGGACGAAGACGCTGCGGTCCTTGTTCGCGCGCATCACCTCGGTGAACGCGCGGAAGTTCTCCGCGGTGGGGTTCCTGAAATCGACAGGGATGTAGGCGTACGTCACGCCCTGCGCCTGGATGATGGCGGGCTCGGCTGCGATCGAGCCGTGGGCGCTCGATGGCGCGAGGTTGATGACGACGTCGTAGTTCGCCGCCTTGACCTTCTGGAGCCAACCGGCCGAGGGCTGGGCGGCCGAAACGAGACCCGTGCGCCAGGTGACGAAATTCTCGGGATCGCCGGGCGCGGCGGATAGGCTCGCAGCAATGGCGAGTCCCATCAAAGCGGCAAGCACTCTCAACGTTCGCCTCAATTCGGACTCAGGTTCAACGACTTCGCGACGATGCCCATCGCGGCGTATTCATCGTCGATGGCCTTGCGCAGGGCCACGCCCTTCTTGATCGCCACTTGCTCGCCCGCGTCCTCGAGGAATTTGCGAGCGGTGGGAGAATTGGCGGCCTTCTCGAAAGCGCTCTCGAGCTTGGCGATGCGCGCGGCCGGCGTGCCTTTGGGAGTGATCAGCGCACGCCAGAGGATCGTCTCCTCATTGGGGATGCCGAGGTCGCGAAGGGCCCAGGCGTTCGGCAGCGCGGCGATGCGGTCCGCGGACGTGACCAGCAGGCACTTGGCCTTGCCCGAGCGCTCGTGCTCGCGGATCGGCGGGATCGAGCCCACGTAGATGTCGATGTGCTTGCCGAGAAACGCCGTCAGCGTGTCGCCGGCGCCCTTGAACGGAATGTCGCGCGCAGAGGCGTGCAACGCCCGCAGGATGCGAGCGGTGCCGAGGTGGCCCGGGCCGCCGGCGCCGTCGTGGCCGTAGGTGTACTTGTCCGCGTTCTTCTTGATCTCCGCGATCAAGGCGCCGCCGTCGGTAGCAGGGAATTCGGGATGGACGCACATCACGTAGGGCGCGCTCGACATCTGGATGACCGGCACATAGTCGTTGGGCGAGTACGGCACCTTCGTCGTATTCGGCGCAACGGTGATCGGTCCCAACCACACGCCGGCGACCGTCTGCCCGTCGGGCGTCGAGCGCACGAGCTGAGCGACGCCGATCGTGCCGCCCGCGCCGGCCACGTTATTGATGATGATCTGCTCGTTCAAGTGCGGCTCGGCTTCCTTCACGAGGACGCGGAAGAAGCCGTCGGTGCCACCGCCAGGCGGCGTGGGAACGATGACCTTGAGGACGTCGGCCTGTGCGGCGAATGCGGCCGCCGCAACGAGAACGGTCAAGCAACGGTTGATCATCAGGGTTCTCCTAATTTGGGGTCTGGCCCCAAATTCAAGTTCGGGGTCAGACCCCAAAAGAGCTTTGCCGGCGTTTCCGCCATCACGATCCTTCTCGCCGCCGCGTCGGGAATCCACGCATCGATCCATTCGACGCACTCCACGTACGCGATCTTGTCCTCGTAACCGACGAACGGCCAGTCGCTCGCCCAGACGAGCTGCTTCGGTCCGCCGGCATCGAGGAGCGCATCGACGTAGGGCTGGGGATTCGCGCCGCCGAGCCGATAGGGCGCGGAGAGCTTCACGAACGTATCGCCACTGCGCACGCCGCGAAGGACTTCCTGGAATCCGCGGCAAGCGACGCCGAGCACCGGATCGGGTGAACCGAAATGATCGACGACCACCTTCACGCCCTGGCCGCGGATGCGCGGCAGCTTGGTGGCGAGCTTCGGCCCCTCGAGGTAGATCTCGACCTGCCAATCAAGCTTGCGCACGCGTTCGAACAAGCGGCGGTACGAGGGCGATTCGACATCCGCGAGCGCTTCGCGGCGGACCCAGTTGAGGCGAATGCCGACGATGCCGCCGCGGTCCATCTCGACCAGCTCGTCCTCGGCAAGCTCGGGCGAAACGATGGCCGTGCCGCGCAGTCGATCGGGAGCGGCGGCGAGCGCCGCCAGCAGCAGGGAGTTGTCCGTGCCATAGAAGCTGGGCGCCGTCAGCACGCCGTGCGAGATGCCGTGCTTGTCGAGCACCGCGAGATATTCCTCGACGGTCACGTCGCGCTTGGGCCCGGAGTGGCGGTCCGCCGCAAGCGGCAGGTCGCGCCGCATGACATGCGCGTGGCAATCGATCGCGACGATTGGGTTAGACGACAACGGACTGACCGCTCTCGCCGTACTTCGCCTCGAGTTGCGCGGCGGTGAGGAAGCGCTGCTCGAGTGCTTCCACGTCGTCGATGCCCATGATCTCGTGCAGCTCCTCGAAGGACACCAGCGCTTCGGGCCGGTCGACCACTTTTCCCGTATCGAGCGATTGCTTGAGGAATTCGAGGCCACGCTGCATGCCGCGCAGCGCACACGCGGTGAGGAGGCGCGGATAGATGACAGCGGCCACGCCGAGGTCTTGAAGCTGCTTGGCGGAAAGGAGCGGCGTCGTCGAGCGCTGGCGAATGCCGAAACCCATGTTCACCGACATCGGCTTCGAGACGTTGCGGGCGATCGTCGCGATGTCCTCGACGGAAGTCGCCGCGTCGGCGAAAAGAAGATCCGCGCCGGCTTCTGCATAGAGGTTCAGGCGCCGGATGGCCTCTTTCACCCCGTGCGTGGCGAGAACGTCGGTGCGCGACTTGATGACGAAATCCGGATCGATGCGCGCCTCGGCCGCGGCGTGGATCTTCTGCACCATCTCCTCGGCGGAGATGACTTCCTTTCCTTTCATGTGCCCGCAGCGCTTGGGCCATACCTGGTCCTCGAGCATGAGACCGCCCACGCCGGCGCGCTCGAACGCGCGCAACGTGTGCCAGACGTTGACCGCATTGCCGTAGCCGGTGTCGCCGTCCGCGAGGAGCGCCATCCCGGTGCACGCGACCAGCGCGCGCGCGCCCGCGACGTTTTCCTCGAGCCCCATGATTCCCACATCGGGCTGTCCGAGCCGGCTCTCGGAGATTCCCGATCCCGTGATGAAGGCGCATGGGTAGCCGGCCTGTTCCACCAGCCGGGTGCTGAAGCCGTCGAAGACGCCTGGGAGCGCCAGGATTTCTGGGGCGTTGATCAGCTTTCGCAGGCGCTTGCCGGGGCTTTCCATTGAGACTCCTCGAGAGACGCGGAAAACATGAAGGGAATATAGTTCAAAGTCCAGCCTTTAGGCCGAATCTGATCCATTGGAAAGGAAGCCTCCCATGCGCACGATCCTCAGAATCCTCGCGCTCGCGGTAGTGCTGGCGTCGTCGCCCGCGTTTGGCGCCGAAATCAAGGTGATGATCTCGGGCGGGCTATCCAGTACCTACAATGAGCTCGTGCCGCTGTTCGAGCGTGAAAGCGGACACAAAGTCACGACTGTGAGCGGGGCGTCGATGGGGCCGTCTCCCAACGCGCTTCCGAATCGCATCGATCGTGGCGAGCCCGTCGACGTCGTCTTCATGGTCGGCGACGCGCTCGGCGATCTCGTGAACAAGGGCAAGGTTGTGGCGGCGAGTCGTGGCGACATCGCGAATTCCAAGATCGCGATGGCGGTTCGCGCCGGAGAGCCCAAACCGGATATCACCACGGTGGAAGGACTCAAGCGGGCGATGCTGGAGGCAAAATCGATCGCATATTCGGAAAGCGCGAGCGGCGTCTACATCGAGAAGACATTGATGCCGCGGCTCGGAATCTGGGAGCAGGTCAAGGCGAAATCGCGGATGGTGCGCGACGAGCCCGTGGCGAAAGCGATCGCGCGCGGCGACGCGCAAATCGGCTTCCAGCAGTTGAGCGAGCTGAAGCCCGTCGCGGGAATCGAGATCGTGGGGATGCTGCCGGCCGATGCGCAGAAGGTGACCGTCTTTTCCGCCGGCGTCGCAACAAACGCGACGCAGCCCGAAGCGGGAAGGGCGCTGATCGCATTCCTGGCTTCCGAGCGCGCCCGTGCGACGCTCGTCAACGCGGGGCTCGAGCCGATAGGCCGATAGAAAAGGCGAGGCCTGAGTGATCCATCTGCTGAAGACCAACGAGCGCGGCGTCGTCTATACCTTGGGCCGCCTATCCGGCGTCAAAGGACCGGGACTGGTCGTCCTGATCCCATTGCTGCAGAAAATGGTTCGCGTGGACGTCGATTGGACGCGGATCGTGCTCAGCGGCGTTGAAATCACCTACCGGGTCGCCGATCCGGGCAAGGCATTGAGCCAGGTCGCCGACTACCGCGGCGGGCTCACCCAGCTCGCCGAGGCCACGGTGAAGAAGACGCTCGCGGGGCGCGAGAAGGATGCGCTCGTGTTCGAGCAGCGCGGCGTGGAAGCCCAGGTGAAGAAGGAGATGAATGCGGTTGCCGGCGCGTGGGGAATCAATATCGAGAAGGTGGAGATGACGGGCTAAGCCTGGACTTGCACCGGGGTGTGTTCATATCCGAATGGACCGCTCTGCCAGCGGTAACGCAGGCTGAATCGGCGCAAGCGCCGTGGCCGCGACCGTCGCCACCTCGACCAGGCTGCCGTCGTTTCGCGGCCGCGGTCCCCCGAGCGAGCGCACCCACCACCATCCCGGCCGCGCCTTCCATGGGCGCAGCACCTCGACCATCGCCCCCAGATTCCCCATGACGCTCGGCCGCGTGATGACAGCCAGGTCGCCTCTTGCCCAATTCATGGTCGTCCTCCTTTCAAGATAGACGAGCCCACGATAAGGGGCCGCTAGCTCAAGGCGTGAGCCTGTCGCGCCAGTAAGCTATGATGGCGGCAGGCTCACCCGATGAGCCACCGGCCGTGCAACCTGAAGGGATGCTCACCGTGGACCGCACCGAGCGCTTCTACAAGATCGACCACCTCATCCGCGAACGCGGGCTGGAGGTGTCGCTGGCGACCTTCAAGCGCGACATGGAGTACATGAAGAGCCGCCACCACGCACCCATCGAATGGGACCGGGACGCGGGCGGCTACCGGTTCGTGCAGCCCGATGCGGCGTCGCCCAAATATGAGCTGCCGGGCCTGTGGTTCAGTCCCGCGGAGGCGCAGGCGCTCCTCACCATGGAGCACCTGCTCGGGAGCCTGGAACCGAGCCTCCTCGGCGCGCACGTGCAGCCGTTGAAGGCGAGGCTTTCGGCGCTCCTCTCGGTGGGAGATCGCAGCGCCGAGGAAGTGCGCCGCCGGATCCGCGTGAGCCCCTTCGGCCAGCGCCGCCACCAGCCGAAGCACTTCAAGCTCGTCGCCTCCGCCGTTCTGGGCCGTGCGCGCCTGAACTTGAGCTACTGGAACCGGATGAAGGACGAAACCACCGAGCGTGTCGTCTCGCCGCAGCGCCTCGTCTTCTATCGCCACAACTGGTATCTGGACGCGTGGTGCCACCTGCGCAACGGGCTGCGCAGCTTCTCCCTCGACGCGATGAAGGACGTCTCCACCGCGCCCGGCAAGGCGAAGGACGTCCCCGACGAGCAGCTCGATGCGGTGCTCGCGAGCGGATACGGAATCTTTTCGGGGAAGAACGTGCAATGGGCGGTGCTTCGCTTCGCTCCTTCGGTCGCGCGCTACGTGGCGCTCGAGGAGTGGCATTCGAAGCAGCGCTCACGGATGGAGGCGGATGGTTCCTATGTGCTCGAGGTGCCGTTCAGCTCGGAGAAGGAGCTGGTGATGGATGTTCTGCGCTACGGCTCGGATGTGGAGGTCGTGGGGCCGAAGGGCTTGCGGGAGGAGGTGGGGAGACGTTTGAAGGTTGCGGCTGAGAGGTATTGATGCAGGAGTGCTAGGCGCCGAAGGCGATGAGCACCACCACCAACGCAGCAAGAAACAGCGTCTCCGTGACCAGCATCATCACGGGCTTGAGCCCCATGTCGACCAGGGACCTGAGCGCCGTCTTCATGCCGATTGCCGCGATCGCCGTCACCAGGCACCAGCGCGAGAGGTTCGAGCCGACGTCGATCACGACGTGGGGAAACCACCCCAGGCTTCCTACAACGACCAGCACCGCGAAAGCCACGGCGAACCAGGGCAGCACCGGCGCGGCATGGGCCGCCTCGGACCCGCGCACGTGCAGGGCGAGGCCGATCACGACGCACACCGGCAGCAGCATCGCGACGCGCAGGAGCTTCACGATGGTCGCGGTGTCGCCGGTTTCGGGCGAGATGCTGTAGCCCGCGCCGACCACCTGCGCTACGTCGTGGATCGTGGCGCCGAGGAAGACTCCGGCTGCGTGATGATTGAAACCGAATACGCCGGCGATGACCGGATAGAGGATCATCGCGATCGTCGAGAGGGCCGTCACACAGATCACGGTGAAGCTCGCGTCGCGCTCGGCATTCGCGTGCTTCGGCAGGATGGAGGCGATCGCGAGCGCGGCCGAGGCGCCGCAGATCGCGACCGCGCCGCCGGTCAGCGTACCGAACGAGGGCTCGAGCTTCATCGCCCGCGCGAAGGCAAGGCCCACGAGGATCGTGAGCGCCACCGAGCCCACCACGAGCGCCACCGTGCCCCAGCCGAGCGCCGTCACCTGCGCGATGGTGATTCGCAATCCCAGGAGCGCGACGCCGACGCGCAGGATCACGCTCGAGGCGAACTGGATGCCCGGGATGCAGCGGCCTTCCTCGGCGAGGAAGTTGAGCGCCATGCCGAGCAGCAGCGCGAAGAGCATCGCGCTCGCCTTGTACTGCAGCGAGAGCGAAGTCGCCGCGATGCCGACGACGAGCGCGACGGCGAGGCCGGGCGCGAGGCGGTGGAACTCGTCTTGCACGCTCAATCGCGCCATCCCTTGTCCAGATAGCGCCGCTCCCGGACGCTCGTGACTTGCAGCACCGCGCGATAGGCGCCATTCGCAACCTGCAGCGTCCGTGTCTCCATCGGCACCTGCTCCTCGTCGGGTCCATCGGCGAGGGCTTCGAGAAGCGGCCGCCCTTGCATCGCCGGCAGTGCCTGGCCGACCCCGAGCAGGTGGAGAATCGTCGGCGTCACATCCACGTTGGCGGCAGGTGTTCGCACGACGGCGGAGCGCTTGAAGTCGGGCCCCCAGGCCATCATCGTGTTGCGTACCGTCCACGGTCCGATGCCGCCGTGATTGGCGGTGTTTACCGTGACCGCCTCCGTCTTGCCGGCCGTCACCTGGTTGTAGTCCGTCCCGGGCACGCCGTGCTTGTTCACCGCCGACGACCACGGGAACGTGAAGACGATGTCGGGGCTGCGCTCATGGCCCCCGAGGTGCGCGTACTCGAGCGAGAACGTGCCGCGGACGAAACCCTCGTGCGCCGCGCCACTGCCGGCGGCCGTGAACACAACGCCGCACCACGCCTGGCGCTGGAGGAATTCCACGATCGCCGTGATGCGCGCACGGTCGCGATTCTTCACGTGAACCGCGACCGCCTGGCCGCTGCTCGCGAGGATCACGTCATCCGAATCGGCGGCCAGAAGGCCCGCATCCCGCAGCTCCTGCCCGGCATTCACGTTGTGCACGGTCTGGCCGAAGCCGTGATCGGAGATGACGTAGATGTCGGTGCGGTCGAGCAACCCGAGCGCCGCGAGCTTCTTCAGGAGGATCCCGATCTGCGCGTCGTCCTTGCGAATCGATTCGAGCGCCTGCGGGCTTCCCGGTCCCCAGGCGTGCTGGATGTGGTCGGGCTCGGTGAGCCAGGAGATCACCACGCGCGGCTTCATCTCGGGCAGGACGTAATCGCCGAGGACGTTCATCGTCCACGCCATCGCATCGTCGTACGGATCGGCGGCGCCGCCTTTCTTCGGCGGCTTGCCGAAGCGCTTCACGATCTCGTCACCCACCTCGCGCGGAAACGAGGCCTCGCCGGCGAAGTAGCCGTTGATCACCGTGCCGATGCCTTTCGAGGCGGCGCGGGGCGCGAGGAGGAAGGCGCTTCCGGTAGACCCCGAGCTGATCGCGACGAACTTGTGGCCCGCGGGCGCGAGGAGCTCCGGAAGGCTGGGCGCGGTGAGAACCCGATCCTCGAGGCGCATCAGCATCCTCGCGTCGTCGGTGTTGAACGCACGCTTCGCCTCGACTGCCGGGATGAACACGGTGTTACCCACGAGGCCGTTGCGATCGGGATAGCTTCCGGTTGTGAGCGCGGCGGCGTTCACGCGCGTCACCGTCGGAAAGACCGCATGGCTGTTCACGAAATTCACGCCCTCGCTTCTCAACCGGTGCAGGTTCGGCGTGTCCTTCTCGGTGATGCTGTCGGGACGCAGCCCATCGAGCACGAGGACCAAGTGGAGGGCGGCGCGGCCGGGGGGAGATTGGGCGCACGCGGGCCACGCGAAGCACAGGACCGCGATGAGGACCGGCAGATGAAGGCGCATGGCGTGGATTCGAAAGACCGGGTGGATTCCGATTCTATCCGGTACATTACGGCACTCGACTTCCTTGGAGGCCTAATGGCCAGCACACCCCTCGACGTTCCCTTCATCCGTCCTTCGGACGAGCGGCCGATGTACACCATCGGCGCGATCACGGCCCTCCTCGTTCTTTTCGTGGGCTTCGCGCCGAGCTACTTCTTGAAGGGCTTCTTCGGCGCTCCGGAGCTCAGCACGCTGAAGCACGTGCACGGTGTGATCATGACGGCCTGGTTCACTCTCTTCCTCGTGCAGGTGCGGTTGGTGGCCACGGGGCATACGGCGATCCACCGCAAGGTCGGAGTCTTCGGTGCGGCTCTGGCGATCGTCGTCCTCGCCGCGGGGGTCAGCGCCGGCATCGCGTCGGCGAGAGCGGGAGTGTCGCCGGTCCCGCAGATCACGCCGCTGCAATTCCTCGTGATGCCGATCGGCGAGATGGTCGTCTTCGGCACGCTCTTTGGCACGGCCATCGCGATGCGCAAGCGCTCGGCGTACCACAAGCGGCTGATGCTCCTCGCCTCGCTGGCGATGCTGACGCCGGCCTTTGCGCGCATGGTGACCGGTGGGCCGCTCGTCTTCTACGCTCTCACCGACGGCATCATCCTCGCGTGCATCGCCTACGACACGCTCAAGAACCGCAGGGTGCATCCGGCATTCATCGGCGGGCTTGTGTTCATCGTCGTCATCCAGTTCGGCCGCCTCGCGCTATCCCAGACGCCGCAATGGACGGCGTTCGCGAAGTGGGTGGTGAGCTAGACGAAGCCCTCCTTGTCGAGATAGTTCTCGAGCGCGAGCGGATCGCCGGCGGCATCGGCGATCGCGACGTAGCCGTCGGGGCGTATCAAGTAGAGCGCATCACGTGCAAGGCCCGCGCGAGCGGTCGCATGGCTCCACGCGAAGGCATGAAGCGCGAGGCCGCGGGAGCGGCACGCATCGGCGAGCGCGTCGCGTGCCCTGCCGTACACATGCACTTGCCATTCGAGCGAGGCGAGCGGCGCGAAGTTGTCCGGCACCCACGGCAGGCGATCGCCGCCGCGCACGTTTCCTGCCCGGCCCGAGCTCAAAGCGCTCGACCGATACTCGATCTCGATTTGCGAAAGGGTGCGGAAGAGAAAGCGCCGCGCCGCATCCATCCGCATGATCGCCGGTAGCAGCAGCGGCACGACGTTGAGCCTCATGAAGCGGGCGATCGACCCGTCGCGCGTCACGAACGTGAACGCCCGATCGGTGGTGGCGACGAGGCGCCGGGCGAAGGCGATGCGCTCGGGCTCGTAGGTGTCGAGGAGGCGCTCTGGAGCACGCGCGGCGATCACCATCGCGAGCTTCCACGCGAGGTTGACCGCATCGCCCAAGCCCGTGTTCATGCCCTGGGCGCCGACCGGGCTGTGGACGTGGGCGGCGTCTCCCAGGAGGAACACGCGGCTCAGGCGAAAGCTCCCCGCCACGCGGTGATGCACGTGGTAAGTCGAGAACCAGTTCACGCGCTCCACCTCCAATTGCATGCGGGCGAGGATCTTGGCATTGACGTCGTTCCACGAGAACTTGGATCCCCGACCGTTGCTTGGGGGACAGGGCACATCCGGCTTCGAGTTGTGACCTGTCCCCGGACGCGCCGAGGATGACGAATGGGCGTTCTCGGCTTCGCGCTTCACGGTGCCGATGAAGCGCGCGTTGCCTTCGCCCGGCAGTGGGAAGACGGCGAGGAAATCGCTTTCGTCCACCGCGACGTTGAGCTCGCCGTTGATGGCGGGCCCGCGGCCATGGATGTCCGCGACGTAGAACATGTGAGCGTACGTCCCGCCCGGAAAGCCGAGCTTCAATGTCTCGCGCACCGTGGAGTGCGTGCCATCGCATCCGGCGAGCCACGAACACTCGCACGTTTCTTCGCCGGTGGGCGCCTTGAGCCGCGCGGTGACGCCCGTGCCCCGGTCTTCGAAGCCCACGAGCTCGGTCTCGCGCTCGACTTTCACGCCGAGCTTCGCGATCGCCTCGATGAGGAGCTGCTCCTGCTTGTCCTGCGCGAGGATCAGCATGAAGGGGAATGGGCTTTGGTCCTGGCCAATATCGCCCAGCACGACGTGGCCCTTGTGCTTGCCGCGCGCCCACAGGTTTAGGGCGGGGAACTTCAAGCCTTGTCCGATCGCCTCGTCGGCGAGCCCGAGCGCGCGGTAGAACTCGAGCGTGCGCGCGTGCATGACGAGGGCGCGCGATGTGGTCCCGGGCGCGTTGGTCTTGTCGATGATGCGCACGCCGACGCCGCGGCGGGCGAGCCAGAGGGTAAGCATCAATCCCGTCGGCCCGGCGCCGACGACGAGGACGTCCGTGGGGTGATTGGGCATGATCCTGGGATGCGCAAATCGGCTTGTGGTTTCAGCCGATGGGTTCAGGTGGCGCCGCGCATGAGGTCGAACAACGCCTGCGCCGCCGGCGAGAGCTGCGCGTTCGTTCGCGACACCAGCACGAGCGTGCGCGAGACCACGGGATCGACGAGCGGCACGGCGCGAAGGCGCGGATAGGCGTCCTGCTGCACGGCGATGGCGGGCACGATCGTCGCGCCCACGCCCTTCGCCACCATACCGAGCGCCGTGGAGCTTCTCTGCACCTCGTAGTACGGGCGCCACTTGATTTCCTTGCGATGGATCGCGAGATCGACGAGCGCGCGCGTTCCGCCCTCGTGCCCGGCGAAGATCATCGTATGCGGCTCGAGCTGCTTCCAGGTGACGCGCTTCTTACCTGCGAGCGCGTGGTCGTCGCGGCACACGAACACGAAGCGGTCGTTCACCAGCGGCACGCTCCCGCTTCGCGCCGAATCACCGCCGCCTCGACGTCGGGCGCAGGGTAGTCGAGGATCCGGATGCGGTTCTCGGGGTGCAGCGCCGCGTAGCGCTGCACGATCTTCGGGAGGAAATTGGCGCTCACGGTCTGGATGCAGGCGATGGTCACGTCGCCGCGCATCGACTTTCCGGTCTCGCGGATTTCCACGAGGGCTGCGGCGAGCTCACTGAGAAGGCGCTCAGCGCGCGGCAGGAAATCGCGGCCGATCTGCGTGAGGGCGACCGATCGCGTGCTGCGCTCGACCAGCCTCACGCCGAGGAAGGACTCGAGGTTCTTGAGGCGGCGGGAAAGGGCGGTCTGCGTGATGTGCAGCGACTCCGCGGCGCGCGCGAAGCCGCCATGGTCCGCGATCGCGATGAACGCCTGCACGCCGAGGGTATCGAGCTTCATGCAAAAAACTCATCAATAGACGCGATAAAGTCATTTTACGGCTGGACGCGCCACGTCCACAATGCCCGCCATGGCTTCGGTCCTCGTCTTCTCCATCCTCGGCGCCTCCACGCTGGTCACGTCCTTCATCTCGGGAATCCTCGGGATGGCGGGCGGCATGATCCTCATGGGCGTGCTGCTGGCGCTCCTGTCGCTTCCCGCCGCGATGATGCTGCATGGCATCTCGCAGCTCGCGGCCAACGGCTGGCGCGCGCTCATGCTGAGGAAGGAGATCGATTGGCGCGTGATCCGCGGCTACTGCGCGGGGGCGGCCCTGGCGCTCGCGGTCTTCATGCTGCTGCAACTGGTCGTCGCGAAGCCCGTCGCGCTGATCGCGATGGGCCTCACGCCCTTCGTCGCGCTGGTGCTCCCGGAGCGGCTGCACTTGAACGTCGAGCGCCCCTGGCATCCCTTCGCGTGCGGCGTGGTCTGCCTCACGTTCAACCTCACCGCCGGGATCGCGGGTCCGCTCCTCGACATCTTCTTCGTGCGCTCGAAAATGACGCGGCAGGTGGTCGTCGCCACCAAGGCGGCCACGCAGGCGTTGAGCCACGTCGTGAAAGTCGCGTACTTCGGCGGAGTCATCGCCCTCGGAACGGGCGAAATCACCCCGGCGCTGGCGGCCACCATGGTGATCCTCGCCTTCATCGGCACCACGCTCTCGCGCAAAGTGCTCGATCGCCTCTCCGACGCCTCGTTCCGCCAGTGGACGCGGTGGACCGTGATGTCGCTGGGATTCATGTATCTCGTGAGCGGACTGCACCTCGCCGCGGGGTGACCAAGGCGGTGCTAATGTAGGGCCGATGAAAACCCAAGGCCCGACCGCTACCGTCTTCAATCACTCGTACTCGCATACCCAGCCCGGACGCGAGACACGCATCCCGAAGTCGATGCGCCGGATCGTCATCGTGGGCGGCGGCACCGCCGG
>WNFL01012310.1_pt1 | contig 19605 bp, 17 predicted proteins | sample 5400361 | NCBI WGS metagenome assembly WNFL01 (sample SAMN13153351, study PRJNA577476) | soil metagenome | isolation source: 40 cm soil on Douglas fir-dominated hillslope | place: USA:California | collected 2013-09-17
TCGAACAGAAAAGGAGAACGCATGACCCATCGCATGCCGCGACGCGAATTCCTCGGCGCAATGAGCGCGTTGGCCGCAGCTTCTGCATTTCCCTGCGAGACCCTTCTCGCCCGCGACCTCCTCTATCCGCCCATGGACCTCTCGCACTTCGACACGCCCATAACGCCCGCGCCTTCCGAGATTCATTTCGGCTATGCATCGATCACCTGGGGCGGCAATGATCGCCAAGCAATAGAAGACATCGCCGCCGTGGGTTTCCGCGGCATACAACTGCGGTCCAACAGTATCGCGGAGTTTGGCGCTCCCGCCGCCGTGCGCGATCTGCTTAGCCAGCATGAGTTGAAATTCGTGGCGCTTTCCAGCGGTGACCTGCTTAGCGACTCTGCTTCCGCGAAGAAGAGCATCGCGGAGCACACCGCCCGCGCCAAATTCTTGCGTGACGCCGGCGGTTTGTACCTCCAAATCTTGGACAATCGCCCAAAGGGTCGCATCGCAATTCCTGATGATTACAAACAGTTGGGCAAAACCCTGACGGAACTTGGCAAACGCACGGCGGATCTTGGAATCCCTCTCGGATATCACAATCACATGGGTTCATTAAGCGAGCGACCTGAAGAACTCGATCAAATTATGGGCGCCTCTGATCCGCGTTACGTCAAATTGGAACTGGATATCGCGCATTATTTCCAGGGTGGCGGAGACCCCGCGAAAGCCATAGAGAAATACGGTGATCGACTTCTCTTTTTGCATATCAAAGATGTCGACCGCGTCTCAAAGAGTGTCTATCGCTTTGTCGAGCTTGGGCGCGGCCTGGTGGACGTCCCTGCCGTTTTTGAATCTCTTAGCAAAGTGGGTTTCCGCGGCTGGGCGGTCGTCGAGCTCGATGAAGTTCCTGAAAACGCTCACAGCCCTAAGGAAGCCGCTGCGGCGAACAAGGAATATCTTCAGGAAAAGCTGGGATTAACCGTATGAACTCGCCCTTCCGGATTACCGTAATTACCGATGAGCTTGGCCAGGATTTTGGCCGCGCTTGTGAAGTCGCGTCGCGCGAATTTGGTATGGAGTGGGTCGAGCTCCGCGGCATGTGGAATAAAAATATCCTCAAGCTCGATGCTACCGAAGTCGCTGAAGCGCGCCGCATTCTCGAAAAATACAAGCTTCGCGTGACCGATATCGCCAGTCCGCTCTTTAAAGTGGACTGGCCGGGCGCGCCCAAATCAAAATTCAGCCCCAAGGGCGCGCAATTTAACGCCGACTTCACGTACGACCAGCAAGGCGAAGTTCTGGAGCGCAGCATCGCTCTGGCCAAAGCGTTTCACACAGACCGAGTACGTTGCTTCGATTTCTGGCGCCTCGAAGATCCCTCACCATACCGCGCCGCAATGAATGCGAAATTGTTCGAAGCCGCAAACGCCGCAGGCAAGCAGGGAATTATCCTGATCCTCGAGAACGAATTTGCCTGCAACACCGCGACCGGCGCCGAGGCGGCGCAAACTCTCGCCGCCGTGCAGTCACCTTCTTTCATGCTCAATTGGGATCCCGGCAACGCCGCAGGGCGTGGCGAAACTCCTTACCCTGGCGCATACAATCTCTTGCCGAAAAATCGCATCGGTCATTGCCACTGTAAGGACATCGCAAAAATCACCGATGCCAAAGAAGAACCAGCCTGGGCCGCCATGGGTGCAGGCGCAATTGATTGGGTTGGCCAATTCACCGCGCTCAAGCGCGACGGCTATCACTACGCCGTTAGCTTGGAAACTCACTGGCGCGGCGCAGGCACTCCGGAAGAATCGTCTCGTCAGAGTTGGGCTGGAATGAAAGACGAATTGTACAAAGCCGGCGCGCTCACTTAAAAACGCTAGGCCAGAGGCCTTCCGCAAACCGACTATTCGCCACCATACACGTAGAAAGTTAGGACCCGCGGCAATCGCTTGCACTGCTACCATTTAGATTGTGAACCCGCTGCAAACACTTGGTCTCGCGCTCGGCGCCGGATTCTCTTCCGGCCTGAATCTCTACGCCACGGTCGCGACCCTCGGCCTTCTTCAGCGCTTTGGCGTCATCCACTTGCCGGTCTCGATGCAGGTGCTCTCGCATCCCTGGGTTCTCGGAATCGCGCTCGCGCTGTATGCCATCGAATTTCTCGCGGATAAAATTCCCTACGTTGATACGGTCTGGGATGCCGTTCACACTTTAATCCGCCCGCCCGCCGCCGCCCTTCTTGCGTATAGCGCCACGGTTGCCGCTCCGCCGGAATGGCGCTGGAGCGCAGCGCTTCTCGCCGGTGGCGTGGCGCTGACCTCGCACAGCACGAAAGCGAGTACGCGCGCCGCCGTTAACACCAGTCCCGAACCTTTCAGCAATTGGCTGCTCAGTTTAGGAGAGGACGCGCTGGCAGTCTGGCTCACCTGGATGGCTACCGTGCATCCTACGGCAACGATCGTAGTCGTGGTATTCCTAATCGTGCTTGCGGGATTCCTTCTCTTCCATCTCTTTCGATTTCTGCGCCGTTCGCTACAGCGCCTCTTTGCATGATGTAGCGTTCGCCTTCAGGCGGACACTCGAACATCATTAGCGCTCTACTTCATCCATTGCGTGAGCCAATCAAAAAACGTCTTGTACCAAAACTGCGAATTCTGCGGCTTTAATATCCAGTGGCCCTCATCCGGAAATACCATCAGCTTCGAAGGCACGCCTTGCCTCTGCAGCGTATTGAAAAACTCCAGTGATTGCGTGTACGGCACGCGATAGTCGCGCTCGCCGCAAATAACGAGTGTCGGCGTCTTGAATTTTCCCAGCTCGGTCGCATACGTCAGCGGTGCCCATTTTCGATAACTCTCCGGATTCGTCCACGGCGTACCCTGCATATCGTGCTCTTCAAACCACAGCTCTTCTGTCGCATACATGGGAAATTTGTCGTAAATGCCAGCATGACTGATGATCGCCTTGAAGCGTCCGCTATGCGTGGCGATCCAATCCGCCATATACCCGCCGTAAGAGCCGCCCGCCGCAGCCATTCGCGAGCCATCAATGAATTTGTATTTCGCCAGCGCCACGTCCACGCCCGTCATCACGTCCACATACGCCTTGCCGCCCCAGTCGTTCGTAATTTCGTCCGTGAATTTCTGCCCGTACCCAGTCGACCCGCGCCGGTTGATCATCAGCGTCACATATCCGCCGGCCGTGAATACCTGCGCGTTCCACCGGTATCCCCACGCGTTAGCCCACATCGTCTGCGGCCCCCCATGCAGCAGTACGAGCAGCGGATACTTCTTCAATGCGTCGAAATGCGGCGGACGAATCATCATGGCCTGCACTCGCGTACCGTCCTTGCTTTCGAACCAAAACGTTTCCGCCGCATTCATCTCCAATTTCCCCAGGACCGTGTCATTTTGGTGAGTAAGTTGCCGCGCGCCAGAGCCGTCGCTGCCCGCAACAAACACCTCCGCCGGCGTGGTCAAACTTGTGCGCTCAAATGCCAGCGTCTTCCCGTCGCCGCTGATCGTCAAACCCGTGTTGAAGGTATCAGCAATGACCTTCTTCGGCTCCGCTCCCACTCGCGCCGCCATCGCATATACGGGCTGCAGCGTCTCGTTCTCCGCCGTGAAGAAAATCGTCTTGCTGTCCGCGGACCAATGCAGTTCGTTCGCGCTGCGGTCAAAGCCCTCCGAAAGGTTCTCGATCTTCCCGCTCTGCCGGTCGTACAACATCACACGCCAACGGTCCGATTCATATCCTGGCGTAAGCTGCGCGTGATACGCGATGAACCGGCCGTCCGGCGAATACACCGGGTTGCCATCGAATGCAGGATTGGTAGTTATCTTTTTCGCTTCGCCCCCTATAGCCGGCACGAGAAACAAATCCCCATTCGTGCTGATCGCTTCCACCTTGTCCGTCACCGCCGTGAAACAAATCTCCTTCGAATCCGGCGAAAAATTAATGTCATCAAGGCCGCCCCGTTGGTCCGGAGGCACGTCGTAATTTGCTCCGGCATTCAAATCCCGCGCCTCTCCGCTGCCGTCCGCCGCCTCCACAAACAAATGGCTGCGCTTGCCTTCAAACCAGTGGTCCCAGTGGCGGTACAAAAGCTGCTCGTACACCCGCGCCTTTACTTTATTTTTCTCCTTCTCCTCGTCGCGCTTCTTGTTGCACGCATCGTCTTTGCAATCCGGGTGGACCGATGACGTAAACGCAATCGTCTTCCCATCCGGCGACCACTTCACCAAATCCGCCCCAGTCGAGAGATGCGTCACCGCATGCGCCTCGCCGCCCTCCATCGAAAGCACATACACCTGCGAATTCCCTTCGCGCGACGACAAAAACGCCAGCATCTTTCCGTCCGGCGACCATGTCGGCGAGGAATCATGTCCGCTCTGCGTAAGCTGCATCGCTTCTCCGCCGCTCGTGGAAACAATCCAGATATTGCTCGCGTTCCGATTTGCGCTCATGTCCGGAGTCGCCACGGCATACGCCACCCATTTGCCGTCTGGCGAGATCTGCGGACTCCCGACGCGATGCATTTGCATCATGTCGTCAAACGTAATCGGATGTTTCGCCGTATCCTGCGCGAGTATAGTCGCGGCACTGCACAAAACGAGAACCGCTGCCGCGTTTGCGCTTCGCAGAGCTGTCCTAATCATTTGTCCGTCCCTCGTTTTTAACGGTAAGTCGCTGCTGAGGATCGATGGTGACTCGTGGATATTGTCACGATTCCGAGCGGTTTCCAAGAGGACCAGTCGAGCTTGTAATCGATGCGTGTGCCGTCCGTCGGCGCGCCCAAAACCAATTCGCCGCCGCAATCCCAAATGTCGCAAGCACGACGACACCTTCTTTCCAACGCACCGTCGTAAGCAGCAAGCCCGTGAAGACCAGTGCCATCACGGCAAACGCAGTGCCTCCGGGCAAGCGAAAAGCCGCGTCTCCCGGCCTCTTCCGGCGCAAAGCCGGCAAAGCGGCCGCCACCGCCCCGTACATGAACAGACGCGCTACAGCCGACAAAGTTGCATTCCACCGAAAATCCCCAAGGACCGAAAAGGCAATCAGCAACGCTGCGAACGCTACTATCGAAATATGCGGCGTTCGAAATCGCGGATGGATTGCCGCGAAAAACGCCGGAAAATCCCCGCGCTCTCCCATCGCAAACGTCACCCGCGGCGTATGCAGCATGTTCGCGCTCAAGTATCCGTAAACGGAAACCAAAGTGCCCGCCGCAACAAGCGACACTCCCATCGGGCCCATGAACTGCCGCGCCGCATCCACGGCCGGCTTCGTCGTTGCCGCAGGATTCGCCAGCGTATAAATCACCACGTACTGAACGGCAACGTAGAGCAGCGTAGCCGTGACTAGCGCGATGGCCAGGGTCACGGGCGCATCCTTACGCGGATTGCTCGCCTCTCCCGAAGCAAACAGCGCCGCCTCAAATCCTCCGTACGCATAGACCATCAGCAGCACCGCCGCAAACCAATCACCGGCGTGCGCGGGCACTTCCGCAGGAGTCACGCGAATTTCCGGATGCACCGACAAAGCCGCCAGTCCCGCCGCCACGAAAAGCGTCAGCAGTAGCACCTTCGTAATCGTAAAGAAGTTGCTCAGCCATTTTCCATCCGTAACGCCGCGATAGTTCACCGCCGCCAAAAATCCGATCAGCACGGTTAAGATCCCGGCGCGAACCAGCGGCGCTCTCGCGGCCGGCACAAACGCCGTGAGATACGTAAGGAAAAGGTTCGCCACCCCCGAGCAAGCCGAAATGCGTGACAACCAGGTGAGCCAACCAATCTGAATCCCCACAAACCGCCCGAAAGCTTCGCGCGCGTAAAGATAAGGCCCGCCCGCTTCCTGGAAATACGACGCCACCTCCGCCAGGCACGCCGCAATCACGGCCACTCCCGCAAACGCAGCGAAGTATGCGATCGGGCTCAATCGCCCCAGTCGCGCCGCAATCAGCGACGGCAAACCAAATATGCTCGCCCCAATCATCGTATTGAGCATCAGAGCCGCCAGGCTCCATCGCCCAATAGTCCGCACCAACCCGCGATTGTGTTCCGCCACGATTTTTACCTAAGTTGCTAACTGTTGTAGGGGTGCGCTTCAGCGCATCCCAGCGGCGTCAGCCGCCGCCAAATGTTTGCCTCTAATTCCGAAAAAGCTCGCCAGCCTACCACGCTTTCCTCTTCCACGTTGGGGCACAGCAATGCTGGTGCCCCAGCTCGGCACAATCACGAATCCTTGCGCCCATCCGAATTTTCCCTCTGCTACAATTCGCCGATAGTCATGCCCTCCAACTCCGCGCTATTCCCCAGAAATTTCCGCAAAGACTATCCGATCGCCGTCCAAGGCGAAGGCTGCTGGATCGTCGATGAGACCGGCCGCCGTTTCCTCGACGCGAGCGGCCAAGCCGCGGTCATCAGCATCGGCCACGGCGTCGCCGAAATCGGCCAAGCAATGGCAGCGCAGTCATCACAAATCGCCTCACAAATCGCCTTCGCCCACACCACGCAATTTCACTCCGACCCCGCCGAGAAACTCGCGCGGCGCCTCCTCGCCCTCGCACCGCCAAATTTTCAGTCCGGAGGCCGCGTCTATTTCACCTCCGGCGGCTCCGAAGCCACGGAAACCGCGATCAAGCTGGCTCGGCAATTTCATCTCGAAAGCGGCCAGCCCGCGCGCTATCGCGTTGTTTCTCGCCGTCAGAGCTATCACGGCAGCACCCTCGGCGCGATGATCCTCAGCGGCAACGTCGCCCGCCGCGCCCCGTATCAGCCGCTGCTCGCCGAGTGGGGCCACATCGCCCCCTGCTTCTGCTATCACTGCCCGTTTAATAAAAAATTCCCCGACTGCGCCATCGCCTGCGCAAACGACCTCGATAATTTCCTAACCGTGAATGAGGCAGCGAGCGTAGCCGCCTTCATCTTCGAACCTGTAGTCGGCGCTACTCTCGGCGCCGCCGTCCCTCCCGAAGGCTACGCCCAGCGCATCGCAGAAATCTGCCGCAACCACGGCATACTCCTCATCGCCGACGAAATCATGAGCGGCATGGGTCGCACCGGAAAGCCCTTCGCAATCCAGCACTGGAATGTCGAGCCGGACATCATCTTGGTTGGGAAGGGAATAGCGAGCGGCTATGCGCCCCTCGGCGCGGTTCTAGTTGCCCCGCGCGTCGTCGAGGCATTCGAACGCGGCTCCGGGGCCTTCCAGCACGGTTTCACCTATCAGGCGCATCCCGTAACCACCGCCGCGGCCAACGCCGTCCTCGATTACATTGAGTCACACAAGCTTTTCGAACGCGTGCAGCCTGCCGCGGAAACTCTTCGTGCTGAACTATCCGCGCTTACGTCTCATCCTCACGTCGGCGAAATCCGAGGACTCGGCCTCTTCCTTGCCATCGAATTCGTAAAAGACAAATCCACTCGTGAGCCATTCCGCAAAGAAGAGAACATCGCCGAACGCATCCGCCAGGCCGCCCTCGAGCAAAACCTCCTCACCTACCCCACGCAAGGCTGCGTCGACGGCATCGACGGCGACCACATTCTCCTCGCCCCGCCCTTCATCATTTCTCAGTCAGAATCCGGGCAAATCGCCCGCGCTTTAAATTCTTCTCTCCAGAAAGTTTTTCCCACTTGAACCTGTCGCTGCTTTCTGTGAAGGTATCCCGGTTCGGTCATACTGCACGAAGTTGTAGCGGCGGCCTTCTGCTTTCCTTGAATCGCGAAGGGAGGTGGGCGCCATTTGCTAATCCATCTTGGGAGAACCAAAAAGAATGTGGAATGCTCTGTGCCGAGTCGTGGTTGTTGTCTGTCTCACGTCCTTCCTTGCATCGGCAGATGCGCAGGACAAGTCCGCCGCCAAGCCTCGCGCCCGTGACCTCGGCGTTTCCTTTGATGGTACGCCCGGCCCGCTAAACGCCATCACAGACGTGAGTGGCATCACCGTCGGCCACTCCACACTCAACTTCGGTGAAGGCAAACTCCAAATCGGCAAAGGCCCCGTCCGCACCGGCGTCACCGCAATCCTCCCGCGCGGCAAAGATTCCATGAGCAATCCCGTTTTCGCCGGCTGGTGGTCGCTTAACGGCAATGGGGAAATGACGGGCACGACGTGGGTGGAAGAATCCGGCTTCCTGGAAGGCCCGGTGATGATCACCAATTCAGTGGCGCGTAGCCCACGGTCAGCCCGATCCCACCGGCTACTGGTGGTCGCTTCCGGTAGTCGCCGAAACCTGGGACGGCTGGCTCAACGACATCAACGGCTTCCACGTAAAGTCCGAGCACGCCTTCCACGCCATCGACTCCGCGAAATCCGGCCCGGTTGAAGAAGGCAACGTCGGCGGCGGCACAGGAATGATCTGCAACGAATTCAAGGGTGGCATCGGCACCTCATCCCGCAAAATCGATTCCAAAGTCGGCGCCTTCACCGTCGGTGTTCTGGTGCAATGCAATTATGGCTCGCGCGCCAATCTTCGCATCGCCGGCGTTCCCGTCGGCAAGGAAATTCCCGAGGAGCGCGCCTACGCGTCCACATCCTTCGCCGAAGCCGACCGCGGTTCCATAATCGTGGTGGTCGCCACGGATGCTCCCCTCGTCGCGCATCAACTCAAGCGCTTGGCCCGCCGCGTCTCTCTCGGTCTCGGCCGCGACGGCAGCATCTCCGGCAACGGTTCTGGCGATATCTTCATCGCCTTCTCCAGCGCGAATTCCGGCGCAGCCGCAACAGATCACCTAGTCGACCTAAAAATATTGCCCAACGACATGATCGAGCCCTTCTTCGCCGCCACCGTGCAAGCCACCGAAGAAGCCGTAATCAATGCCATGGTAGCCGCCGAAACCATGACCGGCATCGAAAATCACAAAGTAATCGCCCTACCCCACGACCGCCTCCGCGCCGTCCTAAAAAAATACAACCGCTTGACGGAATAACGTCGATTGTGTTCTCTAGTTGTCCTGGAATTCCCTCCACAGTCCATCCAAGGAGCTTTTATGGTTTGCCCAACGGCTCAGGAATTCACTTCAGCATTTATTGAAGCCTTCTCTGAATGTTATCCCGCAACTCCAGAAGGCAGAAGAGTAGCCTGGCAAAATTGGACTGCTTTCATGACGGGTAAGCAGGGGAAGGCTGCTGGGTATTGGTCAGAAAGGGCTGTTCTACCTTTAACAGCCAAAAAGCTGGGACTTGAGGAAAACCGTGAATACCTTCATCTAGATCTTGTGATGTTTCCCGGTGGCAGGAGATGGGGGAATCTTGTGGTAGTCGAGCACGAAAATAAAATTGGAACGTTCAATGAAGAAATAGAGAAGTTGTTCTCTGTACTTGCGCCCTTAAAAGCCGGTATCTCGTACGATTTAACGAATAGCGATGAAGACCGCCTTCAAACAGAGCAAATTATAAGGATTACTTCACCACCCGTCATGACGCGATCCAGGAAACACCCAACACAGAGTATCTCTTTCTGCTGGGCGTGAAGTTACCGTCTGGATTACTGGAATGGAGGTTCTCCTCTTTTACGTGTTCGAATGGACCGACAAATTGTCAATTCCAAAGTACCGGCAAAAGTTTTTTATTTTGAGGCGGCGGTTAAATCACCGGCACCGCCGTCTTCCTCGCCGGACTAAAAAACGGCGTCGCCACCACCTTCGCGGAAACCGTCCGCCGCACCGCCTCCACCGTCAGCTCGATTGCTAACGTCGTCCCCACCGCCGAGTGCTCCCGCCTAACGCAAGCTAGCGCAATCATTTTCTTCAGTGTCGGCGACCAAGTCGTAGAAGTCGCCTTGCCCACCTGCTTCCCAGCCCGATAAACCGGTACCGCCACGCGCGACGCCATACTCGGCACCTGCGGCGCCATCTCCATCTGCTCGTACAGCGCCTCGACCTCGTTCCAGTCAATCTCCAAGCCGACCAGCGCCCGCCCCGGACCCTTCTTCGCTTCAGCAGCTAATGCCCCGCGGCCAACAAAATTATCCTTCTTCAAATCCACGAGTTTCCCCAGCCCAATCTCCGATGGCGAATATTTCTGCGACTCGATCAGCGCCTTCTTGCTCGACGTGTAATCCACCTCGATCAAGATCAGTCCCGCCTCGATTCGCGCCACGTCCAGCGCAATCATTCCCGCTGGATGAATATCGAACACCTCTCCCTCATTCACCAACTTGTCCCAAACGCGCAGCGCATCCTTCCAAGGCATCCAAATCTCAAATCCCAAATCCCCTGTGTAACCCGTCCGCGAAATATCCACCGGCACGCCCGCAATTTTCCCGCGCGTCACGCGAAAATATTTCAGGTTCGCGATGTTCGCGTCCGTAACCGCGCGCAACACCTTCCCCGAAGTCGGCCCCTGCAGCGCCAGCGCCGCTACCTGCTCCGAAATATCCTCAATCTTTACGTCAAGCCCCAGCGCGTTCTGTTGAAACCATCGCAAACTCGGGTCTGCCGCCGTCCACCGGTACTCATTCTCGCCCAGCCGCGTAATCGTCCCATCATCGATGACTTTCCCCTCGGGATCGCACCAGCAGCAATAAATCACCTGATCCACGGCCACTTTGTTGATGTCCCGCGAAATCACCCGATTCACAAATTTAGCAGCATCGCGCCCCGTCACCCGATACTTGAACAGCGGCGAAATATCAATCAGCGCCGCCGAGTTCCGTATCGCGTTGTACTCGTGCTCGTGATGCATCTCATACACGCTGACCGTGTAGTAGCCCGACCACTCGCGATAATTCAAACTCTCGCAAAGCGCCAAAGTCCGCTCATGAAACGCAGTCCCAACCGGCACGTGTTCTCCTTCTGATCCTTCGTCAGCGAATTATAGGTGCGTACCGCTGATTAATAAACTTCTTCTCTGTGTCCTCTGTGCTCCGCCCTCAGTGAACTCTGTGCGATGCCTTTCTCTTCTTTCGCCAGCCACTTGTACCCAATCGCCCCCTCCCAGTAAACTGTCATGCTCTTCCAGTCTAAGCACGATATTTCATCCGCGGATTTGTGTGGAGTTTCACTGCATGCCTCAGCATTACGACGCAATCGTCATCGGCGGCGGCCACAACGGCCTGGTCAACGCCGCTTACCTCGCCAAAGCCGGCAAAAAGGTCCTCGTCCTCGAACGCCGCCACGTCCTCGGCGGCGCCGCAGTCACCGCAGAAATCGTCCCCGGCTTCCTCTTCTCCGAATGCTCCTACGTAGTCTCGCTCCTCCGCCCCGAAATCATTCGCGAACTCGATCTCCCCCGCCACGGCCTCGAAATCCTCCCGCTCGACGGCACCTTCACTCCTATTCCCAGCGGCGATTACCTCTGGCGCATGAACGATCACGCCCGCACGCAGCGCGAAATTCGCCGCCACTCCCGCCTAGACGCCGAAGCCTACGACGAATTCTCCAAGATGATGACCCCGATGTGCCGCTTCGTGAAGCCCATCCTCTCCATGATCCCGCCCGATCCCACCACGCTGAACCCGCGTGACCTCCAGCGCCTCTATTTCCTCGGCCAGCGTTTCCGCGAACTCTCCTCCGACGAGCGCTACACCTTAATCCAGCTCATGACGATGAGCGCCGCCGATTTCCTCGACCAATGGTTCGAGACCGATGTCCTCAAAGCCACAATGTCCGCCTCCGGAATCATCGGCACGTTCCTCGGCATCCGTTCGCCCGGCACGGCTTACGTTCTCCTCCATCACTACATGGGCGAGATCGACGGCGCCTTCCGCTCCTGGGGCTTCAGCCGCGGAGGCACCGGCGCCATCAGCAACGCCATCGCTGCAGCCGCCCGCGAACTCGGCGTAGAAATCCGCACGCAAGCCCCTGTCGACAAAATCCTGGTAAAAAATGGACGCACGACCGGTATCGCTCTCAAGTCCGGCGAAGAAATCTCCGCCAACGTAGTCTCCTCCAGCGTCGACCCGCATCTCACCTTCGAAAAATTTCTAGAGCCCAGCGAGCTCCCCTCCGATTTCCTCGAAAGCGTCCGCCGCTACAAATTCCGCGGCTCCTCCGGCAAAGTCAATCTCGCGCTCGACGCCCTCCCCGATTTCAAATCCATGCCCGGCCATGGCGCGCACCTTCGCGGCGCAATTTCCATCTCGCCCAGCATCGACTACATGGAGCGCGCCTACGACGACGCCAAGTACGGTCATTACTCCCGCAAGCCCTACATCGACCTGGTCATCCCCAGTCTCACCGACCCCAGCGTCGCGCCTCCCGGTAAGCACGTCATGTCCTGTTTCGTGCAATACGCGCCCTACAAACTAGCGCAAGGCACCTGGGACGATCACAAAGAAGCCTTCGGCGACACGGTAATCAACACCATCGCCGAGCACGCCCCCAACATAAAAAAAATCATCATCGGCCGCCAAATCCTCACCCCGCTCGATCTCGAGCGTGAATTCGGCCTAACGCAAGGCAACATCTTCCAAGGCGAGCTTTCCCTCGAACAGCTTTTCTTCCTCCGCCCCGTCCCCGGCTGGGCCTACTACCGCACGCCGATCGACAATCTCTATATGTGCGGTTCCGCCACGCATCCCGGCGGCGGCATAATGGGCGCCCCGGGCCGCATCGCCAGCCAAGTCATCCTCAAAGATTGGAGCAAAGGGTTTAAGTCCTCCCGTTCAAATTCAGCAAAGTCCTCTTCCAACTCTCGCCCGGCGCCGCGCTCCTCACATCCGCCAACCGAAGTTTCCATTGCCTCTCCGTCCCCGGTCGAGAAAAACTGACCATGCCCATCGGACAACGCGTAGTAATCATCGGCGGCGGTCACAACGCGCTCGTCACCGCCTTCTACCTCGCCAAAGGCGGCTTCAAGCCCCTCGTTCTCGAGCGCCGCGAATTCGTCGGCGGCGGCGCCATCACCGAAGAATTCCATCCCGGCTTCCGCGCCTCCACGCTCGCCCACACCGTCGGTCCTCTGCGCGCAGATATCGCCGCGGACATGCAACTCGAGAAATTCCAATGCCACATGGTGCATCCCAACCCCCGCCTCTTCGCTCCCACGCCCGATGGCAAAGCGCTCCTCTTCTACAACGACCACGCCAAAACCGCCGGCGGCATCGCCCGCTTCTCCGCCAAAGACGCCGCAAAATATACGGAGTTCGCGGAAACTCTCGAGCATCTCTTACCCGTTCTCAACCAACTCCTTTCCACCACGCCCCCCTGCATCGATTCCCCTTCGCCCGAAGATCTCTGGAATCTACTCAAAACCGGCCGCAGCGTCCGCGCCCTCGGCAAAAAAGGCATGTTCGATCTCATCCGCTGGGGCCCCATGGCCGCCGCCGATTTCGTCGCCGAATTTTTCGATACAGAGCTCCTCCGCGCAGTGATCGCCGCGCGCGGCATTTTCGGCACCGCGTTAGGCCCGTGGTCCGCAGGCTCGACAGCCGTTCTTCTCCTCCGTGCCGCCGCTGACCCGCACCCCGTCGGCTCCGCATCCTTCCCGCATGGTGGACTCGGTTCTTTCACGCGCGCCCTCGCCGAGTCGGCGCGGCAAGCCGGCGCGGAAATCCGCACCGACGCCGAAGTCCGCCACATCCGCGTAAAAAATGGCGCCGTCACCGGTCTCGTTCTCGCCGGTGGCGAAGAAATCTCCGTCAATGCCGTCGTCTCCGGCGTAGACCCCAAGCGCACTTTCTTCAATCTCCTCGACCCGTCGCAACTCGACCCCACCTTCGCCCAGCGCATCAAAAATTTCCGTTCCAACGGCACCGTAGCCAAAGTCCATCTCGCCCTCGGCGATCTCCCCAATTTCCCCGCGCTCACTGACGCCGTCGGCTCCGACGGCTTCATCAAAGCCCTCTCCGGCCGCATTCACATCGGCCCCGAAATCGATTACCTCGAGCGCGCCTTCGACGCCTCCAAATACGGCGAATTTTCCCCCGCCCCCTATCTCGACGTAACCATTCCCACGCTCCTCGATCCCACGTTAGCCCCCGAAGGCAAACACGTCCTCTCCGCCTACGTGCAATTCGCGCCATTCAAATTGAAAGAAGGAAACTGGACCGACCGCCGCAAGCAATTAGGCGACAACGTAGTAAAAACTCTTTCGAGCTACGCGCAAGATCTTCCCGGTCTAATCGAAGCCATCCAAGTAATCACGCCCCAAGATCTGGAAACCTCCTACGGCTTCACCGGAGGCCACATCTTCCACGGCGAACTAGCCCTGGACCAACTCTTCACCATGCGCCCCGTCCTGGACTGGGCCCGCTACAAAACGCCCATCCGCAACCTCTTCCTCTGCGCCTCCGCCACTCACCCAGGCAACGGCCTGACTGGTGCCTCCGGAGCCAACGCCGCCCGCGAAATAATCCACGCCCTCCGCTAACGCAAATATCTGTTCTCAGTTTCGCGACTTAACCAATGTTGACTTGCGGCCCCCCAGAGCGTACTTTTTCTGCTATAACCCGCCCAAGCGGCCGCGAACTTCCTCAGTAGGAGGTGGTCAGGCCATGATCAAAATAACCGGCATGGTTCGCTCGGTTCTGAAACGCAAAGGGAGCGAAGTCTGGTTTGTCACGCCAGATAAAACCGTCTACGAGGCCATTGAAAGAATGGCCGATAAAGCCGTCGGGGCCTTGCTTGTGATTTTGGACGGCAAGCTCGTGGGCATCATCTCGGAGCGAGATTACGCTAGGAAGGTCATCCTCAAGGGAAGATCTTCGAGGACGACCCTGGTCAAGGAAATTATGACGAGCCCAGTGATTTTCGTGACTCCTGGCCAAACCGTGGACGAGTGCATGGATATCATGACCAGAAACCGCATACGTCATCTTCCGATCATCGAAAACGACAACGTGCTCGGCGTCATCTCCATCGGCGACCTGGTGAAGTGGGTTGTCTCAGAGCAGGAAGAAACCATCGAGCATCTGCAAAACTATATCTCGTCTAACTACCCCACCTGATATCTTTGCCTCCAAGCTGTTTCGCGCCCGAAATCCCGCTTTCGCGAGTTGCGAGCGCAGCTAACCAATCATCACTGCGTGTGTAGTCGCGTTATCGATTACTAAGCTTGCTGCTCGTACTGCTTCATTGCCCTCGCACCCTCCTTGCCCATTTTCCCCATTCCGATTATCTTTTCTCCTCCAAATCCACCATGACCACAATCGATCGCCAAAAACTCCACACCCTCCACGAACGCGAATCACACCGCTTCGTCTCCGACCATCCTAGCTCCGCCGCTCTCTACCAGCGCGCCCAATCCTCTCTCCTCGGCGGCGTCCCCATGAACTGGATGAAAAAATGGGCCGGCGCCTTCCCCATCTTCGTAAAATCCGCCAAGGGCGCGCACTTCACCGACGTCGACAATCGCGACTACATCGACCTCTGCCTGGGCGACACCGGCGCCATGACCGGCCACTCTCCCGAAGTTGTCGCCGAAGCCGTAGCCCGCCGCGTCCGCGAAGGCATCACGCTAATGCTCCCCACCGAAGATGCACTCTGGGTCGGCGAAGATTTAAAGCGCCGCTTCGGCCTCCCCTATTGGCAATTCACTCTCACCGCCACCGACGCCAACCGCTTCGCCATTCGCATCGCCCGTGAAATCACTCAACGCCCGAAAATCCTCGTTTTCCACTATTGCTATCACGGCACGGTAGACGAATCCTTCGCCGCGCTCCTCGACAAAAGCGGCAACGTCGGCCCGCGCCGCGGCAACGTCGGCCCGCCAATAAATCCTGCCGAAACCACGCGCGTAGTCGAGTTCAACGATCTCGACGCCCTCGAATCCGCGCTAAAGCATAACGATGTAGCCTGCGTCCTAGCCGAGCCCGCCATGACCAACGTCGGCATCATCCTCCCCGACGACGGCTACTGGCCCGCCGCACGCGAACTCACCCGCCGCCACGGCACGCTCCTGATCGCCGACGAAACGCACACCATCTGCGCCGGCCCCGGCGGCTGCACCCGCGAATGGAAACTTAATCCCGATTTCGTCGTCTTTGGAAAACCGATCGGCAGCGGCATTCCCGGCGCCGCCTACGGCGTCACCGAAGAAGTCGCCCAGCGCATCTCCGCCCGCATTCAACTAGAAGACTGCGACGTAGGCGGCATAGGCGGCACCCTGGCAGGCAACGCGCTCTCGCTAGCCGCCATCCGCGCCACGCTCGAGCATGTACTAACTCCAGCCGCGTTCGAAAAAATGATCCCGCTAGCCAAGCGTTTCACCGACGGTGTAGCCGAACACATCCGCGCCGCCAATCTCCCATGGAACGTCCAGCAACTAGGCGCCCGCGCTGAATACACTTTCGCCGCCAAGCCTCCGCGCAACGGCGGCGAATTCGCCGCAGCCGCCGACTTCGAACTAGAGCGCTTCCTCCATCTCTACGCGCTAAATCGCGGCGTCCTGCTAACCCCATTCCACAATATGGCCCTAATGTGTCCTGCCACAACGCCCGCCGACATCGACCAACACACGAAAATCTTCGCCGAAGCTCTCCGCGAACTAACCGCCTGATCCTTGGAGCTCTTTAGCGCGCTGTCGTATTATTTCTGTTCGTGCATTATAAGCAGTCAATCCGTGATGGAGTCCCAATCTCGACTTCCCTATGGCCACCCGCCGCAAAATTGTTCTGATCGTCGTCGCCGTACTTTTCGTCGCCTTGCTTTTTGTCGTACCTCCGCTCATCAATGTGGATCGCTACCGCGGCCAGGTAATCTCTTATCTTCAACAGAAAACCGGAAAGCAAGTCGAGATCGGACGTCTGGCTTTCGCCATCTTTCCTCTTTCCATTCGCATTGATAGCTTCGGCGTGAAGAATCCATCATTGTTTCCGCCCGGCTACGTCGTCAAGGTTGCCCGCATCGACGCTAGCCTCGATGGGGCCGCCCTTCTGCACCGCCAGGTAGTCATTAAATCGCTCGTGCTCGATAATCCCGTCATCCACCTGATTTCAGATCCCGATGGCCCGTGGAACTTCGAGAATCCTCAGGCCAAGTCTTCCCAAAAGTTCCTTCCTCTCGCACTAATTGCCAACGTGCAAATCAAGCGTGGCGAGGTGATCGCGTCGAATCTTCTGCCGTCCGACGCCCAAGGCCCCATCTTTTTCGAAGCTCACGATATCTCCAGCGAACTGGCGAACGTAAATCTCGACGCAATTCTCAATCCCTCTTCTTCCTCCGTCGACGCCCAGGGTACCTTGAAGGCCGCCCGTCTGCGCTTCGGTTCGGTTCACGCCACAAATTTAAATGCTAAGGTTCGCCTCGAGGCCCGGCAGGTTCTTTTCAGGAATGTCACTGCGGAAATGTACGGTGGCGGCGTGAACGGCGAGCTTGTCTTCAAACTATCGGGCAAAACTCCGAGCTTCGCCACTAAAGCGCAAGTGCATGCAATCGAAATGGTTCATCTTCTCGCCGCATTTGGAAATGCCCGCGGCATCATGACCGGAAAAATGGCGGGAGACTTGACCCTAATCGGAGACATCGAGCACTCCGCTCATCCCCTCGCAGGCCTCCGCGGAGTTGGACACGTAACAGTGCGCAATGGCCAGGTGCCCAGTCTCGAGCTTAACGCGAATCTCATGAAGCTCATGCACTTCAACGATCTCGGCCCCGCCAAAAATGATCCCTCCTCATTCAATCTAATTTCCACCGATCTGCAGCTTGCCAATCTGCGCATTGCCAGTACGAAAATCGATGTCGATGGCTACGGCGTCGATATTGATGGCTCCGGAACTGTCAGTGTTTCCGGCTCGAACGACCTCGACTATCGCGGCACCGCGCAAATCACCACGAAGCAAGGCATGTTCACCAACATCTTCGGCCGTTTCTCCGGAGGCAAACTGGTGGACGGCAAATTGACCTTCCCTTTCCGGATTAGCGGCACAATCGAAAATCCCCTCTTCTCCAAAGGCGCGGCCGATAAGTAGACAGGTTGGCTGTGCTCTCGCAACTCACAGCCTTCGATGATTGGCTCCACTGAATCTTCCCCGAGGCTATCAGCAAACTCGGTTTTCACGGCGACGCGCATCTCTACGCGGGATAGGCACGTGATAGGCGCTCGTACTCCTGGTTGGAACGCTCCGGCAGAAGCACCCAAAGCGTGTAAATGCCCAGCGCCGTGCCAAACGGTGGTCGCAGCAGCGACAAAATTCCCAGCACCAGGCCCAGCACCCGTGCCCACGGCTCGCGTTGAAACAAACCCCAAGCCAACACAATGTACGCGATCCCAAAAAACGCCAGCAATCCCCCGATGGAATAAAGTCCGAACGGCAGAAAATTGAACGGCCAGTTTCCGGCGCGGCCCGGAATTCCCCAGCCCATCAAAAAAGGGAGCATTTGTCCGGCGATGAAAATTGAGCCGACTTCCGCGAAGCGCAGAATTCCATTGGCGAGCCAAAGACTCGCCAGGATCTGAATGTGCCGCTGCACCCGCCCATCGTCCGCCGTCCGGACCGCTCCAGTGCCGCCACCAGCGATCCCACTAACGGAAGTTGCGACCGATGCCGCACCTGCTGGTACCGAGCCCACAGACTTCCCGCACGAACTGCAGAATTGCGCACCGGAGCCAATAGCCGCTCCGCATTTATCGCAAAACATGGATTGTCCCTCCCTGTCTATGAAGATACGCCAACCCCACCGCGAAGGTTCCAGCACGACCCGGCCTGTACGCCACGCTCTTAGTGCAAGCTCTCGATCAATTCCTTGTCCCCCGGCGCGTGGCGGCGCAGCATCGTGATCGAGTACACCAAGACCGGGATCAGGATCACCAGCATCCCCAGTTCAATCATCGAAGCATGAAAGATGCTTGCCCCATCGGTCGACCATCTTCCCTCCCGCGTAAGATTGGTCAGCTCCAAGCTGATGATGAGCACGCGCCGAATGGACGCAATCAGCCCCACCACCAGGAATGGCTCCGCGGCAAACAGAATGTGCGAGCGAATGGAGATGCGAATCGTATGCAAAATCTCCACTAGCATCAGAACGACCAGCAGTTGATCGAGCACGCGCAGCGTCTCGACCGCGATAGTCCAATGAACCAGACCCCTCCACAGCGTGGTGGCGGCGTAGGCGATGGCCGAGGCGGCGCTGACGGAAAGGAGCACCGCAACGACGTAATAGATGAACAGCTCCGCTTTGCGTAGGAAGTCGCTAAGGTACTGATCGACACCTTCTTCGCGGTCGTTGGGCTCGTCGGGCATGGCGCGGATGGTAGCAGACCGGAACGGCCCGTTCAATTAACGTAAATGGTACCCTCCCGGCCGGCGTGCCGCCGCAACATCATCTACCGCTTTCGGTCCCCGCTTCCAGTGTAGTACCCTCTCCGCCGCGTCACTCTCAACCATCCGGAGGTCGCGCCCATGAAGTCGCGCTTCTTGCTCTTCCTTTTTCTCCTGCTCCCAGTCACCTGCGTCGCCGTCCCCGCCCCCAGTGAAGACCTGTTCGACATCAAGCCCATGGCCGACGGTGTCTACGCTGCCATCGCCAAGCCCGCCTACAAAATAAATTGCAACGCCGCCGTCATCCTCCTCGGCGATGGCGTCCTCGTCGTCGACACGCACTCCAAACCTTCCGCCGCCCGCGTCCTCATCGAGCAAATCAAAAAGCTCACGCCCAAGCCCGTCAAATTCGTCGTCAACACCCATTTTCACTGGGATCACTACCAGGGCAACGAAGCCTATCCCAGCTCCTGGCCCGCCGG